>JAALOO010001016.1_pt1 | contig 21546 bp, 23 predicted proteins | sample 7257641 | NCBI WGS metagenome assembly JAALOO01 (sample SAMN14085613, study PRJNA598686) | mite metagenome | biome: ENVO:01001000; feature: ENVO:01001002; material: ENVO:01001226; isolation source: single female mite from University of Michigan culture on fish food culture... ...
GAGAGAGAGAGAGAGAGAGAGAGAGAGAGAGAGAGAGAGAGAGAGAGAGCGACTGCTGGTCAGCCTCCTTTAAACAGTCCCCTTCTTCAGTCACTGCCATTGTCTGCTGCCATTGTGGTTTCAATTTCACAGTGCGACAAGTGTACAAACCACGCAGACAAGATATTCTGTGTTCATGGGCGATGTGTGGTCAGCGAGAATACTGAGGAGGAGGAGGAGGAGGAAGAAAAGGAGGAATAATCGAAGCCGGGTGAGACTAATTCGCAAACTCGTTTTGCCCCAGTGAGCTCTGCACTGTTTGCTCTGGTGCACTGCTGCTGCTGTCAGCGCTAATAGGCTGTGCTTACTGTCTGATTAGGAGATGTCTTATCTACTGTGGACATCTTCTATTATGAGACAGACAAAGGAGTGGTGGTGGTAGTGTGTATGATTCGCTATTGGTCACCACACTCAATGCCGATGGATGAACAAATACACACACACAGCCGTCTCGTCGGCGGCGGCGGTATTGGCCGCCAATGGCTGCTGCCGCTTCTTCTGCCGTCGTTGTCTTCGCTGCAGCTCTGGCTGCACGGCCATAATTGTGGCGCCTGTCAGGCTAAAGTGAAACAAATCGTGACAGCAGAACACAGAAGAGCCAGTAAAAGAGGAGACCACTCGGCCAAATCTTCATCTTCAGCTGCAGCAAGTCTCGAAGGTGGTGCCGACTGCCGCCGACCTCTCTTCTCCTTACTGCACCGACACAAACTGATGATCACTGATGATTGCCGCCAGAAAGAGAGAGAGAGAGAGACTGACTTCTTCTTCTTCTTCTTCGAGAACGGATCAGCAGAAGCAGGAGCACGGCTATCCTGTACCTTAGACGTCGATGGCGACGATCGTGAGGCGAGCCTTGCCTTTTCAGCAGTGCCCATGTCGAGACGTTATGCGCTTGGCGCCAGACGAACTCTTGATGGCGACTGATCATCGCCATCCACATCGCCATCTTCACCATAGTCATCCTTGACGGTCTGCGCTGGTTTGCACTGTGCACTGGCAGGCGCCACAGTGACGCTGCCGGTCTCTTCGGGTGCAGTAGTCTGCCTCTCTTCTATGAGTGAAAACCAGATCACTACTATTTTACCTGTTTATGTTGCTAATCTGATCAGAGTGAAAACTGTCCGGCGATTGCTTCCGCTGTTGTTGATCATCATTCCTGTCAGCAGCATTGGCGTGTGATTCTTGAGTGAGAGAGGGAGAGAGAGAAGACAAATAGTTGAGGGAGAAGTTCTCCAACAGGTGTTTGGCCAGAGGACACGTACTGGAGCAGCTCTCTTCTCAGGTGTTTATTCTGCTCTTTTCGGCACAGTTTCGACAAGCTGACACCTGGGCCTAGTTTGGCCCACACTTGTCGGGTGGTGGTGGTGTCGTCTTCCTCTCTGCTGATTCACACACTGGCTGCCCAACAGGAGCACCACATTCTATGGTCAGTTCGTGTGTGTGGTGGCTTCCAACAAAGACGGCAAAGTCAATTAATGTGTCACCGAAGGTAAGAAAAAGAATGCTGTATCTTCCAAAAAGGCAAGTGTCGACAGTGCCAGTGAAGGAGAAGGAGGAGGTGGTGAACGAGATTAGAAGAAAACGCACCTGAGAATGAGTTCGAACTGATTGAGAGAAAGAGAGATCATGCACCTGGGCCATTTCACGGTCATGGCCATTAGCCACCCCGAGTTGGCCACTTTGGGCACTGTGTTGAGAGAATATTCTTCTGAGGAGGAGAAGGGGAGCACAGCTTTGATTTGTTTACATTCCATCAACACGAAGGGAGGGCGAAGAGTGAGTGTCCGTGTGAGTGTTCATTGAACTGACTGTCCATTCATGCATTCGAATTCCTCTTCTTCTTCTTCTTGGTCAATAAAAGAATACAGGGGCGGTACCAGAGAACGTCAATGGGCTGCACCACAAGGATGTGGCCTAGTGGCGAGTTCAGAGAAGACGCACAGACCTTTGGCCTACATTCGACGGGAGCCCGGAGTAGTTCTAGTAGTCACCAAGTATCTTCAGGATTCTGGAGTCCTCTTTTTATCAAATCAAACCTAAAATCGAACCAGTTCACGGCTTGTGAGGTAGTGCGCCTCGCTAACTCACTCTCACCGCCTCGTCACTTCATGCACACGCTCAGTCTTTCTCTGCTTCGGCCACGCACGTGAGCGACGAGTGCGCGCGCGAGGCAGCCATTCACAGCAGCAGCACCAGCAGAAAAGGCAACGGCAGCGGTGGCGGCAGCAGCGTGCCAGCATTTTTTATCTCAATTTTCGCCTGCTCCGGTCAAGTCCAGTCAAGTCAAAGTCTCTCTCTCTCTATCTCTTGCGCTGCCAGTCCTCGCCCTCTCCCCTCTCTTGGGTCCCCTGCACAATCCTAGGCCCCTGGATCGCGCAACTCGGTTGCCGCATTGGCTGCCGCAACTGCCTACTGTTTGTTGCGCTTCGACAAACGTTCGCCCTGCCCGTTCTAATCCGCCTTCCTACTGCGTCTGTTAGTCTCTCGCTCTCTTTCACTCTCTTTCCGCCTCGACACATGGACTTCATTTGAGACTGTGAGAAGGAACGAAGAAGACCATGACCACTGCCATCGCCAATGTTCTCTCGGAAGCACATGTGCACCATGCTCTGATCATCGCCAGTGTACTAAGGCTGACCATCACGCTTCAATGAGTTGTTATCCACGCCGGTTCTTCATCCACCACTAATTGTCTTCTCATCTGGAAGTGGTTTTGTTTTTTCGACACGCATTATCGTTCCATTATCTTTCACTACAATGAATGCAAAACTATCATCGCCAACTTTCTCTTCCACTCGTATCCTCTTTTGGACACCTTCAAAAGACTGTCGCCTATTATACATGCTTTGCTACGCGACCGTTTTCCTCGTTACCGTCGTCGGCATCACTTCAGCCGTTGATCCAGATTTTCAAGTTTCCACAGTTGGCGCTCAACAAACCTCGGCCACCGGTACAAATGCTGACCTACTCTCTTACAAGATGTTCTCCGATGATGCCGGCGCAGATCAAGGGAGCACTGATCAGCGAAAGAGGCCACCTAATGAATTCGACGAACAGCAGCAGTCAAATCTCTCTGGTTCTCGCGTTCAAAGGCACATCAGTCATCAGGAGAGAAGATCACGCCGGCAGCGGAAAAATCACCACCACCAGGGTCGCCGCCGTCATGGAACGGGCAGTCGGTCAGCGTCACAGCACCAGTACCCACCTCTTCGACCGTTACCAGCGGAGAATGACACCGTCTCCGTGGTAGCCTTCAAAGAGCTGAAGCCCTCAGTCAGTGTGACCATTGGCAAGCCACCGCGGCAGATGTTCACCGGCCACGGGCGTGGATTCTGCAAGGCGGTGCCCTTCTCCCAGCTGGTCAACGTCACCGGCTGCCAGCCCGTCTACATTACCAATCACTACTGCTACGGCGCCTGCAACTCCTTCTACATTCCCTCGGAGAATCACATCAAGTTTCCGCCCTTCACTTCAGTTCAGGGCTGCATTCCGAAGCGCTTCTCCACAAAGTTAGTAAAGCTGACCTGTGGTGGTGGTGGTGGTGGTGGCTACGATCAGATCTCATCAGACGGTGAGGATGACAATCGAATTGTTAGAGACTCGAGTGGAGCTATTGGCGGAGCGGTAACCATTAGGAAGCTCAAGGTAAAAGTGGTCACAAAGTGTAAATGTTCCAAAATAGACGTCAAGATTTAAAGACTGATTTTGTGCTTTCTATTTCTTGAACTGTCGCCCACCTAGCGCGGAACCTATCTAGTGAATCTTGTCTTTTTTTCTTAGTGAACACACTCAACCTATACTTCTTTCCCATTTCTTTGATTATTGTCTTCATCTTTAACTTTCTCATCTTTCAAATCCCATCAGTTCATCCACTCACCCACTATCTTTCATGCTTTCTTTCATTCTCCACTTTTCGAGTAGAAAGCTCTGCTTTCTTTAAAAATCGAGAGAGATTTCCTTAATTCTTATAACATTTTTTCAATTTTTTCCCTCACATCTTTCTTTTTGCACTGCTGTTTATATTTTTTTGTGTAAATTATTTCTCCTTTTCACCTCATTTTCACTTTCAATCTTCTTTTTGTTATTACTATCTTTTTTGTTGTTGTTCATGTGGATCGACATGCATGGCTGATTTGCATGCATGCTCATCTGTGTGTCACCGCCTTGTTTTTTCGTGAATATCGAACAACACTTTTTCTTCATTTTTCTGTTTAATAAATATTCTTGAGCGCTCTAAAAGTATCGTTTGAGACTGATTTGTTGAAACTGTCTTCACTTGACTGATCTTCCTTCACCTGCCTTGATGATTTGTTTGCTAAAATTAGCCACAGTTTCGGTCGATTTTCTTTTATATAAACAGGCGAGAAGTGTGACACCACTACGCAGTCAACTTTCGATTGCCATTAAATCCACTTTTTCTCCTTGAAATGCTCACTAGTTCGTCACAAAGTTTTCTGTTCGTTTTAGCGGTTTTTTCATATCTTCTTGTCACCATCACACAGGCCAAACCATCATTGTCGAATCTGCTCAGTGACCACTGCCTGAGATGCCTTTGTGCGGTAAAAATTTGTTTCTTAGTTGTGAAAGATGCAGATAATGTTAGTGGTCTCCTTTTCAGGCATCAAGTGACTGTCGTCCTGATGGTCGTTGTCGTGTAATTGACCCTGATGCCTACCTCTGTGGCCCCTATCGCCTGAATGAGGCCTACTGGTCAGCTGCAGGTAGCCAGGCGCCGGCGAAAAGCTCTATCCTATGGCGAAATAATCCACTTGGTAAGATTAAATGCTTTTTACTTTAATTTGTAGTTCATCTTACCCATTCCTACCCTTTTAGCCTTCGAAATGTGCGCCCACGACCTGCAGTGCTCCATCTCCACCGTACTGCGCTACCTGCACGCCTACCTCAAGCGGTGTCACCTGCTGCAGTCTGACTCGGGCACAAAGTGCATGCTGGCCGCCTTCGTCCACTACCGAGCCGTCTACCTCGGTCCGGAGACGGAGCAGCGGTACTACGACGACGAGCTGCCCGCAGACCTGGGACCGGCGGTCAGCTCGCTCTCCTGCCACCTCAACGCCAGCAGCCTCTCCGATGAGCTGGCCAGCCTGCTGGAGATTGCCCCTGCTGCCCGCTCCGATGACAACTACTGGCGCCGATTTGATGAGTGCTCCGCGGATGAGGTGCGAGACTGTGGCCTGTACCTGGGACCGGTGGCACGGCGAAAAGCAGTGCCACGGCTTTAGCCGGTATTATACCGTGTAATGTACTTTTTTGCCGCTGACCAATTTGTCCTCAAGTGCTGAAAGCTCTCTAGTTACGTTCACATTTTGGTGCAGCCTTTTTATCTGCTAAAGTGCTTCAGAGCTGGATGCACGATTGCTAACAATCATCTCGTTCATGCCAAAAAAACTGATAAGGTTAAAGATACCTTGTGGTAGGGAACATGGTAGTTTCCTGTCATTGGAAGTATATACCTGAATTCGGAAAATTTAAATCTATGTTTGTTGATGGCCAATTTTTTTGGAAGTAACCAGAAGGTTTAAATTTCCACTTAATTATCGTCGAGTAACTTGAGAATACAGTAATCAGTCTTCACCAGCTCGTGTGATGTCAATCCTCTTTCGTCCTCTCCTTCGCCTGCCTCTCCTAACCATTATCTAATCATCCTCTACATTTCATTTATCAAGCCGAGAATGATATCTGTAGGCCTTAACACAGTGTTCCCAATTTGTGTGTGCATTTAAATAAAACACTATGACCTAACTGGCTAGCCAATGTTGATACTGTGATCTCAGCAGGCAGACATGGCATTCAAGTTACTTCGTTCCAATTTGGCGCTGACTTTGCCGCAAACCAGACCGAGGGCCACCTTACTACCAGTAAGTGTTCGTTTGTTGTCCACAAGGCCACGCAAACAATGGCAGTTGCACGAACCACACCAAATCAGCTACGAACAGGGCCTGCCAAAGGACAGCACAGTCAGTCGCTTCAACGCGTCCACCTTGGGAGAGCTGCTGGAGAAGGCAACGCTGGAGACGCCCGAAAAGACGCTCTTCATTGTTCACCACCAGAATTTGGCTAAAACATATCAACAGTTTAATGATGATGTAAGTGTGGATGCTTTTTTGTGCAGTTTTAACACATCAATTAATTTACCAACAGGTTGACCAGCTGGCAAAAGGCCTTCTGGCCATTGGTTGTCGCCGAGGTGACCCTGTGGGCATCTGGGCGGTGAACTCCTACGAGTGGCTACTAGTTCAGTTTGCCACTGCCAAGATTGGCGTCATCTTCGTGACCATCAATCCGGGGTACAAAGCACAGGAGCTGGTCAACTGCATCAACCTGGTCGGCCTGAAGACGCTCATCAGCAATCAGCACTTTCGCACATCAAACTATGTTGAAACACTAAACACAGTATCACCCTCATTACTCTCAACCGCCAAAGGATGTAAAGTTCAGTCAAAAGAGTAAGAAGATTTTTTCAGAAAACAACACTACAATCATTTACAACTTTCTTTTAGATTGCCATCTCTAGAGAATCTCATCTTCATGGACGAAGCTGAAGAGACTGCACCCTCAAATGTGATGCGCTTTTCGGAGCTCCTTGACAAGGGAGCAGGCGATAAAAAACTGTCAGAGCTGATTGAGCCCAAAGAGCGCACCACATTTGACGATGTGATCAATGTGCAATTCACATCGGGAACAACAGGTGAGATTTACCCAAATAAAAAGTGCATTTCTTAAACTTTTTTATCTTTGTTTCAAGGCACACCAAAGGGAGCTATGCTGAATCACAGCAACATTGTCAACAATGCCCACTTTCTGGCGCCGCGAATGTACGAAGGGTATGAGCACCACGCCAGTAGAGCCTCCGACCCGATCATCTGTGTGCCCAATCCGCTGTATCACTGCTTCGGTTGTGTGGTGGGAAGCACTATGACTGTTTTCCTCAACGGAACGATGGTCCTGCCGAACCCCATTCCCACGACGCATATCACTGCTGACTGCATTGAGCAGTACAGCTGCAACTACCTCTACGGCACGCCCACCATGTGGACAGATTTGATTGCCCTGGACAGTGGCCGACTCAACAGGCTGACCAGCCTGAGAAGGGGCGTCATGTCGGGGGCACCATGTCCGCCTAGTTTGGTTCGAAAGGTCATTAGCACATTGCCGTCAATGGAAAATATTTTGGTGAGTTGTTTCTCTATTGTTTAGCTTTTAGAATTGTCATAGTGTTTTAGCCGACAAAATGTTTTTGTTGTTCTTCTATGATTCAAAATCTTTCAAGAGCAGTCATGGTAAAGTACAAGAAAGCCAACTTTCCGGCTACTGCAACGACCACCAGCACTTTGAGAGCTTCTACCCTAGGATCATTGGCTACTAGAAGATCAAAAGTGCAAAAGAAGAAAAAGAAAAAGAAACTCAAACAAACAACAACGACAACAACAACGCAAGCAACAACACCATCCAGAACATCAGTGTTCAGTTCGGGCAATATTTCTTTCATTTCAAAGCTAAAAGCGGCAAAGAAGAACAAGAAAGCTGCTCTGCAGATAGTGAAACACCGTCAGCCGCAAATAACTGTAAAGGGAAAGACTCTCAATAAAGCAGCTGAAGAAGGCAGTGTGGAGCACTCTGCTCGGTACATTACCTACTCGCACCTGGGCAACCACTTCCTCGTCTCGTACCTCCTCATCTTCCTCCTGCCCGTCCTTGACCTGATTGTCCTTCTGCCCTCTGAAATGGAACTCCCCCCAGTGGAGTACTGGGCGGCCTGTGGCTTGGCACTGATGCACTCCCTTTGCACGGTGGTCTCCTTCGGTGACATCTACCAGGAAGAGGCGTACGTCGAGAAGACGATGCGGGTCATCTGCAAGAGCGCCCGAGTGATGGGCGGCGTCGCCCTCACTGAGGTGCTGATGCTCGCCAGTCAGCTCTTCTATCTGTGGCTTTTCTGGCCGACCTTCCAGCGCAACTTCTACCTCAGCAGGCAGATGATCATGTGGAATGAGGAGGAGTTGAGGCTGGCTGGCAAGCTCTACCGACGCTCCCAAATGCCGCCACCCCGCTGGAACGTCGACCTGCACATTCTCTTTGCCTTTCAGGCGGTCCGCTTGGCGGCCATTCAGACGAAGATCTTTTTTGCCGCTTCCATTCGAAATGAGACCAGCAGACGGAATTTTGCCGTCGCTGCAAAGTACCTCAACGGCGCCAAAGTGGGCGTCAATTACCAGATTCCCTACTCCCTAACACATCTTCCTTTTTTGCAGTGGTTCAGATAAAGTTTTTTAATTTGTAGTTGATTTTTTAAACAATTTGTTACATTTATTTATTTTATTGCCATTTATCAGATTCCATATGGCGCTACAGAGCTGAGCCCAGGTAATGATGATGATAATCTATTTTTTATTTTTTGTTATAACTGTAATTTAAAAACATTGGATAGTGGTTACAATGACGTCAATCAGAGACAGTGAACAACGACAGGCTGAAACGGTTGGCCGTCCACTTGACTACGTCGAGGTGAAAGTGGTCGATCCGGTCACCAGGCAAATAGTGCCTCGTGGGGAGCGCGGTGAGGTGTGCATTCGAGGACACTGCACTTTTCCGGGCTACTTCAAACAAGAAGATCGGACGAAGGAGGTTCTGGATAGAAACGGATGGTACAGTACAGGGTAAAAGACTGCTTGAAAATTAGAATAAAGTTGCTTCCAATAAAATGTGACTAATTGAAAACGCAGAGATATCGGCCACCTTGACAACGAAGGCTACCTGAGCATTTCTGGTCGCATCAAGGAGATGATCATTCGAGGTGGGGAGAACATTTATCCGCGTGAAGTGGAGGAGACAATTCTGCAGCATCCATCAGTAGAGGATGTTCACGTGAGTCATAATAATTACCATTTTTTGTTTTTAACTTTTTGTGCATTTATTTTTAGGTCGTTGGCGTTCCTGATAAACGATTTGGCGAAGAGGTGGCCGCCTATGTTAAGCTAAAGCAGGGTGTCCCTTCAATGACTGCCGCTGAGTTGAAAGAGTACCTCAAACCTAAAGTATACTTTCCATTTGAAAATGTGTACTTTTTTGGATTAACATTTTGTTTTTGTTAGGTAAGTCACTTCAAAATTCCAAGATACTACCGATTTGTGGATGACTATCCACGAACGGTGACGGGAAAGGTTCGCAAGGTTGAACTGAAGGAGATTGCAGCCAAAGAGGACTTCTCCAAAGACTAACTAGTCAATTAGTTTAACTTTTATAAAAACAATTCAATATAAATTACAATAACTTAAAAATAAAAATATATCACAAATAAACAACAGATGTTTTCATTCATTTCCACCATGTCAACTACTAATTCTTCTTTCCCAGAAAGTGTCTTTGCAGATCTTCCAGCGAACGATCCTTCGTCTCCGGCACAAGGAAGATGGTGTAGAAGATGGACACTACGCTGAAACCGGTGAAGAACCAGTAGGCGCCCGGCTTGGTCAGCGTCTTGATCAGCCACTCAAACTCCTTGGTGATGATGAAAGCGCACAGCCAATTGCTGGCACTGCCAATAGAGCTGACAAAGGGCACACCCTCAGGGGGCGTACAATCGTAGCAGAGAACCCAGGCGAGCGGGCCCCAGCCAAAGCTGAAGAAGATGACGAAGACCATCAGCGCGGTGACCGGAATCCAGCCGTGGGCGGGGAAGATGACCTTGTAGTAGAGGCCCATCATCGCCAGGCTGACCACGTGGCCGGCACTGCTGGTGAGCAGCAGCGTCTTGCGGCCAAACTTGTTCATGACCAGGGCGCTGACGATGGTGGCGCCCACCAGAGCGGCGTCCACCATGATGGCGGCGATGTTCGGGTCGAGGCTGCTGCCGCCCTCTGTGAAGATGCTCTTCAGGTAGAACATGACGGCGTTCACGCCGCTGAACTGCTGGAAGACCATCAACATGACGGCGATGATGGCCGGTTTGTAGATATCAGCACGACGGACGATGCTCAGACCGCCGCCCGACTGCGCCTGGTTCGCCTGCACTCGCTCCTGCAGCTCCTTCAGCTCGCCGCTCATGTCGCTCTCCTTGGCGCGAATCACCTCGAGCACCTCGAGCGCCTCGCTGTGCCGTCCTAGCTCCACAAGTCTGACGGGCGACTCCGGCGAGAAGACCATGCCCAGCGAGCAGACGATCGCCGGCACGATGGACACGTAGGCGAGGGTGTTCCACTCGAGGAAGGTGCCAAAACAGATCAGGTACAGCTGACCGACGCAAATCATGATCTGGAAACCGGTGCTGAGGAAACCTCTCGTCTTCGGCGTCACCAGGTCGCTCACATAACCGGGAGCGGTGCTGCAGATCACCCCAGAGACAAGGCCGGTGATGGCACGCCCCACGATGATGATTGTAAAGTTTTTGGCAAAACTGCAAAAGAATGAATTGGTAAGTCATTTTGTTTTGTTTTGTTTTGATCATCTCAATCTCAACACATACCAGATGACTGCCCAGCCGGCAATGAGCGGCACGCCCAGGCCGATGAGCGTCTTTCGACTGCCGAGGAACTTGATGATGAAGCCGCTGAGGAAGCTGCCCGCCAGAGCGGCCAGTGTAATGCAGCTGCTCATCCAGGTTTCGTACTCCTCATCATCAGGGTGCACCTCGGTGCCGTTGTTTATCAGGCGAATCTGTGGCGTACTGTCCGTCTTCTTCATGCTGTCAATTGCCGTGCCACTCCAGCCTGTTGCAAAGTCACAAAAGGTTAACGGTCATTAGGTTCCAAAAATCTTTTTACTTACCAATGACACAACCCATTGCCATTGCACTGCAGAGGGCAAAGAAGACTGAGAGAAACATTCTTATTGAAGCGATGCGTTCCATCGTTAATTGATTGATTTAGGAGGATATAATTAAACAGACGAAGGTCTTTAATTTAAATTTAATGATTTTTTAAAGCTAGTTTAGATAGACTGAGTGAAGACTGAGTATTGCTGAATAGGTCGGGGTAGTGTGCAGTATGGGGAGATGATAGTGCTGATGATGATCAAATTAAAATTTAAAAACTAAGGTGAAAAAGTGAAATTAAAAAAGAACAGCGGCCGGCCGGTGGGTGCCGTCGGTGGTGATGGTGGAGCACGTGTAAGAGCAGCTGCAATTGAGAAGGCTACTTAAATGGCTACCTGGAGACACACCAGTGGTCTGAGGCGGGATGAGACGACACAGTGATCAGTGAGTGATCGCTTGACGCAACAGTTATGTGAGAGTTATGTGTGGTGTCTGTGGGGTAAGAATGAAAATCAAAGCCACCGTATAGTGATCTTCATTTTCCTTTTATACAGCTTACTTCTACACAACGGAGGCTGATTAGATTTACCTGCAGCGGATTTATCAGTAAGAGGTAGGTATTAAATTGCGGCAAACAATTTTGACACTTTCTCAGAGACATTTGCACAACATCAAGCGAGAGAACAAAATCTGCTTTTGAAGGGCACAAAGTGTAGTCCCGGTTAAAATAAGTTCAAGGCTTTGTTTCTCTGTTTGTTGGGCAGTTGCTGGCCTTATCAATCTGTTCTCTAAGATTTACCCTGCTGATAACTCAGCTGAGCAGCACACTCTGCACGTCAACTGATTAACTTGTTTGATCAGTGCCGAAACAGGCGGAAAGAATAGTAGAGATGCTTTCACTTTCTCTCTTCTTTGCCTAGTTGGCCATGTCCGGCAGTAGAAAGTGTCTGTCTCTGTGATGTTTGGTCTACAGGGCCAAAGTCAAGTGCAACTAAACCTGGTGATTGTGTGCGGCGGCGGCAGTGTCAATTGGCAAACCTCAATAGACCAGATCAAATCAGATGAGGGCGCAATCATCCGCGATACCGGCTTTGCACTTAGCTTTTGCAGTGATTAGCAGCTTATTAATTAGTTAATCAGGTGATTAGTTGCCACTGCGCTAACACACAGCTCCTTAGTGTTTGTGGTCTGACTAGTTGGACAAAACCGCAGGTGGCTATCTGGTGGTAGTTTTATCTTACCACTATTGGAACATTTAGTACGATACCAAACTGGATACTAAACGTGTCCAGATTAGCAGAGGAGTCAGAAATGCAAGAAATTGAGGAAAACAATCGATCAGCTTTGAAGGTAGTGGCAGATAAGTTTAAAATTTACCCAAAAGAAAAACAAACGGGCACTTGTAAAAATACAGGTAAATTCATAAGATTTTTTGCTTGCTTTCAAATAACTTAAATTGCTTGCATTTTTAAAATTTTTGTTGTTTGTATTCTTAGCTGCATGCGATGAATGCGTGATAAAGTGAGATCAGTCATCTGAAGTAGATAAATCGTATCAAGAAGTGTAAGAAGAAAGTCAAGAAAAAAGTAAGTAAAGTGTAAACAAGCGTAGAAAAGTTCAGGTAAAGACATTGTGCAAATGTGTTATGACAAACTGAAGAGAGTATTACAAACTGTTTTCAACTGCTGATGATTGTTTAGTGTTCAATTAAATGTATTAATACTTAAAATATTTGGCAAAATATTACGGGTTTGTAAAGAAAAAGAGGGAGAGAGAACTTCAATTAACACTGGAGTAGTCATTCTCCTCCGGTTGCTGCTTGGCTGCCGTTCCATTGCCATTTCTCCTGATCTCCCCCAGTGGCTCTTGTTGATCTTCAGAGAGGAAACGCATCAGCGACGGCGGTGCAAAATACTCATTGCCCGGAGTGCCATCGTGCCGGTTCATGTCTTGACAGAAACAGAGGAACATCGCGTCAATGACCATCTCGTAGACGGAAAGCAAACAGTGCGCCACCCAAAAGGCGAACAGTGACATGAGAATGACGGGCACGGTCCAGTAGTGCAGAGAGGGGTTCGACTGAATAGAGGAAACGAAGTTAGCTTAGTTTTTAGTTCCAAGTTTTAACCGCTTTTTCGTACGTACCCGAACTAGAAAGATGCCGACGATGGCAGTGAGCACGGCCACTGAAAGCTTTCCCAGAAAGAGGATAAAGTCTCCGATGGAGTTGATGGCCGCCACGCGAATGGCATTGGAGAGCAACGCCTGAAAGGCCAGTCGAGCACTGGTGCAAAAGTCCGTCCGCTCAATGACCACCACGGTGTAGGCGTTCCGACTGAGGTAGGCGAGAAAGCGCTCCACAATCCACAGACAGCAGGTGCAGGCCTGCAGCATGCCCCGGGCGACGGCACTGCCCCTCTCCTCGTGCTGTCGCAGTCGACTGGTGATCTGCTGAATGATGAGTCGAGGCAGCTTGAAGAGGGTGATCAGGAAGGAGCCCAGCGCCACCGAGCCCAGGTGCCGGCGGAAGAGGTCGCAGATAGAGCCGCTGATGGGCGACTCGAGGCGCTCTCGGTTGCGGCTGAAGTACCAGTTGGAAACCGCTCCGGCGATGACCATCTGCTGACAGCTGAGGATGAACTCGCTGATCCAGATGAGGGCAATCACCAGGTACCACCACATGTAGTGGATCCAACTGAGGGAGTTGCCGCCGTTGTAGGAGATCAGCGTGTACGGCGACAGCTGCGTCGTCTTCATCAGCGCACTGGCGGGGTCGGTGTGCTGAGACTGGTAGGGAAAAAAGTGATTAGAGAAGTCTTTTTTAAAAAAAGAGACAAAAACATTCTTACCTGCAAGTATCGACTCTCCCTGGAGGCGTGATTCGCCGTAGAGAGGGCCATCATGGTGAGCAACCAGGCGAAGAGAAAGCTGACCAGGACGATCAACGTCCAGAGCGGCTGAATGAGCAGCAGTGGCATGCAGCGAATGCAGGCGGCCGTCTCGTGAAAAAGCGCCACCACAAAGCGAACATGAGAGCGCAGTGTGCTGGCCGCGTAGAGGATGACCAGCGTGAAGACGGTGCAGATGATGGCCACCGTCAAGATGATCGACTCATTGTCGGCGTCTTCCGGCAGGAAAAACGGTATCTTCTCGTGCACCTTGAACGTCTCCAGGCGGTAGTGTACGTCAATGTATGTCCACCAGAAGAGGGCGGTGATCAGACAGAGAAGAATTGAGATGGTCAGCAGGATGATCCACGAGGCGATGGAGGCCACAAAGTGAATGACAAAGGCGGAGACGAAGCTGCCCACCAGTGCCACCGCCCCCATGATGGCCATCTCCTCGTAGGCGTTGCAGACGTCACTGATGATCTTCTTCAGTGGAACGTAAGAGGAGATGAAGTCGTAGAGAGAGTGGCCTAGAGCTAAGCCTTGGGTGATGGCCAGCTCTGGTACGCAGTGGTACAGCAGTGGGCGGCTGTGGAAGTAAAATACTTTGATTACAAAAAGATCTTTTCAAAAGACAGCTTTACAATACTTACGTGGGCACGACTGGCAGCACCGGACAGAGGCCAGTCTCGTTGATGGTGGAGAGGGCATTCGGATCTCTGAACGGCTCCCGATACCGGTCAAAACTGTAGCGGTCCTTCTCCTCAATGTACGGCTGGTAGACTGGATTGGAGCGTATAGCCGCCGCGTTGGTAAAGTCAAAGTCGTACCGACAAAGTGAGGAGTTGGTACGCGTGTAGAAAAGGTAAATCTCGGCCATGTTCGAGAGGTGTTCGCGAGGACACCGACGGACGCATATTTTCACTGACTTTTGGGGCTCGTTTTGGTTTAGGTGGAAGAGGTAGCTGAGTTTGAGGATTGGGAAATTGTGTGTTATTTTAGTTGGTTTTATTACACTTGTTCGGCGCATCGCTTACGGTTGTTTGGACATGTCCAGTCCACTGAAAGGTAAATTGTCAAAGGGCTCGTTTCGGTGGCCGCAGACGTTGCCGAATGAATCAGAGCCATGTATCAGGCGCAGTGGACTGCCGACGATGAAGGCGTAAGTCGAAATGAATATCTGCAATTTAAAAAAAGTTAATAAAGAAAAATTAGGTAGCAAAAAGTGACTTACCAGTCCAAGCCAGAAGAGCAAGAAGAAGAGAAGAAAAGTAAAATCAGTACACCGGTTGCGTTTTGTCAGTGTGGCGTCCTGTGCATCTTGCACCTAAAACACAATTTAAACTGTTAGTACATTTTTGTTACTCAAAAAAGTGCTCATCATTACCTCATTGGAGAAGCAGCAAAGGGCCGCCATGTCTATGTGTTGCCTTTTGTTTTCCGATCTAATTTACGGTTTCAATGACTGTCTTCTGGGCTGTGGTAAGTCGTGCGCCAAAAAATCTCAGTCGTCAGTACTGCAGATACTCCGACAAAACGAAGAGAAATGAAGGAAGAAGCCCACTTGAAAGAAGGTGATCATTTGAACAGCTGTTCAGTTCTCTGAATGTTGTGGTTTAGCCATTTCGGATGACATGATTGCAGCAAACAGGGCAACAGCAGTGATCGAGCTCTTCCGATCAAAGCCTAGGACTGAAGAAAAGAGCTGAGAAACAAAACTGAAGAAGGATAATTAGACGCACTGTTTGTTTGACTGTCTAGTGAGACAATTATCCAAATGGCAGTGAAAATGACAGAGAAAGCAATTTTTGAGAAAAGAAGAGATCATTGGAAATGTTATGTGCTTCTGGGCAACACTGAGAAAAATGTACGGATCAATACAGGTGGTGGTGGCCGTTGGTTCTTTGCGGGGGCTAATTATCGATTTGTCCCGCAGTAAAGTGCACGGCAAAAAGTGTACTCAGAGTGTATTCAAATCAGACGACACTTTATATTTGTTTTCTAGCTTAGGCAACAGTTTGGGGGCAACCATTACTGCTGTCGCTGCTATATAGAATTTGCCTTTTTTCTGTCAAACAATATCGACAAATAAGTGTGTCTCCTTTGCAGTGTTAATTTTACCAGTTCAAGGTTCAGAAAAGTGGGAGACAAACGGTGATCGATTGGCGACTTATCGAGTTGAAAAAGAAAAGAAAAGGACAAAAAACAAAACCTACCTTGAAAGGAAAGAAGACGCGGGAGATCAGTTTCGGGCGCTGGTAGTGAAAGAAGGAGAACACTGGCGCTTGACGAACACCGGTCACCGGTATTACGCGGGCTTTGCCGTTTGGTTGCTGCTGCTGTTGGCGAAGAAGAAGAAGAAGAAGAAGGCGTCGCTGGTTCGACTGTTGTGCATTGTGTTGTTCACTGGTGCCTACAAACCATTTGCACAACTGCACTACCTACCTGCGGAGAGTGGCAGCTAATGATGTTGAGTGTTGCTGATTCAATGAGTCAGCCTCCTCTTTCTTTCTGCCTCCCTCCCTTCACTGGTCACTCACTCAGTCATTCACTCAGCCAGTCAGTTGCTTCCTAGTCAAAACACAAAGACACATGGCCAGACTGAGGGTAGCTGCTGCTGCTGCCTGCCAGCTTCGGCGAATTGCCTGCGCTTCAGTCCGTTGCCTGACAACCACCGAGTGGTGAAGACTGGACGAACTGGCCGTGCCATCGACCCTACTCACCACACTCACCACCACTGGCTGGCCGCGAAAAACGGCGAGCTGAACAAAGCAAAGCTTGCTCAAAGTGAGAATCTTTTTTCCCTTCTAAGCAAGCTTGTCAAACACACACTCACTCTTCAAAGCACTGCATATAGAGGGCGCAAGGGAAATGTAGCGAAATTGAATGAAAGTTGGCTGTTTGGCCATTTTTTTAATTAGACGGTGGTGGCAGTGACAGTGGACGCACAATCATTGGAAGCACAAATGATGAAGATGATATGACAAATGGCAATGTTTGTGTGCGTTTGTTTAACTTTATGAGTTTATTCGCCTTTATCATGTGGTATTTCCGCAATGCGAATAATTAATTAGAGTACGAAGCGACTTTGAATGAAAGTAGGAAGTGTCCCAAAGTTTTGGCCAATAAATGTTGGCAATTGTATTAATGGTGTATTTGGAAAAGTATGAAACACAATTGATTTTTAGCAATGTAAAAGCAATGTTGTTATTCTCTTGGAAGAAAAGTAATAATTGAGACTTTTAAATTTTACTATGCTGACAACCTTTTTAAAATCACCTTTTCCTGGCAATTGAACACATTATCACTGTCATTTTGATTACATTAGTCATGTCAATCAAATGATCTCACCACCTGCTTTTCCTCTCAAAGGGCGTTCTTAGTAATATCAATTTAGATTTCTTTTGGTGAATTGAAAGTCTGTTCTCACGTTCCACTGGTCAAATGTGATTGTCAGTGATCTCTCCAAACTTAATGCTGCTGCTGCTATCTCATTTTCTGGCACAACAGCTCTTAGTGTTCAGTCGATGGCCACGACTGAGATCAACAGTAACAGTACAACAAAATTCAATTTGGCCAAGTAATCGATTAGTTGACTAGTGTTTGTATGACCGAGAAAGAGTAAGAAAGAGTGCTCACAATTGGCAAATTTCGATCGTGACAGTTGGTGCAGACTGTTGCTGGAAACTCGTTTGCATGTTTTCGTGGCAATCTTAGTCTCAGACGAAAACGAAAAAAGTCTGAACAGCTCTTCAGCTATCCCTTTAGACACCTCACTGCCGTACAGTTTGTGTGTGTGTCACCCTGGCGTGCCAATGAAAACGACAGCTTCACCTTTGCCTGAGGTCATCAATCGTGCATCAATTGACTTCAACTAGTGTTGTTGCTGCTGCTGCTGCTACCACAGCAACAAAACAACGTCTACCACAACTGACCATTGTGAGGTGAGACATAATCACTTAGTAGTGGACAGCACTCTCATTCACACACAGAGAGTTCTTTTCATCCCTTTCTTCCTTGCATCACTACCATCACTGCCACCACTGCCACCCCAACCATCATCATCCTCAGAAGAGTCGACATTTGCAGCTCGGCTCGCCGCTGTTTTGCATTTGCCGCCAGCTGCCACTTTGTAAACTAGCCAAGCAAATGACTCAATAGCCAACACTACCATCAGTCAGTATTATAATTAGCTTCAGCTCTAACTTGATTGAGACTTTAAGAGAAGATTGAAGAAAAAGAAACAGGAGGAGGAGAGGATAGTAAGCTCTAAAGCCTGAAACGTGATTAGCATTTGCAATGAACAGCCCAGTACGGCAGCTGTAAAGCAGCCCAAAATTGCACAGCACAGTAGTTTGTCTCTATCTCTGAACACGTATTGAAACAAGCAAACTTGTGCTCGGCAGCAGCCGTTATCGCTTTCCACGACACTTGCTACAGTCGTCAGCCATCTTTTCTTTTCGACTCTCTTGCTTTCTTCCCAAATTGTAGTGCCATCCCCTTTTCCTTTTCTCAGTGACACTTTCATCCGACCTCCGCTGCAAACTGCTTTCTCAAGAGTCGATTTTTGCCTCTTTTCCACACCACATTTCACAGGGTTTTCATCCTCAACCTCTCTCTTCTATCATGAGGACTTCACTGTTGCTGCTACTTCTTTCTCTGTTCACCTCTTCAGTGGTGGTGGTTCTTGCTAAACCATCAGGTACCTTATATTGCACATCCTTCAACTTCAACTAACCTCTGTCTACCTTCAAATCTAGGTGCTCTGGGTGGACTGATCGACACCTCTGCACCTCTGGCTCTGGAGCCCAGTGAGGAGATCCCACTGAGCTGTCCACATGAGGGCGTCTTTGGGTATCCCCACCCGAAGGCCTGTGATGAGTACTTCCAGTGTACGAACGGCACTCTGACGCACGAGTACTGCCCAAATGGGCTGCTCTTCACCGCCGAGACTGGTCATGTAGTCGGTTTCTGCGCCTACTACTGGAATGTTGCCTGCCCCAAGGATAAGATTGCTCGTAAGTGCTTAGTTGGGCGTAACTTCAAGGAATTTCTTCTTCTTTTGATCAGTATTGAAAGCGTAACTAACAACTGTGTGTTTTACCCTCTCCTCAGCCAAGCCCATCAGCTCTCCCGGTTGCCCCTATCAGTTCGGTTTTTTTGCTGAAGAGCACGGCGAACCGTGCAACGTTTTCTACAGCGAGTGCTCCTGGGGTGTGCCCAGCCGACGACAGTGCGAGCCGGCTGGTCTCTTCTACGATGAACGCATCAAGGGCTGCAATTGGCCTGATCAACTGGGCTGCAGCTCGGAGAACCTGCTCAACTTCAAGTGTCCCGAGGAGGACAAGGGCAACCGGTACTGGCCTTATCCCCGGTACTACTACAACGAGGCCTCTATCATTACCTGTGTCACTGGCCAACCGCGACTGATTCACTGCCAGGCCGGCGAGGAGCTGGTGGACCCGAACTCCCTCACCTGCCAGTCCATTCACCCAAAGGAGGACAGCAAACCGGAGCCGGTGGTGGTTCAGCCACTTGAGAAGAATCGACGATTTAAGCAGTGGTAGAGCTAGAAAAAGGGGTAAAAAGCAGAGTGTTTGTAATGATTGACAATTTCACCATCACTACCTTTTTTTGTCACACTTCATTGGATTGATACACCTTTCAGCAATGGACGCAGTGCTCTTCAAATCAATCAAAATGTGTAAAAATACCAAGTGCAAGACATTAAAAATTACTATAATTGCATTTTGGAAGAAGAAACCGATCTGATAAAATGATTTTTAAGAACATTAAGGCAAACTGCATTTGAGGAGCCTCAATGTGCAATGATTCGTTGCCAAGGGAGTGACAAGCAACCAACCAAGTATGAACTTGATGTTGCCGTTTTGATATCAGCTCAGGTAGATTGCCATTGGCATTTCAGGCATTTGTCTTAATTCATGCAGCACTATCTCAGTTTTTAGTCTTTCTTTCCCTTCTTTGCCCGTTGTCCATGGTCATTTTCGGCTGGAATTTGGCTGCAATCATCCAACGTTTCCACAACGTGCTCTGGACAGCTCCCGTTTTGACAGTCAGTCAGAACACTCTTTTTACATTTCAAGGAAAAGATTCCTTTTGAATGACCAAACGACATAGCATTATTTCATAACTGCCACCAACCATTCACTAAATGCAATACGATATCTGTACGGCAATCTAGGTATCAGGTGATGGTAAAAATACACGTTTGTTGGAAAGCAAATTAGCAATTAGGGGCCATACCGGCTCAAGGTGTACAAAATAGCAAGAGATGTTCTTCTTTGATACTCAATCCCTCCTCTTTCTCCTTTTCTTTCAAGCAAACGGGAAAGTAAACGGCAACAGGTTGTTGCAAACTCTCTGAAGCAAGTTGCTGAAAGTAGAAGAAAGTGCGTCTAAATCTCTTTTTCTTTTTTCTCCCTTTAATCGACATAAATCTGCTGATGATCTTCAAAGAAGCAATAATGAATCTCCAGCACTGCCGAGAAAGAGCGAGAGCATATCCTCGAGTGAATGATGTACTGCACAATGTACTGCCACTACTCCACCCCACTCTTCAAGTCTGTTTGCATCTGAGGACACAGCCTCTCTTTCTCTTTCTCCACCACCACCATCATCATCAATTTCCACTTCGCTCTCACTTCTTCAGACGATCACTCTGACTGGGAGCCGTCTGTCAACGGCTGGAGCCGGACTCGGCACTCAAGAAAAGATCGCCGCTCTTAAAATTTGACTCCACTATGCTGATGGCACTAACCTAGCCTAAATGGACCACCATCTACTAGAGTCATGCGTTGTAGGAGCAGTCAGCTAGACAGTTAGTGTCAGAGTAAGCTGAAATATCGGTCAGCAGTGCGAACAGCAACAGCAGCAGGCAAAGATGACAGCCAAGATAGTGGGAGAAGATTAGAGACGCCGATAGACGAAGAAACGGCAAAAGAAGAAGAAACAGCAAGAGCAAAAAAGCAAGAGCAGACAGGCCGCTGAGAGCCGCTCCTGTCGAGTTTCGCTCCTGACTCGGACTCGAAATGGTGGTTGCTGTTTGAGAGGACGACCACCACCACCACCACCGCCGACCAGGAGGATATCACTCGGCTCGTCCGACAGCCAGTGTCGCTCTTGTGCTCCTCTTCTCCAGTACAGTTCTCTTCGTTAGACTGCTCAGCAGAAGCAGCCATTTCGAACGGCATCGACTGTACGGCAGTCACCGTCTCATTGTCATCTTGTCCGGCTGTACCGCTTGGTCTCTGTCTGCCTGCCTGACATTGACTCCTGTGTCTACCCGTCTCTATCTAGTCATCTAGCCTCATCAAGTTGACCCTTAGTTTGTTTACCAAAAGATCACCACCCTCTACACCCTTTCCTGCAAGCATGTCGTCCAATCGGGCACTTGTCTTGCGCAACTCGGCGGCCGCCCTTCTCCTCCTGGTGGCCGTTGCCTACTTCAACTCGCACATCAAACTGACCAGTGCCCTCCAAAAGGAAGATGGTAAGTGTTCTTTGCCTTTTTGAAAAATTGTGCAAGTTTAAAAAATACAACTAGCTTATATTTCGTTATTTTTAAACAACCAAGTTTTAGCATTTTTGCTATTTTAAAAACTTTTTAATGCCACTTGCAAAACGTCAATGTCAGCTGAGCCTTTCATTATCCTTATCACTTACGTTCTTTATTAGTGTAAGTTGTTTTTTATGAAAAGGGGGACACAGCACCCTAGCTCCGACTAAACGATGATCAACAAATTTTGACCTCATTTGGTGCTGAGCCAGTTAAAGGATAGGGAGAGAGAGAGAGAGAGAGAGAGAGAGAGAGAGAGAGAGAGAGAGAGAGAG
>JAALOO010001019.1_pt1 | contig 21514 bp, 21 predicted proteins | sample 7257641 | NCBI WGS metagenome assembly JAALOO01 (sample SAMN14085613, study PRJNA598686) | mite metagenome | biome: ENVO:01001000; feature: ENVO:01001002; material: ENVO:01001226; isolation source: single female mite from University of Michigan culture on fish food culture... ...
TCCCTAAGCCAGCGCTGTCAAAATAGTCGATTGGCCCACTGCCTTAACAGCCCCGAAATTTTTTTGGATCTCAATCTTAAACCCATTTGAGGTGGCAGGTAACATTGTTTACGAATGGTCACTTTTCTGCTGCTGAATCAAAACAAAACAGCGTTTGCTCCAAGTCACTCAGCCAGCCACGCAATCAAACTCGCGCCGATCCATTCTGGTTGGAACCTTTATCTCATCCCATCTATCACCCGATAAGCACTGCACACTTTTAAAGTATCTTTTGTCACCATTTTCAAGTTGTTTGTCTATTCAACCGTAAACTTCAAACCTCTTTGCATGTCATCATGATCCTCATAGTCAGTCAGACGGATAACAACATTGAGAAAAACGCTCCGAGTTGACCTTCGTTTTCAACGTCTTTGTAGAACTTCAAACTTCATGCTCAAAAGAATTCATCCCTGCTCCTCTCTAGACGTCTGAGCTCAGCTACCAGTGCAAAAAAACGCTATGCAAATGACTTTCAAGATCGAGCTTCTTCTGCAGGCCAAGAAGGTTTCAAACAAAAGTCATCCCAAGGAAGTTTCTATAGTGATGATCTTAACTCTAATCAACTTTAAAGTAATATCTTTTTTGTTTTTTAGGACAAGCTCCAAATCAAGATGGCGATTCAAAACAAGCGTAGAAAGGTTGGCACTCTGATGAACCTACTGGACTTGTGCTGCAACTATTAAAAGTCGAACTTCCTGGTCATCGAAAAAGCGGTAAGAAGAAACGCAATTGCCCCAAGGAGATCCATCATCAAAGAAGATGTTCAGCATTGGAGCTCTCAAGATAATCATGATTATCTACCACCCGTGACCACTTTTTTGAAATCATCTAAAAAGTACTTTATCTCATTATTTTTGTTCACTATTTTGTAACTTGTGTGCGAGAAAAGTCTGTCAAATAAAGTTTGTTTTTGAAAATTTTTACAAGTCTAAAGTGTATTAAAAGGATATAAGAATGAAAGTGTCTTAAAAGGATTTGAGAACGCTATGCGTAAAAACGGCGCTACACGTCTCAAATCAGTTTGAGACGAGGTCTCATATGGGCGGAAGATTTCGGAAAGTTTCAAATAGATTTAAGACTTTTTTCTCTGTGTGTATAGAGATCTCTAGAGAATGTATGGGTGTGATAGAAGAGGTGATAGAGAAATAATTAAAAACACAAGCGCTAAGAGAAATACGATGACTGATAAACAAAAGCTCTCTTTTTGAACTTCTTCGTTTTTAGTAGGGAAAACTGCCGCCCACCGTCTTCAACTCCCGCAGGGCGGCCTCGTAGAGAATCTCCGCGGCAAAAAGCAGCACCACCAGCACTAGAAAGAGCAGCACAATGAGCACCTTGAGGGTGAACCAGTGATCACGGTGGCGGTGGTGATAATCACCTCCAAAGAGATTTCTTCCTCCGCCGCCGCCGCCGCTGCGACCGAAAATCGAAGCTCGGAAACAATCTCGCAGAAAGGAGGGCCGTTTCGGGGGCGGTGGAAAGAGGACTGAACTTTCATCTGAGGTGGTGGTGGCGGCTGATTCGATGCTCGAAGATGAACTTCCACTTCCGCTGCTTCCACTGCTTCCACTGCTGCTGGCAAAGGTGACGCAACGACGATCAACTGTGGCTGCCGAAGAGGAGTAGCAGCTGGGCGGCGGCAGCGGCGAGGCGAAGCTGTTCGAAAAGGTGTTCCCCAGGGTGAAGGAGGAGGAGGAGGGCGGGGCCGAGGAGAGAATCGAGGACTCTTCTTCATCCTCCTCCTCCTCCTCTTCTTCAAAATGACCCGCCTCTTCATCTTCATCTCCTGCTGTTTCACGAAGAAGGCGGGCAGTTTCCGGAGGAGGAGCAGCAGTCATCTCAAAGGATCGGAAAGAGGAGTTGTTGTTGTTGTTGTTGTTGTTGCCGCCGTTGCTGATGCTGGCGATGACCAGAGCGCCATTGGCTCGCTGGGCGCCGCCGAGAAGAAGGTGAGGGTGATGGTGGTGGTGACGGTGGTGGTGATGATGACCATAGCCTCCTTCCTCCTCTTCCATTATCGTTATCCCCATTTGGTGGCCATCACCACCTTCAACATTGCTCTCATCTCGGGTGTTGTTGTTCGAGTCAAAGGAGACGGTGGTGCTGGTGGTAGTGGTGGTGGTGGCGGTAGAATTGCTACCAGAGTTCTCGGTTGGCGTACTCATTTTGGTAATCCTCTTCTTTTGAAGAAGAAGAAGAAGAAGAAGGTGCCAAGGTTTTCACAAAGAAGTGGCCATCAAGCGGCTTGAATTGTTTGTTTGTTTTTGCCTGTCTGTTTCTGCCTGTGTAGACCTTCTCATCACAGTTCAAGTTTGGCTGAACTTTGCCCCTCAACACCACCTGTTGCCCTGTTTCTATTTTTACCACTTTTGCACCCGCCACTGCTGCTGCTGCCAGAAAAAAAAGAATACGAGTACCTCTCTCTCTCTCTCAGGTCTCTTCTGCCATAAAACAATGAAAGGAGTTCCAATTGCACCCGCTACTACCCGTCTTTTACTACAAAAAACTTAAAACCTCCTCTCACTTTTCTAATCTGTTAATCTTTTTCTGTACATCAGCAGCAGCAGCAGCAGCCGTACCTGTGTTTTTATACAGTGTATAAAAACAAGTTTGAGTACAAAAACGGCCGAGGCAGCAGCAGCAAAACAAACACACACTAATGTTGCACTGTCACTACACTAACACTTACAAGTTTGCTCGCCCGTAACGCCGATCCCACCACCATCACATGTCAGTGGGTCATAAAAGAAGAAGAAGAAGTCCTGGAGTGATTTATGGCTTTCCCCTCTTCCTCACTGTTTCTCATTATCATCACCAGGATCTGGTGCAGTGATGGCTTTGACTCTGAAGAATGGCGCCTGGTACGGCTGCTGCTGCTGCTGCTGCCTGGCACAGGCGTGATGAGGATGAAGTAAAACAGCAGCAGCAAGTGTGTCACTGGTAAGCAGGTAATTTTGTTTGCTTTTGGATTAGGTACTACGATGTTGCATCGTTTCTATGATTTCTTGCCGTAAAGATAATGGCGGCAGTTTTCACGTCACGGCATTGCGCGCATTGTGCATTGCCTCAGTTTCCGCATTTCATTGAGAGCATTTCATCATCATTGGCATAGCTTTACCTTATCATTGAAATTGGTGATTCATTATCCCTCCTTCTTTAGCAGCTCGGAACAGTAGCAGAAGGCAACAATGTCCAGGTGGCCCTTGACGCAGTCAGACTGGCCGGCGTAGGCGTTGGTTCGAGTGACGCTGGTCACCACTGCTGGACGGAGGATTCTCGATGATGAAATTGAAGTTCGAATTTCGGATGTTGAATTCTGGACTGATTCCAGGTCTCTTATTGTTCTGTTTTTCGAGACCTCGACCACCACCACCACCTCGACCATCGCCTCAAAGCTGCCATCGCCGGGCGTCGTCGTGAAGCTGAAGGAGCGGAACTCCTTTCCGGTCAGCTGGTTCACCGAGCTGAAAACCCGTTTTTCAGAGGGCGCTTTTAGCGTCAGCGGAACGCAAAATGAGTAGTTTGTGGTAGCTGTGGAGGAAGAATTTGCCTTCCCTTCTGCTGTAAAGTTCAAAGAAGGCGTTGAAGTTTCGCTTTGATTTGTGTTGTTGGTGGTAGAGTTCTCCAGCAGTCCATTGATGTGCTCGACCACAAAGGCTGCCATTTGTCCTAGTAATAGCTGTTCACTTGAACTCGAGCTGACGTCCAGCAGACGGAGGTCATTGCAGAGGCAGTACTGCTCGGCGATGCCCGCCTCGGGACAGGTTCGATTCTCGGGCACTTCGGTGAGGAGGGACACTCCGAAGGGCTCAGACGATGAGTGGTTCCTCTCTGGAGGAGAAGAGGAACTTCCTTCGAGGATGTGCAGCATCGTCGGATGGAGGTCGTAGTGGCTTGTCAGGCGGTGGGCGTTGAGGGCGAGGATGCGTCGAAGTTGAGGAGCTTTCAGCCCATTTAGAACCAGCGAGTCGGGAAGGTAAACGTAGAAGAAGGGCAGACGACTTTCGAAGGCAAAGGCGGCCGTCCGAGACACTGACCCGAAGCGGAGGTGGTGGTCGGCGTAGAAGAGAATGACGGTGTTCTGGTGAAGCTTCCGCTCGAAGAAGGCCGACAGAAAGCGGTGAAAGGGACGGTCGGCGTAGCCGGCGTGGTTGAAGTAGTTGTGCGTCAGAGTGGAGAGGTGGGCAAAGGTGAAGTGAGGCACAGAGGAGGAGGAGGAGGAAGAGGCGTTTCCCTGCTCTGAAAAGGACGTCACCAGGTCGAGCAGGTACTGAAGGTAGTACTGAAAAAAAGAAAGTTGTGCTAGACTTTAGTGTTCGAAAGAAGTTTTTAGTCTTTCTAAGTGCTCAACTACTGCCCTGTCACGCCCTCTTTGAAGGGAACTCATATTCCGTCTTTCTCTCCTCTTTTCACTCACCTTCAAACCAAAACAAACTCAAATAAAACCCATTTTTTCCTGAAACCTCAACACCTTCAAAATACTCCCACCTTCAAAATAGCTCACCTCATTCTCCACCACCTCCTGGTAGCAGGTGTACTGATAGTACAGCTGTCCCCAGAGGGCCATATTGACCGGCGTCGAGTAGTACTCCGTCGGTTGACGGCTGAATCCGCCTCTTGAGTGGAAGAACCCATAGGCGGGCATGTCTTCAAGGAAGGTGGTCAGGTAACCTCGGCGCTGAAAGCGTTTCCAAATGAGGGGCACATCGTCGAACTTGATCTTCCAGTGGACGGAGGAGTCGTAGAAGTCGCGGCCAGGACGGCCGGTCAGCATGGGAAGCACATTGGGGAAGCTGTTATCGCCCACCTTGTGGTGGCCGGTCATCGACTGGAAGCCTTGCCGCTCGAGGAAGGCCGCCGTCAGCGGGAGGTGCCTGAGGAAGTTCAGCCGGGATAGGGAGTCCAGGCCAAGGAGGAGGACGTTGAAGTTCGGCTGAGAAGGTTTTTCTCTCTGTGGTACCTGCCAAAAAAGAACTCTGAAAATTCTGATAAACCAAGAATCATCTCTTTGATACCTTAGGCGGATAGCGCTGCACCAGCATCACTACCCGAGTGTAGGTACTATTTACGGTGGAATTGCGGAAGCGACAGGTGACCTTCACTGAATCCCATCTTCCGGTGACGTTTAACTCCTCCTTTTTAGCACAATCTTCAAAAGTCAAATTGTGGGCAAAATTGTTCAGCCGCCCCAGCGGAACTTTTTCAGCCCCAAGATTCCAACTGTCCTTTAGGTAGGGGTGGTAGAGCTCCTGTGCAAAGCAGGTCCAATTGCCTTCAAAAACTCTCTCATCACCCGTTGGAAAGTCCACGCCAATCCAGGTGAAGTTGAAGCGAAACACCCGAAACGGTGGACGATTTTTGTCGCAGGGAAACTCTGTCCCACTTCGGTTGACGTAGTGCTTGAGGATCTCCTCGTCAAAGAGCGGATAGTCGGCGAGGACACAGGTGGAGGTGTTGATCAGCAAAGCCGCACTTGAAGGGGAATCTCTGGAAACCTTCTTGAGAAGAATGTGCGAAGAGGTGGCTCCGAGGTAGAAGAAGAAGGTACTGTAGAAGTACAGCGGCAGGCCGATGAGGGTGAGCGTACAGAGGACCATTAGGGCGGTGCAGGAGTTATTTCCTGAATTCGATTGCTTCGAAGAAGGCCAAAAAGCAGGGCAACAACTAAATGGACATCTCCGAGGTCTGGTGAACTGTTTTTGATGGTTGATTTAGAATTTAGAAATTGGAACTTTGGAACTTTTCAAAAACTTACAGTGAATCCATGATTTTGCCTTCTTATCAGCAACGGCTGCTGGTCAATGCCGAAGCTGTCATAGAGAATGTTGTCGCCCATATTTTTTTTCAAACAAAGTCCGACTGAATGAAAATTGTGGTGGCAGTGAAAGTGTGAGGATATAAAGCCGATGAAAACATTGATGATATGGTGGTAAATTGTACAATGTCATCGTACAAATGAAACGGGAAGAAAATTGAAAACTCATCTCACGACCGTGATTTTTATTCTTTTTCTTGCTGTTTCCAGTTGTTGTACTTGAAGCAAAATTATTTTAAGAAAAAGGTCATTAAGTACTTTAAGATCTTCATCGATTGATTCTTTACAAACTTTTCCTTTCCTTGATTGCATAATCGTTGGCCGATTTTTTACAACTTTCTTCTCAATTTTAAACCTTGAATAGATTTTAACTTCTTTTTTGCCTATTTAGATCATTGCCAGTGGATGAGGTGGTTACCAGGAGACAAAATAAATGCATTAAAAGATAAATCATAACATAACCTTCAATGTGTTTCATTTTTAATTACCACAAGTTATGTCAATAACTAACAGAAAAGCATCAAAGTTTGTTTCAAGTTTACAAGGACTTTTAAGCTTAATGAAAATTTGGTGACGATTGCAATCGCCGAATGAAATAAACTTCTGACTGCTACAAAGCATCGATGAGTATAAAAGATGAAAAGCAAGCAAAAGATTTAAAACAGATCAAATCACCTGAAACATCACCAGCAACAGCAACATCCCATCATGACAAGCCTACAGCTGATTACTGCTACCTTTTTGGTGGTAGTGTTTATCACCATCTCCACCACCATTACCGCCTCTTCAAGAATCCAAAACAGCGGACCTTTTTTCAAGCTGGGAGCTTCTCCCGGAGTTTTAGGAGGACCTCAGCAGTCCAGGCAGCAGGGCTACATTGACGTGCAGATCATGCTCGCTGACTTTGGCAGTCTGCAGGCGGAGGCGTACATGATCGTCTGTCTGATTGCCAATGGAACTGCCGAGCCTCCGGTAAAAAGCCACTTTTAGAAAAACTGGATGAAATCCTTTTCATCTAATCTCCACTTTTTCACCCTCAGCTCCCCATTACGAACTACAAAACCACCTGCGACCAGGTGTGCAGCGGGCCGCAGTCTCCGCTGACCAATCATCCCGTTTGGCAAGTGAGCTGCCTGCCCCCGAAGCACCAGACGACCTTCCCCGAGGACCGGGCCCGGACGGCGCTGGAGATCTGGGACAGCTGGGGCAATGGGACGGAGAAGAAGCGCTTCCTGGGGGGGAACTCCATCACCGTCGCCGACCTGCTTCGAGGCGGCCTCAATGGCACTCCCTGGCAGTTTGGCCTCTTCGGCGGCGACTCGGTCGGCTACGGTGTGGTGCGGATCAACTGGACGCCAAAGGGACAGATGATGAACAACAAAAAGCGGAGGATGGTAAAGATCGGCAGAGGATACTACTGGAAATAAGTGGAAGATTTTTTCTTCTTTAATGTTTATCTTCTTGCTGCTCACCTCTGACCTCAGTACTGTATCAGTAGTGAGTTGCACCCTGTAGGAGGCAAATAAAAAGGCTTACAATTTAGTGTGTGTGTGTGTTTGTGTTTGAAGAAGTCTCTAGAGAAAAGGGAGAGAGAGAGAGAGAAAGCTGATTAGAAAAAGATATCTCTGAGGTTTTTTCCCTATCTCACTTGCCACAGTAATACACCCTGCGGTTCGTCCTCCAAACATGAGCCTTTGAACTTGAACTCACCGTCATCGGCAGATGAACTTGAGCCACTCTCGAGGACGGATTGGCTCCTAGTAAAGAGAAGAAGAAGAAGAAGAGGAAAATGAGAAAAGCTGCCAAGATGTTTCGCCTTTCTCTTTTGCTCGTTTGTTTTGCTTTTTTAGTTTCCCTTTCTACCTCTTCTGCGGCTCATCAAGAATGCCAGCCTCGAAATCCGCCGCCGCCGCCGGCTCCTCCCACTCCTCCTCCGCTTCCTCCTCTTCCATCCCTTCAGGAGTCACCAACATCACCACCTCTTAACGATGACCATTCCAATCATCGCCAGAAACGGGATACCGATTCTCCACCCGATCCCGACCTGGAGCGAAGCATCTACGAGCTGGTGGAGGCCCACGGCTACCACCTGGAAGTGCACACCGTACAGACGGCCGATGGGTACACGCTGATGCTTCACCGACTTCGAGATGGTGGCTGGGCCTTTCCGGGTCAGACCGCTTCAGAAGCAGAATCTTCTAAATTACCAGCCCGAAAGCCGGTCATCGTCCAGCACGGCCTTTTCGGTTCCTCCGCAGACTTTCTCATCAGTTCGCCCTTTCTTCGAGCGCCCGGCGGTGGAACTGGAGACAATCTGGCCTTTGCACTTCATCTCACCGGTCGCTACGATGTCTGGCTCTCCAACAGTCGGTAAGTCTTGATGCCCAAAAACATTGTTTCGAGATTTAGATCTTCATTTTCTTCTATTTTTATTTCTGCACAGAGGCAACGAGTATTCCACCGACGAGTACCGGCCAAAGTACCGTAAGTAGAAATTGCCATCGACAACTGAGCTGAACGCCCATTTTAAACTCCTCTTTTGTTTACCTCCTCTTTTTCAGTTCGAAATGAATCCTACTGGCGCTACTCCTTTGACCAGATGGCCACCTACGATCTGCCGGCTGTGACCGATTACATCCTCACCCGAACGAACTCCTCCACCCTCGGCTACATCAGCTACTCCCAAGGGACGGCCATCGCCTTTGCCCTGCTCTCCCTGCGACCGCATCTTGCCGACCTCCTCCGCCCGGTGATCACCATGGCGCCGGTGACCACTGTACGGGACATTGAGCCCGTTGGCCACCTAAAGTGGCTCGCCGAAGGCTGCCTCCACTTTTACTTCAACTGCTGGGAGCCGGACTGCTGGCGCATTCCCGCCTACCTGACGGGACCTTTCTGGAAAAGTTCTCACATCAACCGAACGCGCATTCCCGTCTACGAGCACTTTGCCATCAGTGTCAGCAGCTGGGAGCTGCTTCACTGGTCGCAGCTGATTCTCAGCGGCCGCTTTAGCCGTTTTAGCTACGCCACTGAGGCGGAGAACGTGGCCGCCTATGGGCGCCCGGTGGCGCCCGATTTTCCGCTGGAACGCATCTCTCGGCGAGCTGTTGTTGCCCTGGTCCGTTCCACCGCCGACGGCTGGTCGACGGTGCCCAATCAGGAGCGGCTGATTCGGGTGCTGCGCCGGGCGGGCGTCACGCTGATCGACTACGTTGTGCCGGACGATGACTGGGCGCATACGGACTTTGTGCACGGCGTCGGCGTCGGCCGACTGGTCTACGATAAGGTCATTGAGGTGCTCGATCAGTATGCTTGAAAAGAGTGGGGAGAGATTTTGATTGAAAAAGTTAAAAAATGGAAACTAGATTTTACTTGTAAAATGAAATTGGTTTTATTTTTGGTATACATGAGCAGTGAAGTGAATGTGAACAATGTGGACAATACTGGAAAAAATAAATGTACAAAGGGTGGAAATTTGAAAATCCTAAAAAATTGAAAAATTGTATAAGGGTGTGTGTGTGTGGTCTAGGAAGAAAAGTTTTTTTTCAGGGGAACATTCTCATGTGGAACTGCACTTTGGGCTTGGGCTTTTTGGGGCTCTTTTTGGGCAGTTTTGGAACGGCTGCTGCTGCTGTTGCTGCTGCTGCCTTAGTTGTTGTGGGAACTTGCGCAGGTATCGTCTGGGCTGAATGTGAACACGGACAGGGAGGGGGAACTGCTGCTGCTGCTGCCTGTACAACAGCCTTTTGTTCCGAATTATTGCCCTCCTCAATGGCCGACCACGGTCCATTGTGGGCGGTGGAGGCGAAGATGCCCATGCCCACGAGGCTGACGAGGAGGAAGATGGAGAGGTACTGCAAGGCGACCTTCTTTTCAATTCGAAAGAGGTATGATTTTGCTGAAGGTTGCTGGGGAATTGCTTCAGTGGTCTCGGAATAAGGTGATGAAGAAGTAAGTGGACAGTGCTCAATGGTGATGGCAGTCGAGGGAATGGTGACGGGCAGCAGAAGCTGCTGCTGCTGCTGATGCTGCTTTGGATCCGAATGGGTCATCTTTTCTGGTTGTGGGAGTGGTGATGTAATTGTACGGTAGCGGAAGGAGAAGATTTGGGTAGCTTGTACAACATCGGAAACACGACTTCTACTTTAGTGTTTTCAGTGTGTGTGTGCTGAGGCTGTGTGATTGCCGAGCTCTGAAGCCAACTACCGCTCCCGCCGGTGCTTTTATACCTTTTCACGGAATCTTTCACTGAGTTGAGTTGAGCTGAGCTGAGCTGAGCTTTGCTTTTGAAATTGAGCGCGCCTCACTCACTCACTGCCGTGTAATCTGCTCCACACTCTATTGGGTTGACTAGGTTGGCGGGCACCAACGTGACGCCAGTCAGTGGAGAAAGCAAGAGAGGCAGCCGCCGCCGACAGTGACTACCGCTTATCATCGGCTTATCAACGGTTAACAACGACTGACTGACTGAGTGACTGGCTGGCTGGCTGATTGGCATTGCAGAGATACATGGCAATGAGATCAGAAAAGAGAGAGAGAGAGGGAGAGAGAGAGAGAGAGGGAGAGAGAGAGAGAGAGCTGTAGAGAGCTCTGAAGTGGGGGTGGAAATGCCTGCTTCTAAATGACTACTGTGGAGAAATGTCAGTGCATTAGGTCGTGATTTGGCTGACTGGGAGAGAGAAGGAGATGACAGCTGTGAACTGAGTGAGCCAGAGAGAGTGGGTGAGCCACTGAGGAAGGAAGGCAATTCCCAAACTGATAAGCAGCAGTGGGTGATGAGCAGGTCGTGATCGTCACAGAGAAAGTATGAAAATGGTACAGTAATTTGTGCAAACTGATCGAGAAAAAGAATAAAAAGCAGTTTGGGGCAGATCAACGTGCTGATAAAGAGAGGGTGATTGGGACATTCACTGAAAAGCTGACTGACTGACTGAGAGGAAAGTACGATGATGATGATAAGGGGTAGTACAGTTTGCGGTGAGCAGGCACTTGAAAGAGAAGTCAAAGTGTGGCAATTAGCTATTGTCTGACTAATTAGCTTAAAAAATTGTTGTCGACCACTGTTTTTTTGTGGTTGCCAGGGGCTGACTGCTGACTGACTACTGACTAGACAAAAGTTGCTTGACACTTTGCTTTTATTTTCTTGTTTTGACTGTTGGTTGGATGATGATTGCAGGAAAATTGGGCCATAAAACTAGGGGAGAGAGAAAGCGGAATTAAAAGTGATTTGATTTCAGTTGCAGAGAACGGTAAGGACAGATTGGAAAGAGAGCAGCAGCAGCGGGAGATGATTTCAGCTGATGTACCAAAGTGATACGTCATCAGATATTTGTTTGCTTAGCTTCTTTCATTGATAAAATTGGTTAAATATTTCTCCCTTTTCTATCAACAACAACCACCACTTCCTATCAGCTACTGGAATTTCTTTAAAGTTTAAAGTCCAGTTGAGAGCATTTTTAAGAGGAGGAGGCGTGCTCGCGATCATCACACTCAGCAACAGGTGTTTTTGTAATTGTGTTTTTGATTAATGTGTACTACTTAGTACTTTACTGTACTACGACCGTTTTACGTTTTGGTGCGTTCAATTGTACTGTAGTTCGTGAAATACACGACGACGGTGACAGTGTGTTAGTCCGATGAGTACAAATCGATGTTGTAGTAATAATAATAAGCAAAACCAGCAGCAGCTGCTTCTCTGGCAGCCTCGGAACCTTTCTGATAACGGAGAGACAGTTGTTGTTGGCAGGTTTGTAAGCCTTTTGCTTTTACTCATCACCAATGGTATATCTCCTTCTTTGAAAGACTTGTTATTCTAACCACCAGTGCGACTAAACTTGTAGTGGAGAGAAGAAGGTGATAAGACCGCAAATCAGACCTGTCAAAAAGTGGGAGAGAGGCAAAAACAACAACAACGACAACAGAAGAAGAAGAAGAAGAAGAAGATTGACGGCAAAAATAGAAAATGAGAGACATCACGAGTCATGCGATGTCTGAGAGGCTTCGCGCGGCTTTCTTTTGCCAAAAAGCTGTGATGATGATGAGCTGCAGTGTCGTTTTCAATCGTTGGCAGTCATCACAATCACATCGTCTCAACACATCATCGGCGGGGAAGGACACCTCTTCACCTTCCACTTCTTCTTCTTCTTCTTCCACTTCTTCTTCATCACCTTCTTCTCTAAATTGTGATTAGAGCAATTAAAACTGCTGCTGTTGCTGACGATGATAACCTGAGGGTCGAGAGGAAATGATGAGCTGATGAGCTGATGATGTGATTATAGAGAGAAAAATACATAAACACTTGAGTTGAGTTAAGTGCTGATTGGATTTAAAGTTAAAGTTGGGATTTGGAACGCGCTCAGGAGCGCGTCATTTTTGTGCTCGCTTTGACTCGCCTGCCTGCCTGCCTGCCTGGCAACAGCTTCTCAAAATGATGTCTAAAACTGATGAGAATGATAAAGCCTCTAAAGACAAAAAGGGAAGAGTCATCTCAATTGACTATTGACTGCCTTTGGGAAGAGCTTAATGGACTTTTGGGTTTTATTTTGGTACAAAAAACAACAGCAGCAGCAGCACATCTACATCTACCCAACCAGGCTGCTAAATCTTTGTCACGAGACGGGCGGTAAAGAGAAAGTAGCCAATGTACGAGTAGAAAAACTAAAGAAATAGAAATAGAAAGATTAACAATCTCTGCAATTTACTCTTGCAAAAACCTTCCAAGCTTTCTTACCCTGACCAGATTACTCCTCGTGATGGCATCTATCGACCCTACAGTGTAGGCAATCTTCCGCGTAGAACTGTTGTTCACCTGCTCAAAGAAGACCGAGTACTTCCACCGCAGTCGAACATTGTCACTCCCGGAACAGAACAGCAAACTCCCAACAGGAAGCACCGTCTTTGCCGCCTCATGAGCCAGCTCACAAACTGAGGCCGGAAAGAGAAAGGTGAGCACGGCGAGACTTTGAAGTCCCAAAACGAGGCCGACGGAACATAGTTCAAAGTAGTTCGATGCTTTATAGTAGAGAAAGGTGACAAAGTAGACGTTGGGCGGAGCGTTGGCCACGGCAAAGACAAAGAAAAGGGCCGACCAAAAACGACGATCAGTGGAGAGGAGCAGGGCAGAAAGTGTTCCGTGCTCAAATCGAACATTGGAGGCCATCGAGGTTAAGTGGTGAAACTGCTGATAAGCAGAAGAAGGAGTTCTTTGCTTTGAAGAGGAAGAGGGTAAAGAGTTTGTAAAGGGAGAAAAGGAGTTCAATGCGCTCCGGAGAAACTCCAGCCGCCGATTCACTCGTCGGTAGTTTGCCTTGAAGAGCAGGTAAAAGAGCACCATGAGAATGAGGTTGAGGAAGCCGTTTACCACCAACATCCAACAGCAGTAGTAGACGACAAGGGCGTCCACAGAGGCCAGGGCAATCAAGAAGAAGTTCATTGAGGAGGAGGAGGAGGAGGTGTGAAGGAGGAAAAAGCCGTACAAAAGGGAGAAAGCGACCATTGCTAGCAAAAGAAGGACGGAGATGGCCTTTAGCAGCAGTTCAAAGCTGAACTCCACCAGAACTAGATGAAGCCGGTCCTGGGCGGTGAGAAAGGTGAAATCTGCTAGAGTTTGATGGAAGCGAACGTCGTTTGCGGATGATGCGTTTCGACGACGATTGCAATTTCTTTCCTCATCTGGGAACCTCCCGTGCCTCCAAAGGCTTCGGTACACGGCCAGCAGCTGAAGGAAGCCTTGAAGAGGTTTGAATCGCCTAAAGCTGTTCACCACTTCTTGAACTCCGGCCACGACTCGTCCATTGCTGGCGATAAAGTCCTCTACATTTCCCACTAGCAGCTGCTCAATGAGGCGGCGAATTTCCGGCCGTCGGAAGCACCGGTGAAAGAGGAGGTTATTTCCCAGCGCAAAGACGAAGATAAAGGCAAAGCTGAGGGCAATGTACGGGTCGTACAGTTGGCGATTGGCGGTGGCAAAGCGGGCAAAGCTGTCCACCTCTAAAAAGTCAAAGGGGAGAAGTTTTCTAGCAGGTTTTGGTGGTGACTCTGAAAAGCCAAAACTTTCTTCTGCATTTTCTTTGATGCTGGCGGCGACCAGCAGTGCTCGAAATAGTTGGAACAAAAAGATACTGCCGTTGAAAAGGTGCCACCGACGGTGGAGTTTATTTTCAGTTTCAAAATGTCCAAATTCGTCGTCTTCTTGGACGACAAAACCTGACGTGAGCACTTTCATTCGCGTAAAGATGCTACTGAGGCCGAGCAGAGCAAGAACAGTTGAAGTCATTTTTGTAAAGTTTAAAAAAAATTAATAAGTTTTGAAACTCAAGTTTAAAAACAAGCTTTCAATTTTATTAAACTTTTCAAGTTCAAGCTCTTTTTCCCTAATGGTTTTTCAGTGTGTTGATATCTATGTTTCAGCTGTCTGTCTATTATTAATTATTTACCGTGTACATTTTTGCTTTGCACAACAGCTCTTTCTGTTTTCCTTTTATTAATTGGGCTTAAATTTAGCTTGAAGTACTGGTTTATTACATTTTTAAGCCTGGTTGCCTGCCTGCCTGACTGTTTCTGATCAAAAGAAAAGAAGTACAAAAGTATTCTATTTGTTTCGTTCAAGTGAATCGATATTGTTTCTCCCACTTCTTCATAAGTTGTTGTTGCTATTGAACAAATGCCAAGTTCTGGTGAAACCGTAAATTGTTATGCGTTGTTATTAAATTAAAGACGCTTTTTAACTAAAAATGTCAGCAGTAACAAAGTAGAAAACCATTTAAAAAACCCGGAGACGTTTTAATTAACGTTTTAAACAGATTTTGCCGATAGTTTAATCAGGAACACCCCGACTTGCTGATGCTTTATTGATAGACTGTAGCAGTTTAAAATTTAAAAGTTACGGTCATTTATTGTAGAAACAGCATTTTTTGAGGTAACTGGAACACTAATCTAGCTTCATCGCTTGCTCTTGATTGTTTTGGTGGTTGCACTCGTTCATTTGTTTACTTTAAGTTCTCTTTTTTCACATTTCAGTGTGTTGTATTGTCTTGTTGTAGAGCATATCGTTTCAACTGTTATCAGGGAAAGATTGTGATGGCGGTCTTATCAAAGACCAAATGGTAGTTGTTGTCTTATTTCTACTGATTTGCTGAAGGAGATGTTCTTTATATAAAAAGAAGCAGGATACGAACATCCTAGCGGGTCTTTTGCTGTTGGTGGCAGTAGTATTTTCCATCATCAGTTTTTAGGGTTTTAGTTAGTGTCATCTTTAAAAACTCTCCTTTTGATGATCACCATGAAGAACCTTTTTGTAATGGCGGTGATGATCACTGTGACCATCATCACCACCACCACCACTGAAGCCAAATTCGCCGACCGGAAGATCTTCGTCTCCAAGCTGTCCGGCGTCCACAAAAGCCTCTCTGACCTGGAAACCGTTCGAACTGCCATTCGAAAGGGCGCCCTCTCCAACCTCGCCGCCCTACCACAGGACATCAAAACGGAACTGCTGAAACACGCCGAAACCGCCCTTACCAAGTCGCACTACCCCACCAAAACGGTGACCGACTTTATGGAGTACTTCAGGGACGGAAATCGCAACCACTACGAGCGGAAGCTGGGCCAACATCGAGAACGGGTGACGGTGCTCACAGTTGGTCACCTTCTAGATCGAGCGGTGAACTCCAGCAGCACAAGGTTCCTCGATGAGATTGTCAATGGAGTTTGGTCCCTCTGCGAGGAGTCCACCTGGGCGCTGCCCGCCCACCTCTACCTCCAAAAAACCGGTGACCATAACCTCCCGACACCGGGAGGTCGTCCGGCAATTGACCTTGGGGCAGGGGAGGTGGGCAAGTTTTTGGCTTGGATTAAACTTCTTCTGGGAGATGACTTTGACCGCTCGGTCAGCCCAGTGGTGAACAGGCGAATCGACTACGAGCTTCGCCAGCGACTTTTTGAGCCTTTCCTCAAAATTGACGACTTCTTCTGGGAGGGTTTTAATGACCGAGGTCACGTGGTGAACAACTGGAACATCTGGGTCAATGGAAACATCCTCAAAGCGGCCGTTTTCACGCTGAACTCCACCGCCCACCGAGACGACCTGCTCTTCAACAAAGTCCTCAATAAGACCCTCTACAGTGCTGACTACTTCCTGGACGGCTACGGCGAGGATGGAGGCTGCGACGAGGGCCCCGCCTACTGGCGCCAGGCAGGTGGGCGGCTAATCGAGTACCTCGAGTCGCTGGATCAGCTCTTTCCCGTCGTGGCGAAGACCTACTTCTCGGGCATTCCTCTGCTTCGGAAGATTGGCGAGTACGCCTACAAGATGCGCATCACCGGAAACTGGTTCGTCAACTTTGCCGACGCCATTCCGAGGATCTCCTATCCGCCGTCGCTGCTCTACCAGTACGGACTTCTCTTCAATGGTAACAGGACACTTTTTGTAGAAAATGTTTTTTAACTCATTTTTTTCTATTACCTAGACAAGAGCATGAAAGAGTACGCCTCGTACATGAACACCCTGGAGGGCGGAAACTTTAAGGAGAACAAGAACCGGACGGCCATCGCCCACGCCCTCCTCCACGACCTCGCCGACGTGAATGAGTTCTTCAACTTTATCGCCTACCACGGGGCAATTGACCAGGAGGCGCCCTTGGCCCCCAGTCTGCCGCTGGTTTGGCTGCCTGACATTCAGGTAGTGACGGCGAGGGTGAAGATTGACGAGGTGAAAGATGGGAGTTCGCTACTAAACTCCTTCTTCATGGCGGCCAAGGCGGGCAGCAATCGTATGTCTGGAACTCCTTCTCTTTAGGTCCCTAAAAGAAAATCTTAACCTTCTTCTTCTTCTGCTTTGGTTGCTGTAGATGAAAGCCACAACCACAACGACGTCGGCTCCTTTGTCCTCTTTGCCGGCCCGCATCCGGTCCTAATTGACGTGGGCGTGGGCACCTACACGGCGGCCACCTTTGGCGCCCACCGATACGACCTCTTCTACATGCAGTCGGCCTGGCACAGCGGCTGTCCCACCATCAATGGCGTTCAGCAGATGCAGGGCAGTGGCTATGAGGCGCACAACACATCGCTGGTCAGCGATGGAACCTCCACCTCATCTACTCCCAACGAGGTCATCTTCACCACCGACATTGCCGGCGCCTATCCAAAGAACGCCAGCGTCACCAGTTGGAAGCGGACGCTGAGCTTCAGCCAAAACTCCAGTCGCCTGGCTCTTGAGGACCACTTCCGCCTGGGAGCCTTCCACGCCCCTCAGCAGCTGCACTTTATGACTGTACAAGGGATGAAAGTGGAGAAAACCGCTACGGGACTTTTGCTGACTTCCACTGGTGGTGATAAGGTGGTCCTGTCAAGTGATCATTTCAAAGTGGCCATGGACTTTGACTGGACTGTCTTTGGTGAGTGGAGAGAGGAGCTGAAGTCCCTGGAGGGTGATCACCACCTGACGCAGGTGTGGGGTGACGCGGTGAAGCGGATCACCCTGCAGACTGCTGCCGCCTTCAAAAAGACCGAAGCCAGCTTCAGGATAGTTTTCAGAGAGGTGAAGTGAAAAAACAAAACAACTAGTAATGGATAAATATAAATAAAAGAAGGTGATTATGCTGAAACAAAGTCCGCCGCCGCCAATTGATGTTGCAAGGTGTACTGAAAGTACACTTTTCCCCAACGACAACGTCAACTCTTTTTTTCTCTTTGACGTAAACGAGTCAACGAGTGCAACGAAGCTTGAACTTGAACTAAGTTTGATCACCGTTTTTCTCTCTTTCTCTTTTCGTTTTCTCTTTCTCTTTCTCTCACATTTTCCCACTCTTCTCTTCAAAGTTATCATGCAGCCGTTTTTCCCGCTTTTTCTCTCTCTCTCTTTATCTCTTGTTCTAAGTACTGCCATCGCACTCTTTGCTATATAATCGTCGATGGAAACCAGCTCTTTCGCCTCTTCTTTCTTGTCTCTCTGCGTAGTGGCCTACTTTTCGTTCCGCAGAAGGCATGTGATTTTGTTGTTTTGAGTAGCCGCGTGCCTTTTTAGTCTTTGCCTTTGCCACTGCTTTGAGGTTGTTTGGTCGTGCCTCTTAAACGGCATCAGTCCGTCTGAGTTTGTTACTGCTGCACACATTTGGTTTTTAGCATTATTTTTTTCTACTATTTGCCTGTGATACTATTACACCATGTCAAGACGGATCCTCTTCCTCTTCCAGGAAAGGAGAAGATCACTGCTGATGCTAAGCAGTCGCATACAGCCTCCGCCATTACCTTGTACAGCTGCTTTTTTAGAATCGAGAACAACGACAACAATGCAGCAACAACGGTCGTCGTCTAGTACTGTACAGCAAGTGCAGCAACAGCAGCCGATAATCGTCTCGCCAAACATCGTCTTCCAGCAATCAACCGTAGTCAGAAGAGGAGTGAAGAATACCGGTGAATCCTCCTCAAACACATCCTCCTCAAATCAGCCACCACCACCATCACCACCACCACCACCACCGCTAATCCTCCTCTTCGCCTGGGCAATAGCCAAGGAGCGTCACCTGGAGAAGTTCCGCACCTTTTGGCTCAGTCGCGGCTTTGACATTCTCACCATTCGGACGCCCTTCTGGGAGCTGGCCTTCCCTGAATCGGCCGCCCCTGGAAACGCTCAACAAGTCATTCGATTTCTCACTTCCACTTCCAACTTTGCCCAGAGACGGATTCTCGCCCAGGGCTGCTCGCTGGGCGCCTACTCGGTGGCCACCTTCGTTGATCAGCTGAAGAAGCTTCAGGAAAACAATGGTGGCTCTAAAAAGAACTCTAGAGAAAAGGATCAGTCTCAACAATCTCACCAATCAGAGGCGGAAAAGGCCCGTCAGATTGAGTCGGCACTCGCCGGCATCATCCTCGACTCGCCGGGCGTCAGCAAGGCCCTCCACGTCGGCGCCGCCCAGGTCCTCGTCCAGCGCCCCCTGGCGAGGCGGCTCCTCCGGCGGGCCATCTACGCCTACTACCACAGCAGCCGACGGCACCTCTGGGACCGCCTGCAGCGCATCGGTGCCATCCAGGCGGCCAATCCGCTGCGGGTGCCCCTTCTGGTGCTCTACTCGCGTGATGATCAGGTTGTCAGCGCCCGCCTGGTGGACGAGCTTATCGAGGACTGGAGGGTGATTTCCGATAAAGAGGGTGAAAAGCCGTTCAGCGTCCAGGCAAAGTGCTGGCCCGTCTCCGAACACGTGACCCACCTGCGGAACTTCCCCGAGGAGTACGGCGCCGAGGTGGACCGCTTTCTCGCGAAGCTTGGCATTTAGCGGAAAAACTTTTTTTCAACGTTTTTGATCAATAAAGCAGCAGCTCATATATTTTATATTTTGAATGTTTTCAACAGCAACAAAAGCAGTTAACAAGCTAATACTATTTTCAAAGACGTATCCTCTTTTTGTGTTTATTTTAATGCGGCAGCCCGAGGTCCTTCAGAAAGCGCTCCACCTCTGCCACGTACTCCTGATTGTGAATGCGAAAGTGCTGCACGTGATCAGAGGTGGCCCAGACCTTCTCCCGAACCTCCACGCCCCTGCTCTTCCACAGGTTAATCAGCTTGCGAATCCGCCCTGTGGAGGTCATCTGGTCGTCGAGGGAGTAGAGGAAGAGCGCCGGAAGTTGGCTGGTCTTGAGCACCTTGGAGACCGGGAGGTACTGGGCGAGGGTGAACGGCAGCAGCAGGAGGTAGTAGCTGATCATCGCCGATTGAATGAGGAGCTGAAGCGGACGAGAGGAGGTGGCTGCCACGGCGGTGCCTCGAGGGGAGTCCTCGAGGAAGGTCACCGAGTCGAGGACCAGGCCTCGAAAGGCGTCTCGAAGCTCTTTAGTGTTTGGAGTCTAATTGGACAAATCAGAGATTAAGCTTTTTCAAAACAAATCTAGCTTTCTTACATTCGCCTTCACCGCTCGGTTCAGCTGCTGGCGGAAGATCGAGGAGACGTACGTCCCCACGGAGAAGTTGTGCAGAATGACCCGGTCGTAGGTGGGCGTAGTGTCGTCCGCCAGAAAATCGACCAACTGTCGGCTGTACTTTACGGTTCCCTTTCGGCTGTAGGGCATCACCAGGGAGCCGGGTTCGGTGGCGACGGTGATCACGTCGTAGCCACGGGTGCTCCAGAAGTGGCGGTACTTCTCCAGGTGGGCATCCTTGGCGGACATCCACCCGAAGAGGAGCACCAGCGGTGGAACGGGTTCTGGCTGATGGTGGCTCAGTTTGTTGGGAGGAGTTTCAGAAGAAGAAGAAGAAGCTTCAGGAGGAGGATTTCGAATCACCGCCGGACGGAATTTGATGTTCGGAGGAAGGAAGGCACTTGGCCTGAAGGAGGAAGATGAGCAGAGCCGGAGCTGAACTGAGCTTCCGTTTTGCTGGAGATTAGATGGCTGGAGAAGAAGAAGCCGACTCAGTTGGTGATATTTGGCCATCTTTTTTAGCTGCTTCTTTTGCCGCCTTTTTCTGCTGCTCTTCGTGCTTTAAGTAAGCTCGGGAAAATACCTGTGTACCCAAATTTGAGGTCGGGGGATTACACTTAATTACATCATTTGCTTTGTTTTTTGTTTGTTGTTTGGGAAAGATCATTTAGAAAGCACATGTGTACTCTGCCGTGTGTGGATCTCCCTGACCACTACCTCTGCTGTGGTCGTTTACTGGTGTGCTCCTACTGTGCCACTACTACCACTGTACAGTGTGTTGTACAGTGAAGTATCCAGCTCACATTGAAAGAGTATGTTTAAATAGGCAAAAGTGCCAGTTAGCTTCAGAAGTCGGGGTATAACCTGATGGATAAGGGGCTGTAGCTCAGTTTGGTAGAGCACTCGCTTAGCATGTGAGAGGTACGGCGATCGAAGGAAGAGTCAGTCAGTGATAAGGTGTTTAACAAACAAAAAACTTCAAATGATCTTAAAAATAGATAACACCCAATTGGGCAAATTTATTCAACACAAAAAGTAACTGATTAAAGCTTTTTATTCGAAACAGAAGAGAATAGTTTGAAGTGAATCTGTTGTGATAATAATGGAGATTACAATAGTGATGGAGTGTTTTCGGTTAGTAATAATTAATAAAAACAATTGTGAAAGAAATTAATAGACTTATAATAAGAGATCACTGAGCAGCGACAAGTGGTGGAGTGTCTTGAGGAAAAAGTGAAACGCACTCAATGAATAGAGCAGCACCGTAAAGAATTTTGGTTTCAGGAGGAATGGATTTTGCCAAAGGACACTTGATGTTTGAAGTAGAACCGTGGTTGCGGTTAAAATTGCTGCCGTATGACTGGAAAAATGATATGAGCAGATGTTCGACCAAAAAACTGACAGAAGATTTCATCCGGTATTGTGGTAAAACTTTGATCATATAAATATTTTTGCCCTTTTTGACGCAATCTGCAAGGTAAGTGTACAGTTCAGAGTGCTTTCTCGCTTTGTAACTAGTTGGATTGGTAATGGCAAAATAGTGATCTCGAAATCGATCACTTTCCGTTTCTCCTCCATAAGGGCGAGCGTAAATCCAAGAGTTAATGTCCGATGATGATGGCTGTCGCACTAGAACGTAACCATGAGCTCTACTAGCCTTTTCTATATTTGTCGAACTCATGTTTGCCCCATTTATGATGAGCTTAACGGTGGCAAGAGTTTGCTGGTACAACTGAGGATTGTCTATCA
>JAALOO010001021.1_pt1 | contig 21479 bp, 26 predicted proteins | sample 7257641 | NCBI WGS metagenome assembly JAALOO01 (sample SAMN14085613, study PRJNA598686) | mite metagenome | biome: ENVO:01001000; feature: ENVO:01001002; material: ENVO:01001226; isolation source: single female mite from University of Michigan culture on fish food culture... ...
ACTCGCTGTCCATCGCTTCTTCCTCCACCACCAACACACCCTTTGCTTAACACTTTGTATTATTTGTTATTTATTATATTAACTTTTTTTTGAAACTTTTAGGTAAGACCGCTGGACTTGGCCTTTCCAGCGGTCATCTCTTCCTCCCTTATGGGAGTCCAACTTGGACTTCTGTAAGGGGTGTGACAGAGATGGCTGCTGACGTGGCCAAGTCCGGCACAATAGAAGAGGGGGGAGTGCAACACTCCCTCCTCTTCGAAAAACAGAAAAGGGGGGAGTGTAACACCCCCTTTTCTGAGATTTTTAAGAAGGGGAGGGGGGAGTTTTTGATTTTTTTAAAATTTTTTAATAAAAATGCTATTTTAAAAATACTCTTTCTCTTTTTATAATACTCTTTTTTATTAAAAATATTATCTTTTTTATTTCTATTTTAAAAATATTCTTTTTATATTAGAAATACTCTATTATTTTTTAAAAATACTCTCTTTATTTTTCTCATTTTTAATTATTTTTCTCATTTTTAAAAATACTCTCTATTAAAAATCCTCTCTCTTATATTAAAAATACTCTTTATTTTTCTTTATTTTAAAAATACTCTTTTAATATAGAAAGATAGACAGAAAAATATTCTATTTTAAACGATAAAATAGAAAGATAGTAATAAAGACAGAAAATAGTAAAGACAGAAAAACAGAAGTGTCTAGACAGAATATTATAATATAGAAAGCGAGATATTATAATAGCATTATATTATAATAATTATTATAATGCTATTATAATATATAATATATTACAATATATAATATATTATAATTATATTATTATAATGCTATTATATATATATAATATATTATATTATAATATATATGCTATTATAGTATCTCGCTTTCTATATTATAGAAAGCGACATACTCACTCTCTCACTCAGAGAGTGAGTAGACTCTCTGAGTGAGAGAGAGAGTGAGAGAGTCTCTCACTCTTTCACTCACTCATCCCTATCCCGCCCAGAGTCAAGCTCGCAGAGTTCCAAGAGGGAAAAGAGAGAAGCCAGTCTTGCAAGTTCCTGGCCTCTCTCCTCCCCTCTTAGAGTCTGCTCGCCGGACTCCAGGCGAGAGGAAGAGATGACCGCTTGGGGGCAGCATCAAGCCCCCAGCGGCTACCTAAGAAAAAATAAAGTTAAACGAAAAAATTAAAACAATACAAAAAAGAGGACCAAGTCCTCTGGTGATGACCTTCTGGAGGCGACGGCCTCCCCAACGTCCAAGTCGTCGTCCAGCTTCAGGGCGTCTTGACCGCCCGCTTCAAGTCCATGCTCTTGAAGCGATCCATCTAGATGGAGGCCAAGTCAAGTGGCCAAAAAGAAATAAAAAAAGGAGTTTGAAAAATGCAAACAAAAATGAAACAATAAGACTTACTAGTGGTGGTGGGCGAGCCGCTTCCAGTGGCTCTTTGGCAGTGGTGTAACAGGCCTCCAGGTCCAAGGTGGAGAGGAACATTGAAGGAAAAAAGACAAAGTTAGAAAAAATGTAAACAAAAAGTTTGTCAACGAAAACTTACCAAAACAGACGGCGGCCATGTCCTCTGGTGATGGTCCTCTTCGGGTGATGGTCCTCTTCGGGTGATGGTCCTCGGGCGTTCGCTTCAGATCCATGCGCTTGAGGCAATCCACCTAGATAGTGGCCAAGTTAAGAGGCCAAAGGAAAGGAAAGGAAAGGAAAGGAAAAGAAAAGTTAGAAAAAGTAAACAAAGATGAGTACAACGACTTACCGAAGTCACCATTGGTGACCAATGGCGGTGGATGCGGCCGTTGTCGGTGGCTCTTCGGCGGCTATGAAGCCGAAGCATCGAGCCCATGATGGAAAGAAACATAGAAGGGAAAAAAGACAAAGTTAAGGAAAAAAGGTAAACAAAAAGTTGGTCACGAAAAACTTACCCAAACTACCGGTGACCAAGTTCCTGGAGCTGATGCTCAGCTCCCAGCCGATGAGCTCCTGGTCGTCTTCAAAGTTGAGGTCCTGGAGAAGAGGGAAACCAAGTTAGAATGGAAGGACTGAAGATCAAAGTCAGAGCACTTACCATCAGATCCTGGTGGGCCTCCGCAGAGGCAGACCAAGTGGTGGTGCGCCAGGCCGCGAGCGCACGGTGGCTCGCGGCCGCCTTGACGGGCGCCGGCAGAAGAGCATCTTGACGGCTCGGTGTCTGGCGAGCGAATGAGCCTCTGTACGGCGGTCGTGCCTTACGGTCCACTCACCGCGGGCAACCGCGGACCAATCACAGCCCGCCAGAGATGAGGAGAGAAAGAGAGGAGCAAAGGGACAGTTAGACGAGTTATCAGATTAAGTGGCTCACCAGACAGCCTGACGCCGCTGATGACTCATCGCCACCCTCCTGCTGGCGCCACCACTCACTTGCGCCCGCTGGACTGATGGCGAGATAGAAGAGTCTGGAAAAGTCTCGACCCTTCGACGCCTGGTAGCAGGCGATTTGACTCATGCAAATGAGGTACTTTACAGAGAAAGAAACAACAAAGACCACAACGCAGATTGATTAGTCAATTAGTTTTAATTGTTATAGAGTTATAATAGATAATAGAGAGTAGAGAAAAAGAGTATAACACATATCAAAGCAATAGAAAAGGAGAAAAGGAGGTGGGTGGGTGTGTTAGTATCGGTGTAAGTGTGACCACCAGGTGTGGGGAGGCAAGGTTTGGTGGCGGTCACACACCAAAAAAAGTAAGAGAAAACACAAGGCCAAAGAGCGAATGGGCCCAGAAAAGGGGAAGAGTGAAAGGGAGACAAGGAAGGAAAAAATTGTAAAGTGGTTAGTAGCAAGTGGACTAGCAAGTGAAAGAAGTTGAGAAAAGGAGTGTAGAGAAAAAGATCAGAGTTTAGAGAGAGAGCAAAGAGAGAAAGGGAAACTTGGTAAACAAAGAAGGTTTGCGTGGTGTTAAAGTTTTGACAGTGTGTTGTGAAAAAGCGAGAGAGAAAAGAGAATTTAGAGATCAGGTATAAAAAGATGAAGTAACAAGAGAGAAAAAGTGGAAGAAATGTTTGGGTGGAGGTGTCTGGAGGATGAGAGACTCACAAATGACAGTGTCAAAGATGATGAGGATGATGGTGATGATAAATGCTTTGGCGAGTGATGATGGCTGTGGTGGAGAAGTGGCAATGATGAATGGTTAGTGCAAGATCGGGCAAAACAAGCAATGTTATGATAATGGTTGTGGTGATGATGATGATGATGAATAGATGCACTAGTATCAAACTAAAGTAGAGAGGTGGACAAAGTGATTAGGCCAAAGAATACCCAGAGTACTACTACTACTCACAAGACCACGTATGTCAACACCAGTCTTCATCGTCATCGTCATCGTCCTCATCGACGCCCCCTGCTCCTTCCCTGCTGCCGCCGCCGCTGGCGCCCGTGTCCGAATGGAAAGAATGCTGCTGGTGGACCATTGCACGCCTGGCCCTTGCCAGCGGCACCGGAGGCGTGATCCGCCTCGGCTGCGGGTGTGTACTGTATCCGAGTGGCTGCTGAAAACTGCCTATGCCGCCTACAGTGCCCTTGGTGGCGTAGGCGAAGGGCCGCTGAGTGATGGTGCCCGTGCTGGAGGTGGTGGCAGTTCCGCTGGGCGTCATGAGCACGCCGGCACTGGATGGCCGCTTGATAAGTCCCGCCGCCGCTGTCGATGGAATGGCTGGCTGTCTTCTGCGCCCGGGCAGGTACCTTCCTCCTCCTCCCCCTCCTCCAGCACTACCGCCGCCGCCGCTCTCCTCGGAGGCGTAGTGCGTCGCCTCTTCCGTCCAGGTGCTGCTGCGAATCTTCATCCGCTCCCGAGCCAGCTTGGCACTGCGAGCAGCACTCGAGTGCTCCAGCGAGCGCGAGGCGGCGATCGGCTGCGCCGGCAGCATTCGCCCACTGCCAGTGCCAGCGCTCGTTCCTCCGCTCAACTGGCTCTCCTGCGAGTGGACGCCCGTTTCTGGCTGGTAGCCGCCCACTGCTGTCGTTTGATATGCCTGCTGTTGCTGCTGTTCGGCAGCTGATTTGATCATCCCTGCTCCCACTGTCTCCTCGGGCCAGGTCTGCAGTGTGGGCTGATGGTAGCTGACGACCCCAGCGGAGGCGACCACTGGAGGCTGTGGCAGTTCTCGCTTTTCGCCGCCAAACAGACTACGCTTGAGAAGGGCGGCAGAGGTGATGGTCGGTTGAGGTGGTGGTGGCCCTACTACTGCTGTCTGAACTGCTGGTACTACTATTTGCGGTTGTTGTTGAGGAATCTGCGACTGCTGCTGCTGAACTAGGGTTTGCATGTCTACAGTGGCTGCTTGCTGCTGAAGTTGCTGCTGATCCTGTTGCTGTTGCTGCTGTTGCCTCGTCTGACTGCTGCTTCGGCCAAAGACTCGCAGCGGGGCAAAGAGCGACGTCAGACTGGCGCCTACCTGAAATCGGCTACCTGATTGCTGCTGCTGCTGCTGCTGTTGTTGCTGTTGTTGTTGTTGCTGTTGAAGCTGCTGCTGTTGGGCGTAGTCCACTCCCTGGGCAGCCACAAACTGATCATACTGCTGCTGCTGCTGCTGATCGGCCTCTCCTCCCATCCAAACGCCGGGCTGTGGCTCCAGCGGCTGCTGAAGCTGTCCCAGCATCTGCTGCTGTTGCTGCTGGTGCTGCTCCTCCAACGTTTGCGGCAGTGTAAAGTGCTGCTGCTGTTGAGCCTGCTCCAGACTTCTCAGGTGCTTACTGTAGTGCGTCGGCGAGGCGTTCAGCTTGGGAAAGTTGATGGCCGCCTGTGTGCGCGTCGGTATGGTCGGCGAGTGCGACACCAGCGGAAAGTTGATCATCAGACTGGGATCGAGCAGGCCCAGGGGAGGAAGTAGCGGAGGCGGTGGGCACTTCTTCTTCTTGCTGCCGCCCATGCCCATCAGCGTCGAGGCGACGGCCGGTGTGCTGGGCAGCAGGCGTCGCTTGGCGCCGGTAAAGAAGCGCCCAGGGAAGCGGCGCAGCTGCTGCTGCAGCGGCAACGACGTCGCCGAGGTGGTCGGGCTGGGCGACCGCGACCGCTGCTCTAGCTGAGTGGTGCCGTAGTACTCCGTCTTTGTGGGGTCCTATCAAAAAGGTAAAGAGTAGGTAAGTTGCAAACACCTAAATAAAAACCCATACCGTCGGATGAGGACTGGGACTGCGCGACGGTCGATCGAGATCCATCTGCGGACTGTAGCCTGATGGCCGCTGGTGATAGCCGCCGCCGTCCATCGGCGAGGTGGAGTGACTCCTTCTGCCGTCCTCCTCCTCCATCATCATCCTCGCCCGTGCCCGCTGCTGCTGCTGGACGTAGTACTGCTTCGAGTGCGGATAGTGGAACATCGGCTCACTGGGGCCGTCATCCTCGGGACCGGGTCCTCGCCAGGGCCCGCGGTAGCGGTAGGCACTGCGACGGTGGCTGCCATTCCTCGTCAGGCCGCCCATCATCTGCTGTTGCTGTTGCTGCTGCTGATACTGCTGTTGTTGCTGCAGCTGTTGTTGTTGTTGTTGCTGCTGTTGTTGTTGCTGTTGGGACCACTCATCGCCGGCTCGGACTTTGGCTAATGAAAGAAAAAGGGTCAAGATAAGTGTCTGGGAAAATATACAAAACAAACACTTACATCTGGCTCTGCCCTTCCTCGACGTCTCGTACTTGACAATATCGACTAGATCGGTGACGGTGTCAGCAAAGACCTCGCCGCCGCCGCGTTGCTGCTCCTTCATCGGCGAGCGCAGCTCCTGATCAGCGCCGTCCATACCGTCACCTCCGGGTACCATCGGATGATGTCCTCGCTGTTGATGGCCTTCACTGCTGGTCATGACCATCGTACCACCACCACCACCAAGACCGCCTGCCGCCGAGGTGGCCGTCGTCGTGATGGTCGTCGTGGTGGTGGTCGTCACCGTTGATGCGCCCATCTTTGCCATCTCCGCCGGGTGATCGCCTCCAGCGGGCGCAGACGGGTGCACCGGCGAGGAGGCTGGTCGATGCTGCGCACCCGCCGCCGTCATTGCGGTCATCACCGAGGGCGAGCGAGAGCGTGATTTGCGTCGGCGGAAGGAGCCGCCGCCGCCACGCCCTCCGCCCCGACCTGCATCAGGGTGAAGGTGGGTGGACATGGCCTGCGCCAGGGCACTCACCACACCGGCCTCCTTGTGGGAGGGGAAGGGGGGGGGGGAGGGAAAGAAGATTGAGATTAGACAAAAGGCAGTGCAGGTAATTACTGAAAGGTGACACGAAAAACAAAGGGAAAGTGGTAAAGGACAGAGAGTGAGAGAGGTGCTACTAGAGCTACTGGTGAACTAGAGCACACGGGTGAGAAAATGTTTGAGAAAAGGAGGCAAAGGCAAGACAAGCGCACACAGTGATGGAGATTGGACACATGTAACAATAACAACAGAATATCGACCCTAATCAGTAAATGTGAAAAGTTAAGTGGTCATTTGAAGATTAGTTAGTTAGTTATCTCAGTGAAGCTGAGCAAAAGAAGCCCACCGGCCCGCGTACGCAAACACAAACCACCCACACACAGAAAGGGACAGAAAAGAAATATTCCTGAAAACAGAAAAAGCAAAAATGCCTAGAAAAAAAACGCAAAAAAGTAAAGTAAGACAGCAGTGAGAAAAATCTGAACAGAGAAAGAAACAGATAAAAAGTGATGTGACATATAGAGAAAAAAAGTAAAAAAAATAAAGTGTCGAAGAAGGTCAATTTCACCAGGTGAAATAACACACACAACAATGACCAGACAACATGAAAAAACCGCACGGCAGCAGCAGTGATTTTGCAGCATGTGTGTGTGTGTGTTTGAGTGTGCAGTGAAAGGTGAGAAAGTGTGACGTGAAGTGTGTATGAGACAGCAACCACCAGCAAATCAGCAGCAGCACCGGCAATGACGTGTCTTCAGCGATTAGCAGCTCAGCAAAGCCAACACACACAGATAATGAAGCAAAAGCAACAACGGCAGTGACAGCAGTGGCAGCATCAGAAAGAACAAGACTCACTTCATCGTCTGGTGGAGTAGTAGGAACAGTAGGAGGAGGAAGAGGAAGAGAAGGAGGAGGAGGAGAAGATCTCATGGAATGGTGTTGATGATGATGGACACTAGGATCCACTCCATCAGCCTCTACCAGAGAATGGGTACTAGTGCTAGAGGTGGGTGAGTCTTCCTCTTTTAGAGTGCTCAGAGCTGAAGGCGGTGGCAGTGGTGGTGGCGGTGGAGAAGGTGGCCCACTGGGCGGCTGCTTGTGAATGTTGGCCGTCACCACCACCAGGTGCTGACTGTCGCCGTCACTCTCCCCGAAGAGGTCCTCCTTGTCACGACCCTCAAAGCTGCCGGAAGCCACTGAAGGCGTCGAAGGTAGTACTCTTCTCTTTGGGGGGTGGTACTGCTGGTGGTGGGGATGATGATAGTGAGGAGGCGGCTGATGGTGATGATGGTGGTGATGCTCCACAACTGCCGTCGTCTGCTTCGGCTCTGGCTCATCATCGCCACTGCCGCCGCTACTTGCTGCTACTGGCTGCCGGCTAAAAGTGGTCATTGCCATCGAGTCGCTTTTCAACTGCTGAGACTGACCACGATGTGAGTGATGACGACGGTGAAGTTGTGGCTGGTGCTGATGATGATGATGATGATGATGGGGATCAGCTTTGGAAGCACTGGAAGTGGTCGTCGAGGTGGTGGAACTCGGCGAAAAGAGCGTCTGCTGCTGTTGCTGCTGTTTGGGCGACAGCACCGCCGAAGCTGAGGTGCTGCTCTCACCGACGACACCATCTGCTTGAGCGGAAGTTTGTGATTGAGCTGCTGCTTTGGATGATTCGGGCGGTTGAGACTGTTGCTGTTGTTGTTGCTGTTCTTCAGTAGCCGCCGCCGTCGTTGACTTTGGTGGTTCAATGGCAAGCACCGGCGGCGGCGGCACCGGTAGCTGCACCGAAATGCCCGCCATGCTGCTGATAGCGTATAGTGAGCCACGCAGGTCAGAGTGTCGCAGCGAGGTGGCCATTGGCATCAGCTCGTACTCCTTTAGATGATGATTTTGTGTTTGTCAGGCGTTTTGATGATAGCAGTAAAGGTTAATAATTATGTTTTGATGACAACAGTTATACGAATAGAAAGAATATAGAAAAGAACACCAAAGAAGAGAGAAAGAGAGAGGCATTCGCAAAGGGTAAAGACGCAAGGGAGCGAGCGACGTCAGCTTTGTAATGTGTGTGCGTTTTCAGTGATTGGGCGTGTGTGTGAGTGTTAGCGAGTGGGTTTGCGAGCAAAAGTGCCAAATATGAAAGAAGTACTTGAAGAATAAAAACGCTTTGCCTAACAAATCCGCAAAGGAAAACTGCTTACAACTCTGTGTCTTTGCTTTGAAACGCCAGTTGTTGACCTCCAAACCTTGGTTGATTGAAAAGAGATACTCTACAAACCGCATCTAAAACGGCTTCACCTGTTTAAAGATGCATTCCAAAACCGAAAAAAAGTAAAATCGGAAAAAGGGCGGACAATGCAGAGGGGGCGGGAGGGCAGACAAACTGAGTGACGATGCTTAGGGGAAAAGTATAGCAAACCTCATCTTCGAGTAGGTGCTGGTGTGACTTGTCCTTCTTCTTGCGACTCGATCCCCGCCGCATAAAGCTAAAGGTGCGCTCAAAGCCGCGGTCCTTGTTGTCGTCACTGCTGTTGGGTAGAAAAGCATTTAGGAAGTTAGCACCGATCAATCAACAGCCAATTCAAGTATACCTTTGATCCTTGATGGAGCCCTTCCGTGGGTGAATGCCCATCTCATCAAAGTTTTGCTCCTCAGGAGGCAGGTTCTGATTTCGCACTGCACCCATCAGACGTTGCAGCAGTGAAGGACGCTGTTGTAGTATGGTGTGGTGATGTAGTAGTGGTGTTTGAACGTATTGAATAAAGTGCAGCGAGTTTTTGTGCAATGAATTTGGGGAGAAAAAAACAAGAGGGGCCGTTAAGTGGGCGAAAAAAGGGCGAGGATTAGTGAGGTGAAATTAAAAGCATGGAGGCAAAAGTTGAGAATGAAATTTAGGTGAAAGACTGTGGTGATTGAAGTGAAGCGAGAAAACCAACAAAGAGAAAACCGGGTGAGCGCACAGAAGTGGTGAAACAACAAAAAAGAGGAAGAAAAGGTCGAGAGAAGGCAAACAGGCAAAAGTAGAAGTGTGAAAAAATAGAGAGAGAAAAGACTAGCGAGCAGTGAAAAATGCAATTAAAAAAAAGAGGCAGGCAAATGAAAGATAGTTTGGATATGGTAAAAGGATGTAGTGATAGAGGTGATAACAACAAAATGAAAGGTGGTGGTGGTACTGGTGAAGGGAGCGGAAAGTTGATAAAAGCTGAATATAAGAAAACTGAAAAAACAAATTCTAAACTTTCTAGCTAGTGGTGTAAGTATCCTGATGACTGTAAATAAGAGTATGTGTGATAAAAGAGTGTACATGTGAATTGATAAGTCAATGTTGATGTGAAAAAAAAGTTAAAAGAAAAAGTGTGTTAACAGAGAGAACAAGTGAAAAATACGATTGCAGATGATGGCGAATGGCCAGAATGGTCAGTAAGTAAGTAAATGAAATCAACCAGCAGCGGAAACAGCGCTTTGAAATTGAGAGCAATTGTTGTGTAGATGTTTTGGATGCAAACACACTGTGTGTCGTTCAATTCAGTTACCAGCAAAAGTTACAAACAGTTTACAAACAGTACAGTTACAGAGGAAAAGGTAGTAGTACAAGAGGCAGCAGATCGCAAGAAGGCATCGAGAGAACAGGCAATAGGGAAAGAAAGATGCAAATCAGTTAAGAGTTGGAAAGGGTAGGGGTGGCAATGAACAGGGCAAAGTGTATGTGTGTGTACATCTACATTGGCATAAACACAAGAGCAAGTGTGAACAAGAGAGAGAATACAGTTACAAAAGGTAAATAGAAAGATTAAGTAGGAAAGATGCGGCTGAAGCTACGGAGAAAGTAAAGTTTACCAAAGTACTGAGTTTTCGACTACGATTTTGGGCTTGCTTTTTAACTGGGCAAGTCAAAAATCTAGTTTCAGGCAACAACAAGGTCAAGAGGTCAACAAGAGGCAACAAACACAAAAAAAGTTAGACAGAGGAATACTTTTGCTGGTGGGCGGCAAACGCATACTGTTCAAAGTGGTAGCGCATACACACAGGCCACCAAGTGAATATTCTCAAGGAAAGTAAAGAGCATTCAAACAGAAGGTTTTTCGTTCACAATCATCAACAACACTAAACACTAAACCAACAAAAGTTTAGCAAGGCACGCATTTACACTGATTGTTAAGGATTAAGATTAATTAGTAGTAGTTCAAGAAACGCTGCTGAACACACTAAAGGAACTGTGATACTTTTAAAGCTTGGGAAAATGAAGGTAAGGAAAAGGAATGAAAGTAGTAGTAGTAGTAGTAGTAGTAGATAATTGCACAGTGAAGTTCAGTGCTGCCCAAAAGGCAGTAGTAATATCAGTAGAGACTACCTAAGCTAAACTAAACTAGGTGCAAACGGGCATGCACTATTGAGGAGATGCACCTAAAAAATGGTGAGTAAAGTGGTGGTAGTACACACAGTGTGGCACAGGCAAACATGACAGTGCTCTCATGGCTCGCTGGTGATGATTAAATGAAATAGTCTCGTTTTTACTTTAGTTTCTGCAAGTGATTTTGGTTTGTAAGAAAGCACACACAAACACACACACACAGTGCTCTTTGTGAGGACGACAAATCGCCACCTGATTATTACCCCTTACATGTAAGTAATGAATTTCTCTGAAAAGTAATCTCGACAAAAAAACGGTCAGTCGGTGCAGGTTGGTGCAGAACACACGCACACACACACGGGTGAGAAGGCGGAAATTTTGACCACACACTGGTGTTCAGTGTAAGTGGTCAAAGTGGCCGCCTCCGGTGCACATCAGTGAGATCAAGTGAGTGAGCACAATGAGTTGTTTGGCTTTGGTGCTTTGGTATTTACCGTCTGTGAATCAGCAGCTGTCGGATGGCCGTCCTGTCCCGGCGCCGGTGACTGACTCTGAAAGCCATCACCAGACAGTGAGGACTGGTGGCCGTCAGTGGCGGCACTGGCAGAGACGGCGGCCAGCAGCGAGCTGCCGGCACCGCCGCCGTGGCACTCCAGCGGCTCCGTCAGGTGGTACTGGGGGTATTATGAGGTTTTGTGACAGTTGTTGTCATATCATTAGTTGACGAGTTATTTAGGAGATTTGTTGAAAAAGAAAAAAAGACTGTTCACTGACTAAAATAATCTTAGCTGCTCACTGTGTGTCAAGTGACTCTGGTTTAGTAATTAACCCGTTTTTGATAATGAAGAAAAATCGATGAAAATGATGAGGAATGAGAAGGGGGTAAAAAGGAGAGCGAGAGACAGCTGGGACAACTTAAGCAAAACAGGAGAGTGGGACAGCATTTAGCAGCAGTTCAATGCATTCAACAGATTCAACGCATTCGCAGAGGAGAGAAAGATCGCGCAGTAGGAGAATGTAGGAGGGAGAAACGCAAAAAAGAAGGCTAGCAAAGGAAAAAAGGTACTAGAACAGCAAATAAAAAACTAGTCAATTTGAAATGCGCAACTAGAAATAAAGAAGGGATGACGCTGATAAAAAAAGTAAAGAGCATGATGTTAAAAAGAACGAGCAGCAGCTGAGGTTGCAGAGGGATCAGCGGATAGGGGGAGATATTACACTGCCCTGCTAACACACAGTACTCTTACACCAGGCAACCCATTTTGCGTGGTTTTGTTTAGATTTAGAAAACGAATGAATGAGCAAGGGAAGAAAAAAGAAGTTGGAGAGAGGGTAGGAGAGAAAAAGATGGAAGGAAGGAAGGAGGAGAAAACCTGGACAATTGGCGAATGGACATACCGAAAGGCCGACACCGGGAATCTGGCCAAAACGGGTCGTCTTCCAGTTCTCCAGAATGAGAAAGCCGGCGTAGATTTTACCCACCGTCAGGCGGCCATTGCGAAGCTCTGCAGATGAAACAAGTTAGAAACAGTCAAAAAATTCCCCTTCTCTCTCTCAATGAGAATACCTAAATTGGGCGGAATCAACTTGTCGATAATCTTCTTCGCCTGCAGCGGCCACAGCTTCGTCAGCGTGTGCCGCAGCTCCTTGTCCGCCTGGTCCATCTCCTCGGCGGGGCGCATCTTGATGCTCAGGTTCTCGCGAATGAGCGCAAAGAGCGTCGTGGTGAAGTTCACCTTGCCCTCCTCGGTGACGGGCATGTTCATGCGAATCAGCTTCTTGTAGGCGAGCCGGTAGGGGCACTTGTTGCCGAAGCCGAGCGGCGGGTCCATGTTGCGCAGCATGTCGTACATCTCCGAGTAGTGAATGTACCCGGTGGCATTTGGGTCGTACTCCGCCCACACGCGAATGTACTCGTCCAGGTGGTGGGCGCCGAGGATGGAGCTGTCTCGCGTCAGGTAGTCAAAGTTGTCCATGATGACGGCGACGAACAGATTCAACATCTGCGGGTGAAAAAATGATATATTTTTTTTGTAGAAATGAGTGTTAGAAGAAATAGGGCGTCTGCTTACCAAGAAGGAGCAGAGGAAGATGAAGGTGACAAAGTAGTAGAAGGCAAGGTCAGAGCCACAGCTGTTCGGATTTTCCTGCTTCGACTTGGGGTCGCACTTTTTCCCGCCCAGACAGGACATCATGATCGCCTGCCAGGACTCGCCCGTGGCACACCTAATGAAATGAGAAAAATTGTTAGCTCAAAAAGTCTAACGGTTTTGCAGCGAAAAAAAGTAGATTTGTGGTAGTTGTGTGTGTTTGTAAACTGTGGTGTGGAAATCGTAGCCGTCGTGGTCGCTTAAAGTTGGCAAGCTTGCTAGCTTCAGTTGTCAGCCGCAACACTGACAGTACATCATTGGCACTTGCCTGAAGAGCAACATCAGCCCCTGTATAAAGGTACGGAAATTGTTGTGCCGGTTAATGGCAGACCCGGGATTGATCTCCGGCACGTTGGCAATGTTTCCAAACACCTGGTGACCAAGATAAAGGTGATGTTGAACAAGGAAAAGGAGGGGAGTGGGGGAAAACAGCAGTTACAGTAACCATTTGAAACAGCTTTTGTAGTTAACAAATAAGCGATTTAGGAAAACAAACAAAAGACAGCAGCAGCGGCAAATCGCGTGAGCTCCCTCTCAATGCTCCCATAACACTGCAAAGACAACAGCACACGGCAGCAAAAGCAGCAGCAGCAGCGGAGGCAGCAAAGAGAAAAAAACAGTGGTGGTAGTGGTGATGGGTGCATCTTTGGTGAGATAGAGAGATAGATGAAAGATAGAACAAACTGTGTGATTGTGACGCTGTGCTCTACGGTGATGTGAGCTTTTCGAGGTGAAAGTGTGGTGCGACAACGACAGTGAGTGACTTTTAAGTGTGAGTAAGTGGTAGATGTGTTGTGTGTTCGGAACAGATTATTGAAAAGAGAGATAAAGTGGCCTCGTACTGAGAGCACACCTTTCCCCTTTTCAACTACCCCTGCTAAAAACGACTCACCTAAAGAGCAATATAAGCGACTGCGAAAAGGTGCGAAAGTTGGTGTGCCGTGATATGTCCTGACTTGTCGTTATGTCCAAGTTGCCAAACACCTGAACAGCACATGGCAGCAGTAGCAGCAGCAGCAGTTTGGTTTGGTTTGGCAGTTCAACACACACGCACACACACAAGGCGATTTTCAGTGGACAAGGGACATAGCAGCGGCAGCAGCAGCGGCGGCAAAAGCAGGCAGACGCGCAGACAGACAGAGAGATAGAGACACACACACGCACAAGAAGCGGAATTTGCGGTGATCGTGGATTTAAATTTGAATTGAGTGAAAAGAAGTTTGTGTGTGGGTGTAAGTGGTGGTGATGGTGTGTGTGTGTGTGTCATCAAGTATGGAAAGCGATAGCACACAAGAGAAAAATAGATAGTGTGATGAAAGAGAAAGAGAGAAAGATGGTGGAAAAGGTGAGCATTAGTGGTGAGAAGTGATGGTGTAAAGTGAATCTACTGGTTACTCGCTAGAATAAATAAACGACAAAAGGCTGTCTCTCCTAGACAAAATTCTAGAGTACTGTTTTTAATTTGCAGTTTTTCTAAATCTAAAGCCAAGAAAACTCTGTTACTCTCTCACTAACTAAACTAATTACCACTAATGCCTATCTATATGATGAAAGGTAAAAAAGTTCTACTAGATAAACAAAATGAAAACTGCGCAACTAAAAGGTTAAGAGTAAACTGGAAACTGAAAGTAAATTAAAAAGTCGCCACTACATAAACATGACAAAAAGAATAAATATAACTGAAAAGAAGAGGGCAAGCACAGTGCAAAGTAATGTAAAGTAAAGTAAAGTGTAAGGTGAGAAGTTGGCGGTGGTGATAGAGGTAGTGAAAAAAAATAATAACAAAACCACTACATAAATGAGTAATTTGCAGCTCTAGAGTATACAAAATAGCAAACACCTTTTGAAGCATTCGCAGCAGCAGCAGCAGCAGCTGTGACAGGCAAACGCGCGCGAGCAAACAGGCAGGCGGCAATCATCAGCGCATTCAGCATCACACATAAAATTAATCAGCAAACACATGCAAATGTCTGTCAGCAGCCGCTGAGCGATCCACTTACCTGCATGCCAATGATGGCGTAGATGAAGAAGAGCATAGCAATGAGCAGACAGACGTAGGGCAGCGCCTTGAAGGACTGTATGAAGGTCCAGAGGAGGATGCGAATGGTGTACCCCTGCCGAAGGAGCTTGATCAGTCGGGCCGCACGAAAGAGCCTCAAAAAGCCGACGGAGATAAAGTTGAACTCCTGTGCAGAGAAAAGACAGAAGGTGATTATTGTACATTGGTAAGCCAACAAGTCGTCAATCAATGTAGAGATCCCCCTTACCTTGCTGTTGACCGCACTGAGGGTGATCTCCATGACCAGTGCGTCGACTACACTGCCACAGACGGTGATAAAGTCGAATGTGTTCCAGGAGTCCTTAAAGAAGTTCTGTTGTTGTGCGTAGCGTAGGTTTTGTGTAGTGGGGAAAAGTGTGTTTTGGTGTAAAAGTGGTGGTGGTGGTATTGGACAAACACAAAAGTCAGTTAGAGGCAGTGAAAAAAAAGTTAAATGGCAAAAGAATGGCAAATACTGACACACACACACACACGCTCATACACAATTTTCATAATAAAAACCTCTTAAAAAACTGCCTTACTCTGTGGGAAAAATGGCTGCAAAAAATAACTGAACTCAAACTGATTCCCTCTCTCACTCGCACTACTCACTTTACACCCGAGAGCGGTCATCTTAAGGAGACACTCGAGGAGGAAGAGCGTCGTGAATATCTCATTGGTGTACGTCAGTGCATCAGTGTAGTCTACGCCTGCTTGGTGGTACTGTGTTTGTGTGTGAGTCGTTTGTTGTTGGGGTCAAAGGATAAAGGTTATCATCATCAAGTGTGTTTCCAGGTCGAAGAAAGGTCGAGAGTGGAAAAACAAAGTGGTTAAAGAGTAAAGGTAAACGGTTAATGTCAGAATAGATTTAAAAAGGTTACACCTAACTTAAAGGGAAATAAAAGGGAAGAAAAATGATCAAAAGTTTAGCGCATAACAAAATAAGATGAGAAAGTGCATCGAGTTTCAGGAATCATCAACATCCACACAATCCAGTAATGCAGGTAAACTCGAGCACAAGAGGTTTTCACTCTGGCAGCAGAGCTCTTTGGCAATATGCACAGGTAGAAAAAGAGATAAAAGAAGAGGAGAAAGTGTCTGCTTTCGATAGCAATTGGCAACAAGATTAACTCTCAAGAGATGAGAAAAGAAGAGAGAACGAAAAGAGGTACTCAAAGATCATGCAAAGTAGAGAGACGTTCACCGAGAGAAGAGGCAGTCAGTGAGCAATCGGCAAATGTAGCACCTTTTCATAGGAAAAGTTTAGCATGTGTGTGTGTGTGTGTGTGTTTGGGTGTGTGTTTGTGTTCTGTAAGTGGGGCGCACTCAGTTCCGTTCACTCGCTCTCCCGAACAGCACTTTTCATCATCATCATCATCGTCTTCTTCAAACAAACAATCTCCGCCGACGACGACGACGAGCAGCACTTACCTTACAGCCAAAAGCGGTAATCTTAAGCATACATTCAATGGTAAATAAGGCAGTAAAGGTGGCATTAGTGTAGTGGAGGGTATTTTTGTACTGATTCGTTTGTTGATAGTACTGTTAGTTGTGAGTGTGTGTTTCGATGTGTGTGTAGGGGTTAATTAAGATTACAACGATTTAGGGGGGGGGTCGTGTGATGGTAAGTTATGCAGCAAGTTATACAACAACAACAACCACAACAACAAAAAGTAGTTCAAACGGGCAACAATCAGGCACAAAGTGAAGGAAGAAGGTCGAAGGAGGAAGTGGTGGGAATTTGGGGGTGGGGAGAAGAAGAGAAACCGAAAGAGAACATTTAATTTAGTAGTTCACCCATAGTGTTCAAAGTGTGTATTTTTTGTGAAAGAAAAAAGTGAAATTGGGATTCAAGGGAGGCTCTAAATAAAAAAACTGTGAAACAAATAAAAAGATCTAAAAAATTGAAGCAAGTCTAGGTGCAAAATGTCTACAAATCAACAAAAATGGGCTTTTGAGAAAATTAAAAGTGATGACGGATATAAAGGTCTAATTGAAAATGTCTAAAAGTATGTTTTTCAACTGAAACAAACTGAAACGGGAAAAAGGGGGGAGGGTTTAAGGTTGGCGGTAGCGAAAGCAATGAAACTCAAACAGGTTATGGTGGTAATTGGGGAAAGTGTGGTAGTGGCGGTAGTAGTGAAAAAGGTGAAACAGGTAGAACAGAGTATCCTTAAAAGTGCAAGGGGACTCGGAAAAGACATGCATGCTCCCGTGCGCAGGCTAAAAATAGTGCAAAACAACAACAGCAGACAAACTACTAACAAGGCTAACATGCTCAACTAACACTTACAAGCAGGCAAAAACACATTCTTAAAATGAAAAACTGAAAGGATGCAAAAAACTAAAGTCTAAAAGCATTCTCTAAACTACTATCTAAACAAACGTGCTCAACAACAACAACAACAGATAGCAGGCGGCAAAGCAACAGAAGCAAAAACAAAAACAAAAACGAAAAAATGGACATAGAGTGGAAGAGACAGGAAGCTCATCATTAGTCGGCACTTACCTTCATCATGAGGAGAATGGTGTTGAGGACGATGAGCACCATGATGAAGTACTCAAAGGCGGTGCTGACCACCACCCGCCAGATCTTGTATTTGAGCGAGTCCTTGTCCTTGGGCATGTACCGCTGGAGGGGCTTCGCCTGGATGGAGAAGTCGATGCAGCTCTTCTGGTTCTTGTCCAGCTCGCCCTCCTCCAGCTCCTTCTCGCCCTGCTCCTGGAAGGTGATGATGATTAAGGCCACGAAGATGTTCACGAAGAAGAAGGGAAAGACGATGAAGAAGATCACGTAGAAGATGGAGAGCTCAATGCGAAAGCGCGGCAGCGGCCCGTGGCCCTCGTACGAGGTGTCCATCGAGTGCTGCAGGACGCTGCAAAGTGGAAAAAAAAGTTTTTTGCTTTTAGAATACAAAATCCTAACGGCCTTGTGTTGCTTACGTTGGCCACCCTTCTCCCGTCTGTACGGTGAAGAGCGTCAGCATGGCAGAGATGACGTTGTCGTAGTGGAACAGCCGCCGCTCCCATTTGCGACTCTCTACCCTGGGCGGAGCGTTGCTCCGCTTGGAAAAGACGAAAAACTCGCCCCTGGAAAAAGAGAGGCAAAGTATGTGTTAGACACTATGAAATTAACTTTCTCCATCTTTTAGAACGTTATACTGACTTGCAGTCCACCTCGAAGAGCTTCGACTCGTCGGTGCAGTGGTGGAAGCGGCCGTTGAAGAGCTGCACCGCTATCACAGCAAAGATAAACTGAAAGAGCATGTAGACGATGAGAATGTTGAAGACGTTCTTGAGCGAGGTGACTACACAGTCGAAGACCGCCTTCAGCTTCGGTACACGCTTGATGGTCTTCAGGGGACGCAGCACACGCAGCACACGCAACGACTTGATCACGCTCAGACTGCTGGCGGCGCCCTTGGTTCCCGGACTGGCGTCGCCGCTAAAGAGAAAGGCGTTGTTAGTAAAAAAAAGTACACAAGAAGAAACATTTAAAGCGAACTTACAGAATGGCAAAGGCAATAGCGCAGAGGGCGCAGATGACGACCACCGAGTCGATGATGTTCCAGAAGTCGCGACAGTAGGAGCCCGGGTGGAGGAAGACGCCCTGATCAATTACCTTAAGAATCATCTCCACGGTGAAGACGCCCGTAAAGGCGTAATCGAGGTAGACTGGTGATCAAGTTCGAAAAGAGAAAAGAGAAGCAGAATTAGAATCACAAAGTCCAAAAACACAACAATGGCGAAAAAGCTGCCGGTCGCAGAGTACGTGCGCAGCTTCCAAAACTGAAGTTCAGTTTCTAAAAGAAGTTTCAAAGAAGAAGTTGCTCTTACTGAGAATGCCGTTGATGTAGGCATCCTCGTCGACGGGGTCCTCCGCCGCGAGCGCAATGCTGCTCAGCGTGATGATGACCATGATGAAGGCGTCAAAGTAGCGCATGTTGGTCACGTAGTGCGCCCCACAGCGGACCGGGTTGGTGCTGCTGAAGATGAACATGCTGGAGTAGGGCAGCATCGGCTTCGGCCCGGTCGCCTCCTCCTCCTCCTCCAGGTCGTCGTCGCCGGGCTCGGCAAAGCGCCGGCTCACCTTCACCAGCTCGTACTCCTTCCCGGCGGTGAGGTCGACGGCGCTGCCATTTTCCCCGCCACCAGCATTTCCACCACCGCCACCTCCTCGTCCGCCAGCCAGCGGCGAGGGAGGACAGACCTGCACTGAAGGGACCTTCTCCTTGTCGGCGCCTTCTTTTGCCGCCGTCTCCGCGGCGAGAGCGGCCGCCTGATCGCGGGCGTTCTTTTCGGCTGCAAATGCACAAAACAAAGATCATCAAAACAATGAAACAAAATCTCTCTCTTCTGCTATTTCCACTTACCCGCCTCCTCCTCCGCGGCCGTCAGCTCCTGCGCACTGGCCAAGTTGTCGACGGCAATGGCCAAGAAGACGTTCAGCAGTGTGTAGTTGCCGAACAGTACCAGAATGATGAAGTACACCGAGTAGATCATGCCGCCCTTGTGGATGCCGCCCTGCGACTCGATCGCCTTGTACATCACCTCGTTCCAGTCCTCGCCGGTGAGAATCTGAAAGACGGTCAGCAGGGCAATGGCAAAGGTGTTGAAGTTGGCCGGCGGCGTCTCGTCCTCGAAGTTGAAGGCGCCGCCGAAGAGCTGCATGCCGAGCAGGGCAAAGATGAGGATGAAGAGAAAGAGCAGAAAGAGCAGTGAGATGATGGAGCGCATCGAGGAGAGCAGCGAGATGACCAGGTTGCGCAGGGAGGCCCAGTACCTAAAACACAGAAAAAAATAGAAAGGTTTGGATCAGAAAAACTCCTTCCAAAAAAAACTCCCCCTCTCTTCCCAAAGACATACTTTGTGACCTTGAAGATACGCAACAACCGGAGGGCACGCATCACCGAGATGCCGAAGGAGCCGCCCTTGATCTCCGAGTAGATCACCTCAAAGATGCTGCCCACGATGACGAAGCAGTCGAAGCGATTGAAGGCGGAAGCGAAGTAAATCTTCCCGCCCAGGGCGTACATTTTGATGAACATCTCGCAGACGAAAAGGCCCAGAAAGACGAACTCGGCGACGTCTAAAGGATGAGGAGAAAACGGTGATTATTATTAGTAGGCAGCTTTCAAAATGAAAAAAACTCACAGAGAAACTCGGTGAGCCAGGTGGGCTGGCCGTTGTGCTCCACGGCGACGCAGGCAGTGTTGAGAAAGACGAGCAAAATGACGGACCAGTAGAAGGTCTGCGTCTTGATGCCCCGACGGATGGCCATTCTGAACAGACAGATAAAAAAGAAGGGAAAAGTGCGGTTAGTAAAAGGCAGTTAATGTGTGGGGGGGGGGAGAAGGGCACTAGATCAAATCACTACACTGAAGTTACAATTATTCATCGGTTTTATAGCTGCCCATCGAAAGTACTTGGGCAACATAAAAAGTTTCCGATTTCAGCCAATTTCAGAGAATGCTGTTTTTATTGCCTCCTCCTCAAAGCTCTGCTGTGATTGTGCTGAAACTGCAGGAATATTGAAACGGGGAAAAAGCTTGCCTGTCTGCCAACCAAAACCGACGGCACAAATATTGTTCCACCAAAAAGGAAAATTTACGATCCACAGCCCATAACGAGAATTTAAAAAGGAGAAAGGGGGCTCAGCTGTGATTAAGTTGTGAGCCAGTGAATGTGTCACAGTTGGCAATAAGAGTGTGACAGGCAAACTCACTCTCTTATTCATTCATTCAATGGCAGCTCCAATTTAAGGCCAGACAGTTAATTGCCGCCTGTCAAACCGCTGCTGCTCCTGCTCCCTGCTGAGTCTGCTGCTGAATGAATGAATGTGCACCGGTTCACCAAAACCAAAACAGCCATTACAGCAGACATCTTCTTCTTCTTCTTCTTTGAAACCTTTGACCAAATTTTCCAATTTAAATTGCATTTTAAATCGACAACTTTTTTTCTCTTCTCCAGTACTTTCTCAAACTCCTGAGACTGAGACTGTCCCCTGAAAGATGATTGCCAATTCAGCGGGGGAAGTAAGGGACAGGAGCGAGAGAAGCCCACCGTGAAATGAGATGCACTCTGCTAAAGCTGCCTGGCTCTGTCTGCATTCTTTTCCGCATTTGGGAAACCGTAGCCGTCTGAGAGAGAGAGAGAGCACATCGACTCGATTCGATTGTTTGCATCTCTCTTTCTCTTTTTCTCTCGGTAGGTCATCGCCGTCTGCCTGTCGAGTTGTCTTCTTCTTCTTCTTCTTTTGCTGTTCCAGGCTGCGATGGCGGCGGGCACTGTCAGTGTCAGTGGAGCAGTGCACTAGCCGCCAACCAGCCAGCCAGCCAGGCAGTGTTCTCGCACTGTTCCCGGTCAGGGGGACCTCTCTTCTATATACCGATCAGTTACAAATGTGAATGCTCGGGTGAAGAGAGAGAGAGAGAGAGAGAGAGAGAAAGAGAGAGAGAGAGAGAGAGAGAGACTGAGAGCATTTCTCTCTCACACTTTATCGAGGCTATATGTGTGGCTAGGAAAAAGTGAAAGGAAAGAAAAGGAAAGAAGATGCCCTGAGAAGCAGCAGCAGCAGCAGCAGCCTGGTGGGCCCTAGACGCCGCAGCCAAATTAAACTAAGCTCGGTCGCTATTCTCGAGCACATGTACAGTTCAGCAGCTGTGCTCTGGCAGTGGTGGTACGTGGGCGCCGTACACACTCACTCAAAGCGTCTCAAACCTTTCCTCCTCTCTCTCTCTCTCTCTCTCTCTCTCTCTCTCTCTCTCTCTCTCTC
>JAALOO010001022.1_pt1 | contig 21457 bp, 14 predicted proteins | sample 7257641 | NCBI WGS metagenome assembly JAALOO01 (sample SAMN14085613, study PRJNA598686) | mite metagenome | biome: ENVO:01001000; feature: ENVO:01001002; material: ENVO:01001226; isolation source: single female mite from University of Michigan culture on fish food culture... ...
GTAGGCGATGGACTTCCATCAGAAGTAGAAATTGCAGAATCCCTAGGGGTGAGCAGAAACATCCTCCGTGAAGCACTAAGCCGCCTGAGGATGCTCGGCATTATCACCACAAAAAAGAAAATTGGCATGGTGCTGGCCCACCCCGATGTTTTGGGAAGCCTTGAAAAAGTTCTCCAACCGCAGCTGGTGGACGCCGCTACTCTACACGATATTTTTGAACTCCGTTTAGTGCTCGAACTAGGGATGGCAGACCTGCTATTTATGCGCGTAAACCAGCAGCACCTAAGCGAGCTGGAGAAAATTGTTAAAAATGACGATAAAAAACTCACCTCCTTTCGCATAAAAAATGAGATCGCTTTTCACAGTAAGCTATACGAGATCACGGGTAATGAAACGCTAAAAAGATTTCAATCTATGCTCATGCCGCTGTTTGACTATGTACTTAAAACAGAGAAGCGCGTAGTCACCCCCAAGGTAAGCCACGCCGACCTTGTTGAACTGATTAAAAAAGGAGATAAAGATGCTTTTAAAAAGGGAATGGAAGAACACCTTCGCCCACACCTTGATGCCCTTACAAAACTAAAAAATTAACATTCATGAAATTTCAATCTGCCAATAAAATAGAGGGCTTAATAGCCGCCGCTTTCACGGCCTACCATGCTGATGGTTCAGTAAACTACGATTATATTCCAAAACTGGTCGAACACTTGATCAGCCAAAAAATCACCGGCCTGTTTGTGTGCGGAACAAATGGCGAAGGTCTATCGCTCACCATGGACGAGCGACAAGCAATCGCCCAGAAGTATGTCCAGGTGGTAAATAAAAGAATTAAAGTAATCGTCCACGTCGGCCATAGCTCTATTGAGGAAGCGAAGACACTCGCTGCTCATGCCCAAGAAATTGGGGCAGATGCGATCTCCTCTGTATGCGCATTTTACTTTAAGCCTGCCAGCGAAGAACTGCTTATCACCAGTCTGGCGGGGATAGCTAGCGCAGCTCCTAAGCTTCCTTTTTATTATTACCATATTCCGCATATAACAGGCGTCAATATCGTCTTAGGCTCGTTCATTCCTAATATCGCTCGTCAGGTGCCCAATTTTGCCGGCGTAAAATTCACCTCTTCGGCCATCCATGAATACCAAGATGGTCTAGCGATTTGCGGGCAGGACTTTGATATGCTGTTTGGCTTCGATGAGCTCTTGCTACCTGCACTCTCGGTCGGCGCAAGAGCAGCTATTGGAAGCACCTATAACTATGCGGCACCAATTTACCAACAGGTAATCAAGCTCTTCGCCGAAAAAAAGGTTGAACAGGCGCAAGACCTGCAGTACCAGGCCATAAAAATGATAAAACTGATCATTAAATACGGTCCTATCCCCGCCCAGCGCGCTATCATGGATATGTTAGGATTCCAGATGGGTAGCGCCCGTCTACCACTGGGAACATTATCTTCCACGCAAGCAAGCGACCTTAAGAAGGAACTCGAAGGGGCCCGCTTCTTTGAAACACTATCAACATGTATAAATACGCTAGAAAAATAGCCCTGCTATTCGGACTAATTTCCTTACATAACATGCAAGTAAACGCGCAGACGCAAAGCAAGAAGTGGGAACTTCTTGCTTCAATCCCCGATTCATTGGGTTTTGCCGGTAGTTACGCCGGCACGCTAGCAGGCGGTATAATCTATGCCGGTGGAGCGCAGTTCCGGGGCGGTATCCCGCCCTGGGATGGAGGTCAGAAAGTATGGTCCGATAAGATTTATTTCTTATCCGGTGAGCATGGTAACTGGCGAGAGATCGGCAGACTCCCTGACGCTCTTGGCTACGGGGCATCGGCAAGTTATGGTGAGGATTTCTTTATAGCTGCTGGCAGTGATGCCGCTCAACATCATAAAAAAACCTTCCAACTTACCCTAAAGGGAGATAGTGTCCTCATCAAAGAGCTGCCCGAATTGCCTATCGCGCTTGCTAACGTAGCCTTCGCGCAACATGAAAACTACTGGTACGTCCTTGGCGGACAGGTAAGCCCGCAAGCTCAGCAGGCTTCATCCGGCGTCTTTCGCCTTGACCTATCGTCACCTCATACCGGTTGGGAACAACTGCCTGATTATCCCGGACAAGGTAGAATCCTTGCTGCCGCGGCGGCAAATAAGAAAGGTGTATACATCTTTTCAGGTGCTTCACTTGAAAATGGGCAGCGCACGTACCTTATCGATGGATATTATTTTGATGGAGATTCTTGGATGAAAAAAGCTGACGTGCCGCATCCTATAACGGCAGCCGCCAATCCCGGTATAGCTGACGGGCGTAATACGTTCCTATTTTTCTCTGGTGATGACGGCGCTTTAGCAGGGTCAGACTTACGGGATAAACACCCCGGATTTTCAAGAGAAGTATTGACTTATTTTACGCTTGAAGATAAATGGGCCGTTACCGGCACCATCCCTGAATTTTTACCGGCGGGCGCGGATAGTGTGAAAGCTGAACTTCGAGCGCCAGTAACTACCTCCGTCCTACTGTGGAATGGCAACATTATTATTCCGGGCGGTGAGTCCCGCCCAGCAGTGCGAACTAACCAAGTTTTACGTTACAAACCTTAAAGTATAACCAAAACCCTATTATGACATCTACATCAAACAGATCATTTTACCCCTGGTTAGTCGTTGCCCTACTATGGGTAGTGGCTTTTCTAAACTACTTCGACAGGCTTCTAATCACCTCGATGCGCGACCCGATCCTTGCGGATTTTCAGATAAACGATGCCCAATTCGGCCTGTTAACATCGGTTTTCCTGTGGTCTTATGGCCTTGTCAGCCCTTTCGGTGGTTATCTAGCCGACAAGTACTCTAGAAAAAAACTCATTGTATTCTCCGTTGGCGTATGGTCAGCAGTGACCCTATGGACAGGGTATACCCAATCTTTTCCTGAAATACTAGTGACCCGGATATTAATGGGTGTCAGCGAGGCTTGTTATATTCCAGCGGCACTCGCCCTAATTACGGATTACCATTCTGGAAAAACACGCTCGCTTGCAACAGGACTACATATGTGCGGTCTTTATACAGGATTAGCGCTAGGTGGTCTGGGAGGCTATATCGCTGAGGCTTGGGGCTGGCGTTATGGGTTTCATGTCTTCGGCGCATTCGGTGTAGCTTATGCTTTTTTACTACTGTATTTGCTTAAAGATAGTAAGAAGCCTCAAACGGAAAATGTTGAAAATAGCGCTCCGGAAGAATATTCGGTTAAAGACGCTCTAAAATCGCTTTTTAAAATCCCTTCATATTATATCATCCTGTTTTTCTTCTCTGCCCTCGGAATGGCCAACTGGCTAGTAAACGGCTGGCTACCAACATTCGTTAAAGAGCAGTTTCATTTAGGATTAGGTGATGCCGGTATTTCGGCAACAGGATATATGCAGGTGGGATCATTTATCGGCGTAATTATAGGGGGAATTATTGCTGACAGATGGGTGCAAAAGAATGTAAAAGGCAGACTGAACGTCATACTATTAGGCTTTTGTATTGGGGCTCCATTTCTGTATTTGCTGGCTAGCACTTCATCTTTTCCTACCGCGGTGCTAGGAATGATTGTTTTTGGACTCGCAAGAGGCGCTAATGATGCGAATCTGATGCCACTCCTACGTCAGGTGATTAATCCAAGGTATATCGCGACAGGCTATGGATTCTTAAACTTCTTAAGTACGATAGTCGGAGGCCTTATGGTTTACATTGGAGGCGCATTAAAAGATGCAAATGTTAATCTCTCCATCACATTTCAGGTGATTGCTGTCTTGCTGTTTTTAACAACCCTGACCTTGAGATTTGTTAAGATAAAGCAAAACGATTGATTTATTGTTATAATTCTACTGTGCGATCTAGTCCCGCCCGTCCACGGAAGCGGGACTATTCCCATCAAAACCTCGCAAAAAGTCTCTCTACAATATGTAATAACGAGTCATTAAAAACATAGATCTTATCGACTTCATTGTTCATATTGCACTGTTTGATAAAAATAACTACGGATTGTTTTTAAAATACCATTCAAAAAAGTGAAATGTTTCCGCTCGAGGGTAGCGGTCGCTGCTCTTCTATTTTCTAGCCGCTTCGCGTTGGGTATCGCCTTATTCACTAACAGTTGCTTATACTTTTCATAGAGTTTGCTACTAGCAAGATATTTTTCACTTTTGTCATAGCCGGTTAAAATACCCTTGTTTTCAGCCATCAGTTTGGCTTGATAATATTCGGCAACTTTCCGTTCGTCTATGATCTTATCAATATCTATTAATGCATACACGCGGTTGCATCCTTTTTCCAGCAATTTAATAGCTCGATCTAAAACACCTCCGTAGCTCCCAATTTTTCGAGGATAATCAGGAAAAATAGAAAGATTAGCGGGGCGATCCGTATCTCTGACATTTGCAAAATAGATGCGCTCGGTCTGCCCCATCCCCCACAATTGCAACGGTATTATTTACCCGCTAATGCTTAAGATCTCTAGCCATATTAGTCTATATGTGGAATAATATAGGGAGAGCCTAAAGTAGGTCGAGCACCTAAACGTCCCGTTCGATACGCATTAATTAAACTCGATTCCTTACGTAGCGTTGTCGTATCAAAATCTGCCGCAGCTGGAGAATAGCTTAATGGCGAAATTGTTAAGTTTTTTGGAAAAGTTAATTTGGGTGACGCATTGCGGAAGTGAAAAGATGACCATACATGGGAACTCAGTTATTTTCAGAATCTTTAAATCACTTTGTTTCATTGTAAGGTCTCTCCTTTAGCCCAATTCGTTGTCAAAACGCTATTTTTAGCGAAACTTGGTCAAGAATAGAACAACAATATAGCTACCGCATCAAAAAAGCAGGCGAAAATTTTCTTCTCGCCTGCTTACTTTCCTTATTTAAATCTTAGAAAAAAAGGTTAGTAGAAAACACTTATCAAGTAAACCCGAGCATTTCGGCTCAAGATCCTCGTAGATCGGGATGATTTCCCTTCATACAGCTCTTATTACATCACCATCAACTTCGTCTCAGGCATCTGCTGTACGTAGGTGGATTTCGTTGTCAGCTGGTTTCCATTGTTAAACGCGGTTTTATTCCAATCTCCCAGTGCGGGAATAGGGACGGTTTTCTAACTAACGATCCAGCTTTCATCGATCAATATCCCGGATTTTGCACCAAATATGGCTCTACTTTTAATTGCAACGCATGATGCGGCCATAAATAATTGTGTGGGGCAAAGCTTCGTTCTTCGATATGTAAGCTCTGTAATTTGCCATTCACTTCTCTGGTATGGCCTAAGGCCGGCTTATTAAGGACTTCTTCTGCAATTCGCCAACGGATGATATCATCATAACGGAGTCCTTCGCCAGCAAATTCCGTTCGCCGCTCGTTACGAATGAGGTCTATCCATTGCTGCTGTGTATAGGAGCTGAAGGCCGGTAATGTGACATCTGCGTACTCCATGTCAAGCCCCGCCCTTTGACGCACTTGGTTGATACAGTCTTTAGCGAGCTCATCTACATTATTTTGCATAATCTTCGCTTCGGCATACGTCAGTAATACCTCTGCATAGCGAGCCAAGCCATATACTAAATTTCCATCACGAAATGCATCCTCTTCAGGTACAAACTTTTTATACCAATAACCCGATTTACTAGCCCTTAAATTCTGGTAATACATAGGTTGTCCAGATTTGTACACGTCTATTTTCTCCCCATAGAACATATCCCCGTGCCCCATGATACTTGCATGATATCTTGGGTCTCGGTTTAATTGAGGTTGTAGTTCATATTCCTTCTTGGTATGCAAAGGACATTTGTCAATCGGTCGTCCCTGCAATGTCCAATAGGCATCGACTATAGCTTTCGTAGGCACGCTGTAGGACTGCCCTTTCCCGGTACGAAAATGTGGTCCTAAATCCTGAAACGACCAGGTCTTGTTTGAGCCTACGGCTTCAAGATTATGATGTATGATAAACTCTTTATTCGTCGATGCTCCGGCGTATTGGAATAAATCGCCATAGTTAGGATACAGTTCATATTTACCACTGTCCATAACCTCTTTTGCCAAACGGGCCGCGAGATCCCAGCGCGAGTGATAAAGTGCATAACGCATCACCAAAGTCGTAAACGATTCCTTGTTGAACATGTATTTGTCTACAGCGTACTCACCTGAGGGTAGCCGATTGATAATATCAAGAGACATTTCAAACAATTTTTCCAACACCTCCGCTTGAGGCAGAGGGGGTTGCTTCGATTCTTCAATTGTGGCTGGCGATAAAAGAAATGGAATATCTCCCCAACGCGTAGTAGCCTGGAAATAATGCCACACACGTAACCCTTCCAGAATCGTCTTGTACTTCTCTCGGATAGCTTCATCCTCGACATAGGGAATATCAATTCGATCTATATATGTATTGATACGCCCAATATGCTTCATCTGCAATGTATAATAATATTCGAATGCCCTTGTATTAGGGTTAATGTTACCATTGGCAATCCGCAGATGATGATCTCCTTCTACCCGGGCGTAGGCATCATCTGATCGACCATCTAACATATAGAACAACATTCTCCGATTGTCGCGGGGTGTAAAAAAGTCAAGGTAGCTACTATATGTCACCCGTTGTAAATCGGCTTCGGTGTTAAAAAATTCGTCAAAAGTAGTTGCCGTAGGATCACGTTTGTCTAAGAACTTTTCGCAACCGGTCAGCATTAACGAGAAGGATATCAAAAATAAAAGTTTCTTTTTCATTACTCAATATTTTATTGGTTATAAAATGGTGGCTCTAATCCCTATACTATAGGTGGCCATACGAGGGTAGGAACCGTTGCCTTGAAAGCGCGCACCGGTTTTCTGTTCGATCTCCGGCTCTAACCCTTCCCAGTTGGTAAAGGTAAAGGCATCCTGAGCATTCGCATAAACGCGTAAATTTCGAATAGACGCCCCGATATTCTTAAAGGTATATCCAACCTGAATCGTCTTTATCCGAAAATAAGATGCATCGCCCAACCATAAATCGCTCAAGTTTGCATTGGGCGAGGCTCCCGTCCATACCCGTGGAAATCGACTATTTGGATTTTCCGGCGTCCAGCGATTGTCCATATAATACTGTCGTGGCGTCCCCAAACTATTTTCTGTTCCGTCCATTAGCACCGGATAGGCCTCTAGTCCGCGAATGCGCTGTGTACGACGCCCTACACCTTGGCCGAGCATACTGAAGTCCCAGTTCTTATATTGCAAATTAATGTTTATAGCATAATTAAGATGAGGAAACGGATCACCTAAATTTTTGCGGTCTTGTTCGTTAATAATTCCGTCTCCGTTTAGATCCACATAGCGGATATCTCCTATCTGCGTGTTAGCCAGTTTAGCTTCGGCGGCATCCAGTTCTTCCTGGTTTTGAAAATAGCCATCGCTTTGATAGCCATAGTAATTGTCAATTGCTATCCCCCGGTACCATATCTTATCTTCATTATCTTTAAACACTAGACTGTCGGAATTTGTATAGCCTGCTTTTAACACCCGATTTGTATTGTCAAATAGCATTCCTCCAACCGTATAAGAAAAATCGCCTACTTTATCGCTCCAATTGGCACCGATTTCCCAACCCTTATTTTCAACCTCTCCGATATTAACGCTGGATTCTAAAACACTTGCACCTATTAATGGCGGAATGGGGTAGTTGTCGTAAATTAAATCATATGAATGCTTGTTGTAAACTTCTGCGGTCACGCTCAGTCGGTTGTCAAGTGCCGTCAGATCCATACCTATATTCCATTGTTTTTGTTTTTCCCATGTAAATTCTGGATTCGGAACACGCGTATACCATCCCCAATTGTTGACAACTTCCTGCCAGAGATATGGGTCGACATTTTCATTTCCTATAAGTCCGTAAGACAAACGGAACTTTAAATTATTGATAGTCCCCTTTTCGCGTAGACCTCGGAAAAATTTTTCATTGTGTACGTTCCACGCCAAGGCAGCTGATGGAAAAAATCCCCAACGATGATTCGGCGCAAATTTACTGCTACCATCCGCCCGTCCCGTTACCTCTAATAGATAACGTTCGTCAAAGGCATAGTTTAATTTTCCGAAAAAAGATGATTTATTAATTTCACGGTAATCGGTATAGGTGTGCGACATGGCCTCCGTACCGGCGATTAGGTAAATCTTATCCCGATTATCAAATAACGATTTTTCATAGTTGATATTTAATCTTCCCGTCAGCTGACTGGAACTCACATCCTGCTCTGCGTCGACATTATTACCCCATATCATAGCTGGCTTGCCATCCTCATCGTAAAAACGATAGGTCAAGCGCTCTTGTTTCCAAGCTGATTTATTAATTAAATAAGATACGTTCCCATCAATGGATAGATTCTCGTTAATAAAATAACGTGGTCTTAAATTAATAGTACTACGATCATACAACGAACTACGGGTTCCACCATGATGGATGGCAGCGACCGGGTTTAACTCATTATGTAAAGCATAATGTTCAGGCTTACCGGTCTGGTAAAAGACCTGTTGAGTTGGATTCATTTTCCAAGCATTCTGATATAGCCCGTGACCATCCGTGTTGGCCATCAAACGATCATTTTGCAGGCGATGTGCATAAAAATCAGCCAATAACACAAACTTATTCGCTATATTAATATTGGTATTGAATCGCGCACTGAATTTATCTGATCCTTCTACTTGATTCAACCCCTGATCCGACATATAACCCAACATCAGGTTAAAAGAGGCTACACCACCGCCACCTGATATATTGGCGCTGGTATTATGCTTAAAGGGTGTGCGCTCTGCGAGTTCATCCAACCAGTTGACCGACGGAGTTTCTCCTGATTCGGCTTTTGCAATATCCTCATCAGCATAGATTAAAGATTGTCCCTGCATACCCCTTGCCTCGTTGTTCAAACGCATATAATCGGCCGCATTAACAAAATCCGGCTTATTGATTTCCGAACTGATCCCGCTCCACGAATGCAGATCAACCTTAAACTCTCCAGCCTGTCCACGGTGTGTTTCAATAACAATAACTCCGTTAGCCCCTTTGGAACCATATAAGGAAGCAGAAGCAGCATCTTTCAAGACCGTCATACTCTTGACCTGATTAGGGTCGATATCGGTAAGCGACTGTTCCATTCCATCGACAATGACCAGCGGCGCCTGCCCTTTTAATGTACTAACACCGCGAATGGATATATCACCCGGAACCTCTCCCGGCATATTGCTGCTCTGCATCATCGTTACGCCCGGTACGGTGCCACTAAATGCTTCCTGCAATTTAAAAATCGGCCGATTCGTTACCTGATCCATATTAACTTCGGATATAGAGGAAGCAAGATGCCTCCGTTGGATTTGACTATATCCCGTCACCACGACCTCGTCGATATTATTAGAGGCATCGCGTAATACCACATCAATACGCGTTCGATTTTGGGTGGCTTCTTCCAGGTCTTGATAACCGATACTGCTAAACATTAGCGTAACCTCTCCATTAACTGAAATTTCGTAATGGCCAGCATCATTGGTCACCGAACCGACGGTAGACCCCTTCACTAACACATTGGCTGAAGCGATGGGGCGTCCACTTTCATCCTTCACAGTTCCCGATATAATCCGCTGTTGGTTGTCCTTTTTTGCTATAATTGTAATCTGATTGCCCGTAATGGTATAGTCCAGACTCGCTGTGTTCAGCGTCTTTTTGAGCAGACGCTGTAGATTTTCATTTTTTGCTGTAATTGTAACCTTCTTGTCGGCAACCAACTTATCCCTGTACAAGAAGATATACGCACTTTGCCCTTCAATTTCTTCAAATAAATCGATCAATTTACCATCTTTGATATCGACATTGATATTTTGTGAGTAGGTGTCTGCATGAACGGAAACCAGTCCTAAACACAGAAAAAAAACTGTTAATTTTACCACGCGGAATATTTTTTGATATAGGCTTCTATATCCTCCTTTATCAAGAAGAATTTGCCTATCGTAAAGAATCTTCATAAATTTACTATTGTTATAATTTATTATTAATTAGTTAACACACTATGAATAGGTAGATGTGGCTGCATCTGCCTATTTCTTTATTGCTATATTTTCGGAGAGTAGCTCTTACTTTCTCTTAATAACTATCCTCCTTTCCTCCTTTTTAAGCTGAAAATCAGCTGGATTGTATAAAGCTGTCAATAAGTTCGAGAGAGGTTGTGTTAGATCCAATCTACCGGAGAAAGTTTCGTCAGTCTGGGAACTAGATTCAACATCAATATCAGTGTTATATACACGCTCTAGCCGTGCGATAATTTCATGCAAGGGGGTACCTTTCAACACGAGCTGCTTATCTCTCCAGGAGACATAATCTTCAACAGGTTCGTTAGAAATCAATAAACTTTTGTTTTCCTTACGCAACACTGCCGCCGTTCCTGGCTTTAAAATTTGAGGATCGAACGATGTTTCTCCCTTTCCTTGCAGTTCTATTTCACCACTAAGCAACACCGTTGAAGCAAAGTCATCGTCCTTATACGAGCTAACATTAAAAGTTGTTCCTAGCACTCTGACCATCATGTTTGATGTATAAACATGAAAAGGTCTGTCTATGTCCTTCTTTACGTCAAAATACCCTTCCCCCTCTAAATATACCTGTCGCTCCTTTTCATTGAAGACAGTGGGGAAGGTAAGTTGAGAACCTGCGTTTAGCCATACTTTGGAGCTGTCAGGTAATATTACTTCCATGCGTCTTCCGTATGGGACGGTTAGTGTACTAAATGTTGGTTCCTCTTCTTTTGTTATATTTTTGTATTTTTCTGGTGATCGTAAGTCAATAAGCTGTTGCTCATCGCTAATCCGCAGCTGTGCCCCATTTCCTCCTCGTAAAGATACCTCGTGCTCCTGCGTTATCAAGCTATAATTATCCAAAGCAGTCTGTAATAGGGGATCGAATGACGTATCAGTGTCCGCACGAATCCAAAATACAAATGTGAAGCCAATTAAGACGCAAGCAACAGCACTATACTTCAATAATTTGATCGCTCTATTTCGGTAATCGTTTTTTTGGTTTGTTTTCTCAATTCTTTCCCATAATTCGGTATATGCATCGGGCGATAGCTTTTCTGCTTTTGCTGGTTGAAGGATTTTTAAGATGTGTTTCGCCACATTTCTGGTGTCATTTACAGACTCTTTTTCCAGATTTTCGTGTGGGGATTCCCCACTTAATATATCTTCTATTTTACGTTTCATTTAGATAGCTAAGCAGTTTTTTGGCGATGTCAATCAAGTTAGACTTTTCACCCTACTTAATAAAGAGAAAGAAGTTATCGGTTTATAGACACGAAATCTTAAAAAAGTGAAAATAAAAGAAAGAGTATGAAAATTTACCGTAATAAAGCGACAAACAACAGTAGAGAAACTTGTGCTTTTTCCAAACGCTCACGTAAATCTTTGACCGCCCTATATATCATAGTACGACACGAGGCAATGGATATATCCATAATTTGGGATACCTGTTCATAGGACATTTCACAAGTAAAACGCAAATAAAGAGCTTCTTTTTGACGTTCGGGAAGCTTTTCCATTTCAACACGAAGTCGGATAAGTGTTTCATTTTCAAGATCATCAGCCAGTGTAATATAGTCTTCGGTCTCCAAACCCAATCGAAAGGAATAACTTTCCACAAAAGTGGAGAGGTTTACGTCCTTTTTTTTCCTTTCGACCACTTTTCGACGAAGAGCACTAAATAAATAAGCTTTGACATTCACACTCGGGTTTAATTTTAACCTGTATCGATATAAATCGATAAACAAATCGTGTATACTATCTTTTACTATTTCTTCATCCGAACAATACCGGATTCCATAAGTGAATAGCGCATCGGCATATAGATCGTATAATGCTCTAAATGCGTTCTGATCCCCTTGAATAAAATGTTTCCAATATTCTATTTGCGGATGATTTGTCATGCTTTGTATAATCGGATTACGGCTATGTTCATGGCTAGCTGGAACATTGATTGTTATTGTCTATGACAATATAGCAATCAATTCTTGCCCACCCAAATTAATTTATGTGCAAATATCAGTAGTTTTATGTTAACTTAAGGTTATGCTTTAAATAGCGTAGCGTCAAGCTGCTACCGGTCATATTCACCACGTACCGAGACAGGTTAGCGTGATGGCGGTCGAAGATCAGCGCGAAAGCCTCGGCGGCACTTATCTTGAGCAGTTATTGGGAAATAAAATCCACTCCGAATCGCGTTCCTAGATTAGGTAAAGTGCGGCTAACGATGTCTGCACAGCCACAAGTTAATTAAGAATCAACAATGCAATGGTTTCTCCTTGGAACGAACTGATCGCGAGAATCTTTTTTAAATAATCAAAGTTTACTTTCAATGTTACAAGCGGAGGCTACAAAACGCGGAACTGGTATAAGATTATACGGAAATTACGAACACCTTAACAGCCTCTATGATATCGTACACAATATTAGCGATCGCTTAGATGAGACCAATCCACAACAAAGCGGACAACACGAAATCTTAATGCGCTTTGCCTACGTTTTACGAAAAGCAGACATGTGCGCGCGCCGAAAAAAGGAAATCATATTTTCCGAAAGGTACATGGAAACGAAAAATCTACACTACGGTGTTTAGATCGTGTGGACAGACCTTCTTTTATATACCAATGTTTTACGTGAAAATGCAGGCGTCATTTTGCACAAGCATTAGGGATCAGGCAAATTTATATGCCGCAGAATATTTGATAGAGGACGCTTTATTTACCTATGATATAAAGAAGCTAGAGAAATCAAATTGTACATAAACCGCAGGATAGGTACCTCAGATGAGTACGCCTTCATCATGCTACAAAAATTACAATTAGAATTTACAACCGCTAGAACGGGTGTATCAAGATTTAGAAAAATTCCTGAATTGATCGATGATCATTTCATCGCCGACAGAGCGACGTGGGAAAATCACATCACGTCTCTGGAAATCAGCGCAAAGGAGTTTGGATGTACCATACACGGTCTTAGCTATAAAGATTATCCCGATCTTAAATGGTGAGCAAAACCGCTGATCATATCAGTTTTTTCCTTTTTTGCCGAAAATAGTTTGGCGAAATTCTCCTTTTAAGCATATTCGTATATCTCTAGAATAAAGCACCTAGCAAAATACCCCCAAAAGTGTTTAACTCTTTGGGGGCGCAGCATTTTTAAGCGTAACCTCGTGCAATATTTGTACTGCTCATATTTCCTTAGTCAAAAAACAATTACTCCCCTTTTGGCTGATGTAGCATGAGCCCCTCAAGAATATTTTCAATCCTTTTATAGGGGTATTTATGAACTAAAAAATAATGTTCCCCGTCTTTACCATCGTTCCAAACGTTCGCACCTTTACTGTCAACGACAAATTTACCCGGTCCGTTTACATAAAAATAATTTTCTGGATCTCTAACAGCGACTAGTACTGCGGTTTGGTCCCATGAATTACGCTTATCTACAACCTTTTTTTCATAGGTTTCTAGATTATGGATATAACCATCACTTACTGGATCACCATGCCCTCTAGCGGCCACCTTATCGCCCGTCATAATTTTAGCTCCGATTTCAAATCCGCTAAATAGAATTGGCTTTGGCCATTTGGAGAAAGCATTGACCGATGATTCTGGATGCCGGTTAACATTAAACTCACTACCTTCAGGAAACGCACCCGCCATAGCGACAAGTTTATTAACTTTAGCCTTGACTAAGTCTATTCCGCTCAAACTCGAAATATCGTCCGCAGGGGAAGCTAACAAGGCGTCGATGTTGGACAGGAAACCAACTGTTACAACAGTAACACTGTTATCCGGCTGTGCCGCCAGCACCTTCCGGTACACACTCACCGCATCTTCATAGATCTTACCTGCCAGATCTTTCCCGTAATTATTTATAAGTGAATCGTTCCATCCGTTTTCGGCTGTAAAATCAGGAGCTCCTGAAACCGCTCTTCCTACAGGTATATCAGGCCTTCCGAAGTACCTATTAAAAACTTCGATAGTCGGTGCGATACTCGGGTGCGCGTCACTAGCTACTGTAGCTATAACCTCACACTCCCCACTATCGGCCAGCGCATGGAGAACCGCTATTGCACCAATATCATCATAGTCCGGACCCATATCGGTATCAAAAATAATTTTAGGGATTGGCATGCTGCCCTTGTATAGAGCTTTCTCGTCTTTCGGACCGTTGCAAGCAGCAAGGCTCACCAGAGCTAAACTACAGTACAGAAATACATTCTTTTTCATCTTTAATAAGTTTTAAGTTTATTTTTTGGACGAACTGATCATCAATTCATCAATTAGTTGTTCTATTTCCTTGGTGTCCCGGCGATGCTTCAAATAAAAATGATTGCCATCTACATCTTCTTGCCAAACATTGCTTCCACAGGAATCGATTGTTATCTTTCCAGGGGTGCTGATATCGAAGTATTGATCAACTTCTCGAACTGCTGCGAGTACGGTTACCTGATCCCATGAAGGATGGGCATGTTCCTCTCTCTTGCTCATGTTATAACGATAAGCCCAGTTAACAGGATCGTTGTCTTTGGGCTCTCGAGAAAAAACTGATCCAGTCAATACAGCTGATCCAATCTCAAAGCCACTGCATACAATCCTTGCCGGCCATCGGTTGAAAACCGCAATCGCAGATTTTGGATCCTGATATATGTTATATTCTCGCCCCTGAGGGAACGCGCCGCCCATCACAACGAGTTGATCTACCGTCTTAGCAATGAGATCCTGGCCTGAAAGCCTCGAGTATTCGTCCGGCCCTGAGTCTAGCAGAGCCTCCAAATTACTCAAAAAGCCGACAACGACAATCGTAACTTTATCTCCCCGCACCTGGGAAAGAATCTTCCTATAAAGTTGTACAGCTCCGCGCGCTAATTCCCCCTCCCCCATTTTTAATGGGTAGCGGTAAAGCAGCGAATCCACCCATCCATTTTCAGCAATAAGCCTAGGGGAACCTGGTACCGCAGTTCCAACGGGAATATTCGCATGCCCATAAAAATTATTTATCGTGCGCAGGACAACCGGGACTCTTGGATCATTCGTACTCGCCATGGTCGCCAGTACCTCGCATTCTCCATCAGCCTGCAACCTGTAAAGCAAGGCTAGCGCGCCTACATCATCATAATCAGTTGCAATATCGGTATCGAAGATGATTCTTTTAGATGCCTCTGCCGGCTGCGCGAAAGACAAAACACATATGAAACTAAAAATAGAGAATAGCAATAAGCATCTTCGATCACCCACGAGATAAAAACCCGTACAAGCCGGTGAAAATTTTCCGTATTTCATAAACATATATTAATTCCATCCGTAGTTTTGTTTATACACACCCTTACTATACTGAATCTGCAGCTCAGGTATAGGCAAATATTCATCCCTGTTCTTTTTGAACTTAGCAGCACCCAGATGCGGGACCCTTGTCTTTTCAACTTCAAAATACGTGTTTAACGTCTGCTCGGCAACACCCCAACGGACCAGATCAAAGAAACGTATTCCTTCCAGTGCAAATTCCAGACGCCGTTCCCATCGTAGTGCCTGCCGAGCATTTTCTTGCGTCCAACTAATATTATCGCCTGGTTTATACGTTTCAATTTGATATTTGGCTGCGAACGACCCGTCGCTGAGTTTCAACCGCCCGGTCGATTCCTTGGCTCTAACGCGAATGGCATTTATAAGCGGTAACGCCTCGTCCTGTCTCCCTAGTTCTATTAGCGCTTCAGCCTTCCAGAGCAGCACGTCATCGTACTTAATCACGTCGTTATTTTTCGAGCTCGCCGGATAAGCATAAGTCTTTGCTGTGGTAAGGCATGGACAGCTCAGCTGCTGCACTTCCTTCATCGTTGAATAGGGACCATAAGTTGCTGGCTCCCTAGTAAAAACGGCAACGCTATAGATGACTTCGGGTTGGTATTTATAAGGATGCTCGGGGATCCCAACGGTATGATCCAGCCGTGGATCGATACCATTGCTTTTGAAATCCTGTGGGTTACGGATCACATTTTGATTGAAACCCGTAAAATTCGGAATACCCTGCGCTGTAGTCTGGTAGGCGTTAACTAGATTCTGCGTCGGTCGGTGGAAAGAGCAACAACCGTAACCCGGATACATTGGATAATTCAGCGCTGTAGACATATCAATCCTTCCGATCGGGCTACCGTCATCCTTAGACCGTTGAACTGCAAAAACAGATTCAATTCCGTTGTCGAAATCCCACAAATAATTTTGCGCATAGTCGTCAAATAAACCAAACTCCCCAGAAGCAATAATTTCGTTGGTAAGTCTTACTACTTCATTAAGTCGTTCTGCATTTACGGCTGTGACGGAATTTTTTTCATCTTGTTCATACGCCTGGTATAGCCGCACCTTTGCCAGGTATGCTTTTGCTACAGTCTGATTTGGTCGTCCCCGATCTTTACGCTCCGTGGCCAGGACATCCACACCCGCCTGAAAGTCTTCAGCGAGCTTGTCCCACTGCTCATCGTTAGTGAACTCCACATTCGAAATCAGGTTAATTTCATCCGTTGTGACACCCTCGCGAACAATAGGAATATTCTTAAACAAGATCTTTAAAATAAAGCTAAAGTGCGCGCGAACAAATCGCATCTCGGCTATTCGAGATTGTTTTTGCTCATACAACTCGTCAGGAATTCCATTTATTACATTAATTGCAGAATTCGCGCGCTGTATTCCAATAAATAATCTGTTCCACATCCTGTTCGCTTTATCCATATTGGTCATAATAGTGGAGAACACCTCGTACTGATGATACTCCCCCTGATCAGCAGCACCTAACCCCCCTTTATAGGCATCTCCCGAGCGGACATTACCGTAGGGCCAAAGCGAGGTAAAAGGTTCGTTCCAGTGGTCATTACCTAAAGAAGCGTAGGCAGCTATTACAAGCTTCTCTGCCCCCTCAACATTATTTAACTCCTGTTCACTGGCCGCACCCTGTGGATCGGCAGTAAGAAATTTCTCACAAGACGATATGATGATCGTCATGAGTATAAACAATATAATGGTGGTTATTTTTTTCATCGTGATTCTGGTTTAAAAGGTTACGTTAATTCCTAAACTAATATTTCTGGGAATAGGAAAGGTATTGTTAGGATTCTCTGGGTCCATCGCGGTGAAAGCGTTTGATCCTGAATTGTCCTTCACAATAAAAAGATTCTCTCCAGTGGCGTAAAGCCTTAAGTTCTTCACATATTTAATCGCGCCAAAGTTATACCCGACACTAACCTGACGGAGCTTCATGTACGCACCATTTTCAACGAAGTAAGTAGACATCCTTCCTTCATTGTTATCATTAACAAGTGTAGCGGCGGGGATAGTTGAATTTGGATTATCCGGCGTCCACGCCCCCAGCATTCGTTCGCCGTAATTAATACCTGCCCACAGTGACGAGAAATCGGTACGCTGCTTGATTGCATTGTTTACTTCCCTATTAAAGACCCCCTGAAAAAAAGCAGAGATATCGAACTTTTTGTATTCAAAAGCCAGGTTTATCCCATATTCATACCTTGGAGCAGTCACGCCTATGTAGGTCTGATCAAGATCATTAATCTGCCCATCGCCATTTAGATCTTTATAACGTAGCCTCCCGACGCCTTTCCCAGGTTGCCCTGCATGCGCATCAACCTCCTGCTGCGATTTGAATATCCCATCAGCCACATAACCAAACATGGAATTCACCGAACGGCCCAAAATATTCTGTTCAACATTTCCAGCATAGGAGCTTACCACTTCCGGGGGTAACTCTGTAATTTCATCTTTGTAATGTCCCAAATTGGCTGTTATCGTGTACCCCACCTGGCCAATCATAGCATGGCGCCCTAATAAAAACTCAAATCCTTTGGTTTGCATGGACGCACCATTAAAATAACGGTTTCCACCTTCCCCAATAGCTGCCAAGTAAACAGGAGATATCAAGATATCTTTCGTCTTTTTATCAAAAATATCAAACGATCCAAAAAAGCCGTACAGCCGGAAATCAAGTCCTAGATTTAACTCCGAACTCTGTTCCCAGCGTATCTTATCATTTCCTGTCTGTGTCTTGCGGTACCCCGAAGGCAATAAGCCGTTATCACTTCCATAGATATCATATGCCGTACCATTGTCTGAATTAAAAGCAATATCAGATTCTCCATAGTGCGGATTATAGATGGTATATATTGCGGTATTGGAAATCTCCTGATTCCCCGTTACACCCCATGCGGCACGCAGTTTAAGCTCGTCAAAAAAGGATAGATTGTCCTGAATAAACTCCTCCTGATCTAGCTTCCAGCCTAGAGACGCCGAAGGAAAAAATCCGAAGCGATTTTCTTGCCCAAATCGAGAGGATCCATCGTAACGCGTAGTAAGGGAAACAAGGTACTTATTCTTATAAGCATAATTGATCTTCCCGAAAAATGACGCTAGGCTATAGCCGGATCTGTTTCCATTTGCAAGCTGCAAACCCGTGCCCGAATTTTCTACCATATAATCCAGCGTCTCCATAGCAAAGCCTTCTTTATATGTTTGGGTTTCCCGGTAACGGCTTCTTAAAAACTCCGTACCTAAAAGCGCATCGAAATTGTGATCGCCCACTCCGTACTTATATTGCAGGGTGGCGTTTACGTTCCAGTTCAAATCTTCAGAATTTAGATTCGACAAGGAATTAACATCGCGCGCCAAAATGCCCGTATGATACATCCTTTCAATATTACGTGTTAATCCATTACGATAATCAAGTCCCACATTGGTATTAAATATTAAGTTATCAGCTATTTTTGCCGTTAAATATACATTTCCGAATACATTGAGGTTCTGCCGCCTGTCCCACTCGTTAATATCTAGCAGCATATAAGGATTTTGCTGGTCTACGAAAGCTCCTGTAACAGGTCCAGAGAAACTACCATCTTCGTTATAGATAGGTAAAATAGAACGCAGCGAAAGTGCTGTACTAAGCGGTAAGATATCTGCCATACCATTATCCAGAACATTGGATATGCTAATATTTTGGCCAATCTTAATTCGCTTATTGAACAGCTCTTGATAAGTATTCAACCGGGCTGAATAACGCTGATTACTTTTTTTATGCATCACATAATCGTTGTCATAATAACGGATCGAGAATAAGCTTCCCGTATTTTCGCCGCCACCAGAAATCGTTAAATTATGTTCTTGAATAAATCCGTTTTGAGATAAAGCATCAAACCAGTCGGTGCTAGCTGATCGTACACCGGGAATAATGAATTCTGGAATATCGACCCCTTCTAAAATCGCTTTCCCGCTAGCGTCTCGATGCCATCTATATTTGACGAATGGGACATCGTCCGGATTGTTGCCATCATTAATCATAGCCTGCCATTGTACAGTTTCTCTCCCAATGGTACCAAGCATCCTGGGCTTAATCGAATTTTTCGAATGCGTGAAAGCACCATTATAGGTCACGCTGAACTGGCCTGTTTTTGCTTGCTTGGTTGTCACAATAATAACACCGTTTGAAGCCCTAGAGCCATAAATAGCTGCCGATGACCCATCCTTTAATACCTGCATGGATTCTATATCGTTTGCATTTAAAATATTGAACGCACTCCCTTTGGTTGGCACACCATCAATAATATAAAGCGGATCATTGTTATTCAATGTGCTTACTCCGCGAATACGCACGGTCGCCCCACCGGCAGGATTTCCATCGGTCTGAATAGAGACGCCCGGCACTTGTCCTTGCAATGCCTTGATGGGATTCGGGCTTGGACTCTTTTTTAAATTCTCCGTACTTACGACCGACACTGCCCCAGTAAGATCCACTTTCCGCTGGGAGTCGTAACCGACAACAACGACCTCCTCTATCCCAGAAGCATCTTGCTTTAAATCCACCACCAAAAGGGTGTCCTGCACCCTAATATCTTTGCTCACATATCCGACATAACGTACATTTAAGCTGGCACTAGCAGAGGAAACCTGAATAGTAAATGTCCCGTCAGCATTTGTTGAAACCGTATTTTCACGGCCAAGCTCCGTAATGGAGGCGCCATCGAGCGGACGTTGGGTCACCTGATCGCGTACCAAACCGCGCACTTCAGATTGTGCTCGCGCTGAAAAGCTTGAAAACAATAAGAGCACTAGGCCTATAAATAAGCCATTCATTTCTTTGTTCATGATTTTTTAGATTAAGTAGATAATTGTACTAATCGCCCGCCGCTATTACAAGTCCTAGCCCCAGGACAAATAAGACAAACATGGCAATGATGAGCTGATTGATTCCTTTACTTGCTCCCTTAAATTCCTTCCAGATTAATACTCCCCAAAGAGCGGCAATCAAAGTAGCGCCCTGTCCCAGCCCATAAGATATCGCGGGCCCCGCTTTGCCTGCCGCTAGTAAATTGAACAGGTTACCAGCACCCCAGATAGCGCCCCCCAATATACCGACCAAATGAGTTTTTATTTTCCCCTGAAAATATTCTTTGTAAGTACTTCCTGATCCTTCCAATGGCCTCTTCATGAGATAACTATTAAAAAACAGGTTGCTAATCAAAATACCGACCGCAAAAACAAAAAAGGCCGTATAAGGTGTCATCTTACCGGCAGCGGGTGAAACAAAATTCTCTAGATCCATCCCACGAGCAACAAAAGGGTAAAAGGTGGACATTAATACGCCTGCCACTACAGAAACGCCAATCCATTTGCCCACTCTTGTCTTTCCCGATCCCCCTGCATGTTTTTGGTAAGCTAAAGCATTTAAGATAATAGCGGCCGTAATTAATGCGATTCCAATAAATAATAAAACAGGGTCGCCTTTAGCCATCAACAAGTAGTTTATGACGACGCCAATGATTAACGCTAGACCAATACCTATCGGAAATGCGACTGCCATTCCCGCGCCGGCGATCGCCGCGGTAAGTAAAATATTTGCAAGATTAAAAACGACACCTCCCACGACTGCTCCTATGATATTTCCAGCATCCGCTTGAAGGATATCTTTCAGAAACGGACGTCCATTTTCACCAAAGGAACCTAGGGTAAATACCCCAAGCACAGAAAGAAAAAGAATTCCCCAGACGTAATCCCAATAAAACAACTCGAAACGCCATTCTTTCTGAACCAACTTTTGCGTGTTCGCCCAGGAGCCCCAACACAACATAGTTATGATGCAAAAGATCACTGCTAAAAGATAATTTTCTACGATGAACATATTTTAAGATTTATGTGGTTAATAATTGAGTTTTATATTTTAAGACATCCTATCAAGAATGACTTCGTTACGAAAGGGAATCGACGATTGTGCGCCCATCCGTGTAACAGCAATAGATGCCGCCCGACAAGCAAAATCGACAGCACTTATTAACGTTTTTCCTTCGGACACCGCAACAGCTAAGGCACCATTAAACACGTCACCCGCAGCTGTACTATCAACAGTTTCAACT
>JAALOO010001023.1_pt1 | contig 21407 bp, 13 predicted proteins | sample 7257641 | NCBI WGS metagenome assembly JAALOO01 (sample SAMN14085613, study PRJNA598686) | mite metagenome | biome: ENVO:01001000; feature: ENVO:01001002; material: ENVO:01001226; isolation source: single female mite from University of Michigan culture on fish food culture... ...
AAAGAGAAACTAAAAATTCGAAAATATTTTGTGCTTTTGCGTTGTCCTCCCTTAAGCACCACTTTGTAAAAAATGGTAAAATTAATGTAAACTAGTTCAGTTTTAAGCATAATTAAATTGATATTTTTTATATTGAACACCTTTTTGTTTGACACAAACTTCAAACAAAAAATGTATATACTGTGAGTGACCATATGTTACGCTAGCAAAAAATAGAAATTCTTGACAATCGGAACATGCCAATGCACTTTTTTGCTTCACTGGTCGGTTTTTAACTTTCAAATGTTTGCTTTATTTGCTATGTTTGTCATACACATTCACTTTTTTTGACCGTATATATTTGTTTGTCTGTCAAAAAATAAATATTTGCTTTTTTATATTAGAGTTTTTAAACAAATATTTTTGAAATTTCCTCAATTCCATTTTCAAGTTTTCTAGTGTTGAATTTTATATCAATTTGAAGTTTTGTTTTGCAAAATATTTTGGTGTAGGTTTAAAAGATTAAAAGATGCTTAGTAGTTTTTTGTGTTAGTTTTTTGTCAGATTTGATCAATTTTAAAAATACAAGTTTTTTTAAAGTCAACATCTGTTACAAAATTTTTTTGAAAAAATTTTTAAAAAGTTTTAAAATAATTCATATTTAAAAAAATTTATTTTTAAAAAGGTGTTCATCATAAAAATAATTTTATGGTTTGGTTGAAGTTGGTTTAGGATTAAACTAAACTTTTTTTCATCAATGTTTGCTGCCAAATACTTTTGATATTTTGATCGATTGGGTTCACTATGCACAAAAAAATTTTTTTGTAGATTCTTTTGGCTATTTACTTTTTTCACCTGGTAATTGAATATGCAAACTGTTCGTTTTTTATACAAAAACATTCACTTTTTTCAGATAAGATAAATTACTCTTTAGTCTTTACCTCCTCTTTACTGTACAAGATAATAGCTGTCATCGTAAATGATTTTGCTGTAAATTGATTTTTTATTTACAGTACTGTATCAAAGATAAATACAGATTAGAGTAAGGTTAGAGTTTGTAATTTTATGAGCCATAATGACAGTTATTTACAATTGGATTTAGGTTTTCACTTGATTTTAATAATGTTTTTGCATTCTGCTTTGCATAAAACATTTGTACATATGTCACACTAGTAATCTATGAGACACTAATGTACTGTTTGAATGAAATAGCGGCAAACAGTTGGAAAAAAGACAGTTTATTAGAAAGGGCAACCATTGACGACTGTTTTCGTTTAGCTTTGTTTCTACTTTTTGCTTATCTTTGCGTTCAATGCGGTAATGATCAAAGAACACGACAAATGTACAGAATAATTTTCGATAATGATAGAAATGCATAGGAAGTGCTGCTAAATATCAATAGATGCATTCACAAATAAACATTCTAACTGAAGAATAATAGAGAAAAAACTTTGCATTTTACATTTTGAACCAAATATGAAGTTCAACAATGATGCTTCTTTTGTATTGTCATGCACAAAAATATAGAGAATGAAAAAAAGAATACATGAACAAATTGCATTTCAACACTCTTTGCTCATTCAATAGCCACCCTGTGCTGTTTTATGCAAATTTACTTAAAATTGTAAAAAATATTCTTTATTTCCTCATTTGCCTAGTTCTATGCCTACAATTTGACTTGGTTTTTGCTTTAAATTTGTTATAATCTTTTATTTAAATTATTTATTTTAGCAAACATTTGCTTCTAAGTGTATTTAAAATTTAAATATACAAAACAAAACAAAAAATATTGCATTATAAGATAATAAAAAAAACCTTTGTAAAAAACATGTTTGTATAAGTATTTTTTCTAAATTTAACAAATTGTATTTTATTCCATCATTTATATTTACTATCACCTTGATTATCCAGTTTAAATAAAAGCTTGTTTTTAAGTGTAAATTTTTTTAAATTGTTCAAATTTTAACTAAAAAAATACGATGTATTTTGTTATTTGCATAAAATTTTTAATACAGAGCCTAACCAGCCAAATGTGTGTTTACCTTTGATAAAACGTTATCTGTGAACAAGTAAAGGATTTCAATTTTTAATGGCAAAAAACGCTTTCAGGTGAATTCATTTGAAAACCTGAATATTCTCGCATTTTTACAGGGCGTTTGCTGGTAGTGCCTGGTTAAAATGATTGCAACAAACATATTTTTATGTATGTGCTTCCACCTCGGTGCCATCTCTGTGCCAATCTATATTATTTTAACCAGTCAAGCCTGTATTACGCCTCGCCTAATATATTGGCGCACAGACGCATTATCGCTTCTTATCAGTCAAAGCTATTTCTGGTCAAGCTATTCATATTTCGTATGCAATCATAAAACACACATATATGAGACCATAAATCACATGTGACCAGTTTGAGTTTCAAAAAAATTTATTAGTTTTTCTCTGATATTTGTGAGATTGATTGCTGCAGATAGATCAGCAAAATGAAGCAGTGTTGTGCACATAAAAAAAAAGATTTTTTTGTTAAACAAGAAAATGCATTATTAACAATCTTTTTTTCAAAAAACAAAATACTTTTTTAGTGTACCGATTCTTCATATTTTTAAAACTAATTAGATAATTTGTCTAAAGATGACAAAATAATTTTAATGTTACAAGTTTCTTTGCACATTTTCCTTTGCAATGTTTTATAATTGAACAGTTTTATTAATTGCCCATGCTGCTGGTTTTTTTGTTGGGGTGTTGAATAACAAAAGACCGTATTTTTTAGTTTTTTGGTGTATGTTCAAACAATAATTGGCCAGCCTAATTGTGTCTAAAATATACTCTCTACACAGTGGTCAATATATCAATTCATTTTTAAGTGGCTATCTTCAAAACAAAGATGTATGCCAAGATATTTTTTTTGAACATGACATAGTTTGTCTATTATTAATGTGCTAGTTTCTTGAAACAGTTTATTGAAATATAAAAAACTTTTAATTGCTACTTTATTTTGTAAAACACACCCTAAATCAAAGCAGTTTTTTATTTGAAAAACTTGACTTTAATTATTGTTTGAAATTTTTTAAAAAATTTGTTAATTGTTATAAAAAGTCAGCAAAAAATGATAAAACAAGTCGTTTTAATAAACACAAAATTATTCAATAATTTAAAGTATTTTTAAAAGTAGTGGTTAGCAAAAAGCATCGGATTACTAACAAACAGGTCGAGTTGCTGGGCAAACTACAGTGAATGAAGGCAGATAATATATAGAGAGGTGGTGGTACTGATATTAAATTTTATTAGTGTCATTTGAAACTTCATTTAGTCTATTCTGTTCAGCTAGCCTGTAATTTGCTAAATTGACTCAATTTTATCTGTCTGATTGGTCTGCATCAGTTTATAAAACTTTTCAGTTTTAATTTTATTGAGTTTTTAAGGAAACTCAAATGAAACTGGTCAAACTTGTACAAATCAAAGTTTTAAAATAAAAACGTATTTTAAATATAAATTTTTAAAATGGTTTATGTAAAAGCCAATTTGTGTTAAAAATATTTTTTGAATTCATTAGTAAAAATAAAAATTTTAGAGCTAAAATCAATAAACTAAAAACATACTTTACAATTTGCATTTTTTCTCAAGTGCACTTTTAAGAACTTTGAAATTATACAAAAAGATTTATTAGAGTTTCATGTTATTAAAATATTTCAACAACTTGTTCTTTTGTGTTTGATCTTTACCCATTTATTATAAAAGATGTTCATTGCAAAAGATGTATAATAACAAAATTAATTTTAATTTAAGTTTTTTTCTAAAGCTATCTTAAAAAATATTTTTTATAAATTTTTCATTGATTTCAGTATGCACACCAATTTATTGATTAAGACTAAAACTCGGTTTTTTAAATTTGACAATATTGTGTTTTATTTGAGCTAAAAAATACTTGTTAATTTCATTATCTTTCAAAACAAAAGTATTTTTAGATTTTTATGCTATAAAATGTATTCCCCACACTCAATCAGCAGAAGCAGTTGGCATCAAACTCTTTTTAACCTTCCCAACTTTAAAGTTTTTTCATTAGCAGTTTGTTATTCAAATTAAGATTTATATTTGCTAAGTGAACTTTCTTGTTATTCGTTGTTAGTAGATATTTAAACAAAATTTAAAATAATTCGTGATGTTGAACTGAAAACTTTCGACTAGTACTCAAATCGACATTTTGTTTTAAACTTTTATTTCGTTGTCTTTCACTGCTCGAACATTTAAACTTCTGCTGTTCTTCTCCTATTAACAATATGAAATAGATGCCGCACACTATTACGGTTTCACTATTGTCAGTAGTGATCACCAGTGATGGTAATGATTCGACTGAAGAGTGGCACTACTGCTACTTCTTTATTGAAACTCACTTGTCAATATATTTACACAGGATTAGTGGCCGTGCTTGCTGATCAAAGTACCAACACGCGCTCAACGTTGCCTCGCTCTGCTTTCCCCTCTTCCCATTTTGCCCTTATTCCACTTCAAACTTTTAACTGACATTTCTAAAATCTATATTTGCCTGATGTGCGAGGACACACACACACACTATTCAAATGGCATGAATTCCCCCTTCTCCCTTCTTGTCCGCTGCTTAGCTGCACTCACTTGAACAGTTCGAGTTATTAAATTATCAAATCAATATTATCGATTTTGTCGGACAAGTCGTAGAGGAGTGAAAAGGCCTGAACGAAGCGATTTAGAAATGTTTGCTTTTGCTCACTTAACAAGTTGCCATTTCTCACTTTCTTTGAAAGTACTGCGTTCCGTATTATGCAGGAAAGTGATAAGTCAGAAAATAGTCAGCAATTGATTGTGTTTTTGCTGCACTCACTACTCCATTACAATTCTCTACAGCTGTGACTGTTCCACTACTGATGAAAATAGTACCACTTTTGAGCCTCTCAGTTTTCGCTTATCCGATAAAGTCAACAAACAAAAAGCAGCAGTGTGCTCACTTTACTAACAAATGCTTTGTTTTTGTCTCTTCCCCTTCCCTCTCCTTTAGGAATGCACCACAAGTACGAGTGTGACATTGAGATAAACCTGTGCTTCTCGAGTCCCTGTCAGAATGGCGGTCAGTGCGTCCACCAGGAGTCCGGCTACGTGTGCCTCTGTCCGGACGGCTTCGCGGGGAGGAACTGTGAAATTAACTTTTCGCATGACTTCTGCCGAAACGGGCTCTGTCGGGGCGCCTCGCGGTGCATCAACGGCGGTGCGGCACGTGCCATGAAGGTGAAGCCCTCCATGGTGAGAGCAGGGCTGGGACTGGACAAGGCGCTGCTCGAGTCAGCAGGAGTGCAGACGGAAGCAGGCGGTGGCGCCGGGGGATTCCTCTGCGCCGACTGTCCGCACGGAGAGTGGGGCACGCCGCTCTGTGAACTGCGCTCGCGCTCCTTCACACCCGGCTCGTACCTGACCTTCTCTGCGCTGCGACAGCGACACCGCCTCAATCTGCGGCTTCGATTTGCCACGAAGGAGGCCAACGGGCTGCTGCTGTACAACGGCCGGTACAATGAGAAGCACGACTACATTGGGCTGGAGCTGATCGGCGGCAAGATTCACTTCTCCTTCTCGCTGGGCGGCACCAACAAGGCCACCGTCTCGGTGGGCAGCCGCCTGCATGACGGCGCCTGGCACGAGATCGAGGTCAACTATTTCAACCGCAGCGCCACCCTGAAGCTGGACAACTGCGACGAGGCGCTGCTGAACGCCGTGGAGCGGTACGACCTGGGCCAGGAGTTTGCCTGCGCCAACAAAACCAGTCTGCTGTTGGAGGGACGCTGTGCCGACCGGATGCAGACCTGCTTTCGCTTCCTCGACCTCTCCGGGCCGCTGCAGATTGGCGGGCTGCCGCCGCTGCCGACCAGCTTTCAGGTGGCCAATAAGGACTTCAACGGCTGCATCTCAGACCTGGCCGTCGACTACAGCCTGGTGGACTTCAACACCTACGTCGCCAACAACGGCACCACCGTGGGCTGCGACGCGAAGAAGAGCTACTGCTCGCTGCCGAACTCGCCCTGCAATCAGCGGGGCACCTGTGAGGACGCCTGGAAGGGCTACGTTTGCCGTTGCCAGGACGGCTTCACCGGGCAGGACTGTCTGGAAGAGACGGAGGCAACGCGGCACTTTAGAGGCGACGGCTTTCTCTCCTTCAGCCCCAATCTGCAGCCACTGGCCTACCCCTGGCTGGTCAGCTTTGACGTGAAAACGGTGGCGAGAAAGGCAGTGCTGCTGTCCATTCAGCTGGGACAGAGCTCTCTGGTGAAGTGGGAGATCATCGGCGGGAAGCTGCACTACAGCGTCGACGACCGGCGGCCAGTGGTCCTCGAGGAGATGACCATCAACGACGGCAAGTGGCACCGCGTAGAGGCGAGGTGGATGGCCACGGGGGTGACGCTGAGCGTCGACTACGGCCAGTACAGCAAACAGGGCCGCTTTGAGGGCGCAGAGATACTGGGACTGTACATCGCCAAGGTGACCGTCGGCGGGTACGACACGCCGGATGAACTGACCAACGCCGACCTCTTCCGCTCCCAGGCGCCCTCCTTTGTGGGCTGCATTCAAGCGCTGGACGTGGGCAACTCAAAGGACGCCTGGCTGCGGCCCACGCTGGAGACCAACGTCTACAGTGGCTGCCAGAGAGGGGCGGCGGCGGCAGCGGAAGCAGAGCTGGCCGACCCGTGTCGCGCCAGTCCCTGTCCCAGCAACTCCGACTGCACGCCACAGGGGCTGACCGGCCACGAGTGCAAGTGTCATCGAGGGTACGTGGGCAAGCACTGCATTCCCGTCTGTGAACTGAATCCCTGCGCTTTCGGCTCAACCTGCTCCCCTGCGAACAACACCTACGGCTACCGGTGTCTCTGCGATCGACTGCACTCTGGCTTCTACTGCGAAGACCGCCTTCCGGAGACCTGTCCCAGCGACTGGTGGGGCTACCCGATCTGCGGCCCCTGCAACTGTGACGTGGCGAAGGGCTACGATGGGAACTGCAACAAGACCAGCGGAGAGTGCTCCTGTCAGGCGAATCGCTTTCAGCCGCCTGGATCGGATGTCTGCTTCGAGTGTGACTGCTACCCTACTGGATCGTACACTACCAGATGTGACCGCCTTACCGGCCAGTGCCAGTGTCGACCGGGCGTCATTGGGCGACGCTGCGACACCTGTGCCAGCCCCTTTGCCGAGGTCACCACCAGAGGCTGTGAGGTCATCTACGACGCCTGTCCGCGGGCTTTTGCCGACGGCGTCTGGTGGGAGCGGACGGCTTTTGGAGCGAAATCAGTGCAGCGGTGTCCCTCCGCTTCGACTGGTTCGGCGGAGCGTTTCTGCTCTGAAGGCGACGGCTGGTCAAAGCCGGACCTGTTTGGCTGCCTCTCCGACCAGTTCCTCGACCTGGCCGAGCAGTGGAAGGTGCTCACCGAGTCGGACAAGGCCTCTGAGGAGAACGGGTCCATACTGCTGAACACCCAGCACTCTATTCGACTGGTGAACGACCTGAGGGTGGCCATCAACCAGACTGACCCGCTGTACGGCCATGATTTGCACCTCTCCTTTCGACTGATTCGCCGTCTCATCCTGAACGAGCTACGTCAGTCTGGTCTCAATCTGACGCACAAGCAGGATCGACACTTTTTGCGGAACCTTTGCGAGTCGACCAGCGCCATACTGGAGCCCCGATATGCCTCCATTTGGGAACGAGTGGCAGAGGCTGATTCACTGGGCCCGGAGCAGTTCATGAAGCTGTTCAATCAGTACGCAGAAGTGCTCATCGACAACCAGCGAGACACCTTCACCGAGCCCTTTGAGATCAGCACCCGCTGGGTCATCTTCGGCCTGGACACCGTGGCCACCACTGAGCTGTGGGACGTCAGCAAGGAGCTACTGTACCGAGTGCAGAACGCCAACAAACTGCACCCAACCGTCAACTCAGGCCCTCAGTTTGAGTACCTGCCTACGCCGGTGCAGCAGCACACCCAGGCGAGCCTTAGTGCCTCGCTGAACCGCAGCGCCTCTTCCCCGCCTTCCGTCTACCTGGACTTCAGCCTGCCCATTGATCCGCTGGCGGCTAATCACCGTGAGCAGCACTCCAACCCGGCGGTGATCATCCCCAAGTACAACAACTACCCAACTCGAAAGCATCACATTGACGACGTCACCAAGGCCATTGTGCCGCTGAAGTTGCTCAATGTGGCTTCACTAGATGAGCTGAAAGCAGGAGTGACGGCCACCACCAGCACTGCTTCATTTACCACCTCCGGTGCACATCACCTGAATCAGGCCAAGCAGGCGCAGAATGCACTCATCGGATATGCCATCTTTCCCTCACTGGCGCACTTTCTGCCCAGCAACACTGATTCAACCGTCAGGTAATTGATTTTCAACAGAGTTGCAAAAACATTGAGCTAATCTAACTATATTTTCTTTTTTTCAGACAACGCTTTTCAATGCCACTGAAGGCAAACACGCCCATCCTAACGCTTACAATGAAAGCGGCCAACAACACTCGATTCCTCTCTAAATCTCTTCATCCTAAGCTGCACTTTCGCTTCCGAACACTGGAGCGGGAAGGTCGTTCGAGTCCTCAGTGCGTCTACTGGTCTTTTCCCTCGAGCAGCTCAAGCAGCGCCGTCGTTGCCACTTCAGGAGCGGTGAACAATCGCAAATCGCACAGTCGTGGTCGGTGGTCCTCAAAAGGCTGCGAACTGAAGGGCTACTATCCGGCGCAAAAATTCAGAGCAAGCTACGACTACATTAACTGCTCATGTGATCGAGCATTCGGCATGGCTGTGCTGATGGACATCTCGGGAGATGAGGTAAAGCGGCTGCACTCAACAAAACACTTTGCTAATTTTGTACTTATTTACACAACTTTGTTTTTCCGTGTTTTCAGTTTTACTTTGAAGAATCAATCGCTCAAGTGGCCGTTTCCTACACTCTTGTCACCATCTCCCTAATCCTCCTGTTAATGGCATTCTTGATTCTGACGCTAATGCGAGGTTTGGAGACTAACTCCAACTCAATTCACAAGAACCTGGTTCTCTGCCTCTTTGTTACTGAGCTCATCTTCCTCTTGGGCGTTCGAATGCGCGTCAATCTGGTGCAGTACGAGTCGGTCTGCAAACTGGTGGCCATCTTTCTCCACTACGCCTTTCAGTGTCTCTTCACTTGGATGCTCATTGAGTCGATTCACCTGTACCGAATGCTGACGGAGATTCGTGATGTCAACCACGGGCCGATGAGGTTTTACTACTTTCTCGGCTATGCCACGCCAGCCATCATTGTGGCCCTCTCTGTGGGCGTTCGAGCTGACCAGTATGGCAATCATCTCTTGTAAGAGTTTCTTTTGTGTTGTGTTTATCAGCATTTTTACCACTATTTTTTTTGTTTACAGTTGCTGGTTGTCCATTTACGAGGGCGTTATCTGGGGACTGGTTGCGCCTATTTGTGTCATCATTGTTGTGAGTATAACTTTTGAGTCATAATTTAAAACAAAAAACGTTTAATTTTTAAATGCTTTTATTCAGTTTTGAAAAAGTTTGTCGTAAACCGATCTTTTTAAAATAATTTATTATATGACGATTGAACAACTTTTAATATTCAGACAGTTCAATTTACTAGATTTAGGATCTATTTAAGGTTTCTCATTATCATGCATTGGTTCTCATTATCATGCACCGTTTCTAAAAAATATATTAACAGCTCATTTTTCTGCTAAAAACTCAATTAGTGTAGCTTTGGAGCCGTTTGTGCACTAGTGAGCAAAGGTTTTTGGAAAAATAAAAGAAAGCTTTTAAAGATTTTAATTTCATTTGCTTCCCTCTATTTTTTCGATCGCTTTTTCTGCACTAAATCTTAAGAAAAATATTAATTCGATCCAAAAGATTGGTACTTCCCATTTCTAGATCCTTTCATTCAGCGTCTATCACCCTATTATTCTTTCATTTCAATCTGCTTTCTGTTCATTCTTTTGCTCTTATTGCCAATTTATTGTCTTTTAATTTTTCTCCATTTTCCATCAGAGAACTGTCTGTCTATTTTTTTTGTTTTTTCACTTCTAGAAATGAAAGAAATGTATCATCTGTGACCCTGTCATGTAAAGAAACTGTTGAGACTGCTCAATAAGTTTTCAGCTTAGCACACGGTGCAAATGGGATCGCCCACACTGCTCAGTACCACTGATACAGTCGGCATCACCAATTTGTGAACAAAATGTGTGTGTGATTCGGCCAATAATTTCTGAAAAAAGAACAAAAATGACCGCCACATGGTGTGCCCTTTAGCATTATTCTTTTTGCCTATGAACTGATAGAAAAAATATTGTTTTTGTTCATATTGGTCTTCACTATTCTGTCGCGACTTCTCTGTTTTCGTTCTCAATTTCAGCATTCTTTAATAACGTAATTAGATTAAGTGGAATTAGTTTTTCCCTGACGTTCCTATTGTGTGATTGGGAATTTGGGGATAGCAGGGAATAGACTTGCTTAGGTCAACTTCCTACTCTATACAAAGCTAATATATTTTAGATTTTTGCTAAAATAAAAATAACGGTATAAGGAAGACACTGAAAAGCACAAAGCTTTATGAAAAATTTGTAATATATTGGACACAAAAAAGGAGACAAATAAAATTAAAATTTATACTGCTTTCTAGTTGAAATTAATACACTCAGATTTTAAGTGTAATTGAAATTAATACAAATGGGTTTGCTTTAAAACGAAAGTTTGATTTTGTTTTTAGAGTTGAGTTTGCTCAACTTTCTTTTTATTTATTTTAAAATTAGCATTTAAGAATTGGACATTCTGTTTGCTATAGTTTTCCTTTTTCTAATCTTTATGTTTTTTCTTTCAGTGCAACTTGTTCGTCTTCCTTCTGGCACTGCAAGCATCAGGGCAAATCAAAGCGACCGTCTGTGACTTTGGCAATTTGCGGACGATGCTCTGGCTGTCCATCATTCTACTGCCTCTCCTTGCCACCCTCTGGATACTGGCACTACTGGCCGTGAACGACGCCATTGATGAGCTGCACTACGCCTACTCCTTCATGGCACTGCTCTCCAGTCTGTACATCTTCATCAGTTACTGTCTGGTAAACCGGAGAGTGCGCCACAACATTCAGCAGAGCTGGCAGAGGGTGATGAGCAGTGGCAGTCGGTCACCGGGCTCGGATGAGAGCTTCAGCGGCACTCGAACCTCGATGACGGGCAGTCGTGGAGCACTGTACCACGCTTCTCCGGGAGGCGGTGGGCAAGGAGCAGGCAGTGGACACCATCATGGTGGCTCCAGCTTTGACGTCTACGGAATGAGAACGGCCATGGCCATGGACGGCAATGTCATCTCCGGACAGGTGATCAGCAGCTCATCGACCACCAGTCGCTCCACCGTCACCAAAGGATCGGGGGCCATTCTCGACGGGGAGGAGCCGGTGGACACGATGGATGAAACGGAGGACACTGACGGCTACCGACAACGACACCGGCACCGACACCACCGCCATCACAAGTGTCATCGACGGCACCGACGAGGTCACCGCCACCACCGGTCAAAGCAGAGCGTCACCGCCACTGAAACTGGCTCCAGTGATGATGCCTCCTACGATCGATCGCTCGACCTGGCGTCCAGTCACTCTTCAGATGAGGAGGAAGACGGCCCAGGGCAAATCTTTGAGGCGTCGCAGATTATTCGCAACCAGATGAACCCAGAGGAGATGATGCAACAGCAACAAGAGAACCAGATAAACAGCATCATTGCTGAACATCAAAAGCAGGGACTGTACGGACAAACTGGTGGTAGTAGTGGAGTGCATGCAGTGCACCCTTCAGCCACCAGCAGTACCCTGGGCCAGGCAAACAGCAGCGACACCTCAGGAGCTAACACTGTCATCTACGGCCAGCGAGCTGCTATGAGCAGCAGCGGAACACCGGCCATTCTGAAGCAGAACCCCGACAACCCCAACCAGGCACACCTGGTCACGTCGATGCCCTTCTCACGATCGAACATTCTCGCAATGACTGCTGGTTTGGGTGATGCAGCAACAGTCAGCAGCAGTGGTGCAGCTGGTCTCCACCACCACCACCAGCCCATGGCCTCTCCATCAGGTGGTGGTAACACGCCTTCACCTGCTCCCCCACTGACCACCGGCATATCGCCTGCCTCCTCCATTCACAGTCACATCTACCAATCGGCCAATCAGCACATGAACCCGAATGTTTCCGGGGTTGCCCCCATCACCAGCAGCAGTAGCACCACCGAGCACATATACTCGTACGCTCGGAAGCCAGTCACCGTCCTGGCCCCGGTTCACGGCGGTTTCCAAGGTCAACAAACCCAGCATCAAGCAAGTTCAATCTACTCCACAGTAGGCCCCAAAACGGCGCCAGTGGTGATCAGCGATGACATTGGCCTGCCAGCTGTTGTTCCGCCAAATGCCGCCATTGCCTACCGTCACTCTGGCACACTGCCCCATCATCATCATCATCTGCAGCACCGAGCTGCGCCCACGTACCAATCGGTATCACTGGCCGCCAAGGAGAATCCCTACGGCATCAGCACTCACTCCAGTGCACTGCAGCACTCGGCGGCAGCAGCAGCAGTTGGCTCCAGCAGTCCTCATGTCCGACTGCTTAATCCATCAGATCCGGATCTGAGCGGCGGCCAGGCGACCAATGCTCACGAGGCAGTGGTGGACAACAATCGAAATGAAGCGAATGAATCGTCTCGAGTTAGCAGCTCGCGACAGTATCTGCTGACCAGCAACACCGACTCCTCTAATGGGTACAGTTTTTTTGTTTTGTTTTGCGCTTTCTACCAGTAAACTAATTGCGTTTTTTTCGTTTTTGCAGATCGAATCACGAAAGCGAAGCAGTGTAACTGCTTTTGTTTTTGTTCATGTGCATAAATCATCACCTGTACATTGAGCACTCATTACTGTTGATGTTAAATACTCTATCCTTTTTTGTTTTAGTCACAGCCAACAACACCTCGAGTCAATCTCATGTGTACCTAAACCATCATCACCTCCAAATGTCTATATTTTTCCTAAAACACCTATTTTTAGTCACATTCAGTACCTTCAGTTGATACACCATTCACTTTACCAGTAACCTCCTTTTTGTACATTTTTTCATATCACCCACCCTGAACCATTTTCGTTATTGCACTTCTCATCTGTACCAAGAAATGTAATTTATTTATTTTTATGAAAAATACAAAAAGTCAAATAAAGTGACAAGAAAAAATTATTGAATTGTGTAAAGTTGTTCCTATAGAGGGCGCAAGCTTGTGGAAAAAAAATAATTTTAAAATGAGCTTTTCTCTGAATTAATGATTGCATTCTCAAGAGAATATCACAGCATCTGCACTATGGTTGATTAGACAATGCAAGACGAGTTTTGTACTTTTGCTTAGAGGCAAACAAACTTCAGCTAACATACACACTGTTTTGATGGTACGTGGAGAGACAGGCTGCTCGCCAAGGCCGGCCAGCCACCGATCGTATCAACATCATCAGCATCAACATAAGCAGGAGAGACATTTTCACGGCTCAGTACCGGTACCCTCAACGGTTCTGCTGCTCACTGGTAGAAACTTTTTTGTATTTACCATATGAAGTGTGACAACAAACTTGAAACTGTCATTCTTTTTTGGTAGAAATTTTTTTGCATTTGACAATACTTTTCCAGACCAGAGTGTCTTCTTATCTTTTGCACACACAAAAAGTGCGGTACACGGTCGTCCCAGTGATCTAAACAGTTGGCAGCCGCAGCACTCCATTACTTTCTCTAACTGAGAAAAAAGGCTGCATCGATTAATAACCAATTTAGATGAACACGTACGCAGTGGCTGAAATGCACGAGCTAGAGAAAAATCCCCCTTTCAAACAAAATCATGCTACCACTTATTGGCATCGTCTGACATAGCCGCCAACAATAAACTTTCATCACCAATCAGCTGCAGCCCATCATCATCATCATCTTCTGCATCTTTTTCTGTGCCAAACACCCAGTACACACGTGATTGTGCCCTTTCATTAGTAAATTAAGCCCAATATCATCGGCGTGTGCAAATGCCAAAGCACCTCAGTTTATAATTGAGCAAGATCAGTTCTGCTCACTTTCAGTACACTGTCCACTTTCAGTACTGGCCGCACTGTCCCTCCAGTTCTGGCGGTGTCATCACCCTAGCAGCAGCATCACAAATTGTCCCTCTAAATATAACTTTGAACTGCCAGCCTAATGTCATAAGAGTGCCCCTCTTTTCACTTCTCTTTTCCCTCTGCTAATCGGCTAATTTTCACAATCACCTCGGTCGATATCTAATCATCATCCTTTTTCTGCTTTTTTGGTGATAGTACAAGTGCATTTTTACCAGTACCCTCTCTTATACTGCGGTGAACTGACTGACTGCTACTGCAATGCACGCGTGTTTAGTCTGCAGGCCTCACTCTGATCATCACAACAAATGAGTAGCACTCTGACTCGCTTCACTGCACTCAGGTCAATTTACGTGGGCCTAAAGTTCTGATCACCTTTTCACTTTTACTTTTCCAAACCAAAGCTCATTCAGTTTCAAAAGGAGTTCCAGCAGTTTTCCCCTTTCACTTTCTAACTTTTTTCATTTAAACTAGCTACTATTAGCTAGACACCTTTTTGCCCATGATACCGTTTCAGGTTAATTAACTTAAGCTGCCAACTGATGTACCTTGATATCAGCATCAGCATCTTCATCATTTTTTAGCATATCAAAACAGGATTTCATGTTAAAACGGTTCTTTTCTGAATAATTGAAAAGCAGCCAAACAAACTGATACTGCTGTTGCTGCCGACATCGATATCATCTTTCATTTCCTCTGCTCTACTCTCATTAAAATCTCCGCGGCACTTCCTCAATACCAACAACAACCTGCCTGACTGTACTTTCCTCTTTTGCAAACAAACCTCGTGTGACATTTTAAACTGCAATCTTACTCCAACTTTCAGCCTTTGTGATTCACTAATTTTATGTTTGACCAGCATACCTTTACTTTGTTTTGTTAAAAAATAAGCACATATAAATAAATACCAGCACAATGCCTCGGAAGAATATTGAAGACGCCTTCTGTACAGAGCTGAAACAGCTGCTAAAGGTGACCGGGCTTCGTTCACCTCCCTTCAACCTCAAGACCGTCACTATTAATGGTGAGTCCTTTGCTAAGCTTCCCTTTTCCTTCAGTAATCTGCCTTTGCGCCGTGGATCACAGTTGAGTGGAAACTTGTTCAACACAAAACATAATCTTTTTATACACAAAATCTCAAAGGCTAAACAAACAGTCAGTCGTCATTATTTTTTTCTACTTCAACTTCACTTTTTTAAATCAAAGATTTTAAAATCTTATTTTATTTAGTATTTGCTAAAGCAAACAGTTTTTTAGCAAAAAAGTTTGAAATTTTAAACCTCATTATAAAAATATTTATTATCGATGGACATTTGAGCTACAAAAAAGTGCATTTTTTAAACTGTTACGACTTTTGACCTCAGTAAACAAATGACTTAGGGAAAATATAAAAAATTGTACAGAGCACAATATATCACAGCTTTCTATGTCAAAATCATATCACTTTTTCAGTTTTAATGACATTTTAAAACCACAACTGTCATCGTTTTTCTCACAACAAACAATTTGCTATTATTAAATGACAATTGAATCATTTAAAAAATAAGAATCATTCATTAGAAAAATGTAAAAAATGATTAGTTTGAAAAGTTTAGTTTATAAAATCTGATTGAATGCTATTTAAAAATTTCCATTAGCAAAAGTGATTGTTTAACAGATGTTTTAAAAGAAAAAATGTTTACTTTTTGCAGTTATAATCTTTGCTCATGTTCAAATTTAATTTTAAAATCAATTTATACTTTTTCATTATAAAGCGGTGCTCTAAATGACTAAATTTAAGTAGTACTAAAACGGAGACTTTAAGTAAAGCTTCACTTTTTTAGTGTTGCTCATTTTTTTAGTCATAAAAATTAATATTTGTATTAGGTAATAGTGATGATGATAGCAAAAGCTATAAACTTGTGCGTAGCATATAGTTTCTACTCATAAATTATCAATTTAAAAAATATTTTAAAGCATATTTTGCTATAAAAATTTAAAAGTTTTATAGTTGAAAAGTTAACTCGCTTTTTGTTTTCAATCTTTATTTGCCCTCAAGTAAAATGCCATCTTATTTTTTTTCTAAAAAGTTTGCTTTAAAACTATTTGCAGTAAGTAAAAGTTAAGAAGCATTTTCCTGAGTCTTCAATGTGACATCTTTTGTTGACTTCACCAAAGAGCACAGTTGCAGTGATGGTGTGTGCCACTGGGCAATTCATCATTGAATCGACAATTGAATTCAAATCAAATTATATTGCCAAGCAGGCTTTTTGCTGCCTCTTCTTTTTGCGCAGTCTTTCTCACCAGCACTCAAAATGTGAAATCTGCGGTGGAATTATTAATAATCGTGAGTTGCCGCTGCTGTTCTAGTGAAACGCCGGGCCCAAACACGACCCGACCGGTCTCGGTTGACAATTTTTAGTTGTACAGAGACCCTCAGTGCTTACATCATTTATCATCATTTCAGACCATCATCATTCGATCATCGACGCCGAAGAGATGAATGGGAAAATGAGAGAGCAGTGAAAGTTTTTCTTCTCCTCCGTTTGACAATGTCACGACAAAAAGAATATGAAAAAAAGTTCAATCTGTCGGTTAGTGTGGTTGATGATGAATAAACAGCAACAAAAGCAGCGACAAGTTCTGCCTCAATTTGCAGGCTGCACAACTGCCTGGATGAGGATGGAACCTTTTTGGAGAGATTTGAGGAGAGGACACAGAAGGCCGCAAGGAGAGAGAGACACAACTTTTGTCGGCCCTTGCTGCGGTGGTGAACAGACGAGGAAGAAGAAGAGGTCACAGGGAGAATAGCTATGCTGCAATTTGCACTCTCTCTCTCTCTCTCTTCTTCCTTCTGACCTGCAGGACCGACTGGCCCCTGCAGGAAGAAGGCATTCAAGGAAGACTTCACTGCTAAGGTGATTACTAAACTGAGAGTGAGAGTGAGAGTGAGAGTGTCTTTCTCTCTGCGATTACGTGGCGAAGTGATCGGCGATGATTGATGATTTGTTTATGTCTCTCGCACTTTGTCGGTCGGTGTCGGCTAGAACTTTGTGAACTTTACTGTCTGTGTGCACTTTTTGATATCGTGTTCTTTCTTTCTCAATTGGCTCGACCCTACAAAAATAGATCAGAAAATAGTCGCTGAAGGTCAAATAGTGTCGGTTTTTTGGTATTAATTTGCGCTGTCATTCATTTAGTCAGTTTCCGCTTTGACGCTTAAATAACTGGACTTTGCATTTGCAAATTTCGCTTTTATTGCGTTGATGAACAACTTTTATTGACATTTTCAAGTAGGAATCAACTTTTAAATTTACCAGTTTTCCGTTTTTTTTCGCACACTCAACTTTGCAGCTTTTTGCCTACATGGTTCATTACTTTGTAAAATGGGTGTTTCATGCATGGACTGCTTTTTCATCTAAACATTAGCGCCTCCGTTCTAAATAAACCGATGTTTTAAGATTTTTCTGGCTATTTCCGGTCTGCAAGTTGCAACTAAAAAAAATAAAATAACTTTTTTCAATAAAGCCATTAAATTTGCGCTAAATGCCTAATTGAATGGAATGTGCAACTTTAAACAAAATGGTATTTTATAAAATGCATTTTGCGCTTGTGATTTTGTATGTTTTAAGAGCTAATTTTTAATTTTGAGATCATCAATTGGCAGTTTAAAAATCGAAAATTAAACTTTTTATTATTTTTAAAATTTAAATAAAAACTTTATTATTCACAAAATTAAGACATTCATTCTGTGGAATGCTTTTATTTCTCTTGCAATTATTTAGACTCTTATCGCTATTTGGTGGTGATTTATGTTTGCTGTTGCGCCAGACTGGACTGGTCCAATTGACACTAAGTTGTCTGTTTGACTGAGTGTGTGTGTCTATGCAAGGCAGTGTGTGCGTGTTTGACAAATGGCAAATTGAAATGAATGGTTCAAAATGAATTGCTGCGTGCAGAATTTGTAAAGAAGCACGAGGAAAAAACAAAGTGGTTGAACCGCAGTTTGCAGAACTGAGCTGCTGAAGGAAACAGTGGGCTGAAGTGTGGGGCCTAGTGTGAGAGTGTTCACAGACGGCCCCGATCCATTGCATTCTGACTGTGTTTTATATCCTCATCCCATTAATGGACAACAGCGTCTTCCACCGACCGCCAATCTATCGGACACACCGTCTAAGCACGCGATCACAGACATTTTTTACTGCTGCGGCAAACCAACGTTCGATTGTAAACTTATTTGTAAATTATTTCCAATTTACAAAATGTATAGCTAAATTATTTCACAAAACATAGCTCACAAGCAATGAAACAGTCATCCCTGAGACATTGTAAATTAGTTGTTTGCTTTTTAAACCAAGTGCGTCTACCAATTTTGTTGAATTGTTTGTAGTAGTGTTTTGAAAAATGTTCCAATTATTTTTTTATAAAATTTAAAATTAAAAATTGTTTCTATTTTTGCCAAAACATTTTTGCAGTTATTGAACTACCCAAAAAAATAGTTATTTTTAAAATGAATTCAAAAAACATTTTATAAAATACAAAAAATTTAAACTTTTTTATTTGTGTATTTATGTTTTGCTAGTTGCCTAGTAAACACAGCAATTACTAAGCATTTTACTGTGTGTCAAGCAAAACTGGTAATTAAGAAGAAAATTTCTGGGCGTTTAGATTTATTGTGAGATTAATATTTCAAAATTTTTTCATTGTTAGCACTGGTGCGCACTGTCTTCTTTGCACTTTATTTCTCAGACTCGTCACTGGTAATTGACAGTTTTTGGTTTGGCAGTTTACAAGTTGATTAGCTGTTGTTGGACAATTGGGTTTTTATGTAACAACTACATTTTTGTTTCAAAATTAATGACTTTTTAATTGTGACAAGAAACTGATCACGATTAATTTACAGTAAAAAGTTTTTTAAATAGGTAGCAATTTTATACAAGCATTTTTAGCTAATTTAAAAATTTAAAATTGTGTTTTTTTAAAACAACTGATTTGTGTTTTGCCAAATATTTAAAAATATGATTTCTATGTAAAATAAAATTGATTTTTTGTCAAAACTTGAAAATTTAAAAAAAATTTATGTTTAAAACATTTTATCATTTTAAAATTTTATTTAAATTGCTAATTTTAAAATTAATTATTTTACATAGAATATCAATTTATTTAATGTTTAAGTTATTAATTTTGTTATTATTAAAATGTATCTTGTAAAAAACAAACAAAATTTTGTTTTTAAATTTTAAAATTGTCATTTTAGTACTAAAAAACTTAACAATTTTTGTACAAGAATGTACATTTTGAACATTTGAAAAACAATAAATCAAATATTGATTTTTAATATCAAAATTTGATATTTGTGTTTTCAATATTTTTAAAGATTTTTAATTTGACTAATGTACGGCAAAAACATTTTTGCAACGCTTTATTTTATTGCACTTACCAGTTTTTTATGTCAATTTACAAATTTAATAAACATCAATTTTTGTAAAAAAGTAAAATTATTTCACTAACCTGGTATCAGCGCATCTTTTTAAAAAATACTTCAGTTTTAGACGATTCATTTCCACTCTCAGCGTTTGATCGCGGCTCAGTGGCAAATATCACTGAATTAGCCTTCTGAGCTACAATCAAAAGATGACAGCAGTTTTAACAGACAAATGAATTTCTTGTGTTTTTTCTTGATGATTTCATTTGGCAACAGTTTTTCAATGCTTCATCTCGTCGTCACTGTTTGCTGAAAACTGTTTTACAAAAAAATAATTTTAAAAAAACACTTATTAAAGAAAAATTGAGTTTGCGGAAAGGGGAAGTGATTGGGGAGACAAAGTGCGAAAATTGCCGGAACATGCATTGAACGAGCTAAAACGGAAACTCCCTAAGGGTTGGAGACAATTTAAGAAAAATGGAGTGATCACAAGAGATTTTCTCAACAATTTTTTAAAAACTTAAATTTAAAGTGTTTTTCACTTGAGAATTATAGGCAAACTTGGCCGCAGTAAATAATAAAGCCTCTGGACGGGATTGATGATGGCTTTGCACTGTAAAGTATTGATTTTGTATTTTAAAAAACAAAATTACTAGTTGTCAAAGAGCTATAAGAAAACTATCTTTTACCAGCTTGAGAAAAAGCTATTGACAATGTGACAATGGTCAAATGGATGATTTTGTTTTCTCACTCTCTCTGTCCCTCTCCATCCGGTAATCGATATTCGTCTTGGCGTTCTCATTTCTCACTTCTTGACGACACAGCTGAGTGGCGACACTGTAAAAAGACGATTTTAGAGATCACTGTTCAAAAAGGACTGGTAGTAGCAATTGTTACGCCATGTTAGACCCTTGGGGCACAGCATGGTCTGCACTTCAAAGCGTGGCATCTTCAAATGTGAGTTTGCATTTGCTGCGCGCCAAACACTACTTTACAAAACAGAAAACACAGAACACGAACACGAGTGCCGCCACACATTTCTGTTTAGGTTCAACAAAGAAGAAGGCAGCCGCATCTTTTGCCACTGCCACTTTTAAATGAACCACTGCTTTTTTGTGCTCTACTGTTGCTGTTCTAGCGGGACTAGACTAAGAGAATTTGTCCGTTTTTAAGCTATATAACTGTTTTAGTCTGAAGTAGTGCACAAATGGACACAAAGGTGCAGTTTTCAATGGAACACAGTGGATATGCATTAGACTGTGTGACAAAATGCTTGGTTAAAACTGTTTGCGTATGTGTGTTTTAAAACTTTCTTAAAAAACTTGGTTTTGTGAGGCACTCATCACTCAGTCAATAATGCAACCATTTGTTCCGTATGTTTGTGCAGATTTTAAATGGAATTACCATCTAAGAACTGCCATCAAGAATGATGCGGTTGAGTTGTTAAAATGTGTGCGTGTGTATGCATCAACTCGTTAGACTTTAAAGCTGTCACTAAAATGCTACAGTGCTTTTTGCGAGAATTCATTTGAAGCAGCGTGATAGGCATTAGGGGAGAGTATTACTACGCAAAAGTTATGACTTTGCAAATAACCGACTAATGAGTGCTTTTTACTTTTTGACTGATTTTAAAAGTCAGTTTTATTTTCTAGTTGTTACTGGTCAAGAAAAATTAAAACAAAACAAAATTGTCAAATATTTTTGTTAAAAAAATTATAAAAAATGAAATTTTAATGAAATTTTGAACTGTTGAAAGCCACTTAGTCAAGAGTATAGCTTATTTATTTTCACATACTTTAAAATTTAAGGCGAGAGTGAGTCGAATTTTCTATTTTATTGGCTCTCGTATTATTCCTAT
>JAALOO010001024.1_pt1 | contig 21396 bp, 25 predicted proteins | sample 7257641 | NCBI WGS metagenome assembly JAALOO01 (sample SAMN14085613, study PRJNA598686) | mite metagenome | biome: ENVO:01001000; feature: ENVO:01001002; material: ENVO:01001226; isolation source: single female mite from University of Michigan culture on fish food culture... ...
CATGAAAACTCGGGCACCGAGTCCTCGAATGAGAGTCACGACAACAATGTCTCCATTGACAATGTCAACGAAGATGACGAACACGTTGACGGCAGCAACAACGTCAACAACAACAGCGTCCTCACCGAAAGCCCCAGCGAGGGCAGCACCGCCCAGAGGCAGCAGCAGCCGCCGCCCACCACCACCACCGCTGACCACCTCTACATTCCCTGTCCCAATGACGGCCGGCAGCGGATGGTGCAGGCGGACGCCTCCATCTACTGCAGCGACACGTGCCTGCGGCAGCACGTCACCGCGACCTGGCCGGAGGCGGTGGTGGTGGCGGCCTCCGCCCCCGCCCCCGACCCCGCCCCCGACCAGCCAAATGACCCGCCGAAGGTGGTGGTCCTCCTACTGAACCGAGTCAAGCGGGCGCAAAACTGCCAGATCAAGACGAAGCAGATGGCGGCCAGCACCCCGGAGGGGCTGGCCGAGCGGATGATGGCCGAGGGGAAGCGGCACTACTCGCTGGTGGTGAGGACGGAGCCCCCCGCCTCCACCCCCCGGCGGAGCTTGGCCGAGATCAAGGAGGAGCTCAGTCGGCTGTGGGAGGTGGAGGCGGAGCGGATGGCGGCGCTGGGGCTGCCGCCCCCGCCGGGACTGCCGAAGGGCACGCGCAGAGGGGCGGCAGCGCCCTCCTCGAATTTGATTCCCAGCGGAAGCGGAGGTGGCGGCGGCGGTATCGTTTCAGCAGAGGCAGGAGCGGCTGCTCCTACGGTTCCTCCTCCTCCTCCTGTGGCTCCTCGTCGTCCTCGAGGCCGTCCGCGCAAGAATCCGTTTCCAACTCAGCGACCTCTTCCACCGGCTCAAAGTACTCCTCCTCCAACTCCTTCAGTGAGAACCGAGGATGCCCGACGAGAAAGCAGCGGCAGCAGAGGCGGGGGCCGCCGTGGTCCAGGTCGTCCCCGTCTGACCACCAGCAGCAGCAGAGCCAGCACCAGCAGAACCAGCCGAAGTTCTATCCATGAGGAGGAGGAGGAATCGAGCGAGGAGGAGGAGGAGGAAGAGGAGCCAAGCGATGATGATGAAGAAGAGGATGAGGAGGAGGAGGAGGAGGAGTTTCCTTCACCCGCCAAGCGACGACGACGACGACGACAACCTTCCTTTTCGGCCTCTCCGAAGATTAAGAGGCGGCAGATTTTCTCCTCCTCAGATGATGATGATGATGATGAGGGAGAGGAGGAGGAGGAAGAAGAAGAGGTTCGTGAAAGGAAACCAAAGACCGCCGAGAGGAAGGAAAGTAAAGCTAAAGAAAAAGCGTCCAAATCATCGGCGGAAAAGAGAGCTCGGCGAAAGGCCGAGGAGGCGGCGGCGATGGCCCGCAACTGCCAGCCCAGCACCTCAGGCACCACAAAAGTGGCGGCTACCACTACTCCGGTAAAGTCCTCCAACAGCAGCAGCAGCACACCCACGCCCACCAAAACGCCGGTAAAGACGACCGTCTACCGGAACCACTTCTCCGCCGATACGAGGCCCTTCTTTAAGCGCTCCAAGGCCGGTCCCGCCAATCAGGAGGTGCCCTGCGTCGTGCCCGGCCGGAACTGGAAGGCCAATCTGGAGCGGGAGGAGGCTGAGAAGAGGAAAAGGGAGGAAAAGGAGGAAAGGAAGAAGGAACAGGAGCGGAAAAAGGAGAAAGATGAGAAGAAGAAAGCGAAAGAAAGAAAAAGAGAAAGGGAAAATGAAGAGGAGGAGCCCACTGGCAACGAAGAGGACGGCCACCACGCCCACCACGACGTCCGCAACCACAACCGCGATCTGAACGGCCTCGAGCCGGAGGTGCGGAAGATGCGCGAAATTCAGCGCGAAAAGCTGGAGAAGTTGCTCACTGAAAGGTAGGTTACACCGTTTTCCTTTTCTATAAAAATGACATATTTTTACTTTCTTCAAATAGACGACAGGAGTTCATCGCCGCGGACCGGCCTGTCAGTCAGCTGACGCAGACGCTGCCACGCCCCCTGGCGCTGGCCATTGAGCAGGCCACGTGGGCGCGCCTGCGGGGCCCAATGGCGGCCAAGAAGAGCAGCCCCTACTGGATGCACCTGATGAAGGTGAAGCTGAACCTGAACAACCGCGAGAACCTCGACTTTGCGGGGCGGCTGCTGCGGGGCCAGCTGGCGGGGGCGGCGGTGGGCGGCCTCGCCCCCGAGGAGATGCTCTCGGCGGCGGCGCGGGAGCGGAGGGAGGCGGAGCAGCGGCAGTCGACGGCCGGCTACGTCGCCGAGGCGTTGGAGTTTGGGGCGAAGGACGCGGAGGCGAGGGCGAAGAATCAGGAGAGCAAGATGAAGGACAGGGGGCGGAGTGAGATTGCGGAGCGGGGAGGCGGCGGGCGGGAGGACATTGTGGGCGGCAGCGATGATTTGATGGCGGCGGGGGCGGGGACTTCGACCACCACCACCACTTCCTCTAGGACTGCTGAAGAGCATGAGAAGACGAAGAAGAGGGGGAGCCGAGTGTCACAGCTGCTGGATGGCGACGCAGATCCTTTCCCCCTGCTGCTGCAGAGCTTGGCGCCGGCGAGGACGATGGTGCCCTCGGTGGCGGCGTTTGTTGATCAGCGGCGGGTGATTGCGAGCTCGTCCCCTCCGCCGCCGCCGGGAACTCCAAAGACTCCAGGGGTTCCTGGAACTCCAAAGACTAAGCTACCGACCCCTCCGAAGCAGCAAATTCCGCCACCACCACCACCACCACCGGCGGAACAACCACCGCCTCCGTCATATCCTCCTCCTCCACCGCCTCCTCAACAACCTCCTCCTCCACCACCACCACCAATGACACCGCGGAGCACCGTGGATCGGGTCGATGTTGGTAGAGCTCCGAACACCACCACCACCACCACCGCCGATTTGAGCTCCATTGACTGGACTTCGGCGGCGGCGGCGGGGCCTTCTCAGCAGCAGCAGCAGCCGCCACAACCTCCCGCCAAGCGACGATCACCATCTGCGGATGAGAGCGGCGGAGAAGGAGGAGAAGGAAGTGGTCCTTCGCCGCCTAAGGTGCCTCGAATGGAAAGTAGTGCCCAGCAGCAACAACAGCAGCCTCAGCAGCATAAGCAACGACCACCGCCGCTGCAGTTGGAGCCATCGTCTTTGGCATCACTAGCACCGAGAGGACCGGCGCCGATGGAGACGCCCCGACCCGGGCAGAGTCCTCGAGAGCAGCAGCATGCTCGAGGATCAACTGAAGCCTCGCCACGACCTGGATCCTCCAGTGGACAGTACCCGCATCAGCAGCAGGACCAGCAGCAGAAGGCTCGAGGACCATCCTCTTCAACTGAAGCTTCACCACGACCAGGTTCTTCAAGTGGACAGTACCCAAATCAGCAGCAACATGATCAGCAGCAGCAGCAGCAGCACCAGCGAAAACTGCAGCGATCCTCGTCGGTGAACGATCCGCAGCAGCAGCAGCAGGACCAACAGAATCGTCACCATCAGGCTCATCATCATCAGCAGCACCCACCAACTGAGGCTTCACCACGACCAGGCTCCTCGAGTGGACAGTACCACCACCACCACAATCAGCAGCAGCAGCAGCTGCTCAGAGTGCAGCGATCCTCGTCGATGGGTGATGATCCTCATCACCACGCTCAGCAGCACCACCAGGACCAGCGTCACCACCATCAGCAGAATCGTCACCATCCTTATCATCAGCAACCACCAGGACCACCAGGACCGGGACCACATTCTTCTTCCTCTCGTCAGCGTCATCCCTCGACCTCTTCAACTTCCTCGTCCACTCACGGTGGCGCCCAGTCTCCAAGTGCCGCCCGTAACTTTACGCCCCGGTCGCCCTCCTACAGCCTGTGCGGCGGCGGCGACTCGCCCCTCCACTTTGAGCTTCAGAATGACTTTGCCCCGGTGGGACCACCGGTGCCTTCCATCTCATCGGCTGGAGGAGCTCCGCCTCCTCCTCCTTCTCCTCATCCTCATCCTGCTCACGGCAGCAGCAGCCGCCACGCCCACCACCACCCGAGCAGCAGACAGGTGAGGATCCCCGTGGAGCTGCTCGACCCGAGGCAGGGTGACCCGCGCCTGGACGAGCGCCACGCCCTCAGGTGGATGGCCCGCCATGGCCGGAGCAGGAGCGTCTACGTGGGGGCGGGGTGGCCACGCCCACCCGTCGATGACCCCGAGGTGCTGCCCTCCTACGCGCGGCTGATTCGTGTCAGGTGGGGCAGGGAGGACAGCAGTGTGACTACCGTAAGATCTGGCTCAGAAGACGGAGGCGGAGTTTCGCCTGCTCCTTCGGAGCACCGCTCGGAACTACCAGGACGGGGGGCAGTGTCGGTTTCATCGGACAGCGGAACGACGTCATCGTCGGGCGCCGGTGATCGACCGCTACCACTACCACTACCACTACCACCACCGCCTCCTCCTCCTCAAACTCCTCCTCCTCCTCGACCCGACTCGCCGGAGATGCCCCGGCGGCTGGTGGGTCCTCCGCCCCCTCCGGCGGTGGGCAGTGCCGCCCCCGACTCTCGCAAGCCCAGCTTCTTTGATCGCCTCAGGCGGGAGAAGCAGCAGCAGCAGCAGCAGCAGCAGCAGCAGGGCAAGAGTCCCAAAGGAGCTGGAGGAGGAAGTTGTACTACTCCTCTGCAGGTGAGAACGTCAACATCAGCAACATCATCAACATCAGCAACATCATCAGCAGCAACATCAGCAGCATCCTCGTCACCTGCTGCTGCCTCCTCCTCCTCGTCATCTTCACCAGCTCAGCAGAAGCAGCTAAAGTCGTCGCCGCAGCCGGTGCCGCCCCCCTCGCCGAGCTCCTCCTCCAAGTCGCCCAAAACCTCGAACCGGTCTTCGACTTCTGCGACTGCGACTTCGGCGACCTTGGCTTCGACTTCTGCTTCGACTTTGGCTGCCTCGTCCTCTTCAGCTACTTCAACTACTTCAGCTACCTCTTCAGCTGCCTCTTCAGCTGCCTCTTCAGCTGTTTCTTCAGCTGGTGGCGGTGGCGGCGGCGGTGGCGGTGGCAGTGCCGCCTTTAGCTGGACCGCCTCGGCGGAGGAGAACACCGGGCGAAGTCCGCTGCTGGCGACGCCAGCATGGCCGCCAGCATTCTCTTCTGCTGCTGCTGCTCCGATGCGTCCGCCTGGAGGTAAGTGGTGGTGGTGGTAAAACCTTTTCTATTTATTTTCTTTTAACACTTGTTTGACTTTAGGTTTTCAGCCGCAGCCTCAGCCTCAGCACCAGCAACGACCTGCTTTTCCTCCCCCATCTCCTAGGGGTGGTGGTGGTGGTGGTGGCAGTAGTCCCTATGACCCCGGCTACCCCGGTGGCTACACTTTTCAGCAGCAGCAGGGCATGGCTTGGCATCAGCACCAGCAGCAGCTGATGTACCAGCACCAGCACCACCAGCAGCAGCATCAGCAGATGATGCTCGTTCCGCCGCACCTGCGCCAGCAGCCACAGCACTTTAACCAGAACTCTCGCTACCAAGGAAGTCCGTCCAATTTGGTGCCTGTTCAACATGGTGGCCGGACACCACGGCAAAATCAACAGCAACATCAACAACAGCAGCAGCAGCAGCAATCACCACCACCAGCAGTACCTAAGCCGTCGCCGAAAGATCCGAGGATCACTCGAAGGGATGATGATCAACCACCACCACCGCCACCGCACTAAAAGACCATCATCAGTGCCCCCTAGCTTTCGTCACCATCTCCATCTTCTCCATCATCTCATTATCTCCTCAATCTCTCTCTCAATCTTTCTCTCTCTCTCACTTAGTACCTTTCTTGTAAATCACTCACTCTTCCCACCACCAGCGTCACACAATCATCGTCGGCTATATCCACCCCGCTCACCGCCGAAACTTCCGTTGCTGGTCACCAAGCAAGCTCACCACCACCACCACCACCACCGAATGTTGTCTCTTCTATTTTAATTTCTCTATCTCTCCTTTCTCCTTCTCAATTTCCCACCTTCTTCTGCCACCACCACCACCAAAAGATACCCACTTTCCCAAATGCTCAGTGTCAATTCAGCAGTACACCACCAGCAGCAGCAGAAGTCTTTCCCTAAGCCAAATTCTCTCTTCTCTTTCTCACTTGTCTTTTCTTGTCTTTTCTTTCTTTTTTTTGTTATTTTCTCAGCTTCTTTCATATCACACACACACACACACACACACAACCACACACACACCTTATCCCACCAACCAGCATTTGCAATCTCTCCCGTACATCTGTGATCTCTAACTCTCTCATTTTGATATATGCTATGCCATCACACACCACACATCACACTTTCCACTTTTGCATTTTCATCACCACCACTTCTTCCTCCCACCAAGAAAGTAAACTGCAGGCAGACAGACAGATAGAATGCTGCTGCTGCTGCAGCCGATCCTTTCGCCGGTACTTATATTTTGTTTAAACTCTCGCTTTTTGATCTATTATATTATTAAAAAATTGATTGATTCACTTAAGATTCATTCAGTTTCATTCACTCTCTGCTCTAAACTTTTGCCTTAATTTCCACCTGTTTAGATGAAGAAGAAGGCAAAGATTTGGCCTCGGTTTCCGCCTTTCTTGCGATCGGTGCCTTTGACTTTAACTGTGAAGAACTTCGTTTCTCGCTGTTCTTCTTCGAACCACCACCACCACCGCTCTTCTTCCGGTCATCATCACCAAAGTCGCTGAAGACCTCCTCCAGCTCGTAGATGTCCTGCAGGTCGGGCACTGAGGGGTGCTGGTAAGAGGCCGCTGCAGCACCGGCCCCGGAGATGGCCGCCGAGACTATGGGCTTCACCGGAAGTACCGGAAGGTAATTCGGGGGTTTTCGGGAACTTTTCACCACTTGATAGGGTTTTCGGGTAGTTCTTTTGGTGGTGGTCGTTGTTGTGTAGGGAGTTGTCGTAGTTGTGGTTGGTTTTGGAGTTGTGATCGGGTAATTTTGTTGTTGTGGTGGTGGTTTGTAGTAGGTAATGGGATAGGAGGGATTGGAGAGGTACTCGGGAGGGTTCTGCTCACTTTGGATGTTCAGGTATTCAGGAGGTTGGGGATTCGGTTGAGGGTATTGGGAAGGAGGAGGATTTGGATTCGGTTGAGGAGGATTCTGAGGGTATTGGGAATTCGAAGGATACTGTTGTGGAGGATTTGGCTGAGGAGGATTCGGTTGAGGAGAATTCTGAGGAGAATTCTGAGGGTACTGGGAATTCGAAGAGTACTGAGGAGGATTCTGAGGATTTGGCTGAGGATTCTGCTGCTGCTGCAAATTCTGCCCAAGAATCTGCTGCGGATGATAACCACCAACACCACTTCCACTTCCTCCGTGATTCGTCACCGGCTGCCGTACATTCTCCGCAAAGCCTCCGACCACATTTCCCTCCGGCCAGTAGTTGACCACCACCAGGGTCACCCGACTAGCCTGCCCGTAGCCGTCCACAACAACGGTAGTGGAACAGCCGACGCCCAGGTCGGTGGAAGCGGCCCAGAGCATCGCTGTAAAGTGCTTCCAATGAGGAAAGGTGACCAGATTTGGTTCCGTGCCGAAGAAGGGATAGTTCAGCAGTTCATTGTACCAGTTGGTGACGGGCAGGTCGCCCGGGAGGCGGTACTGGTGGTCGGAGGTGACTAGAGGAGGGGGAAAGGAGTTCGAAAAGGAGTTAAAAAGGGGTTCGAAAAGGAGAGAGGGAGACATTTACCTTGGTAGAAGAGATTCTCCCCGGCGAAGCGGTGCTGGAAGGTGCCGCTGGTGAGGAGGTAGTCGGCCCACGATTGGGACCACTTGCTGATGGAGGCGTTCAGGGTGAGGTGGGCGGTGCCGTGGTGGGCGCGCAGGTAGTTGTGCCCGCGGAGGAGCTCCTCGGTGAACTTCGGGTCGCATTGTTCGAAGGCGGAAGTGGTAGTGATTGAAGATAATAGTATCAGTAAAGATGATAGTGATAAGAGAGCAGAAGGAGGAAAAGTTTTGTGGAGAATCATTTTTGTTTAGTATTTTGTAAAATTTTAGTTTTTGTGATTTTTAAAAAATGAAAAAAGTTTTCCTAGTGTTCAGCAGCGCAGCAGCTGCTGTTGACTAACTGACTGACTGACTGACTGAAGTTGATGAAATTGATGCTGAAGAAAAAAATTAAAAGTTTGAAAATTGCCCCCCCCCCTCAAACATTTTAAAACTTTATCAAATTGACATTTGCAGCAGTTGCTGTTGCTGCTTCTGTACAGAAAAAAAGAGTTCGTGATTGAAGTGGTAAACAGCTGAATTAGATTCTGCTGTTCAAGTGTGTGTGATTGTTTGTACCTACGTTCCTGGTAATAGTTATGTAATTTAGAAAATAAAATATTGGCCCTAGCTGCTGCTGCTATTACTAATTGTTTTAAAAAAAAGTGTGAACAGCTGCAAACTATTTGTTGTTGATGATGAAAGCAAAATTATTCATTTTTACTCGTTTTTAAAAATCTAGACATTTTACATTTCGTCATTGCAAAAAAGTGGTCTTTTTTTGTTTGATTGACAAGTTAATGAAAATTGTTTGTTTTAAATTAATTAATTAATTAAGCAGCTGGTGTTTCTAGATTAGATTGCTTTTGTCCAACTTCTTGATGTTCAACTTTTTCTTTGATATTATCAGCCTCCTCAACTGATTTGACCTTCTTCTTCTTCTGGTTCTGCTGCTGTTCCTGCATTTGGTGCTTGTAGATCACTCTTTGAGCTGATGTCACTGGTCTGTAGACGGGCCGGTAGAAGGAAGGTCGAAAGAAGGGCTGCTGTTGATAGGTATTTTGAGCTGGTGATTGTGGTTGGTGGTGGTGGTAATTGTTGGGAAGTAAGTGCAAAAAGGAAGATAACGGAAGTGGCTTGAAGGGAAAAGTAAGCCTCGATGGAGGAGGAGGAGGTTTTTGGAAGTTAGAAGTTGGCTGGTAGTTTGCTGGAAGGTAAAAGACTGGTTTGGCTGAAGTGAATATGGCAGAATATTCTTCAGCAGAAAAAGTAGAATTCGGATTAGCATTAGCATTAGCATGATTTCCAACGAGGTTGTAGACGTCATTCTGAGGGTCGTAATCAAAGAGTGGCTTGTCCTTGTTTTTGTTTTTGTTTTTGCTGTTTTTACCACTACCTTTGACTTGATTGTTCTGCAGGTCTCGAAGATCGTCAATGTTCAGGTGAACTGGCGGTCGTAGAATCGGCCTCGGTCGTTGCAGGTAGACGGCCTCGTGAAGGTCCATCAGGTCCTCGTGGGAGAAGATACTCGGATACTGTGGTGGTGGTGGTGGTGGTGGTGGAAGTGGTGGACGGTAGTAGTTCGAAAGCAGAGGATAAGAGGGCTGAGGATTTGGGTGGTGGTAAGGATTTTGAGGGTAGTGGGGAAGGTTTGGAGGTACTAGTGGATCGTAAGGTGAAGACGGAGGTAAAGCTTCAGGATGGTAAGGATATTCTTCGGCTGTTGAGGGTGGTAATGAAGTGGTGACAGGAGTTGTTGCTGTTGTTTTAGTTGTGTATTTTGTGTATTTTGTATATTTGACGGGCTTTTTGGTGGTGGTAGTCTTTTTGTAGGCTGTTTTGGTTGTTGTTTTGTAGGCTTTTGTTGTTTTGTAGGCTGCTTTTGTTTCTGTTGTTTTGTAAGTTTTTGTTGCTGCTCTTGTTGTGCTGCTGCTGCTGCCGTAGAAGATGGCCGAAGTTTTTCGCGTTGTTTGGTAAGCCTTTGTTGTTGTTGTGGTGGTGGCTTTTGGACGATATTTTGTGGCCGCTGCTGCTGCTGCTGTTGAATAAAAAGGAGGAGAAGGAGGTTTTGCTGTAGAAGGTGTGTACTTTGTAGGCATGCTCACCGGTTTAGGTGAGGGCTTTCTGTAGGGCTTCGAAGTGGAAGTGGAATACGAAGTTTTGTTGCTACTCGTTTGAGTCGTCTTATAAGCTGTTGAATAAACTGCTGCTGTTGTTGTTGTTGTTGTTGTTGTTATTGTTGTGGAAGAAGGCGGTGTTTTCACCCTCGGCCGCCTCACATTCTCCGCAAACTCCCGCACCACATTTCCCCTCGGTGAGTAGTTGGTCACCACGTAGGTGATCCTCTTGTTCGAATCATTTTCCATCAACTTCGTGGCACAGCCGACGCCCAACTCCCGACTGGAGGCCCAAATCATTGCGGTAAAGTACCGCCAGCTGCTGAAGGTGGCCAGCTCCGGCTCCCTGCCATAAAATTCCCCGTAGAACTCGCTCTCCGAGTACCAGGCGTCCACCACTGTCTTCGCCGAAACCTCCGCTTCCGTTCTAGGAGTTACCTGGCGGAAGAGGTTCTCACTGAGGCGGCGATTCGGTCGGTGGCGAAAGACTTCCGTGGTCAGAATCTGCTCGGCCCAGTGCTGCGCTTGGGAGTTCAGTGTGGAGTTCAAGGTTAGAGGAGGTGTTGATGAATGCAAGGTTCGGTAGTAGTTGTGGCGAGCTAAGATGGCGGCGGGTAAGGCGGGGCTGCATGGTTCGGCGGAAGTTCGGTGGAGGAGGAAGTTTTCGAAAGCGAAGAGAAGAAGGAGAAAGAAGGTGATCAGCTGCATCGCTTTCACTTGATGTGATTTGTTTTTGGTTGCCGGTGTTTTTTAATTTTATTTTTTTAATGCCTGCAAATGATGATGAGGATAATTTAATTAATTAACATTTAGTCAACTATTTTTCATTTTTCAGCTCGTTGTTTGCTGTTGTTGTACGTGACTAGTTAGCAGCAGCAGCCGTTTTAATGTCAAATTCAGCATCAGCGTCGGCGAGTGCAACATGAAGAACACACAATGCAAAACTCAACTCTGTTTTTTGAAAAAGCTTTTTGGGAAAGTGATAGGCAAAAATTAATTTGCTGTGCTTGAGAGCAATTTTTGAGCGTTGTAAAATCTGATGGCTTTTAGTAAAAGACTTGTTTTTAATATTCTAGATAGACTACAACAGAGAGAAAGAGAAAGAGAGAGGAAAGGGAAATCGTGTGTGTGTGAAAATTGTGGAACTTGATATTTTGGATTAGAGATTGAAAATTGAAAAGATTAAAGGCAAAGAGTGAGATAGAGAGCGAGAGAGAGAGAGTACAGAAGAGAATAGGATCAATTTTATAGAATCTAATTATTGAGATAATGAGGAGAATAAGTGGGAGAGAGAGAAAAGAGGAGAAAGAGAAAGAGAGAAAGAATACAGCAGAAAGAAGAGAAAGAAAGAACAAGAGGCTACAGAATAAGGCCTTGCAGAATCTTCTTGGTTCTCGTCTTCTGTCCGGTGTTTCCGCCGTTTGAGGTGGTGGTCGTAGTGGTCGTCATCATCGTCGGCGGCTTCTGCTTCAGCGTCAGCTGCTGCTGCTGCTGCTGCTCGGTCTTCGGTTTCATTCCCATCTCACTTCCGGTCACCCCCACCGTCATCACCCTCATCATCGTCATTTTCTGATCCTGTTGAAGGTCTGCTGCTGGTGCCATCATTCCGCCACTAGTACCCGCCGTAGGCAGGCGCTGGTGCGGCGTAGGCCGGGGCCGGGGCGGCGTAGGAGGGCGCCGGTGCGGCGTAGGCGGCCGGAGCTGGGGCTGCGTAGCCGCCGCCGCCTGTGGAATCAGAGAATCAGAGGAATTTGTTAAAAATAACCAAAGCTTTCTTGGCAAAAAAAAGTTCTCTTACCATAGCCTCCACCGCCGTAGGCTGGGGCAGCCGGGGCGGCGTAGCCGGAGCCACCACCATAGGAGGAGCCACCACCGTAGGCTGGGGCCGCAGGGGCGGCGTATCCGCCACCGCCTAAAGAAAAAGAAGAGGATGAAATTTTGATTAAGAAATCAAAACAAATCACAACTCTCATTTGTTTGCTTACCATAGCCGCCGCCGCCGTAGCTGGAGCCACCGCCGTAAGCTGGGGCCGGTGCCGAGTATCCGCCGCCTAAAGGAAAGGAAGATCGTTATCAGCACCTTATCAACCCCTTATCAAATGATTATCTTACCATAGCTGGAGCCGCCGCCGTATGAGGGAGCTGGGGCCGCGTAGGAGCCTATAGTGAAGAAGGAAGGAAGAAGGAAGGGTTTAGGTTTAGAATTCTCGATGAGGAATATTCTTCAGAGGAGGAGGACTACTTACTGCCGTATGAGTCGCCCTTGCCGTAGCCGCCAGAGGTGCAGACGCAGTACCCGGAATCTGGAAGGTCGTAGGGTGGTTCTGGTCGTTAGTTAGGCTGCCGTCGAAGTACTGAAGGAAATGGTAATGTGTGTGAGAGTTCTACTTACCACCGTAGCCAGAGCCGGCCGAGTAGGAGGGAGCCGGGGCGCTGTAGCCGCCGCCGCCTAGGTGGAAATAGAAATAGAAATCGATGATTAGAATTCGAAGTTCAAGAAGTTAATGTGATCTCTTACCATAGCCGCCGCCGCCGTAGGATGAGCCACCGCCGTATGAGGGAGCTGGGGCCGCGTAGGAGCCTATGGTGAAGAAGGAAGGAGTTTTGGGTTAAAGATTCTATAGAATATTCTTCAGAGGAAGAGGAGGAGGTACTTACTGCCATAGGATGAGCCACCGCCGTAGCTGGAGGCGCCATAAGAGGGAGCCGGTGCAGCGTAGCCGCCGCCGCCTGGAAGAGAAGAAAGATTTTAGATTAGAAGTCGAGGTTTTAAGTAATCGCTGTGATGATCGCTTACCGTAGCCGCCGCCGCCGTATGAGGGAGCCGGAGCAGAGTAGCCGCCGCCTGAAATGAAGATAAAGGTAAGAGATTAGTAAACAAGAATGCTCTGTTTTGATTCTAATGAACACTTACCGTAGGAAGGAGCTGGGGCCGCGTAGCCGCCGCCTAGAGAAGAAGGAAGAAAGGGAAAAGGATTAGTTTTAGAATGAAGAAGGATTCTAAAAAGAAGCAACTACTTACCGCCATAGCCGCCGCCGCCGTACATGCGGAGCTTGGTGTCATCGACGGTGCCGTTCTTCGGCTTCGGCGCCGCCTGCGTCTTGCCCTCCGAGGTCTGCCGGGCGTTGATCATCTTCATCGGCACGCCCATGGGCTTCATTGAGGCTATGGAAGAAAGAAAAGGTCAAAGGAAAAGGTCAAAGAAGAAGGTCAAAGAAGATGTAAATAGAACAACAGCAAAATAGAACATCAAAGTAGAACACTTACGCATCTGCTGGGCGGCGATGAGGCCCAGGCAGAGGGCGCTGGCGACCAGCAGCCTGAACATGATGGCCATTTGCTGGTGGAGGAGGTGCTGATAAGCTGGGGCTGGGGTTGATAAGAACTTGGAGCTTCTTCGCTTCGGGAAGAAAGAGAGAGAGAGAGAGAAGAAGAAGATGCTGGTCACGACGACGACGACGAAGCGATCAGTTGCTGGAAGAGAGGACTTGGCGGTGGTCGTTTTATACTTTGCTGTTTGTGGGCTGGCACGTTCATTTTAGGCCTGAAGCTGTGCTGAGGGTGAAATTGAAGAAGAAGATGATAAGGAGGAGGTGGTGGTGATCACTTGATGGCTGCCCGGTGGTAACTGAAGAAGAAGAAGAAGAAGAAGAAGGAGCTGACTGAAGAAGAAATTCGCCTGAATTGGCTTTTTTCTGCTGCCATCAGCGGTATAGCAAAGCAAGACAGGCAGGCTGCTCTTATCGCTTCTTCGCTTGGTTTTTTCACATGGCCGAATAAAAGATGTCTTGGTTGCTGAGATTTTCTTCTTCACCTCCACTTTCGGTCCTTTTCAGTACTGCGCTAAAGTCTGTTCCTGGGTCTGTCCTGGCGTCAGAAATCAGGAGAAGAGATTCTATCGAAGCAAAAAAAGTGATTTGGCGATTCTTTGCACTTTTCTTTTCGGCGCCACAGCACAATCGATAGCGGCGCGGCGGCGATAGCATCGATCCCTCTCTTTCTCACGCGCTTTCCCTCTTCAAAACAAAACAGCACGTGCTTTTCTATTTTTGCGGCATTTTTCCAACTTTCCGATTCTAATTCCCAAAACTTTTAATCTTGTTCCAGGATCATCATGTTCAACCCAAAAGACCGCAACAAGCTGCAGCGATATCTGGCGAAGAAGCCAACCGAGGCGGTGGTGGTGCCTGAGAAGAAGGCAGCTGTGGTGGCGGCAGAGCCTGCATATCAGCAGCAGCAGCAACAGCGACGGCCAAAAAATCATCGTCAGCAGCTTGAACAAAAAGCAACATCGGCGGCGGCGCCGGCGACTGTGGTGGTGGACAAAAGTGATGAGCCGAGGAAATTGAAACAGAAGAAGAAGAAGGGGAAAAAGATGATTGCTGGAAACGATGGTGACGAGCAGCAGCAGCAGATATCGACAGCTGAAGAAGAAGAGGTGAGAGGTACGAAAGTCGACAGTGACGAAGGCGAAGTGCTGTCTTCGAAGAAAAACATGAAAAAGAAGAACAAGAAGAAGAAGGCGAAAGAGGGAAAGAGTGGTCAAGCTGCTGTTGCAGTTGATGATGGCGATGCTGATGATGATGTTATCAACGACGAAACCAGCGAGCCGACAAAAGCAAAGCAAAACAGCAAAAAGAAGCAGAAAGTGGTGACTGGCAACAACAGCAATCCCAATCACCACCAACACAACAAACTCCAGCAAGCGTTGAGTCGTGATGTGGCCAGCATGATTGCCGCCTTCCACGATAAGGGCTTTGTTGAAGAGGAGGATGACGAAGACGAAGAAGGAGACTTTGACGTCGAGGACGACCTTGAGGACGAAGTCTACGAGGAGAAAGAAGAGGAAGAAGAAGCTGAAGCTGAAGAGGTAGTGGAACCTCGAGCAAAGAAGGCCAAAAAGGAGGAGGAAAAGGAGGCGGCGGTGATCACCACCACCACCAAAAAGAACCTCAACCAAAAGAACCTCAACAACAAAACCGCTTCAGCAGAATCTGCCAAAGATAATAATTCCGAAGCAGTTCGCCGCTCCGCCGAGCTGGGCGCCAAGGCGAAGCAGACACTGGCCGCCTCGATGTTCCGCTCCCTCAACGAGCTGCTCTACACCTCGGACTCGAAGGAAAGTCGGCGGAAGTTCACCGCCGCCCAGTTTCGCCTCTACCACCAGGCGTATGAGGGGCTGGCCGCCCAGTGGCCACTGCAGCCCGTCGATTACCTGATTGAGATCTTAAAGGTAACGTGGTCTTCTACGGTTTGTTTTGATTCAGGATTCTATTTCTAAATCTCTTTGCTTTCCCTCTCTCTTTTAGAAGCGCCTTCAAAAAAGGAAAAAGAACGAGGCAGGGAATTTCGTCATCGCCGACGTCGGCTGCGGCTCGCGGGCTCGCATCGCCGAGGCTCTTCTGCCCGACTTTTCGAACATCGAAGTGCACTCCTACGACCTCTACTCCTCTTCTGAAAACTCGGATTCCTCGGTCATCTCCGCCGACATGGCTCGCCTTCCCCTCGACTCGGCCACCGTCGACGCCGCCGTCTACTCACTCTCGTTGATGCCCACCAACTTGAAGGACATAGTCAGAGAGGCGAATCGAATTCTGAAACCAGGCGGACAGCTGCTGGTCGTCGAGGTAGCGAGCCGCTTTGCCGACTACCAGAGCGGGTCGGCGGATCGTCGAGGGCTGAATTTGGCTAAAAAAGATGATCGTAAGGAGGTGAACCTCGACCTTCAGCGATTCGCCGCCGACCTAAAGCCTTACGGCTTTTTGCTGACCGCCAACGAGCCGCTCCCGCCAAACGGCTTCTTCCTCTACCTTGCCTTCAAGAAGACCGGCGACGCGGAGCGCCTGACGCCCAAAAGTCGCCTGCCGGAGATTGTCCTCAAGGCCTGTCTCTACAAGGCGAGATAGTGTGGTGAAGAGGTGGTGATGGTCGTGGTGATAAGAACATTTCTTGAGCAGCGAGGTGATTATTTTTTCTGCGACCATCAGCACAACTCGAACTGTGGTGGTGATTTGAGATTTAGTGATTGATTTGAGGCGACTGATTTCGACCACTTTTTTTGTGATGAGGAGGAGAGGGGGCAAAAAGTTGATGATGAGGAGGGATGGATTGTACGATCTCTTCAGCTTCAGTTTCAGCTTCAGCTTTCATCATTAAAAATTAGATCGCAGCGAATTTTGGCTTGGGCAACAACTTTTGGCCGCAAAATCAAGGTCTTTCTTTTCACTGCTGCTGCTGCGCATCAGTTTTTTCTGGCCATTGATTTTTGGTGGCCGTCTGTCACCTTTTTTGGGAAAGATGTTTCGGTTTGGAGTTCGGTTGTTGACGATTTTTCTGGTGGTGACCACTGGTGCTCAGAATGTTCTCGGGGATGGAAATAATGGAGCTCAGGCAGTCGCTCCTCAGCCGAATCGAGTCTCCTCCTTCATTTCCATTGTGCCCATTGATGAGCTGACGACGACGACGACGACCACCACCACTTCAGCTTCTGTGATGAATCGAGGAGCTCAGAAGGTTCGAAATGGGACGTCCACCACTGCTGAAGAATCTTTAGTGACTACGACTTTGGCCCCAGCTTTGAACTCCTTCTCATCTTCAGAGATCTCAAGTTCTTCGGTGAGCGAGAATTCCACCACAGTTCAGGTATGTTTTGATTTCAATTCCTGGTCAGATTTTTAATTCTAGTTTTAATTTTTCTTTGCAGAATTCACCACCGCAAATTCTGCAGCCTCGAGGCACGACGACCATCTTCGTGGAGGGGACGATGCTCGATGGGAATGGAGTCGCCCTGGAGGAACCACCACCACCGGAAGCGGTGGCCACGAACTCCACAATTCTGAAGACGATCTCTTCGATGAACAGTACTACAACAACTCCAAAACCACACTCTGAAGTAGAATCTTCACCTCCTTCTGAAGAATCTCTTGAGCGACTGAAGAAGCCATCTCCAGAGACAGTTGAAGATCAGCTGGCAGCTCCAGCTTCAGACGTGGTGGTGATGGCTGAAACCTCCGCTGAAGAAGAGGTTGTGTCCTTGAACTCTACTTCAGAGTTATCTTCTTCTTCTTCAACAACTTCGACAACAACTTCGACCACAACTTCGACCACAACTTCACCACAGCCGTTCACCACTCCACAGTCCGCCTTTTTGCCTACGCTTCGATCACCAACAACTCCAACAACAACAACTTCAACTTTATCACCACCAACTTCAACTTCAACTTCAACTTCAACTTCAACCACAACAGAAAAATCAGCTGATAATCACCAACGAAACGAAAGTAAAAGTAAAAGTGGTAAAAGCTTCAGCCAACCTCGAAGTTCACCAAAGAAAGATGAGGAAGGACCATCATCATCAACTTCGAGCCGTCGAGTTCAGCTCATTGAACTTCAGGCAGGAGTTCAACTCCTCGAAACAAGCGGTCCTCACGGCCCCTCAAAAGTTCTAACACTGGAAAAGCTCTTCGGCGATCCAAAACGCTCGCTGGAACTCTCTCTGGCCCGCCTCGATGACTCTCAGTGGCGGGCGGACTTTATGCAGGCCTCCCACTATCTTCTCGGCGCCACGGACCACGTCGGCTTCTTCAAGGTCTCCCTGGAGTCGATTCTCTCCGCTTCCGGTTCGGCTTCCGGTCACCTCCGAAGGCAGCACCTGCTGCCCGCCAATGTCACCTACCACAGGCTGATAAGGGACTACACTAGTCTTTACGTTAGTTCGAATGCCTTTTCTACAGCAGATAATTCTACAAATTCTTCAGCTTCTTCAGTGGTCCTCCTCATCAGCCGCCTCGGCTCCTACGTCGAGGTCTACGGCCTGCTCTCAGATCACCTGATGATCACCCCGGTGTGGCGCCACTCGACCACCGTAGTGGACCACGAGGACCAGGAGCGGCGGATGCGCCACGGCGCCATCAAGCGCGGTGATAAGGAGAATCAGTTCTACACGAATCCGAAGCGAGGAAGTTTGCTTCATGGACTGATTGACCTGAAGGAGGACTCCATTGGCCGGCACATGGGCTTCGATGTGGGCGTGCTGATGGCGCAGATCAGGGTGAGGAGTTTTGGGAGTTTTTGGTGGAGTTTATTGTGGAGTTTTATTAACTTCTTTTTTCTCTCTATTTTTCTTTAGGCCCACCTCGCTCAGGCCCGAAATCAAGCCCTGAAGACGGCTCGAGGCACTGGCTCGCTAGACCTCGAACAGCTTCAGCAGCAGCAGCAGCTCAGTGGACAGCTTCCGCCGCCCACCTTCGCCAATCCCTTCACCCTCACACCGGAAGTGTCGCTCTTCGTCGATCACCTCGCCTACGCCAATCACGGCCGAAACGTGGACGAACTCTGGCGGTACCTGGTGATCTACTTCACCCGACTAGACCTGATCTTTCGCCAGCTGGCCACGCCCTCAATTAGGCTCCGCCTACGGGATATTTACATTGCCACCAAGCCGTTGGCTTTTCAGAAGGCGGAGCCCATTCTTCGAAGTCCAACTCTTCAGAAGAACAACCGTACAGCAGAAGGTCACAGGCCGTACATGAACGCCATGAGGGCGATCAACGAGCTGGGGGCGTACTTTTACAGGGAGGGCGGAGCTCTGCAAGGTCACGCCCAGCAGCAGCAGCAGCAGCAGCAACAGCAACCCTCCGATCTGATGTTGGTCATCACGGGGGCGGACCTGTGCTCGGACGCCGCCGACTCAGGCTGGGCGTCGGCGGGCACGCCCAACGACGGCTGCTCCTACGCGTCGATTAGGGGGCAGTCCTTTGTGGGCGGCGCCTGTCGGGTGGACCGGCGAAGGGGGCGGAGACTGAACGTGGCCGTGGTGGAGGATGGCGGCTACTTTGACGGCGTGCTGGTGTCCGCCCACGAGCTGGGACACCTGCTGGGGGCGGTCCATGATGGCGCCTGGCCGCTGAGCGGCATTCTCGGCCCTGGAGGGCGGGGCTGCTCGCCGGCCAGTGGCCAGCTGATGGCCGCTGCCGGTCCTGGAGCGGGGGGTGATGGAGGAGGTGGTTTTAAAAAGGGAGCGAAAAAAGTGGGAGGAGGCTCCTTTACCTGGTCCCACTGTACGGCAGAGCAGCTGGCGTACTATGCTCGCCTTCCCGTGGCAATGTGTCTCTACCACCGACCTCCTTTTATGTAAACAGTTGAGGAGTTTAGCGGAGTTTTGAAGAATGACTTTATTGAATAATAATAAAAAGTAAGAGAGGGAAAGCTGGTGATTTGTTGGAAGTTTTGTTTTGTTTTGTTTTGTTTTGTTTTGTTTTTTGTTTGAAAATGTTTTCCATTGTGATTGATCGAATTTTTTTTTTGGTGCAGGTGAACTAAGCTAGTGATGCTGGTGGTGGTGGTGTTTTCCGTCTTTTTTTCATGTTTTGCTCTAAACTTGCACTTGCTTAGGTTTTTCGATTCGATTGTTATTTCTTCTGTCTGTCTGTCTCCGGTGATTGAATAAAGGGGGGGGGAAAGAGATGGGATTCTCCAACCTCGAACTTCAAAGGATGATGATGATAATGATCAAAGTGTCAAGGTGCTGTTTCAATTGCAATTGCACACAAATGCAGACAGACAGATTGCAGTGATTTCCTTCCTCTCTCTCTCTTTCAGTCACATTTCACTATACTGTTGTTAAAAATCGTTTCAAAACAACAAACAGTGCACAAGTTGTACTTTCGGTGACACTGCCAACTCATTGCCAACAACAACAGTTGTTGCAGTTTCTCTCAATGAGTCAATTGCAGTTCTTCTTTTTTGTTAGAGTTGAATGAATGAATAAAGGAGGGAGGGAACTGCAGCAGATCACCATAAATTACTTCTCAGTGACGTTGGAGAAAGAGTCTGCAAAGTAAGAAAGCGGCGTCTGCTCGTGATTATCCTCCTCACATAGCCTTCTACATTGATGGAAAATCCAAATGAGCAGGTTTTTACTGTTTCTGCTGCTGCTGCCATTGCAGTAGCTGTAGTAAAATTGAAACTTTTTCTGTTCCTCAAGTGAACTTAAACTTTTTCATTCTTTTGCTTTCTTCTACTATTTATTTACCATATAATTTCACCACCGCCACCACCAATTCTAAAATTTTCCTGCCCTTGTCAGTCATTATCAATGGTAGTACACATGTGTGCTGCTGCTGCTAAACGTGCTTTTCTTGTTCGGAAGAAGAAAAAAAAGAGGATAAAAGGATGAAAAAGGTAGTAGTACTGTAGGAAATTGATTTGATCCCCCTCCCCCTCCACTTCTTCTTCTTTTTCTCACTAATTGTCGAGCTTAATTGCCCCGTCTAAAAGCCCCAAGACGTCGGTGATGATGGTGGTGATGGTGGTAAATGTAGGCGTGATGTGATGTGCTGTAAATGTGAAAGAATTGAGCTTGTGTTCAAAAGAAAAAACCACTTACTGAATTCTTGAGATTGCTCCTCTATGATATAAAAAGGCAGCAGCAGCAGCAGCAGCCAAAGAAGAAGAAAAATCTGATAAAGTTGATTTTGTGTCAAGATGAAATGCTTATGCTTTTAATTTTCTTATTCTTATTTTGATTTTTTTAGTTTTTGAAAAATATTTTTCAGCAAGTTCAGTCGCCTGACAACACATCATATCATCAGCCATGATCTTCCCAAACTGCTTAAGTTTCGCTCCTCGGCGTTCCTCTTTATTCAGCTTTTGCTGCTGCTGCTACCTTCTACTACTAATTATCAGCACAATGACCTCCAAGACCGATCAACTTCCGCTCATCTTTGCCTCTTCCTCCTCGTCGACGGCTTTTGTTTCCGAAGAGGTGATCACTTCTTCATTATCAACTCCCACCACCACCACCACCACCACCACCACACCTTCCTCGATCTCCACAAACTCCTTTACCTCAACACCCTCCTCCTCATCAATAGAAAAAATAGAGCCAACTTTGAGGACGTTCACCACCGAAAAATTTCCACCGAAATTCGAGGATTTTACCACCACCACATTTCCAGCAGAAAATCCGCCCACGCCCCCTCTTCGACTGACGCCTCGGCTGGGAAAGTGAAGCGGCAGCTTCGGCTGCCGTTAATCTTAAGCAGAGTCCCAGAAACTACTAAACCAAAGAGAAAAAGAAGGCGAGACGGTCCCAAGGGGCGAAATATGATGAACTGGATTCGAATGCGAGTGTAACAAATAATCATCATCATCAGTTGTTGCTTAGGACTCGGACAGATCTTTAACTTATTTATTTTCTTCACTCTTTCTTCTCACTCTTTTTTGTCGTTGCCATTAACTAAAAATAAAGTAGTGATAAAAGTTGATCATTTGAGGTATAAAAAGCAAAAATACTTACATTTTTGCAGCAGAGAGCATTTCCCGGTAGCATTGGCAACCAAAACAACAACAAAAACTGGGCTAAGCAAACGGAACAGGCACAGGCAAAGGTAAACAGACGATAAAAGCGTCGTCGTCGACGACAAAGTACAAGAGAGGGCGACAATGTTTCTATAGCAGCAGCAGCATTAAATTGTACAACAGCAACTGTACAAGCCGTGTACGACAAGTTGTCTCCTTCTTTGTGGTGCGTCTGCGGTACGACAACAATTACCAATTTGTAGGCAAACATTGCGCT
>JAALOO010000782.1_pt2 | contig 21349 bp, 19 predicted proteins | sample 7257641 | NCBI WGS metagenome assembly JAALOO01 (sample SAMN14085613, study PRJNA598686) | mite metagenome | biome: ENVO:01001000; feature: ENVO:01001002; material: ENVO:01001226; isolation source: single female mite from University of Michigan culture on fish food culture... ...
TGATGGTGATGGTGTTAGCCGTTGTAGTGCCATCATTGTCTCCTCGTCTCCGGGCAAAGTGTATGTGCACCTCTATTGAAGCGATCGTCACCGATATATGCAAAACTGGCGGCAGCTGTCTTCCCTCTCCTCGCACCCTCTTTCTGATCTGATCGGTATCGAGTATCGCCGGTGTTCGAGTAATTTACGATGTGATGCTCTCTTCTCACCTCCTCCTCCTCCTTCTTCTTTTCCTTCTTTTACCCCTCATCATCATCATCATCACCATCATCATCAGAAAATATAGTAGTAGTCCATTGAAAGGGAGCACCGAGTGATTTGAGTATGCGTAGTAATAATATAATTACCTTGCCGGTGATAGACAGAGCAATCAATACCGCAGCAAAGGAGTAGAAAAACGACCATTGTACAGCTGGACATGAGTGCTTTCCCCATTGCCACTGCTTTCTCACCGCTGATTTTGTCGATTCTTGTTCATGATTGACATGGCTTCTTTTTTTATGACTGATCCCGCGCATGACCACTGTCTCGGAAACATCTGCTACTGTTTGCGCCAGTTGAGCATTTTTATTTTATGCTTTTTTGTTTTTTAATTTTCTCATGACTAGCTAACTTTCGGTCATCGCCGTCGTCATCGTCGTCAATGAAGTGTCGAAAGCAGCAACCAAATGACAGCAACCACAGCTTCATTACAGCCATAACTATTACCCCTTCCAAGTTATTGTTTTTTCCAAGTTTTGTTTGGATTAAAAGTCACAGTAAAAAGGGATACTCAATAATACCTCATCAGTCCACGGTCATGCACACAAAAACGTACTTTTGCAAACAAAACAAACGAGAGAGAGAGGGAGAGGAACTTTTGGCACTGTGTACAGCATGAAAGCGTCTCGGGGGCAGTGATCGCTTCGGTTGCCCCTTTCTTTCCGAGTTTACTTTTAGAGTTGTTACTTGCTTGGTGCACCGGTGAACTTGCTTTTTGCGGCAATGGAAATTTGAATGCAATGATCTTGACGAAATGAAAAGTTTTAAACTTGCTGTGAACTGACACTGGTAGATTTATGGCTTTTTCTTAATTGAGCCATCGTTGTGGCTGTTGTTACTGCTTTACTTCTAAATGGGTTTTTGCCTTGTAGTAAAAGGCAGTTTTTCATTCCGTTGAACACACCGTTGAAGAGATGAGATTGGGTGGCACACCAAAAGTATTCGCCAAAAAATCTTTGTGGCTTTGTGGCTGCAATTCCAATTAGAGCAGTCATCATCATCATCAGAAAGTGATTTGCCGTCTAATGTTTGCCTTTTGACGTCTCAATGCGCAAACGGGATAAAAGACGAGGAAGAGGGGATGAAGGAGAGGGACTACTTCCTAAGGGGGGTTTAAGATTCGCCTGATGATCATTTGAGGTTGTTGATTCATTGACTGTTTCCAGCGGCAATGTCTGAAGTGCTGTCTGCAGAAACTGCCGCCGCCAAAGATGTCTCGCTGTGCCCAGCGCCGCATCTTTCTTTCTTTCTTTCTTTTGGTGCATTTGCATTGTTTACATTTGCACCAGACGACTTTGTTGCCAATTAAGGCACTGCGACATTGTAAGGCTGTCACTAGTGTCTTGTTTCTGCTGTCTGTTCTTTGTATCTTTCCGTCTGTGTGCACCTTACCTTTCTTGGCTTTGTCGGCCAACGGAGAAGATTTTTGTTTCTGTCGGCCAGTACTGGTGCACCTCGGCCACCACCACCATCAATGCAATCACCAGTCAAAGTGTCTGTCTTTAGTCTGTGAGGGCGAAAAAGAGAGCGGGTCTCAGTGTTGGCCAGCCAGCCAGCCAGCCAGCCAGCTTGGCTGACATTTTCTTCCTCCTCTCTTCTCTCAGCAAAAAGCAACAACAGTTAGTAGGAGAAGAAGTGCAGTCACAGTTTGATGCATGATGGCGATTTGTGAATGGCCACGATGATGGAACGAATTAGCCTGCCGACAATTGCCCAGCAAACAGAGGCGAACACAGTGTGTAGGGGCAGCAGCGGTAGCTGGCTGCTTACCAGGCTAACCCGCTGCTGCTGCTGGCGCCCGCTAAGCCCGCACCAGCAGCAGCCAGAGTTGCCTTTTGCATTTTGTCCAATTTTGTCTCGATCGAGTAGTTCTGTAGGCCAAGGAAGCAGCAACAAGTGCTTGTGCGTAGTAGTGAAGTACCGCAGTAAGTGGTGTGCTGGCTGGTCTCCTGTGAACGCTTCACTGCTGACAATTACCTCAGTCCGTTGTCCTCTGTGTCTCAGTCTCGGACAGTGTCTGTCTGTCTGCCTGCTCGGGCTAATCGTTATCCCCTGGCAGCTCTCTCAGCTGACTGCCGCTTCACCCTCAATCCAAGTCATGCCTGTAATTTATTTCAGCTTAATTCTCGATCCGTCATTAATCAAATTATCACTTGAGGTTAGCTGCTGCTTCTGCTTCTGGGCTTCCCTGACTGAGCTCTCTTTCTGTGCAGGCAGAGACAGAGACAAACACTGCAATTCCGCGTCACCGTAATCCGCTGGTAATTTTCTTCTTCTTCTTCTTCTTCTGCCTCCTCTTGACCCTCATTCTGTTGACACTTCCTATCTGTTGAAGCTTATCCCTGCAGTAGTGGCAGTTGCGCACTCACTCAGCCAGTCAGTGCGTCCAGCGCGTCCAATTTTCTTTCTCGGACGCTCAACAAGGCAGTGCCACTGTGTTTATGACAGCTTGATTTGTCTTTTTCTTTAAAGTTATTCTCGCGTTCTTTCTGTGACAAATCAAGTGCCAACTAGAGGTTGTGAACAAAAAATGGTGGTGGACAAAGTGTAGCTCTCTTCCTCTCACACTCTTGCCTCTGTGTATCTCAATCTATCAGCCTCAATTTCTCCATTACCAGGGAGTTGCTGTTTGGGTGTTCAATCACCGGTCTTTGATGGCCAGTGCTGGCCATTGTTGAGATCATGCAATGAGATTACCGCTGTAATGTGTAAATTCTTCGCTTCCAAATCGTCTGCGCTCGCTTTCTGCCAGTCTCACCCTCTCTCTCTCCTTCCCGGTCAGTGTGTGATTTGAGAAGCATGTCTCGATTGATATCTCCTAGCTGCTGCTGCTGCTGCTGCTGCTAAAAAGGACATTGTCGCCATTACTGGACTATGTCAGTCAGTCTGCCTACCAGTCTACCTCGTTGCGGACAATCGGAAATTGGCACTTGCATTTGCAAGAGGCACCCGCATTTGCCTAGTGCAGCCGTACTAATACTTCTGCTAGTATAGCTGTAATCAGTGAAGATCTCTCTTAAATCCAAACTCTCTTTTCTCTTGCCCCAGTCTCAGTTTTAGTCTCCGTCTGTGTTTGTGTCACTCGTCTGCAGACGCATGTTTGTCGCCGGTGTTGCAATCCTCTCCGTCTTCGCAGTCGTTTGCTCTAATGAGCCGTCTCTTGAGCAGGCAGGCAGCAGCCTCGATGGGAATCTTCTCTGCTTCAGCCTCTCTTTCTGTCTGCCCGTGGCTTCTCTGTTCTTAAATTCGCTCCCGCTTTTGTTCCCATCAGCTATGCTTCGGGTTTCAGGTTGCTGCTTTTTTTCTCGCAATAAAGCTCACTTTACTAGAGGCGACGATGTGATTCTGCTGCTGCTGTTTTCAGCACACTGTCTTAATGGGCAGTGTCACTCACTTGCCTGATGATGGTATGCCATCATTTAAACAAATACGTGTAGTTTCTAAGGTGGGGACAGAGAGAATGACAGCTAGGCAGACGAAATAATGTCATGGCTGTTGTTGGCAGTTGCTGGAAAGCATACATTCCTCTATCTCCCTCATTCTCGAGTCATTCAAGGCGCCGCTGATGAGGCGGCCAATGGGCCGCGAAGTACACAAGAAAGTCCCTTACCCCTAATCGTGGGAGTCAGCAGCAGAAAAAGGGCCACTTTTCAGGTGATTTCACCAGTACTCACTGGCAATCGGTCACTCGATCCACTTTTGCTGGGCGCACAGTGTGCAGTGCTAGAACTACCTCACTGGCCTTCTTCTTCTTCTTCTTCTTCTGTTGACTGATTTGTTCCAGTTACCGCCGCCGAGTCGATTTAGCCACTCTAAACGGTGCCTCCTTGTTATGAATTGACTGCCACCGCCGCCACCACCAGCGCCGTGTACGACCTGTCACAGTGGCCGGTGTGCTACAATGCCGGGCACAATGATCACACTCTGTGTCTGACTGCCATGTGGCCAGTCAGTTCACTCTTTTGAAGACTGGACTGGCTGAACATGGCTGCCGATGCCGATGATGTTCAATGGCATGTACATCAGTGGCTGTGCCAGTGCCTGCCATCACACACAGACAGGCAGACAGAGGCACTCCAGCAATCCATTTGCATACTTTGCTGTTTTCATCGAAGACTGCTGCTGCTCCTACGGTCTGCAGACAGCTTCAGTGCACACTCAAAACTTTCCAAGTTGGCCAGTCAGCGCACACTGACTTACATTTGACAATACAATTGAAAAACGTTCACATCGTGAGAATGCAAAGACAATAATCTCTTTATAGCCAGGTACATTCACTGACTTTTCAAGGACAGCACACACACTGAACACACTGGAAAACGGCGCTCATTGCGAATATTGAAATCGATACCGCTTCAGATGTGCCTTTTCTTTTTCATCTTTTTCAACTTTTGACTTTTGCTGACTATTTTTGGCTGTAAAATTCAGTGATGAATGGGGTTCATCACTGCTGCTTCTGAATTGAGGTTACTCTTTCCTCCGGTTCCTCTTCTTCATCATCTTTTTTTCTTCTTTGCCTTATTGCCCATTGGCTTTGGTCATGCTGACCGGAGACTGTCATCGTTGCCATTACCCCGATAACTTGTCGCCGACAACACTGCATGCAGTGTCAGCTGACTAAAATCCTATTTTTTTCTTTTTTTAAAGGTGACTCAATTCGGTATTGTGTTGTATCCTCACTCGTGTTTCACCCGTGAACACTGTGAATAGAGTAATGTTTTCTAAGTGGGGCTGCAACGGCTGCAACGGCTACAAGCAGTCTCACTAGATCTCCATAGCACTAATTGCAAGGGTAGTGAAGGAGGAGAAGACACATTGCTTTGTTTGCGCCGGTGTGCAATGTCTTCTCTCTTTTGTGTGTCCATCTTGTCCCTTTTCTCCTTTGAATCACTAGTTGGACCATTTAATAAGCAGGTTATGTGTGCTCCTTTCTGTTTTGCTCAGCTTTTCCCCTACTCCTTCTCCCCGCATCTTTCATTTTTCATTTCTTTTTATCTTTTTATCTTTGTTCACCGCTGCTGCTTGAGGACTCCATGACTTGGAGATTTTCCGCTTGCTTTTGCTACACCACTATCGCGCATTCATTAGACTAAAAGTGCTGGTGACACTATCAGGTGGCGGCTCACTTCTGCTAGCGTTACCTGCCGTTACATCTCTTTTGCCGCCGCCGCCACCGCAACTAAAAGCAATTAATTTGCCCCTGACTAAACCTTTGTGTCTGGCTATTCATGCACTTTAAACATCTTTTCTCTTTTCTTCCTTTTCTAATCTCTTAACTTTTTTCTTTTTTCTTTTCCGCGTCCTAATCTGTTGACAACCACAACCACCATCACCACAGCAGCACTCTCTGAAGCAAATACAGAAGCCTCCGGAGGTGGAGGAGGAAGCGGTGCATCAGCTTTTGAGTGCCTCCACGGCGGAACGACCAGCTTCGAACTGGTCACTGGTTACGTGCTCACCTCTCCGCCCGACTCGGTGACGATGATTCCGGGCGTCCTTCAACTCAGTGACTGCATCGAACGGTGCCACCGAAATGCCAGCTGCAAATCGCTCAACTTCGAGACCGGCCTCTGCGTCCTGCTGACCACAGCGGCCGCTGATAAGACCACCGTCCTCACCGCATCGCAGTTTCCAGTCTTTACCATTTTTGCGCAAAAGATCTGCATCTCCGGTAAATTTTTGTTGTTTAATTTTTTTTAATGACCAGCCCTTTCACTGATTCTAATTTGTTTATTTTGTTTTCGCCTCCACATCCAGACATCCAGCACAAGTGCACCAAAGGCTGGGCCTTTGAGCGAGTGCTTGGCTTCGAGCTGAAGGGAAAGGAGCGCAAGCGGATCCAGGTGACGAACCGGCTGTCGTGCATGCAGGCCTGTCTGTCGGAGCGCGACTTTGAGTGCCGCTCGTCCAACTACGACACTGAAACCGGCGACTGCTCTTTGTCCGATCTTGATCGAGCCTCGATCGTGCCGACGCACGACATGAAGATGCGCACATACGGCCCGTCCTCGGCCGGCTCGGTGGAGTACATCGAGAACAACTGTCTCGAAGGTAAGTGCTATCACGAGCTGCAGACGACAACAGGAGGAGGAGAAGGGCAAACGAGCAAAGCTCCTTCAGCAGACGGCTATTTGCAGTAATTGCGCCCCATTCTCCGTCGCCAATGTGCTCTCTTCCTCTCCCTTACATCAGTTACTCCTGTTAGTTGGAGAGTGGTCTTTCCTCTAGTTCTCCTAGTTCCCCTCTTCGTCTTCATCTCGTTGTTGTTGTTGTTATTGATGTTGATGTTATTGTCGTTTGAATGCACCTTCTTCAATGCTGAACGCTCTATGTTTACAATGCTGAGCAGAGGCGGCCATAATTGTGTCTGCTCTCCTCTCTCTACTGCAAACTACTTTCAGTAGTAGGTGGTGGTGGTGATGGTGATGGTGGTAGGTCCACTGCTAGTGGTGTCCTTTTCAAAGTCTGCTTTTTCTTCTACTACTGCTGCTCTCGTTGCATCGGCATCTGGCGCAGCATCTGCTCCCCCTTTGGCGCAGGCAGCCGGTGCTCAATGATTCTGCTTGCCAAATTGATCAACTTGCAATGCACTTCCATTGAACAGCCCGGTCATTAGGTCACACAGAGCACACCACCGACGATCACACTGGCCTACTGACTGTAGACTACTCCCGTTACCGCTCATCCGGTGTGACCATTACATCACAATGTCTTTTCTAGTATGGCAGTGAACACAGACAGACAATGTAGTGCAGTGTATTACACAGTGCACTACCACTCTACAGAGACCATGCGATTACTCTTCCTTTTTGGGCTGTTCCTTTTGTCTTAATCACTCTCGGATTAGTTGATTTGAAAGGAGTAGACTACAAGGAAGATTGATGATGAGTTAGTGTTGCTGCTTATGGTGGTCACTGGGCAGTCTGTGGGTATCTGTCTGTGTACGCCACCGCAGTTGAGCATCTCGATTAGCGGACAAAGCAAAGAGTGAACACAGAAGCCCTCAGTTGTAGCAGTAGTAGTGGTAGTGTCCCATATTGGTAGACGTATTGGCGGCCAATTACACCGTCCACTGGCGGCGATTGACTTACATACCTCGAGTTGCTCCAAAGTTCGAGCAAACCACTAAAAATAGCTCAGCTGAATTGATGCGGTAGCAGAAGAAAAAGCAACCCTTGTTATTCTCCTCTCAATTAGACCAATCATGTAGCATCGTTTTGCCCCTCTTTCTTATTTGAAACGCATTTTTCCCGCTTTCTTCATTTTTAGTTGTCTGTGTGCAATGCGTAATTTCCCAGTCTTCTAATTCTTTTTCTTTTTTTGTTTGCAGAACCCAAAAAGCTGTGTGATTTTCGACCAATCGACGGCAAGATCCTCAAGACGGTAGACTTTGTGTATCAGAACGTGAAAAGCACGGAAGAGTGTCGCGAGAAGTGCCTCTCCTCGCCGTACCGCTGCCATTCCTTTGACCTGGGCGGCGATCCCAGCAGTCCGAATCGAGTCTGCCGTACCAGCCACCTCGACAAGTACTCATTGGCGCACATTGAGGAGGCCTATCTTCAGGTTCCCGGAGCAGTCACCTACGAGCTGCACTCCTGCTACAATGGTAAGCCGACTTTATCTTCTTTTTCTTCGCCTTTAGACTGCACGTTCTTCGTCTTGTACTGTGCCTTGTGTTTGTGTCTGTGTATTGGCCACCGTCATCGAAGCAGCAGAAGCACTGCTGCCATTGAACAGCTCTTTAGAGAGGGGTAATTGCAGGTATTGCCACCATCACCAGCACCATCAGTTATCAGCTGATGTAGTGCTGCCACCAAGGCACCATTTCATCAGCGTCATCCGCCAGTGCAGGCAGAGCGGGAGCATGCTTAGCGGCTCTTTAGCACTCTCCAACTGCCTCTGGCCTGACTGCTCTGCCTTCCCTCCTGCGCTGATGATGCTGCTGCTGCTGCTGCCGGTGCCGGTAACGGGCCTATTAGCGGGGCAAATGCGGCACCGGCGACAAGCATTGTTTACCGTTGATGATATTACCACCACCACCACCACTACCGCAACTACCTCCTTCAGCTATCGACAGCGTATGCAAATACGGAAATACACAACATAGACACAGACGGATGAAAACTGAGACCACTTGCGATGGGCAGACACTGCAGACTGTAAAGCACACAGTTCTTTGCAGTTGGTAGCAGCAGCAACAGCAGGTAGTAACTGCAGTGCACTCGGTCACAGCAGGCACATTCGCGCTCCATCGGTTGCGGTGCGCGGCATCGGTGGCGATCGAATTTCTCTACTTCTGAAGTCTGTCTGCCTGTCTACCTCTTTACCTCCTTACCTGCTTCATAATCAGCATCACGCGGTGGTGTACCGGCGTGAAGGAGCTCAACTGCATCAGCATCAGCTTTACTACTACTACTACTACTCGGTGTCGCTCTACTTACTCGGCCACTCAGTCACTGATCACTGAGACGTGCACCCATCCGTCCAATCACTGCTGATACTGCTGCTGAAGATGGAGTAATACTGATGGAGCACTTTAAAGTGCACAAAAAGTGCCATCACTTTTTGTGTGGCAGTCTGCCCCTCTTTCCCCATTTCTTCTGCAAGAACAACATTCGCTGATGGCGGTGGTGGTGGATCAGATCGGTTAGCACAGTGGCCTGGGGTGCTGCTGCCGCTGCTGCACTTTTGGTGCCACACTTTGCACATCTGATCAACAGGTGACTGTCGCTCTCCCCACATCTTCCTGACCGATAGACGGACAAACAGTTCAGACAGTAGCTGCTGCTGTTGCTTTCTATAATAGAGGCAAGCGCGCGCCTGGCCTACTTCCTTTGTGATCGGTGCCTACAATTTGCCAACATTTTTTTGTGTGTTGTTCAACCGCATTTCGCACATTTTCATGTCGCTCAATTGGTTCAGCTCACTTCACTTAACTTCACTAACCCTTAACACCATTTTGCTGACTGACTTACTGACTGACTCATTTTATTCATTGTTATTCTTTTCTTTTCTCCTTTTTCCCCTTTCACCTCCACCATTGCCTCCCCCACTCCCACCACCACCAGTGACCATTCTGTGCAAATCTCGAGAAATGGTCGCCCGAGTGCGTACCTCAAAGGTGTTTGACGGGAAGATCTACGCCAAGTCAAAGCCCAATCTGTGCGTGAACGACATTCAAAACAGTCTGGAGTTTGAGATCAACATGCGCTACCACGACGTGGACTGCGACGTGAAGGAGGCGACGCCGGGCCACTTCTCTTCTGACATTGTCATCCAGCATCACGACCGCATTGTCACCACGAAGGACCTGGGACTTTCGATTCACTGCAAATACGACCTAAGCAACCGTAGCATAACGAACAACGTTAATCTGGCCGTTGACGGGTGAGTGGACTGTTGCTGTTGCTGCAGCAGCTGTGTAGTGCATTGTCTTACCTTAGGTAGACTAAGAGCGAGAGCCAATTGCCAATTGCCAATTAGCATATCTGCCGTAGTACAGACTGCAGAGTGCTCACGGTGTATTGTCCTTTCTGCTGCTCCTGGGCAATGCACTTGCACTGGTGCAAGTCTTGCACACACTCGCGACACAGTCATTAACGTTTTTTCTTTTCTTTTTCTTCTTCTGCTATCTTCTCCTCCGCACACACAGTGATGTCGATGCCACCGACAGCCAATCGGCCATTGTCAGCTCGCCCAATGTGACCATGCGGATCACCGACCGAACTGGCAGCAACATTATCTCGGCACAGGTTGGCGACCCGCTGATGATTCGCTTTGAGATCCTCGAAGCAACCAGTGAGTAGTAGTAGTGCCTGTTTTCTTCACTTTTGACCTTTTACTTACTAACCTTTTCCATATTTTTCCTCCTATCACTACCACAACTAAATTACTCGCAGGCCCCTATGAAATCTTTGTTCGAGAGCTGGTGGCTGTTGACGGACAGGACAATTCGGAGATTCTGCTGATCGACTCGAACGGTTGTCCCACTGACGCAGCCATAATGGGTGCCATGAATAAGATTGGCGGGGACAAGAAGGCGATAGAGGGACCCTTTGACGCCTTCAAGTTTCCCACCTCGGAGACGGTGCAGTTCCGCGCCCTGGTGACGCCCTGTCTGCCCACCTGTGAGCCGGTGCTCTGCAATGTGCGCAGCTTTGATGGCTCATCACGAGAGATGGACTCTTTTGGACGACGACGACGCCGTAGACGAAGCATTGGCTCCTCCGCTTCCGCCGATGAGGAGGAGATTCTCGTGGCGAAGGCCATTCAGATCAAGGACAAGTTTGCCTTTAACGGCAAGGACAAGGCTGGACGAGGAAAAGGAGGCAATGGCCAGTCGGGTGGCAGCAGTCAACGAGATGGACTTTCCAGTCGAGAAGAAGGTGAGTATCGAGTGTTGCTTGCCGCCGGTGGTCGAGGCGTTACTGAGAGTTGACAGATTTACGACGGGCAAACGAAGGGTACACTGAACTACGCACGACTTTAGTCATAGTGCATACTCACAATGTTCTGGCGGCAGAGGTGGTCACTGGGCAATGGATGTCAGTGAGTGACAGTGGCCACCTGTGGGCTACCGCTCTTTTAGTTGATGCTTTGATAATCACTCTGAAATGAAAAGTGCAGTGACAAGCAAATGTCCACACAATTTTAAAAGAGAGATAGGGAAATGCAGCTTTCAGTAGCGACGTTTAGCCGGTGAGTGCTTTTTGCTTGAGCTGTGCCACCACAGAAGGCGGAAACAACTACAGAAAAAAGAGGTTTTTTAATTGACCAGCGGTACTTTAATGTGCCTAGATTACGATAACGACAGTTTTATTTAGATTTGGCAGTTTAATTAAATTAAGGGGGCAACTGTAATTCAAGGGCTGTAGTAGCTTAGGTGCTTCTCTTGATGAGAATAGAGGTTAAGGCTAGCCAAGCTTTCTTCTCTCTTCAGTTGAAGATCAACTGCAGTGGACAGCACTGGTTGTTCCTCAACATTGTTCCCCCCACTAATCTGCTGTTTACATCGCCCGTCCATGACCTTGTCACTGTGTGTGTGTCCAACTTGCTGAGTGCACTCGGCGGTGCTTTCTGCTCTCCGTCTGGCAGCTCTCTTCACTTCCTCACCACTAACTAACTTTCCTTTGTCTCTTTCTTTTCCTTCTCCTCGTTAGCTCTGGCAGCCCGTGAACGTGAGGCTCGCGATGATCTGCTCTCAGGGGCGGCCACCGCCGGCGGCGTGTCAACCGGCTCCTGTCTCAACACAATGGGCGTCATCTTTGCCGGCTCCTGCTTTCTGCTCGCCCAGCTCGCCCTCCTGCTCACCTGGGCCTGTCTGCGCAGGGCCTCATTCCGCAGCATGGGTGGCGGCGGCGGTGGCATCATCGGCAGCGGCAGCTCTACGCTCTCCTCACTCGACTTTATGGAGCGGAAGATCATTCGACCCTCCTTCGGAAGAGCTAGTCACGGAGCTCCAAACTACGACATCTTCTACCCGCCCTCGGGCAAACACTACTAACCACTTCAACTTGAAGGAGCAGCCTTCATGAGCAGACCATCATCATCAGCCAACAAACAGTTGACAACAACACTGAGCTGAGCACACCACCACCGTCACCGACTGCTGCGCGGCACACACTTTCTGACTTCATAGGGATTTTTTGGGAACCTCATCAACAGCGTGCGCTACAAGAACGTCGCCTTTCTTACTTACAAACATTCAGCAATCACCATCACCAGCAGCCATGTACATACGCACTGATATCATCATCTTTTGATCGATCTATCTATTCTTCTTCTTGTACTACTTTGCCTTCCTTATTTATTTTGCATCTATTTATTTTCATTTTATTTATTACTAGCAAATCAATCAATGTTCATCAAGTATTTATTTATCTCTCATCTGATCATTTTTAGAAAGACTTTTTTATACTAGATAAATTTTTGCAATTACACAATCGGTAATGTTGACTTGGATAACTTGAATTGGTTGGCACTTTAAAGGTGCAAAGTTGAAACATGTGCTAAATAGTTTCAGATGAGCAGCGTTGCAATTACTATTCTCGATACTTGCTAAAGTCCATCAGTCTGAATTTCAACATTCGCTTGCAAAGTTCCTTTTTTGTCAATTCTGAAGGGTCTACAAAAAACTCGGGATAGTCTTTCTTGATTTTCTCAACATTTAACGGTTTCTTTGCTTCTTCTGGATCAGGAATCATAAACGGGTTGCGTGGCACCGATTTTGATGAGTTATAAGTGGTTTTAGGAATGCTCGTTTCAGGAAAACCCATCTTCTTCAAACGTTCTTCAAGCTTCACCTGCTCCACCATGCGTCGTGTTTCCTCTTCAAAATCAGCCATCATCGATGAGTCAGGATTAATTTTGGAGGTGTTTGGTTCAGAATCAGTCTTGAGAAGACGTTTCCACATATCGATTTGGTTCACTTTGGCCAAAGTAATTTCAACTGAGTTATCCTTTATAACCCAATAACTATCATTTTCTTTGACTTCATTGAAAAGCTCTCCATCGATTACCAGTGGATGGCCTGATAAAAACACAAGAAAATGTCAATTGTGATCCAATTGACTTGTCAGTGTACCTTTTACGCTCACTTGCAGTTGACGTTTCTTGAAGTTGACAACTACGTCTTTGGACTTTAGCTGGAATTCAACGTTGATGGGCACCTTCAACTCAATTTCCTCTGAAGTTTGTGTCCAACTGTCAGAGTAACTGGGCAAGTCAGCGCTGTTGCCAGAATTAGACACTCCTTTGGCTAAAAAATTACAAGCCTGTTAATAAGTTCAACCGAGATTTGATGAAAACTTTTGAAAGATTTTATACCTTCTTCATTCAGTTGATTCATCTTGGTAGTGGAAGTAAAGACTTGGAACTTGACTCAAGAACTCGGGGATGAAATGTTTCCCGCTTGTGAAGAAGCGAAATAGCGAGTGAAGCGGAAAATGTGCTTTTGTCGCAGCTGCTTGGGTCATTTTTGCAAAAACGTGAGCTTGCCACTAGCGACGTCTATCAGATTGAAGCAAAAGCTGTTGCTGATAAAAAAGTTTTTAGAAACTGATCCCGATGAATCAGGTTAGATTCGACTTTTGTAATTTTTTACTTTGATGTAGTTTCGAAATTCCACAGGAGTTTTCTGCCAGGAAATCAGGTGTCGCTGGTCGCTACAATTTTAAAAAAAATGTTGCAGGTATCAAAGATGGGGCATTTGAGCTTTCATCTGTACAGTTACTTCGCTGATTACCACGGATCGCATTTGATTTAAATCTCTTCTGGTGAATCTAATGTGACTTGAACTTTCCTTATCATCACAAGCACACGTCTACTTTCAACTAAAAGAACAGGCTGCCTGATGATCATCAGCAAAGGCTCACTCGAAAGCGATAAAAAGATTTCATTGTAATGACTTCTCAAGTAATTTGAAGCAATCACTTTAATAAATGATGATGATGATAGTAACATCTTTTTTAAAAACTGCTAAGCGCAAATTATCATTTAGTTGAATTTGCATTTGCTGAAATCCATCTCAGGATGCTGCTTCATAAACTGGGCCATAAGATCCTGCTTCTTCATGTCCTCTGAAGTGGGTAGGCCCATCTCCTTCTGACGCTGGTCGAACATCATCTTCTCTACCATGCCTCGCGTTTCACCGTCAAGATCAGACAGTTTGGATGAGTCGGGATTAATTTTGGAGGTGTTTAGTTCAGGGTCAGTGGTGATCAGGTGCTTCCACCACTCCATTTTGTTAATTTTGGTCATTGTTATGACAATGATGACAGAGTCCTGGATGATCCAAAAGCAATCCTCAACTTTGACTTCATTGTAAAGATCGCCATCGATTACAAATGGATGACCTGATATAAGTACAAACGATGTCAGTAAGAGACAGACTCGCAATTGCACAAATTACCTTTTACGCCCACTTGCAGTTGACGTTTTTTGAAGTTGACAACTACGTCTTTGGACTTTAGCTTAAACCCAAGACGGATAGGCACCTTCAGCTCAATTTCTTCCAAAGTTTGAGTCCAAGAGTAGTTGGGCAAGTCAGCACCGTTACCAGAGTTTGGTAACATTTTGTTTTCATTTTCATCTTTATTCTCATCGTCCGTTTTGTTTTCGCTGTCACCTTTCTCGGCAATCGCTTTGCCTGAAATAAGGGTTTTAGTTACAAAGTTATAAAGTTACAGAACAGTTAAAAACATACCTTCTTTTTCCTTCTTTTGCTCTTCGGCAAATCGAGCTGCCTCTTCATCACTAATCTCCATAATTTGAGGCTCTTCAGCCATTTGCTTGATGCGCTCTTCCTCTTCTCTCTTTTTGGCCGCAATCCGCTCTAGGCGCTTCTTCTCGGCTTCAGCTCGTTCTTTCGTTTCAGCTTCTTTAATCTTAATGGCCACAGCACTCCACTTGTCAAACTTTTCAAGAATAATCTTCTTCGCAGCACCTTCGCCGCCACCGACAAAAAAGTCCGTTTTGCGGGCAAAGAAGCTGAACACTGTATCAATAAACTCGAGGGCACCGCCTGGGTGTTCCTGAGCAAGGCTGAAGAGCACATTGTCGTAGCGTTCCTGGTTGGGATTGGCCATGGTGATCAGATCAGGGGTCTTCAGGTGAAAGAGTAGGCGTAGAATGGAAGGAATCACCGGCGGGAATGATTGTGTGATTGCGATGCAAGAAAAGAAAATGCCAGAATTTTTTTGTTTGGCATTTGCAGGCTGCGGCATGAGCGCCCCTTCATTGACGACGTGACAGTTGCCATAACAACCGATTTTGAATTTTAAAAAAATGTTACATGGAGGGTTTGTGGGAAGAAGGTCATGAGCAAAAAACAAAGTTGTTAAAAGATACGAGTGGAAGGGAGGTTTTGGCAGTTTGGGTTGACCAGTCTAAAGTGCACGTTAGTAATTCGGTGAATATTTTTGTTTCACAAAAAGTAGCACAACGATTTTCTTTATGGTCAGTTTCGACTAAAGCAGTAGATCTCCAATGTTCATGCATGGCAATTACTCAGCCTTTTGATAACCATAACCAGGAAAGAGTTGCTGTATTTCCGTCTGCTGAACTGATGACTCCTGAACATAGACACCCCATTGAACCAATTCAGCTACACACCGTTGTTGTACCCTGCTGCTTTGCAGTGGTCGCTCTAGGTGTATCACTGACCACCACCACCACTCTGGTGGTTGCCGGCCAGTTATTAATCACAGAGGACACACAGGAAACTATTATGGCGATTTACAAAGGCAGCTCAGTTAGACTGCCAGCTGTGAGTGGAGCAAGGGCAGCCGTGCAGTTCGGTCAGTGAGGGGAGGAGGTGAATTGTCTTACTCGAATTACGCTGTATCGAAATCAGTGGTGGCCCATCGAAGAACTTATGTAGTTCACAATAGAGAGTCATTGATGTCGCAAGAAGGGTGAAAAAGAAGAAGAAGACGAGTGCAGCCTGGAGAGGGCATGCACCAGTGACAGTGCAGCCACTGACCAGCATCAGTTGCTAGCGATCCCATTTCACCATCACTCAAGTCGTCTGCACCGTCTGACAGCTCTTCTCTGCAGCTGTGGCGGCGAGAAAGAAGGAATGATCATTGTTTCGATAACACAGAGCGAACACCGGTGTGATTCATCACATCACTAAAAACAGTCGCTGTCGATGAAGTATAATCGAATATAACGGTGCTAGGTGCAATGGTCAAAGCTTGGCGACCAAGTGCTAGCCAGCAGCTACCTCTCGAGTAATCAGGGCGCCTCTATTGTGCACAGGAGGATTGATGGAGTGGCACAGCGCTGCTCAGACGGTCAACAATCAGATAGATCTGGTTTTGTGATCTTTAACTTTTTACTGCAAACAGGTAAAACAATTAAAGTTTTTCAAATTAAATTTTATTTAGCCTCAGTGAGTAGTGATCTGCTGTTGTTGTTCAGTTTTGACCAACAAAAAACAGTGTGGTATCATTGAAAAAAGTGTGTTCGCCCCATATTCGCCTGAAACCGTGTATTGCCTAAGAAAAAGGGAAAAAAGTGCGTCCAATGCTCAAATGATTGGTTAACTACGAATAAATATTGAAGGATGCGGCACTGTGTCGACTGCTGGGCACCGAAGGGTACAGATGGTTGACATTGCTGTCCGTGTACGGGGACTGGCTGTGGAAGTGATGACCCTGCTTTCCAGACTGCTGTTGTCCTGATGGGAGTGATGTGGCTCTTGGAGCAGGTGGGGGTGGTGGTGGCATCAGTCCACAGCTCCCTCTCACCGACCAGTTGCTCGATCCCCCGTACATCATTTCATTTTCCAGCAGTGACCTCTGCTGACTTTGCCGCCTTCGACTGCACACAATGGACCAGCTGATAAGAAGCACTGTCTGGGCGATGAGGAAGGCTACGCTGAAGATGGTCACGCTGAGCAGGCTCAGACAGGAGGAGGACGGCTCGTCCAGACGGGACGTTCGCTGCACATTCCACAAGTTGGAGTTGCTCAAATCCTCTGCGTGGTTCAATGAGAAACAAATTGTTATTAATATAGGCCGTTTTTTATCAATGCGCCACACTGTACCTTCAAAACTGGAGAACACCTCCGAGTGGTCGTCCTCTTCAATCTTCTTTCGTTGTTTGTTTTTAGGTGCGGTAAACTTGTCCGTCACACTGAGCGACTCGATGACGACTACGTTTTCGCTGTCCTCCAGTACGGGCGCCTTTGAGTCTTGACCTTTGGAGGACTGGTCATCATCGCCTGATGTCTCTCGACGCCTTCGCCGTCTGCCATAGGAAAGTGTCTGACTGGTGCGACCGCTGGGCAGACTGAGGTTGCACCGACTCGGCTCACAGTTGGCCACACAGGGCGTCACCAGCGCCTTGAACTGCACCAGATCAGAGGTGGGAAACTTGAAAGCCTCAAATCGGGTCTCCAGAATCTGACCACCACCACTGCCCGACTTCTCGATGGGCGCCATGATGGCCAGGTCAGTGGGACAACCGTCGCCGTCGATGAGCATAAACTCGGACATGTCGGTGCCGTCGAGGGCAACCAGCTCGCGCACAAACAACTCATACGGACCTGTGAAGAGAGGGGGTAGGGAGTGAGGAGAGAAGAAGAAAAGAAATGAATCGATTTAGTTAGAAACAGAGACAGACTGCACTGAATGGGCATAATACGATCTCAGACAATGGCTGCTGCTGCTGCTGCTGAAGCTGCAAATTCAGCGCACAGAAAGAAAAGGAAGAGAAAGATGTCTGAGTGTCTGTATGTGTCTGTGTGTGAAAACGTGCCTCGTCTGATGTGGGTCGAGCGAGAAAGAGATTGAAGTGACAGAGAGACACAGTGCTGACTTGATGAATTATGAAATGAAATAAAACGAAATGGTGGTCAGACCGACCGACCGCGAGAAGAAGAGGCAAAGCGAGAAAAGGAAAAGAATGCGAGCAAGAGAACACGTCGCCAATTTGTTTGTGTTGAAGCAGGTTAATGTTCATTTTATGATCATTGTCACTTTAATTGTCTCTCCCCCTGCAGCTGTGACTGCCAAATTTGATAATAGCCCATATTAATGGTACCGTTCTCCCCTTCTCCCCTTTCTCTGTCTCTTCCAGTAGTGCACTTCCTGGAAAAAAGGCTTTGAGCATTCTGCACGCTGACACTGCCAAGCGCATTCAAATTCAAATTCTTCGCCTTACTTTGTGTTGTCCATTAGTGAAACCCCTTTTTTCTCGTAAGACGTTTAGCACGGGCATTAGACTAATTCATCAATTGTCATCGTCTGTTCAGTTCAGTTCAGTTCAGCACCTCAGCAACAGCAGCAGCAACAATAAGAACAGCAGCAGACAAAGGTAGCATCGTCTTTCCTCTGCCAAAGTGTCTCTTAGTGTCTCAGTTCAAGGTTGGTGCATGCTGTTCTCCGTGTGCATTACTTCCCCGCTGACGCGTGTCACTGTTTTAATGTTGAAGTTGATCTGGTGGGTTGTCAAAGCACATCTTTGGCAGCACATCTTGAAGTTCCCTTCTGTCTGCGCAGCCTTTTCTGCATCTTCTAATTACTGACCAAACTGTCATCTGTCATAACTCACTGATCTTAAGCTTTCTAGTGTGCACTACTAATCTGACAGTCGAGATGATAGTGGAGTGAAGAAAAAAGACGAGGTCAATTTCCATTTGACTGATGGTAGTAAGGTAAAGTGATGCGAATGAATTACAGTTCTTGTTGATGGTTGTGGTGAGAAATTGCGTTAAGAAAATTAATTGCCTATTTAAGGTACTATTTGGCGTCTGGCAGTCTCACTTTTCCAGACATGATAAATATTTTTGGTGAAATAGGAAAGAGATTTCTAAATTATAATCTCTTAGGGTTATTCTGTTGGGTTTGCAAGTGAGTGCTTATCTTTGTTTCATAATTCTGTTGATTTGCCGTAACAGAGCACTCTGATTAGGGCAGAACTGAACAGCACACTGTACCGACAAAGACCGAGAACACCTCTGTGCACTTACTATCACCAGTGGCATTGTATGAAATTAATTAACTTTGCATCACTCTTGGTGGCAAAGTGGAACTTTGGCCTAATTCAGGCAGACACTGTCACAGTGACAGACTGAGCAACAGCAGTTTGTCAGCGACAGTATGGCACACACTACTGATCTGCTCCTGCTTCCTCCTGGTCTCGCCAGCTGACTGCACTCACCACACTGACCACTCGTCACGCTCTCAATCTCGATCACCTCAACTCACCCCATCGTCTTCAACCCCCTCTTCAGCCATTGTTTCAGGCGCCTCAGTCAAATGACGACGGCTTCCAGCAACTGCTGCTGCCGCCGTAGCTTAGCTGCGGTAGCTGTTTAGAGCTTATATGCCACTCTCTGACAAATGCGATTGCTCTGGTTCTCTAATGCAAAAATGTTGCCGCGGCTGCTGTTTTTGAGCTGAAGTTGCAGTTGCCTTTACCTCACGCCTGACATCGTCACCCTAATAATGCAAGCCAATTAGAGCAAATAGATGGTCACTGCAGTACTTCTGCAGTTACAACGGAGAGTTGTTACAGTTGTGCAGCCGGTGGCAGTGACAGTGCCTTTTGGACATTAGGAGCTGTTTTCTATATCCTGTCCTTCATTAGGGGTCTTTCACTAGCACCTCATCATTATTGACCTTCTCCTCTTTTTCCCGTCATCCGTCAACACACAGACGCGTCTGTGGCGACAGTATTTCCCGCCAAACTTTCAGCTACACATAATTAGCATCCAGCGGCTAATTAACATTAATTAAGGCTTGCGACAGTTCCTAAGTGACTACTAAACAAGCTAGCCAGTTTTTGTCGACACAAAGAGAAAGGTCGAGACAGTTCAGCTCAGTAGAGGTTCAATTGCTTCCTGTAAATAAGCAAATCATCGCACAGGGTACGATTTATGGCTTCACTGCCTACTCCTTACTTCCTAAGACCCTCTTCTAAATGAGGGTCAATTCACAATGCACTGGAATGGCATTTCGTCAGCGCACATTTTACTTTCTGACAGTCTGATCAGCTATGCAAAGCATGTGATGACTAGCATGTGATAAGCCGAGTCAAAGGAGTAGAAGATAATTAGAGACTAGGCGATAATCTGGCGACTGGAAGTTAGGCGAATGACCATTGCCATCATCATCATCATCATCGCCATCAAACAGACGCTACCGCTGTTTGCTGCTTCACAGACTGCTCTTTCGTAGTCAGTAAAACAGGAATGCTCAAAGTTTGCTAAACGATTGTCACGGCGGTGGTCTGCTCTGTGCACAGACAGCAGAGCAGTTGCCACTTCTTCCACTGTCTGTCTGCTGTTGCAGTTTTTATTGTCCGTTACAACAGACGGAAAGAAAGAAAGAAGGATAATAAGCAGTAGAATAAATATAAAATAAAAAGAGGGAAAGAAAGGGGTACTTACTGAAAGTATCGGCAATTTCAAATCGAAGCGTCAGCGAGTCGCCCACTCTAGCCGCTCGGACGCTGGCGCCGCTCTCGTCGGTGATCTTCATGGTCACATTAGGTGAGCCGACAACTGAGGCGTGTGTTCCAATTGCTTGCAGGTTGCTGTGTGGTAGGGGGGGGGGGTAAAACAAAGGAGGACAAACATAGCGGTCAGTTAAGTGTCATCAGGTTACTTAATGTACTTGTTGTTGTTGTTGTTTAATTGAATGCATTCTCATATATTGCTGATGACCCTTTTTGTCTCTTCACTTATTTGATCTAGGGTAAAAAGATTTGTTTTAAACTAAGAAGTAAGAACGGCGATTGCACTTTGCCAATAGGCTTTACAATAGAACATCATGGTAAATTGATCTATCAAAGCAGTACTAGTACTTCTATCGTTCTACCACTCTTTCTTCCCAAAGTTAACTCGATTCAAGTGAGCAAACAATGCAGCCCGCAAGTTATTCGCGCCGCTCGCTCTAAGCGTCTGCTCAAGCAGCTGCAACATTTGTTTTTTTCCAGACAGTGATTCGACAAAGCGAGTCTGAAAGCATCTCAGAGCTGCCTAAATAAAGATACAGATAAAGCTGTAAATAATTGCCCAGTAGTGGTGCGAATAAAGATAGTGGTGCACTGCAGTAGCACTAGTTGAAGCAAATTGACTGCCCGGACTGGCCAGTCAGTGTGTTCAGTGAGCAAGAAGTGCAGAGATTATTGGGCGCGCCTCGACTTCAAAGCCGCTTTGGGTGAGTTTAGATTAATTTAAATTGATTAATAATAAATTGCTTAATTCAATTAGCAGAGAATTAAATACACCACACTGGGCAACTAATTAAGTGTGAGACATCTTTTGTTTGTACTGCCCACCACAACAAGAGTGATGTCTACAAAATGATTGTAATTAAAAATGTTCCTTCCTATCGCTGTTTACTAGTCGTGATATGAGATCAAGATTAAAAGGTAGACATAACTTTCCCACTTACCCGTCAATGGCGAGGTTGACATTGTTTGAGATGCTCTTATTTGAAAGGTCATATCGGCAGTTTATGTTCAGTCCCAAGTCAGAGGTGGTCACAATCAAATCGTGGTGCTGGATCACGATGTCGTTGCTGTACTGGCCTCTGTAATACACAAGTACACATAAAGGAAAGGGATTAGCGAGTAG
>JAALOO010001027.1_pt1 | contig 21334 bp, 11 predicted proteins | sample 7257641 | NCBI WGS metagenome assembly JAALOO01 (sample SAMN14085613, study PRJNA598686) | mite metagenome | biome: ENVO:01001000; feature: ENVO:01001002; material: ENVO:01001226; isolation source: single female mite from University of Michigan culture on fish food culture... ...
CTCTCTCTCTCTCTCTCTCTCTCTCTCTCTCTCTCTCTCTCTCTCTCTCACTGCTCAACTGACCGAAAGGAAAGGAAATTCTGCATGATTAAGATTGTCCCCCGCCCCTCTCTGTCATGTCATTAGCATTGGTGCCTGCAGTAGCAGTAGTCATCTGCAAACATAATTAGTGTGTCAGTGGAAAAGTGGAAAAAAAAGTAGAAGTGCAAAAAGAGGTAGTAGCGGTAGTAGTGGTGGCGGGGAAGCACAACGTGTACGCACTTCAAGCGTAAAGGAAAGCGTAAAGGAAGTATCCGCGTCCGACAAAAAATTCAAAGTCGAAGCTCTGATCGAAACGGCGGCGGTGGCGGACACGCGTGTGAATATCAATTGCCTGTCTGGTCTGGCCTGGTCTGGGCATTCACGTCTCCGCCTCATTCCTCATCCTCAGATCCGACAATTCCTCCTTCCTCTTTCCTCTACTGGCAAACTTAATTTCTCTCCATTTCTGAGTCCGCTCCTTCTCGTTTCCTTTCCCCTCTTCAGTGCACTGCACTGCACTGCACCACCGAAACATCATCGCCCCATTCATGAGCAGCAGCAGTGCAAAGCGACATGAGAGGGGAAAAGCCCCCTAAATGGATACAAACAAGCAAAGAGGAGGAAGGGTAGGAACCCTCTGCTACCGGCGACGAAGATAGGAAGGAGGAAAGCTCGTCCTCGTCGTCGTCGCCGCTCATGCCAAGCGGCAGCAGCCTCAGAAAGAGCTGAGAGAGGACGTGACTTGCCTGTCGAACATTGCCGTACAGAATCTTTCTTCAGCAAAGAAAGAAAAAAAGTAATAGTATTGGTCGATGGTGGACAGTAGAAAAAAAGGAAAAGGGCAGAGGGAATCCCATCACCACCACCACCATCGAATTAGTCAATAAGACACACTTTTCGTTTTGTATTCATTAACACCACCATTGCTATCACCACCACCATCATCAGCAACAACAACAAAAATAACATGACCATTAGCAGCAGCAGCCTGAGCTCCATATGGTCTCATCAAGAATCGAAGAAGATTGTACAGCAGCAGCAGTGCTATACAACATTTTCACACTTGTAGCTGCTTTGTACGACAGTGGTGATGATGGTGGCCAATTACCTTCCCGACTACACAACACAATACAACAGATGCAAATACTAACGGTAGTAGCTGCTTTTAACTGCAGACAAAAGAAACAGTAATGCAAAGAATACAGCAGCAGCAGCAGCAGCCTCCTCACAAAAGAGCCAGTGTAAAAAAAAGTGGCGGAATGTGTGTGTCTGGCCAGCCGCCAGTCAAATGGCTATCAATCACAGAGGCAGCAGCACAAAGAGGAGGAAGAAGAGGAAGAGGAGGAGGAATAGATAAAGAAGAAAAGACCAACAAACGGTGTTAGCTCTGATAGCTAGAGCTAGGCCTACTAGGCACACAAGATAGATTAAATCGCAGACAAGACATTCACAAGCAAATTCTGGGGAAGCAAAAACGAGAGATAGATAGAATATAAAATAAAATTGAGACAGTGGCCAATTGAAAACGGTGGTGGTGGTGGTGGTCAGAAAAGAAAGAGACAATCCCCCTCCTTTTTAGATTTGGCCAAGTTTGCCTGCCTTGCCCAGAGTTGCCCAGAGCTGCTCAAGTGGTCAGTGAGCTTGGCTGGCTGGCTGGCTGGCTGGCCATCGAATCAGCAGAATCGCATCAGTGGAGCCAAACATACCAGCTAAGGCAGAGAATCGATAGGAGCGGAAAAGAAAGAAGAAGAGGAAGAAGAGGAAGAAGTGATGCGATAGCGATAATGAATGTGCAAAATGAAATTGCCTCCTCTCCTCTCTCTCTCTCCTAAAGAAATAGAAAAGAGACACTCGCTGAACAGAAAGTGTGGTGGTGAATGGGCAGAGGAAGAACACAAAGAGCAAATTAAATCATCACTCGGCATTGAATGGAAAGGAGGAAAGGAAAGGAGGAAAAGGACAAAACTGCAGAGCACTGCAGTCTCCAACTCCATTACAATTTCAATTGCTGCCGTTCTTCGACCACCACCACCACCACAGAACTACCACTTCCGCTTTTCTTCCTTAGTTTTGCACCACCAGCACACCACACTACACTTCAATTAAAATCCGCCACCACCACCACAACTTTAGAATTACACGAATTCTGTCTGCTGTTCAGTTTTGTTGTGACCACAAACGGTAACAGACAAGAGTACGTAAAAATGAAAAAAGATGCTTTTAAAAAAGTATAACAATAATAACAGTAAGGAAACAAAATGGAAAAGAAATTGAGGGAGACAATGGTGAGCAATTCTGGTGGCCTCTTCTCTCCTCAAAATCGACTCATGTTTCAATAGTATAAAAGTCTAGTTGGGAGCAGCAGTAGAGCACTCGGAGTCAATTAGCTGATTATGTTTCGATCGAAAAATAGGGAGAAAGGGAGAGCCTAGAACTAAACAACCCGTGCTTTTAGACACACTTTCATACACTCACTCAGAAATAAATTGATAGCTAGCGCTCGCTAGTTAGCTGCGAGAAAAAAGAAAGAAAGGAAATGAAAGCTCACACTTACCGAAAAGTGAAGCAGAGGATGAGGATGAAGTAGAAGATGAAGAAGAAGCTGCTGAAGATTCCGTCGCCGTTGGTCGTCTTCCTTCCCGTTGCGTAATAATAATAACGTCTGAAGATGCTGCTGCAGCTTCTGAGTCTGGGTTAGAAAAAGAAAAAATAGAAAACGAATTTAGTATTAGAAATCATCATCATCAACAGTAGTGCTGTGGGTAAAAATGTAAATATCAAAAGAAAAAATGCCCAACAAAAAGTGTCGAGTAAACAGAAAAAGAGGAGAGGGGACACGCTTGCTCGTCTTTTTTTTGCAGCGCAGAGCAGAACACAATTAATTAGTGCTGGAAAAAGGAAGAAAAAAGACAACGACAATGAAAATGAGGACGACAAACAAAGAGGAGGAGGAGGAGGAGGCGGCGGAAAACAACGACTAGAGAACAATGAGAACAGCAAAAAAGTCTCGCCAAATAGCAGAGGGCAAATAATCAAGCGACCTTTTCTCGCCAAAGAAAAAACAGGCACTAAAACTGCAGACACTGTGCATATTCAGTAACGGCAACAGCAGCAACAGCCGAAACAGCAAAATTACAAATTAAACAACTAATAATTTCGGGTATTATTAATTAGTGCTGGTGGTGGTGGTGGGGCAGTGGTGGTGGCTGTGGTCACCAAACCAGCACCATACCAATTTCGGCAGTTCTGAGCTGATCTCATGCTATCGAGCGACACTATCTCCTCTCTCTCTCTCTCTCTCTCTCTCTCTCTCTCTCTCTCTCTCTCTCCATCCATGTTCATGCTCTAATCGATGGGCGCCATCAGTGACAGAAACAGCAGCAGCAATGGCAGCAAATGATTGCTAAATGACCCAATTGGTGGCCATTGAGCACTGGCAGCAGCAGCAGCCGAGCCATACATGGCATCGATTTTGTAATTAAACCGGAGCAGCAGTCGTGATTAGCTGGCAGTGGTTGTAGTAGTTGGTGCTGCTGCTGGTTTCGGTTTTGCTCTTGGTTTTGGGCTTTCTGGTACTGATAATTGGAAAGTTGGCAAATGAGAGAGCGAATCGCTACCACCGACTACCGAAACCGCAAGTTTGCTTGCTCGTCTGTGTCATTAACCTCCTTCTCCTCCTCCTCCTCCTCGCCAAGCTTCAACTTTGCTATAATATGATAGCTCTGTAATAATTCTGCCTTCTTTTTTCCCGCGTCTTCTTCAGCGTTCCATTACTAGTACTGGGCCAGCTAGACCCTAATGATGACTAATTAAGCAGGCAGAGTCGGCGGTTGCCGCAATAATAGATAGAGAGATGGGGAAAAATGTGGAGGAAAATATTATAAAGTCAAGGGGGAACTCCAAATAGGTTTCAGGATCGGGAAAGAGAGAAAGGGAGGATGAATGGATTCTGCGAACTGGCAATTGACATTAGAAGCAGCAGCGGCGGATGATAACAGGCAGGCGATGAAACACACAGGTCTGATGAGGAAAAGTTATGAATGCTCCCTCTTTTCCTTTTCTTTCTCAATGTACAACACAGCTCTTTTGCCCACTTTTCTCTCTGGTAAAGCTGAAGTGTGTTTCACTGCTAAAACAAATATGAACACACACACATACACACACACACATAAGACAAGACATGGCCAATAAATTCAATTTGCCTGTCCACCCAAAGTGGACAATGGAAGGGATGGCGATGATGTTTGAGCAGCAGCATCGGCGGAAGTAGTCAACAATCGCAGAGAAGAGTGTGCGAGAAAAGTGTGACAAGAAAATGTCCTTGTCGTACAATGGGACAGAGCCGGCCGGACATGCGGCTGTACAAATAGCAGCAGAAGAAGAAAAGAGGATGATGAAAGAATGAACATCGGAACAGCAGAACGAGGATAAAGTGTGTGTGTGTGTGGGCAGTTTCAAAGACAAAGACAATAGAAAAGTAAAGTGGGGCTGACCAATTGAGCAGATCAAGTGAGGGCTGCTGCTGCTGCTGCTGCTTCTGTTCCAAGATCGAAAAAAAGCGCTCCAAAACAAAAAAATAATAATTCAAAACGGCAATTTCAGAAACGGAAAAGAAAAAGATGACAAAAAAATGAAAAATGTTTTCGATATCAAACAATAACAACAGCAAACCGAAGTTCAAGTGGGGTGGTGTTTAAAGAGTGAAAAGAAAAAAACTGAAAAGCCTTCAAAAGTTTTTCTCCTGCTGTAGGCCATCATTAACTTCTGCTGCAACTTCTCCCTTACTAATAACAGCACAATACTGAAACTAGTGCTAAAGGTAAAACCCCAAACAAAAGTAAAGTGGCCACTTGTCCTCCTCCTTTTGGTGGCAGTGAAGAATTGAGAGTGAAACAGTCAGAGAAATAAAAAGCACATTTTACCTTTCCATCTAGGGAATAGGTCAGCGCATCGAGAGACACTGCACGCTTCACTTCAATGGTGGAATGAATGAAACAGCATTCAGAGACAACAAAAAAAGTAGCAAAAAAAGTATGAAATGATGGCGGTCGGTCAGCAGGGAACTGGAAAAGCAGGTACAGTGTAACAACAGCAAAAGCAACAGCAACAACACTGCTGAAACAATACCTCTCCAGCAGAAAGCACACTTTTTTTTATATTAAATTCCACATCTCTCTCTCTCTCTCTCTCTCTCTATCCTGAATTAATATCTTTTTAGTATTGCACTACCTTTTTGCAAAGGAGGAGGAGGAGAAGGAGATGAAAAAGCTGCAACAAACAAACAACGACCACCACCGCCGCATCCGAATGGCCGCAATTTATCACCACCACCGCCATCATCAACTTCTCTTCTGCCTCTACTTTTGCCTCCACTCTGCAACAGCCGAAAATATTTACCATTTGAAGTGGAGAACAAGAAAGAGAGACATGAAATGAAATGAAATTGAGACGTAAAGTGAGGAGGAGGAGGGCAGTGAGCAGTGAAAGATGAAACACACACAGACACACACACACTAGACAGAGGGCAACAATTAATTTCAACCGAGCACAAGAACGATGAGAAAGCGAAGTGAAAGAGGATGAGACCGATTAAATTGGCTAAAGTGCTGCTGCTGATGTTCAGCAAGCTGTGCTGATGATGATGGCTGCAGCAGCAGCCGTACAATTGCAAATTAAATAATAAATCTAATTACAAGTATCAAAAGAAGAAGGGGAAGGGGAAGGGGAAAGAGAAAGAGACAAATAACAACAACAAAAGCAGACAGGCAAGCAAGCAAGCAAAAGCACAGCGGCCAGTTAACGCACACAGCACAACACAAAAAGAGTGAAACTATTAGTCAGGCTTTCTCGGTTTCAAGAGTTGAAACTGAAACAAATCTTCAACCAAAAAAAAGTTCTGTCAAAGACTGCTGCTGCTGCTGCTTTTCAACTGTCTACAGTAGTCTGGCTCAACTTCAACACAGACATTCCACACTAGCAAAGAGGAGAGTGCAATGAGTGCAAATAAAAAACACACATTCCAGTGAAATGCTGGCGGGAGAAAAAACAAAAAAACTGACACACTAAAGGAAAAGAGAGAAAGAACACCGTGGTCATCCTTCTCCGTGGTCTGTTTGCTCCTCAATGGTGAGATCAGCAATTTTGTTCCCAGTCTAGCCTAGCCTAAAACCACCATGAACAAAAAAATAGTGGTCCCGAAAAAACGATAGAAGTAATAATCGAAGCAATGCTTGCGGTCGCCTCCGAGATATACCAGAAGAACACTGGGCACTACAACCGCTAATACCACCGCTGCCAAGATGATTGAGAATCATCAGCAGTGTACGGTAGCTGAGCACTACATTGTACAGTGGTGGTGGTGGTGTTACCAATTTGGATTGGGCAATCGATTGTGATGGCTAATTGAAACACACAGCATCCGATGCTTTTCTGCTTTTCTTTTTGCGGCGGCGGCGGCAATCTCTTCAAGATGAACTCTCTGCACTGAAAGGCACTGCTGGGCAGTGCCTGGAAAAAAAATAGTGCTGAGTCTTTAGGAATGCGGTTCTTTTTTTCTTTTCTCTCCCCAGTCTTTCGTCGCCGGCCAAGTTTAGTGGCTGCAGAGTTGATGTTGTTCAATTTTCCAGGCTCGATTGAGGGCAACCTCCTCCTCCTTCTATCGGCGCCTACGCTGCGTAAATTAATAGTATTAAAATGACACAACTCAACTGCAACTCAAAACGATGCCGAAAAAGTGAAACTAAAAGTTTGACCAGCAGCCAGGCGAGAGGCGAAAGGGCAAACAGTGGCAAAACTGAGAGAAAAACTGGTACACGAAAATGGCGGCAAAAAGAAGAAGTTAAGGGGAGAAAAGCAAAAATAGGCAGAAGGGGACATAAAGGAACAATTCAGTAGAAAACCGGGCAAAAAATGAGTAAGGAAGCGAGAGTACACAACAGAAAGGAGCAAATAGAATCCGTTTGAGTTCAGTGGCAGTGGTGGTGGTGGCAAAGAACAAAGAGAAAGAGCGAAGGAGAAGGCCAGCAGAAATCGTTACATTCGAACGATTAAGTTCAAGTATCGATTATTGACGGCGTTGAAAATCGCCGCCGCCGCTGCTGCTACTAAAAGAGCAGGACATTGGCACAGAATGAGCAAGAGCAACGAAAAAGGCAGTGTGTTTGATGCTGCAGTCCAGCAAAAAAAGCAGTAAGGACAACGGAAATGGCAAAAATGAAAGAAAGAAAGAGAGAGAGAGAGACAGTGTAAAACTGCCAATTAACTGCACTGAAACTGCGAACCCAGTGCCAACTGGCCCCAACTAACCCTTTTTGTTGGCTAAAACTGACCACAGCAGCTAATGACACTAGAGCAAAAAGCGGAAAACGAGATTCTGAATTTAGAAATATAAAAAGCAAAAAAAAAGTTTTCAGCTTAAGAGTGCTACAGTACCCACTTTACTGTTCGCGGACAGGTGGACGACAAATGTAGAAAGGAAAAGGAGAAAAAAGTTAAAGAGAAGCAGCAAAGTAGAAATGAAGATTAATCACAGCACTGCTTCCACTTCCACTTCTACTTTTTTCGACCACAACAACCACCACCAAAAACCGAGGTTTTGAGTGCACACTTGACCAGAGCAGAGAGTTCCTGGAACACTCCACACACACACACTAATGCCTAATGGCATCGAAAAAAAGTAAGTGAAAAAGAAGCAAAGTGAGAAAAATCTAGAAAGCAGCAGCAGCTACAGCAGCAAGTCCACCCCATGTGACCTCTCAAGAATTTTTGCCTCTCTGAGCTGCACTTGAAACGAGAGAGGGGCTGGACAGCAGAAAACAAAAATAAATGTGTAAAAGCAAAAAAGTAAAAAATGATAGTGGCCAGTGCGCAGTAGAGACAACAGCAGCCTGAATTCCATGGTGAATAATCAACCACGATGGAGAGAAAGAGAGGACAGAAGCATCCAAACTAAAATGTAGCAAAACAGCTTCAAAACAAACCATTTTCCTCTTTCGACGGAAATGGTTTTTTCGCTGGAATTTGTCCTCTCCCCACCATTCTAGTCAACAACAACAACGGCAGCAGCAAAAATGGCCATTTTAAAAAGCAATTTACCCCTGGCGCATCGGAAATGACAGGTCAACGATTAGCTGCTGCTGCTGAGGGAAAAAGTAAATAGAGGAGGAAAGAGGAACATAGTGGCGTGTGAGTGTGAGTGTTCATTCGCAGCTCAGCAGGCACTACTACAACTACTACTAAAGCACATAGTACTACACACACACAGTGTACACTGAGCATCTTCATCGATTATTAATTTAAATGTAATTAAGCCTGGCTCACTTTTTTTTGCACAGTGCACTACTGTCTCTGTTTACTCTGAGCAGCAAAAAGAGGAAGAGGAAGAAGAGGACACCCTCACTTCCAAAGAAGCAAAGATGCCATCAGGAGATGCGGGCATCCAAAGCAAACAACCAAGTGTGTGTTTGCAGACAGGACCACCACCACCACCAAAAACTGTCTAGAAAAACATTACGCACAGCAAAAACTGCAACTTTAAAATGGAAGGGAGAAGGAAAAAGGGATTGTACGGCAAATTATCAAACGGAGGAGATACAATGCCGCCGTCGTCGCCGCCGCCGCTACAGCTAATCAGATTAGCAGCAGCAGCAGCAGCAGCAGCAATCCAAAAGGGAAAAGCAGATTCATTCAGCAGGGGATGAAAGAGCAAAAGCAGCAGCAGCAGCAGCAGCTCAAAATTGATTTCGACTAGAGCCTGAACAGAAAGAATACAACACTGCCGTAGAAAAAGACAGCTGCAAAGAAGAAGAAAGAGAATGGGAGAATCTGACAATTTGACGGCACGGGTAAACACAAACACAGACAGACTCTAGCACACAGCACACACATTTCCATGCAAATGCAGTACCGGAAAAGAAGAAGAAGAAGAAGAAATAGGGGAACAGAGTGGAACAGAACACTGGCAAACGAGTGAAAGAAGGAAGATAAGCAGAAGCAGTCAAAATGAGCAAAGGAGACTGGGCGCCCAAACTGCAGGAAAAATATGCCATAGCAAGACAGCAGCAGCAGCCGAGCTAATCAAACAATGCAAATCGATACTACACCGTCGTCATTTTCACCCCACAGCTTTGCCTTCAACAGAAGTAGAAGCAGAACCAAAATAGAAGCAAAAAAGTAGGAAGCAAGAGGCAAGAACAAGCAAGAACAGTCAGTCGATTGCCGTACAGCAGCAGCAGCAGCAGCAGCAGCAACTCTCGGATCTGACAGCAGCAAAGAGAGTATTGGCTTTCACTCTTATTGGCCTTGCTGAACACAGCGAAAAGCAAAAAAGAGAAAGAATATGCACATAAAGTGGAAAAGAAGAGAAAGAGAAACACTGCCGCCGTCACCGATCAGTTCACAACCGGTTCAGACGCAAAAGCAGACGCCAACACTGCGCCGTACATTCAGTCAAACTCGGTACACAAACAGCAGCGTAAAACAACGAAAGTGGTAAAAGAAAGTAAAGTCAAATCAAGTAAAGTCAGAGAGAGAGAGAGGTTTAGGGATAGTTTGCTGTCTAGTCGAGCCTAGGTTAACTTTTTTTCAGCCACCAAACCCAAAACCTCAAGAAAAAAAACGAGAAAACGTTACACAAATGTATCCGCCACCACCACCATCATCATCTCTGCCGAAGAGGAGAAGAAGAAAAACGAACTTCGCCTCGAGCTACTAATTGTCCTGCTCGGCTGGGCAAATAGATCGAAGAAGAAGGGGAAGGGGAAGAAGACGATGAAATTAATGAACTGCTGTTACATAGTGCTACGATTGCAGGCCAAAGTCGATCGAGCAGTCACTACCACCACTACTTTTGCCAATGGAAAAGCCAGCAGCACTGCTAATCTAAATGAAAGTACCAGCAACAGCAGCAGCAGCAGCAGCAAAACAGTTCGACCGTCATTAACTCTTTTAGTCGAGCCACCACTGCCGCCACCACCACCACCACAACTCCTCTGGCACTAGTTAATAGTAAATATATTACAAAATCCATTTATGTTTGCACCATCTCAGAGGAGGAGGAGGAGGAGGAAAATGCAAATTGAAAAAGAGAGTTAAAAAAGAATGAAGCAAAGAAGCAAAGTTTTTGAAAAGAAAGAAAGAAAGAAAAAGAAGCAAACCATAGAAAGACAAAAATTACTGTGCTACTGCTGCTGAAAGCCACCACCACCAAATGAGATATGGTAGTGCGAGCTCATAGCTCGTGGCTAAAAAGAGAAAGCGAGAACAGAAAAAAAGAGGTAAAAAGTTGCCAGTGCAGCAACACAAAGGCAAAATAAAAAAAGCAAGTACAGCACAGGTACAACAACGGCAGCAGCAACAGCAGCACAGTATTTATCGACACACATTACACTAATGACAAGATTTATGACTGCAGCTGCAGTGCACAAAACGGCAGATAATTCGGCAGTTAATTACCATTTTGCCCACCGAATAATGAGGCTGCAACGGAAGGTGGTGCTGGTGGTGTTGCTGGAAATTGCCAAGCAAAACTAAGCACAAGGCTACCTGGTGGTGCCCCCAGAAACAAAACTGGCAAAAAAGAATAAAAAAGGTCTAGCAAATCGACTAGTTGACATTATCACCAGCCAGCCAAACTGACACTGCGACTCATCAAATATTGATGTCTCCCTCTGTACTCAGTCTGCTCTTGCTCTTGTTCGCTGGCTGTCGTCGAACGAAACCTGCCGTCCTCTGAAGCGTGATTAATTTAAATTTAAATTTACAAGCAAAAGCAGGCAGACGCCAAACATGTTTTATTGAGTGGAAGAGGAACGAAAAAAAAGCGGGGAGAAAAAAGAAGACACAGAGACACGACCAAATCTAAAAAGCTTTTGCTGCCAGCAAGTGGGCAAGGTGTAGGCAAGGAGAACAAGAGGAGTACAGGGCAAAACTCGAAAATTCAAGAGCTTCAATAGAATGTGAAACACAACTTTTGCAAAAGAACTAAACTAGAAATGAAAGAGGCAAAAGTAGACAAGGGAAAAAAGATTGAAATTGCCCAGCAGCTGCAGCAGCGGTGCAATGGCAGAATCGAAAACGAGCAAAAAAAAATGAAGAGACGCTCGCACTGCACTGAAAAAACTAACTCACTCTCTTCATTCTCACTGCAAATTAAAATGCAATATTATTAGCGACTTAGAGATGGGAACAGGGGAAAGGGTGGAAAAGTGATAAGCAGAAAAAAGTGAGTGAGTGAATCCTATTTGAAAAGGAGTGAGAGGGGGATCAAATCCCAAGTGCCAGTCTCCTCTCCTCTCCTCTACTCTTTGCACAGTGTTTTTCGTATTCGGCAGTCGTCTCGTTCGTCTCGTTCGCAGCAACGTTCAAAGCCCGTACGAGCCTCCTCTCTTCCTCCAAATTCACTGAATAGACATCATCACGCTAATCTGCAGAAAGAGAGAGAGCGATGATGATTTTGCATCAAGCAAAGAGAAAGTGAAAGTGAAAGAGAAAGCCCCGACTCTGAAAAGAAAAGACCTTTCTTCGTCGTCGTCGCTGTTTTACCACCCGAAGGAAAAGTGTCACTATCGCACTGAATCACACACACACACACTGCACACTGTCTGTCAATAAACCGAGCCAGCAGCAGCAGCTCACACTTAGCAGTGTATGTGTGCAAAAGAACTAGCAAAACTAGTTGGCAAAACTAGCTGTCAGTCAGAGAACAGAAGAGAAGAGAGGACAGCACTTGCCGCTTCTGCAGCCGCAAACAAACGCCTCACACAGTTTACTTAGTCCACTGCGACGCGATCAATGCTGCTGCTAATGCACTGAATTAGCGAACAACAAAAGTTGAAAGTGAAAGTGAGGGAAGTCAATCAATGGAGAGACAACATCAACTCAAGTTGACAAGAAAACAGGCACACACAAACAGGTGACAAATGTAAATCTACTAAGGAGGCAGACAACTTTCGCCTGCAATTAGAGGCGTACACAACAGGGCAAACAGAGACAGACAAACAAACCACCCCTGAAAGTGCAGGGAAACGTGTAATGCACTGCAGAGAAGTGTTCATTGGCAGCAACATCCTGCTACTACAAAAGTTTTAAAAAACAAGTAAAAAGTTGGTAAAAGACAACAAAATGTTGAGCAAAAAGAAAACCCAACTTTAATGGCACAAACCGTGCTTGTCGTGTTCCACTTCTACTTCCTCCTCTTCTCTGAAAGCTCAGTGCACCTAGTGCTCTGCACCTAAAAAACCAAGTGTACACTGTGCCAAAAGCAGAAGAACACGAGCAAAGACACCAGAGAGGCCTCGCTTTCAGTGTCTAGACAGGACTTGACAGAGCTTCGAGTGCAAGTACACATTTAGTTGGAAAATTAGAACAAGAGAAAGCAGGTAGCACACCTTCACACCAAGTGGCCAACATCAACAGTAGCAGCAGCAGCAGCACTCATCAGACAAAGTGCCACCACTACCAAAAAGACAGAAAAGAGAGCAGTGGTTCGGGTAACCCTTGCCTTCCAACAGCACTAGAGCGCCTGTGTGTTCCCCCTCCGAACACGAGTGGTGGTCGTAAAACTCAATTTACGAGTGCACTAAAATGCTGGGAAAACGGCCAGCAAAATGGCTACAACAGGACACCAGGAGTGTGTCTGCTGCCACCGCCGTTTAGATAAACACCACCACCACCGAGGTTGTTGTCGGTCGCAAAGATGGAAAAAGAGAAAGAAAAAAAGTCGCATCAAGTATTTCCCCTCTATTCTCTCCCTGAACCCTTCATGCACCTCACTCGCTCTCAGAGCAAAGCATCAAGCGCACACTACACAACTGAAACAGTTGGCAATGAAAGAAAAAGAGAAATGAAGGGCACAGACACCAAGAAACTGAGACAATTGGCCAGAGAGTTGCACTGGAGGAGTAATTTATGGATTGATCAGCGGCAGGCAGGCAGGCGATAAATGGTGCACTTTTAGTGCAGAGTGAGTGCAGGCAACTTCTGGCGGCGACTTAGTAGCAACGACTTGGGCCTGGCGGAAAAAAAGGTCTGCGCTGAACAAAGTGCACCGGCGAGAAGAAAGAAGAGGAATATAACACGAGCAGCTAGCAAGTGGGGGGAGGGGGATCCCCCCTCTCTTTGAGCATCATCTTCTAGACACTGCTGGCAGCTGCAGACTAATGATGAAAGCAATGCAACAGACGGGGCGGCAGCAGACCAACGCTAAGGAAATGGGCAAAGAAAGGAAAGGAAAGGGGCAGAAAAGACAGGGGACAGCCTAGATAACCAAATTACGGGGTAGGCTGTTGTTGTTGATGCTGCCTCGGCTGCTGCTGCTGCTGCTGCTGCACTGGTCCTGGCGGTGATGGATGAGCAGTTAGCAGTAGTAGTAGTAGCAGTAACAGAATTTTCCACCGTGACTGCAAAGTGGCCCACTGCTCAGGCTGATGCTCAGTCTGCTGAAGATCGAGATTGTGTGTGGCCAGTGTGCTCAGTGCACTGTACTGTACCAGAAAAAGCCACAGCACCAGAAGAAAGTGGTGGTGGGGACAACAACAACAGCGCTGGGCACACTAAGTGCCTCAAACGGTGCAGGACAGGCCTTCGTTGTAGAAAAGAAAACGAAGAAGGAGAAGGAGGAGAGCTAATCTGCATGGCAACTTCTTCTTTCTCCTCTTCGACTGTCTCCTGACTTGTGTAAACTGTGCAAACAAACAGAGCGAAAACGGCAAAAGAAAGATTGAAAAAGCAAGAGAGAGGGAAAAGTGCGACAATAAAAAGCAAGGAAGAGATACTAAAACTTCAAACGGACTGACTCTCAGTGAAGGAGAGGAGGAAATTTATGAAATATTTACATTGTTCCAATGGAGACGAAGGAGAAAAAGGAGAGCAAAGAGAGGCGGCAAACACAGCGGCTCTTACAACGCTCGACTACAAAAATTCAAAACTTCAAAAAGAGAAAAACGATGCTCGACTGTATATGCAAAGAGCTCACAGATCAAAGACTAATGATAAGAATGAATGAAGGGAAAATGTAAAGGAAAAGAAAAGGGAAAGAAAGAAGAGGACTTCTTCCGGTGAGGCTGCTGCCTTGTGTGATTGGCAAAGAACATTAGCGCGAGGAAAAAAGAAAAAGAAAAGTAAAGAGGCATAAAAAGGCAAGGCAAAATCGATTCGACACGGGATAAACACACACATTCACTCACTACTCACTTCATATCAAATGACACAGGAGGCTCACAGAAGACAGAAAGAGAGCACTGAAACCTGACAAATGGAGAGGCTAAGAAAAGTGGACAAGAAGAAGAAAAGAAAGAGCCAAAATTATTCTTGAACACTGCCTGCACACTGCCCGCCAGAGCCAATCACCAAGGCCATCACCAGTTTAACCACGTCCGAATTAGTCGGTGGCAGTACACACACACATATTTTCTAATTTACTCTGCCATTGAGACCAATGTGATTTCGTTCCTTTTGTGCTCAGAGTTCAGTTCAGCTCGGTGCAAGGAATGAAAAAGCATGGGAGAGAGTGCAATAAAGGAGAGTGGTGGTGATGGTGGTGGTGGTGGCAGTGGTCAGCAGCCAGGACAATTGGCCAGCAATAATAGCAAACAGCGGCAGCGGCGGCAGCAGTAATGAGAACGTGTCTGCAGAGAATGTGTCACAATCAAGTGAAGAAAAAGATGAGAAAGCTGAAAAAACAAGATTACGGGTCTCGGGAGTTGGAGTCTATGACCGAAACAAAAATCAGTCAAAAGCAGGAAAATAAGGTGAAGAGGCTCAGGCAGCCAAATTGCAACCCAGCGGAAAACCACCACCACCACTAGCTACTGTCTGTTGCCCCTTCCTCGATGGTTGAAAGGAGAAAGAACTGAGAGTAATGGAAACATAAACTGCCTTCTCTCTTCTTTGACATTCTCTCCTCTTACTTGCTACACATCTTCTTCGGCACTCTCTTTAATCCAATTTTAATTTATATTTTTTCTCCTTCGTCCTCTCTGTTCAGCAGCAGTTTCAGTGTAAACAGTCGGCTGGTTTATATTCCCCTAAAGCAGAAGATTCTGCCGCTGCCACACATCACAGCTCGAGGATGGCCATTGAACGGACGAACGAGAGAAGAAAAAGAAAAGGAAGAGAAAAGAAGGAAAAATGCGACACGCACTTGGCCAGCAGGCTCTTTTCGTCTAACATCGCTGCTGCTGCTGCTTTTACTCTTTACCCTCTCACTCGCCTAGCCTAGCCACCACCACTCTCAATTACTGAGCTGAAATTAAACGAGCTTGACAGAAGAAGCAAAGGAGAAGGAGAAAAGCAAGAGAAAAGCAAAGAAAGTCTGCTACTCTGTTGTGAAAGAAAAAAGAAAGAAAGCTAGAACGGAAAAAAAGAAGAGAAAACATTGCACTGAAGCAACTGCAAAGGCAGAACTAGCAACAGCAGCAGCAACTGCCCAACACAAAGGAATCAGATGATAAATGGCCCAGAGAGAAGGGAGTGAAAAATAAAGAAGAAAATGAAAATGAAAAAAGAAGTGCCAGAGTGCTGCTGCTGATGATGATGCCGATGCTGCTCTCTGAAAAAGAAAGACACACACACACACTTTCCACCAAAAGCATCTCAAACTCAAACAAGCAAATTCTAAATGCTCTTTTGCTGCAAATCAAATCGAGAGCCCTCTCTCTCTCTCTCTCTCTCTCTCTCTCTCTCTCTCACTGATTGCGCCCTGATTCTCTCTACAATGACATCACCATTGAGTAAGTGAGTTACGAAGAGAGTTGGAAGAAGAAGTAGATCGAAGACGACTGATCAAGCGACGAGCAATGTCAATTGCAATGTAATTCACTCATTCACTGACTGACTGACTGGCTGAGAGTGGCAAAGTTGATAGCAGTGGGAAAGGAAAGTCAATCACAGCAAAGTAAAGCAAAGTAGAGCAGCAGCACTGCCACATCTACTTACCAGTGATTATCTTCCCCAAGTCTGCCCAGTCATTGTATCACTACTACCACTCATTTGCCATCTAACCTGCGCCTCTTCTCTTGAATCTCCTCTACAATGTCAGAGAAAAGAACTTCTTCTCCTTCTTCTTCTCTGCCTTTCTCAGACAAAGAAGGCAATTGACTGTGACAGGGAGAGAGAGGCAAACTTTCCCCTCCGACTACTAATGCACTACCACCACCAGCAGCACTTCCTCTTATTCTCGTTGAAGAAGAAGAAGAAGATGCAAGAGCCACCCTAGTGAAAGAAGAAGAAGAAGAAGAAGTCACCCACCACCAGCCAAAAGACTGCTGTGGAGGGTGCTAATACACACAATGGGACACACCAGTGACTGGAAGAGACGGGAGAGAGAGAGACAATAAGTAGACAATGGGAGAAAGGCAGAAATAATAGTAAGGAGTGGTAGGAGAATGAGAATGAGATGGAGAACAACAAAATCAAATTGAAAGACACCCAAATTGAGTCAAGTCAAATTATAGACAAGAGTCGAGACTGAAGGGATTCACTTTCCCAGTATCATCAGCAGCAGTGAGCGTCCCATTTGTGGCATTATTACCCGAGACACACCGAGAGAGCTCATTTCAGCGCGGATTAGAGAAAGAGAGCTGCTGCTGCTGATTTGATTGACTCCAGCCAAAACTAAACTAAATCTAGAGAAAACGAGATCAAGTTTGGGAAGGAGGAGGCGGAATGGAAAGGGAATGGGAAAAATGAGTGGGTTGCCAGCCAACCACGCAATCAACTCTCTAACCAAGCAGGAAAGCAAAGCAGCAAGGGCACCAAATCAAACACACAGCAAATACGGCGGAAAACAATACACAACCTCACTCCATTACCATATTTTCAATTGACTGGCAATTGAGAGAGAGAACCGGAGAGAGAGCAGACAATTGGAAATGAATTCCGCTTCCACTGTGTAGCACACAGCAAGTGTGAACAGACTCATTCAGCCACTCATTCACTTATTGTCGCCTGTCAACTAAAAGAGTAACTGTGGTGGTAAATTGCCTAATCTCCAGTGTCTCTTTTTCAGTTGATGACAAAACAGAGCAGTGGCACTCGAGTCACCGGAGCAATGGAGCATGACTGCTCTCTGTCTGTGTCAATCTGCTCAAAATAATTCGGCTTGAATTCCATCTCTTTCTCCTCTACCGCAGACATTAGCTTAAGCAGATGCCATCAATAAATGAATGAATAAGCAGGGAAACAGCAGCTACCTGTCAGGCTCGTCAATTATTAATCAGAGCCCGAGAACACCAGCAGCAGCAGAAGCAGAAGACACAATCACCGAGGGCTTAGTTTTTGGTGGTGGTGCTACTTGTTCAATCAGCTAGTCAATGAAGTGGGTAGCAGCAGCAGCAGCAGCAATTGCCCCAATATTAAAAGTGAATTTAAAGTAAATCAGCAGAGCTGCACTGGCTGATTCTGGCAACAAGCAAATCATGTTCTTCCGTTGCTCTCGATAATCAGCTTTACACACACACACTACTTTTGAAAGAGCGAGGAAAAGTGGATTTCTAGGAAAGGCGCAAGCCAGAATAAAAGAGCTAGTTTGTAGTACGATCGATGCACTACTACTCTGCCACTACTACTGCTGCCCGGTGAACTGATGCAGCAGCAGCAGCAGCCCCAGCCCCAGTGTACGGCAACGATCAATATCGCATCGATTACACACAATCGAGAAAGAGAGGAAGATCACATTGAGTACAGCAGTCTTGCCTGCCTGCTTTTCCCAAAGCAGAGGGGGGGGGACAAAGTGTGTGACCAATTTATCGGCCAATAATATCTGGCTGTCTTCAAGAAGAAGAAGAAGGCAGAAACAGTAGCAGCAGCAACTTTGACTGAAGAAGGACTGAAAGCTGCACGAAAGCACACACATACACACACCGATTGGCGCCACATAATTGTCTAATAATTCTCTCTCGATTGCATTTAATCGCAATCGATAGACATCACACCAGCAGCAGCAGCACTGCCTGCAACTGCTGGGCTAAAAATAAAGGCAGTGAAGTAAGAGAAAGAGGGAGAGGAAGAGCGAGCACTAGCACGCAAAGTGTGGTCATTTTAAAATCAATCGCCGATTAAAGATCGTCTTCCGTCTCCGAATTTGTCGTCGTCGTCGATATAATTTTAAAACTGTACCGAGCGTAGATGAAAAACTATGCAGAGAAGAGAGAAGAAGGAAAGAGAAAAGGAGAATTCAAATAAATGCAGAAAAGTTGCTCAGTTTCGGGCTTCAGCGAAACAGCTTTTTGGTACATTTTAGTGGCAGCAGCAGCAGCAGTTTCTGCTGTACTCCAGTCATTCTCGTTTCACTGTAAAACTCTGAAACTAAAGAAAAAAGAAAGCACTCTTTCCAATCAAGTTTGCAGCCAGCTTCAATTCGATCAGCAGAAAAGGCAGCAAGTCACTGTTCAATTATATAATTTATAAGCCCTCACTGGCGCGTACTTTCTCTCTTTTTCTGTGCCAGCCAGCAAGAGTTCAGCAACAGCGGCAGCTGCAATCGCCGCAAATCACACATGAGAGAGAGAGAGGGAGAAAGTTCAGCAGCAGCAGCGGCAGCAGAACTAGACAGAACTAGAGCCTGAAACCGAACCAGAACCTGAACCAAAAAGAGAGAGACATTAAAAATTTACAAAGTTGCACCGCTAAAGTAAATTAGACTGCAGAGAAAGAGAGCGAAAGAGCAGAGTGAGCAGCAGCAGCAGCAGTTCAGTTCAACTGTTCAGTTCAGCAGCCGTGTTCCCCGGCACTATTCAATTGGAAACCTTTCCGCCATTTCCAATCATTTCCTCCCTCCCTCCTGCCCGAAACCCTGGCGCAATTCGATTTGGAAAAAAATAAGAAGACATCAGCCTCCTCTCCACCAACACAGTGTTGTGAGCAAACAAAATTAGGCACAGTGGTGTGTGTGTGCAAACACACCAAATGCTGGAGGAGAAAGCAGGCTGCCAGCAAAATCAGCAAAATCCAAATTGACTGCTGCTGATGCTGATGCTGCTGCCGTCGCAGCAAATGCAAAGGAGGCACACTCTGCTCTTCAGCAGAGAGCTGATTTCCAGTCAGAGTGCACAATCTCGACAATGACAATGACAACAACAATCAATAATCGATTACAAGCTGGCTGATATAAGAAAAAAGTGGAGGAATGAGGAAGTGCTCAGAGCTCAGTTCTCTGCTCTTCTTTGGGGCCTAGAGAGAGAGTGAGAGCAAAGATGGCCAGAGAAACAAACAGCAACAGCAAAAACACTGACTGAAAATGTTGCGAAATGAGAATGAGGAAGAAAACAAAGATGGGCCCGCTTTTCATTTGGAAAGTGAGGGGGACAAATAAAAAGCAGTGCAGAAAAGAGGGAGAGTTTGAGAAAGTGCATTATTTGCTGCTGTCTTCTTGTTTGCAAGCGCTTGCAAACTCAGCAGTGCACAATTAAGTTTTGCCGCCGCCGCCGCCGTCGTCGCTGATGAAAATGCGTCTGTGTTTGTCTGTTTGTCTGCCAACAACAGCGCAAAAATACTGTTGGAAGGCAGGGAGAGCGTGAGCTGATAAATAAGGTTTATTCAACTAAAGGTAGAGAATAACTAACTCACTACAGTGAGATACGCCACTCTAAATAGAGTGGGAGAACAATGCTTGCAAGTTCCAAAATCATAGAGGTTCTAAAACCTAACAAATACACAACAACTAAAAGAGAGAAAAAGAACTCTTCTGAGCAGGGCAAACATCAGACAGACAGACCAAGACCAATACAGCAAACTGCACCACCAAAATGGACCAGTGCTCCTTGGTGCCTCTGACTGACTGCACATCTTCCTCCTTCTTCCTCCTTCTTTCTCGCCGGAACGAAGATGGATACTAATGGCTGCTGCTGCTAGTGTGGTGGTGCTAGGCTGCTGCCAGTAATTGGCGGTTATTAATTATCAATGACAGGCTAAGATAAAGGATCGATCAATCGATTGAGCCGCTGCTGCTGAGCAGCAATTAACGAGCAGCAAGAACTGCTGCTGCTGCTGCTGGACGGGTATAGAAAGAAAGAAAGACTGAAAAAAATTGGATTGTACGAAAAGCGGCACTAGCAAATTGCGCTCACGATGCCGTCGCTGCTGCTGCTGCTGCTGCTGCTGCTGGACAAGGCGATAAAAGTGGTGGCGGTGAAGGGCCACACCATCAAGGTGACAAATGGCCTACTCCAGGAAAAAGAGAGAGGGAAAATGGAAAGGGTGCAAGGTGCAGTGACAGACACGACGACGACCATTGCTCATGAGATTTGGCAGCGCAGACACTTCACCGACAGCAGCAGCAGCAGCAGCGGCAGGGCAAATGCAAACGACAGAAGGAAAAAAAGAAGAGGAATCGAAAGAGAGAGAGCACTAAAGAGCGTGTCAACGCCCGGGCGTTCCAGAAACACAGACACAGACACAGTCCGACAAGACCACTCTGACGGTCAAGTGAACAGAGTGAGCTAAAAAGAAAAAATGAGAGAGGGCAGGCAGCAAAAAGTGCTTCAACAAAAAAAACTAAGCAAAGGTCTAGGAGAACATGCTGCAATGACACACGCTGAATGCACTCTCTGTGAACTACTACCACCACCCGAAAAAAATGGAGTGGACCAGCAGAACTATCGACAGCAGAGGACAGCTTGTACTCTAGGTTGTGCCAGCTTTCCCGGCGCTACTTTGTAATTAAAGAATCTTTCAATTACTGCAGCAGAGGCAGCAACAACAACAGCAGAAGCAGCAGAAGTGACAGTGTTTTAATCACAATCGGTAATTTGATTAAGACAAACTACCACCACCACCACAGCAGACTACGAAGAGGACGCAGAGAGAAAATGAGGACATCGAGGATGAGGCGACAATGAGGAGTAAAAAGAGTAGAGGAAGCCACAGAACTCTACCACAGCAGGCAAAGGCTGCAAATTGACTTTCCCGCTCCGCTCGAGGCGCAATTTGGCGCACTGCCAAACCAAAATGGATTCCCCATCCGATGGATTCCCTTTGCTTAGAATAACTCTCTCTCTCTCTCTTTCTCTCTCTTTCTCTCTCTCTCTCTCTCTCTCTCTCTCGATATTACTCTGCTGATGCCCCAGAGTCAGCAAATGCTGCTGCTGCTGCTGCTGCTGGAACAGACTCAGCACGCGTGAGGGCTAAAGCTCCGGAAAGAGGAGAGGAAAATTGTGAGGAAAAGCGCGGGGGTGAGGACAATAATTCCAGCTCTGGTGCAATTCGGCAGCCATTTAATGGAAATGGAATGAAATTGCGTACGATTTAGAGCTCATTCATTGGCAGATGAGAGAGAGAGAGAGAGAGAGAGAGAGAGAGAGAGAGAGAGAGAGAGAGA
>JAALOO010001028.1_pt1 | contig 21321 bp, 21 predicted proteins | sample 7257641 | NCBI WGS metagenome assembly JAALOO01 (sample SAMN14085613, study PRJNA598686) | mite metagenome | biome: ENVO:01001000; feature: ENVO:01001002; material: ENVO:01001226; isolation source: single female mite from University of Michigan culture on fish food culture... ...
CTCTCTCTCTCTCTCTCTCTCTCTCTCTCTCTCTCTCTCTCTCTCTCTCTTCTACCACTACCTTTTCTACTATTTATTATTGTCGATTGATAAATAAAAAAAACCTCTTTTTCAAACCTCTTTAGAAGTCCATTTCAGTGGCTTTCAGTGTGCTCCATCTTGCGGAGTTTCTCGGCAGCTTTTGCCGATTTTTTGCAGTGCAAACGTGTTTGTTTTGGTTTGTTTTGCAGCTCTGGTGCTGTCATCAGTTTGTTTCTATTTGGCGATCTTGAAGATCAAGAAAGAGAAGTTTTTCTTTTTTCTTTTTTCTACAATCCAAATCAAGGCCATGGACATTTCCGAGCATGTGAACAACATCCTCGATCAGATGCTCGCGGCAAAGGTGTCGCCGAGTGACTTCAACTCCATCGAGTACATCAACCGCATCTTCCCCAATGAGCAGTCGCTCTCGAACATTGACGAGGTGCTGCGGATACTGAAGGAGAAGATCGCCTTCCTCGACACTGAAATTCGCAGCGTCATCTGCTCGCAGAAGAGCGTCGAGGAGAACGGCCGGCGGACGCTGGAGGACGCCCAGACGCTCATTCTCTCGCTGACCAATGTCATCAAGGAGATCAAGGGACAGGCGAAGCAATCGGAGAAGATTGTAAGCTGATTGCTCATTTCAAACGGATAATCAAGCTCTAATAAAACTTCCTCCTCTTTTTTTCAGGTAAACGAAATAACGTGCAATATAAAGCAGCTGGACAATGCAAAGCGCAATCTGACCGCCTCCATTATCATGCTCAACAATCTGCACATTCTCGTGCAAGGAACGCAGATTCTCAAGTGAGCTCTTCAACAACCTGACGTTTTCTTAATAAACATTCAAGTTTCAATCTTTATATCTTTCTCCGTAGAGACACCACCAAGAAGCGACAGTACGGCGCCGCGGCCAAGACGCTGCAGGGCATCCTCGACGTTCTCAAGCACTTCAGCCGCTTCCGCCACATTCCGCACATTCTCCGCCTGGTGACCGAAATCGAGGAGGTCTGCGCCCGCCTGGGCGCCCAGATACTCGCCGACTTCTACGCCACCTTCGACCTGAAGAACGTCGCCACGCCGCCCCTGACCTCCGCACAGATTCACCTCCTCGCCGAGGCCTGCCTCGTCCTCTCCATCCTCGAGCCGAAGTACAAACGGGAGCTGCTCGCTTGGTTCGTCGACAGCGAGCTGAGCGAGTACCGGACGCTCTTCGCGGAGAACCAGGACATCGCCTGGCTGGACAAGGTGGACAAGCGCTTCGCCTGGCTGAAGAAGCACCTCATCGTCTTTGAGGAGAAGATCGGCTTCCTCTTTCCACCTAGCTGGGAGGTGAGCGAGTGCATCGCCGTGGAGTTCTGCCGCCTGACCCGCCGGGAGCTGGTGAAGGTGATGAACAACCGCTCGCTGGAGCTCGAGGTGGCCGTCCTCCTGCCGGCCATCTCCAAGGCGACGGCCTTTGAGAAGCTGCTCTCGCAACGGTTCACCGGGGTGACGTTGACCAGCGGACAGTTTGCCAGCGGTTCGGCGGGGAATTTGGCAAAGAAATCAAGTGGAGGTAGTGGTGGCAATCCCTTCAGCGGCCTGATCACCGTCTGCTTCGAGAACTACCTGAACATCTACGTGGAGGCGCAGGACCGCAGCTTCGCCAAGATGATCGACCAGTTTGTGGAGGAGCAGCGAAAGGCGGCGACCTCATCATCAGCAAATAGTTCTGAAACTTCCACGGCAAGGGCGGAAATTCTGCCCACCAGCGGGAAGCTCTTCACGCAGTACAAGAACTGCCTCATTCAGTGCATCTCACTGAGCAATCGCATGCCGCTGGTCCTCCTCTCCACTACCTTTCAGAAGTACCTGCGGGAGTACGCCCACAAGATACTGCAGGCGGCCATTCCCAGGGTGGGCAGTGCTGGTGCTGCTGGCGGGAGTTCAGGTGGAGTGCTCTCCCTGGGCGCCAGCCTCTCCAGCACGCTCTCCTCGGCCGCCTCGGCCGCCTCTGCGGCTTCAGGGGCGGCAGGAGGTCTGTCGGCTGCCTCCTCCTCCGCCGCCGCCGGCCTCCTGCAGATCTTCATGAAGGACCTGGAGAACCGGGCCTACTCGGTGCCGGAGATCGTCCAGCTGTGCGCCATCATCCTCACCGCGCACTACTGCCTGGAGACGACGCAGCAGCTGGAGCGGAAGATCACCGAGAAGGTGGACTCGTCGCTGGTGGAGCGCATTAGCTTCAGCGGCGAGTGTGACATCTTTCATGCGTAAGTTGATGAATGAGGGAACGAGTTTTTTTGTTGACTTTTAACTGTTTTTTCCCTCTATTCTAGAACGATCGTCAACTGCATTCAGCTGCTGACGCACTCGATTGAGTACAGCTGCGAGCAGCCGCTGCTGACGATGATCAAGGTAAGGAGGAGGAGGACTTGCTTTTATTTTTATTAGCTAACTAACTAACTTGCCTACTCTCCTCTCTGCAGACCGCCTGGTCGAACGTCGACACGCCCATCGGTCCGAGCGCCTACGTGAGCTCGCTGACGGCCACCTTTCACCAGCTCTTTCCGGTGATCCGGGAGAACCTGCACGAGCTGCCGGCGCAGTTCTACGCCTTCTGTCTGCGCTTCGCCACCGCCTTCATCGCCAAGTTCATCGCCAACCTCTACCGCTGCAAGCCGCTCAGCCACGGCGGCGCCGAGCAGCTGCTCCTCGACTCGCACACGCTGAAGAGGACGCTGCTGGAGCTGCCCGAGTACGGCGCGACGGCCACCGTGGCCATGGTCATGGGCGTGGGAGGAGGTGGAGGTGGAGGTGGAGGTGGAGGTAAAAACGTGCCCAACACCGCCGCCTACAGCTCCACGGTGGTGAATGGAATGACGAAGGCGGAGATGATACTGAAGATTGTCCTAGTGAGCGCCGCGCCGCCGGAGATGTTCGTCGAGAACTACTTTAAGCTGATTCACGAGAAGGACATCAGCGAATTTCAGAAGGTGCTCGACATGAAGGGCATCAAGAAGGCAGAGGCGGCCCTCCTCTCCGACCTCTTTCGCAAGAAGTGTCTCACTTTGAGCAGTGGTTCTGGTGGAGGTGGTGCTGGAGGTGGTGATCATCAACGTTCGACAGGAGGAGTGTCTGCTGGAGTGAATGCAAACGAGACGGCGGAAGGGTCGGAGGAAACGGCAGCGGCTTCAGCAGCCGAGCTCGAGTCGAGTCGCATCAAGAAGCTGGAGAAGCTGATCAAGAAGCGTCTCTAGGTAGTCTTTGAAATGTGTTCTTTTGAAGAGAGATGTAAAAAGGTGATGAGCTTTTTTTAAATCTATTCTGGTGCTTTATCTCGATAAAGCGCCAAGCGAGATCGGGCGCCATCTAACGCAACCAAAGTCTATCCTCAGTGTATCTGTCTGCTGTCGCCAGATACTGTGCTTGCGCTCCCTTTCTCTCTCTCTCTCTCTTCTTTCGCTCACCCTCTCACTCTTACTCACTGTGTCTCGGGCACGTCTCTTTGAGCGACTTGGCAGCAGCAGAAGAAGAAGAAGAAAAGGCAGCACAAACACACACTCTCTCTCTCTCTCTCTTGGACCTGACTTCTCTTTGCCATCTCACACACAATCTGTCTGGTCAGGTTGACAAAGTCACACACAGCCAGCCAGCCACTGGTCATCATCCCATCCATTCACCCTTTATCATCTTCAGCCGCACCTGCTCAGTACACTGATCAACTGAGCAGAGAGCAAGCACAGCAGAGCTGAGGAGCACCGCAAACGTAACGCCCACCAGTACTGCACGCAACCACAACAGACAGCTGAGAGAGAGAGAGAGAGCAGACGTTGTCAGCCTGTGCAGCAGCAGAAACATCAGCCTCAGCAGCACCAGCCTCACCGATTTGCCACAACACTCTCTTCTTCTTCTTCTTTTCACCACCAACCCTCCTCGATCAGCAGCAGCAGCAACAACAGCAATAGCACCGCTTCATAGTCCATTACCAGTGTTTAGCTTCCGCTCCTAACCATCACCACCACCACCAATCCACCACCATGGCCGAGTACTGGCTGATATCGGCGCCGGGGGAGAAGACCTGCCAGCAGACGTGGGACACACTGAACGGAATGCTGGCCAAGCACGGCGCCGACCAGTTCTGCAAGGCGAATCGCTTCAACATTCCCGACCTGAAGGTGGGCACCCTCGACCAGCTGGTCGGCCTGAGCGACGACCTGAACAAGCTGGACACGTACGTGGAGTCGGTGAGTCGGAAGCTGGCCACCAGCATCGGCGACATCCTGGAGAAGGGCCAGCCGCTGGGGGAGCAGCTGCAGGCGAACGGACAGGAGCTCTCCGCCTACCTCACCAAGTTCCAGTGGGACAGCGCCAAGTTCCCGGTGAAGCAGTCCCTCAAGTCGCTGCAGGAGATCATCAACAAGCAAATTGGGCAGATCGACCAGGACCTGAAGACGAAGACGGCCACCTTCAACAACCTGAAGGGCAGTCTGCAGTCGCTGGAGCGCCGGGCCACCGGCAGCCTCCTGGTGCGCAACCTCACCGAGCTGGTGAAGAAGGACCACTTTGTGCTGGGCAGCGAGTACCTCACCACGCTGCTGGTGGTCGTCCCCAAGGCGCTCTACAAGGACTGGTCGCTCAAGTACGAGAAGCTGACCGACATGATCGTCCCCCGGTCGAGCGCCCTCCTCTTCGAGGACCAGGAGCACGGCCTGTGGAACGTGACGGTCTTCAACAAGGTGGTGGACGAGTTTAAGCTGAAGGCCCGGGAGAACAAGTTCGTCGTGCGGGACTTCACCTACAGCGAGGAGGACATTGCCGCGGGGAAGAACGAGCTGGCCCGCCTGGAGAGCGACCTGAAGAAGCAGTACCACCTGCTGATGCGCTGGCTGAAGGTCCACTTCAGCGAGTCGGTCATCGCCTGGGTGCACGTCAAGGTGCTCCGCCTCTTCGTCGAGTCCGTCCTCCGGTACGGCCTGCCGGTCAACTTTGTCGCCGCCGTTCTTCTCCCACCGAAGAAGAACCAGCGCCGGCTGCGAGAGCTGCTCAATCAGCTGTACGCCCACCTGGACACCTCCATCAGCCAGGGGCCGATTGAGGACATTCCCGGCTTCAACATTGGCGCCCAGGAGTACTACCCCTACGTCTCCTTCAAGATCAACATTGACTTTGTCAGCGCGAAGACCCAGTGAGCCGGGAGGGAGAGAAGAGTTTGTTTACCTTTTTTCTCCAGCGTCTATCTATTTATTCCTCTGCTCGCTGCCTCGTCTCTTCGGCCTGCTTCTTCGTCTTCTTCTTCTTCAGCTACTCCAGAAACTAAATCGGCAATAGATTTTTCCTTTCTTTTTCTTTTAAACTCATCAACGCCACCAACTCTTCTGCAACTCCTCTCCTTTCCTCATCTCTAATCCAGAGCCAAGATTTTATCTTCTTCTTTTTCTTCTTCCTCCCACTCACCATTATTACCGCCATTTTATCGCCTCAGCTGACCAGTCTCTCCTCGCTCTTATTCCAAGCCTAGTCTAGTGTGTTTGCTGCTGCTCCTGTTGAAGTGTGTGGTCTGTTGGTAGTGGTCTGTGTGATTGATCCATAGCAGTGACATTCCATCACACCCACCCACACACCCACACACCCTCACACCAGTGACCAAGTTTGCTGAAAACTTGGCTCCCACTTTTTCCTCTCTTTCCAATTCTTTCCTCTTCTCTTTCATCCCTCCCCACACACTGCTGTGTAAAAGACATCAGAAATACCTTCTTCTCTATGTGTTGTTTAACTGTTGATTGATTAATTAGTTACTTTTATTCTCTAATTAACAGATTGAATTGAACAGATAAGATAAGATTGCGCGCCTAAGGGGGGAGATTTGATACAGGGTTTGGCTTGGTGATCCAAAAAAGGTGAAGATTCCTAAAAATGATGTTTTATTGTTTACAGAGGCAGAGGTGGTGATGAGGGAGATGGGGAGACCGATTGCTTGTCTTCCTCCGCTTGAAGACGATGCCTTTGTACAGATGATGGGGATGGTGATGGTTGTGGGGTTAAAATGATGAAACCTCAGCCCCCTCAATTCTATCCTCCTCCTGCGCCCCTCTCAAATGTCGAAGAATGAGGAGTAGATTTGCTGCGCCACGCGAATGTAGTCCTGCTTCTCGTGGTCGCTCATCAGGCTGATGTGCTCGTCGGTGAGGGCGCCGATGCTCACCGGGCCGCCGCAGACGGTCACCTTGGGCAGCGTCTCGAGGAACTCGACGTGCTCGGCGCTGCCCGACGGCCAGCCGTCGTCCATCGGGTCGTCCTTCAGCTCGATGGTGGGCGGCGGCGGCGGATTGGCCAGCGGGTCAAAGGGCTCCTCCTCGCTCTTGATGCCGAAGATCTTCGCCAGGCGAGACCAGCGTTCATTGGTGAAGCGGTCGAACTGCTTGCCCTCGCAGTCGAGGATCGCCTGGAAGACCTCCTTCGCCTCGTCGGAGTTCAGGTCGATGCCGTTCAGGCTGTTCAGGTCGAGGTTCTCGATGATGTTGGCGCCCGGGTGGTGATTCCCGTTGACTAGCTTACTGCCGCCGCCAGCACCGTTACTCTTTGCCTCAAAGGAGCTCGCCCCGGAGATGGTGCTCTCCACCATCCAAATGGGCTGCTCCTTCTTGGGCAGGTTGGCGGCGGCAGAGGCGGCCGCCGCGGCCGTCGCCGCGTCCTCAATCTTCACGTTGAAGGGGCCGTCGGGCAGGCCCATCATCGCCCCGTACGGCCCTCTGAGGCCCTTGCTCTTGTCGGCCCACTTGCCCTGGGCGAAGCTGCCGTCGTAGACGTGATTCGCCTGCTGGTCTTGCGGCGTGGGAATGTCCGGGTCGAGCAGCTCCGGCGGGTAGCGAATGTCGTCGAGCTCTTTGAGCAACATGTACAGCGGCTCCATGGTCTCGTTGAACTTGGCGAGCATCTTTCGCGAGTCCGCCTTTGGCAGGTGGTTCGGGTCCTCGTGGACGTCGTGGCCGCAGAAGGTGCACCTAAACAAGGGTGAAAAGGTAAGTCGTCAGTCTTTTTAATTTACCCTCAACAACTTTCACACTTACCTCAACTCGCCGGTGTTGATGTCGAGGAGCATGTCCACCTCCAGGTCGGTAAAGGACTTGTTACACTCGGAGCAGATGAAGGAAGCTCGAGAGGTGTTATCACGGTCAATCAGCTCGAACTTCTTGCGAATGTGGTCCAGCTTGTACTTCACCACGTTCACGAAGACGAGGTAGTTGATGTAGTAGTAGTTCTGGCGGAAGGTCTTGCCCGCCGTGTCCGTCTCCATCCTCAGCTTGAACTTGATCAGCTTGTCGTTCTTCAGCAGCGCCAGAATGCCACGGAGCTGCTTCTTCTCGAAGCGCAGCAGCTCCAGCATCTCGTCCTCCTTGAGCACCACCCGGCGGATGAGCAGGTCGACGACGATCACCTGCTCGACGGTGTAGAAGCCGCGAAGTACCTTCTGCACGAGGTGCTTCAGCGGCCGCGGCACCTCCATCGTCGTCGTCATCCTCCTCCTCCGGATTCCACTCAGCCGAGGACTCCTCTTCTGCCGGTGGTGGTGGTGGTGGTGGTGGTGGTGATGCGGAGAAACGAAGTAGAAGTAGAAAGAGAAAATCGGTTCGCGGAAAGTTCCGGCTCAGCGGCGTTAATGGTCAGAGAGAGAGAGAGAGAGAGAGGTGTTCTCGTATAATCTTCTACCGTGCAGGTGCAGAGTTCTACTTGCGTGCACCAGTTTTAGAAACTGGAAGCGATCCAGCAGCAGCGGCAGCAGCTGATTCGAGTGAAAACAACAATCGGCGGCTATTTGGACAGTCGCCTGTCGATCAGGGCGCATCTGCCAGCGAAGAAGAAGAAGAAGAAGAGGCAGCAGCAGAAGCAGCAGAAGAGCAGGCGAGTTTTTGCTGTGTTTTGTGTGATTGTGAATGTTGTGGTCGGGCAGGCTCCCTCCCTCACCATCACTCGAGTTGGATACACACAATCCAATCCGTCGCAGTAGTCAGGAGTCTTCTTCTTCTTCTTTTTGTTGCTGTTTGTGGCGCCCAGTCGCCAGGAGTACTACTGCTGTCGTCAGTAGTGGTGCCCTCGTTTTTAAGCTGCTGCTGTTGCTGCTGAAGGGGGCGCAGAACCTGAATCAGGTTTGCTGCTGCTGCTGTTGCAGAACTGAACTGTACACTACAGCTGCTGCTCTTCACTTCCGAGGAAAAAGAGAAGACATTGAACCTCACAGTGGCGGTGGACGCCTGTGTGGGTCATCAGTCTCTCTCTTCAAGAGCTGAAGAAGTAGCAGCAGCAGCTGAAGAAGAAGTGGTCGCATCATCATCACCCCTGCACTGTTTTATTTTTTATTGTTTGCTGACCATCAAGTCTTTCTCTTTCGATTTCTTCTTCTCCTTCTGCTTTGCCACTCTCAGCAGCCTTCTGGTCATCAACACTGACCCAAATGCTGCTACAACTGCTGCTGCGTCTGTTGGCTAGCTGTCCAAGCGCTAATTGACGTACTGTGGCACCGGATGAGGCTTCAACGACATCAGCTTCGGTGGTGCTTTCGCTGTCGCCTGTTGGTGTTGGCTCCCAGTGGATGAGGTTTGTTGGTAGTTTCTCCATCTCACTTTGCTCTTTATTGCCCACTCAGCTCACATCTTTCACTTCCTTCCTCTTTAGCAATTACGCCAGTCAACGGCCGCCACAACGACCAAAAAACCAACAAACCACAATGCTCAACAGATCTATCTAAACAAGGAACAAATAGTCAGAGACCTCCTCCACCACTTCTTAACTCAACTCAACTCAAGATTACGAATCGCACAAGTGCAACTAATCTCCGATCATGGACCTAACTCAACAGCTTCAAACCACCACCACCACCACCACCATGAGCACCACCAATCTCAGCGGCCTGCAGCCGATCGAGTTCATCCTGCCAAATGCCATCCTCTCGTTGACCGAGTGGAGCACCCGGCCGGAGGGAGCCGACGGCGCCGCCTCCGAGCTGACCTTCAGCATGGAGCACCTCTACCTGCTCATCAACTACGCCCTCGGACGGCTCTTCAAGCCGGGCTTCCCCAGCGCCGTCATCTCGCGGGACGTCTTCCACAAGCCCGTCGAGGTGCTCGACGAGAACAAACTGGAGGTAAGCTAGGCTAGGCTCAGTTTCGAGTTCGATTTGGCAGGGTTCTGATTAACCACTTTTCTCTTTTTGCACCAGATCATCGACCACTACTGGTACATCATCATCGCTGCCCTTTCGCTCTTTCTTCTTGCATTCTTCATTCCCATTCTGTGCTTTCTCTGCTGCTGCTTCTGCTGCAGGAGCAACAGTGGCAACAGCGGCGTCGGTCGTAAGCCGCCGAAGCCGCGCTCGGCTCGCCACTACGTCCAACACCAGTCTCAGTCTCAGTCCCATCAATACCCTTCGAGCAGTGGTGGCCACCGGAGCTCCTCATCTCGGGGAGGCGGTGCCTCACATCACATCCACTCCACCTCCTCCTCTTCCTCCTCCTCAAGGCACACCTCAAGCAGAAGCTCTTCAGCCTCAAGGCACAAGGTGGAGAGTCCCTGCGACTGCTGCTTCCGGCCCATCCTCTCCCTGCTCCTGCTCAGCCTTCTCGTGCTCACCTTTCTCTTCATCGTCTGCGCCTTCGTCACCAACGACTCGCTGGCGGGCGGCGTCAAGGCGCTGCCCCAGGCGGCAAACAGCTCACTGGCCGACTTTGAGCTGTACCTAAACAACACCCAGTACGAGCTGGACATTCTCTTCAAGACCAACTTTGCCCAGCTGGAGTCGCAGCTGCGGGCGAACCTGAACCGCAGCGGCGACATTGTCCGCAATCGACTGGCGGTCATCTCCGAGGCGATTGCCATCAACAACCTGACGCAGATTGTCGCCAGTAAGTGTGGACTTACTTATTGATCTTATTCTGTTTGTTTACTTTTTCTAAAAACGCATTCACTCCCCCCCCCCCCCAGATCTGCAGCCCATCCTCCACGACCTGAAGCGGCTGATCAACGACACCGGCGAGCTGAAGTTTCTCACCGCGCAGCTGAAGGGGAAGATTGCCCGCAGCAAGGCGGACCTGGCGGAGTTCTTCGCCCTCTGCCGCCATCCCGTCTGCCTGGAGCTGTCCACCAAGTACCGCGCCCTCGTGGAGACCTTCAGCGTCAGCTCGCGCATCGACAGCCTGCCCCGCCTGCTGCCGGTGACCGAGAAGCTGGAGTACCTCCTCGGGCGGGACATTGTGCGGGAGGTGAGCAAGGGCAAGGAGCGGCTGGACCGGCTGGCGGGCGCCATTCAGCGAGTGGTGGACGAGGTGCTGCCCGGCATTGGGCGGCACGTCAGCCACGCCAGTCAGGTGCTCAACGACAATGTCGAGGCGATCAATGGCATACTGGCGCAGCCGGTGCCCACTGTGAGGCGGCTGCAGCGGGCGATGGGTCGCTCCGGGGCATTCATTGCGCAGCATGAGCACTACGTGTAAGTGGAGGGGTGGGGGAGTTTTTGTGATTTTTTTTAATACTTAACCCATCTTCTCTCTGCAGACAATACCTCGGCCTGACCGCCACCCTCCTCCTCTTCACCATCCTCCTCTGCTACCTGGTGGGGCTGCTCTGTGGCGTCTGCAGCGACCAGCCGACGCGCTACAACTTCCGCCTGCGTTCCAAGAAGTCGGAGCTCTTCTTCACCCTCGGCCTCGCCCTCTTCTTCCTCTCCTTCACCCTTCTCCTGGTGCTGGCCACGCTGTCGGTGGTGGCGGGCGGCGTCAGCGACCGCTCCGCCTGCTACTACCTGGAGAATGTCTCCGAGCCGCAGAGCGAACGGGTCATCAGGCTGCTGCAGAGTGAGCTGCTCGGCGGCGGTGGAGAGGATAATGGAAAAGGTGGTGGTGGGCTGATTGAGAAGATCATGGGCGGAGAAGGTGGAAATAGTGGCGGTGGAGATACTGCTGCTGCCGACGAGCTGAAGCCCGCGCTCGCCTACCTCCGACACGTTCAGCTGGCGCAGCTCCTCTCCCGGTGCCACGCCAACGGCAGCCTCTTTGACGTCCTTCAGCTCGACTTTGAGCAGAAGATTCGGGTGCCGGTGACGCGGCGGCAGCTCACCGGCGGCGGCGGCGGCGGCAAGAGCCTCACCAACAGCATCGACGATCGCTATGGCTCCACCACCGACACTTTGGAGGGCGAGGAGGGCCAGGCAGTGGCCTACATCAAGCTCTCCGATGTGGTGCTCTTCAAGGAGAAGAAGACCATCGAAGACTACCTCAGCGGACTGCTCGGTCGGCTCGACCAGCTGGGCCCGGTGGGCTCGGACGGCGGCGGCGGCGGCAACGGCCTGGTCCTGCTCACCGCCCAGGGCGAGGAGCTGCTGCGGGCGCTGCAGGAGACGCCCCTGGAGACGCTCAACTTTAGCTCCTTTGCGCACGTCATCCGCCACAGCATCACCCCGGTGGACCTGGAGCTCATCAGCCGCCGCCTGGAGGAGGAGTCGCTGAAGCTGCCCGAGGCGGAGATTGACAATGTGGCGCGGCTGCGGAACATCGCCATGGACCTCAAGTCGAGCCGCGATCTGATCAACTCCATCACCAACAAAATTGTAAGTTGTTACTTTAGTACGATTTTTAAATTTAAAGTTTGTGCTTTTGATAGGAAAATCTGACGCGAAACGCCGAGAAGATTGAACGCAAGTCGCACTACAACGGGCGGGGAATGCGCGAGACGCTGGCGCTGCTGCTGAAGCAGGCCGCCGACGCGCAGCGCTTCATCAACGTCCGCGGACGGGCGGAAATTAAGGCGGTCCTGCGCAGCTTCATCGCCGACATTGGCGCCCTCATCAGCCAGTACATTGCCCACGTCGAGTACCGGGTAAGTGATCGGTGGGGAGGAGAGGATTTCCGTTTGTTTATTTAAGAGAGGTGAAACTCTCGAAGTGAGTTTCTGGCCTACTGACATGGTAGTCAGTGAGAGGCCCAAAGTATCTCACATTCCTTTCTTCTTTCTTCTGTTCACATTCTTTCTCTTTACACACAGATCAAGCACGAAATTGGCCGCTGCGAGCCAGTGAGCCGGGCCTTTAATCACACCGTCGAGGCGCTCTGCGATGATATCGTCCTCCCCTTTGTAAGTGCTGCCCCTTTTTTGTTTCTTTTCTTTCCTCGTTTTGTGTGTGCCTTGCATGTTCTTGGGTTTAGTTAGTTGGGTGGGGAGAGGGAGTGTGTGTGTGTGTGAGCTATCGTTTGATTTCTGCCCTGCTCTCTCGGACACGCTGTGTTTACACTGTAATGACTGTTTCTATCCCTCTCTCTGTTTCCATGATCATCCTGATCACCACCACCACCACCACCACCACCACCACCACCATTGCCCCTATTTATAGACCGCCTGTTGGTTCAGCATTGCCGTCTCGCTGTTGCTCTTTGTGCCCGCGACGGTGCTCGTCTGTGCGCTCAACTCGCTCTTTCGGCGCATCAAGCGCTCCTCAGTTCGGAGAGAATCGTAAGTGCTGCTACTGCTACTGTTACTGCTCCTTCACGGTCGCTTTAGACTGTCGATGCTGTTTAGCTGTTCGTTGACACTTTTGCCTTCCCCCTTTTCTTTCCCTCCCCTCCTCCTCCTCCTCCTCAGCAGAATATTAATTATCGACAATTACGATGAGGACAACATTCCGCTGGCGGAGTAAGTGTGCTGATGCAGCTGCTGTCTGCAGTTTGCAGTGTTTGCGGTCGTTTAACTGTTGCTTTCCTTTTCCTCTTTTTCCTTACTCCTTGCTTCCATTAGAATCGACAAGGAGAGCTCCCATCGGCGAATAGTGCCCAGCGCCCCGGTGGGCAACTTCTCCGACCAAGGAGGTGGTGGAATGGGCGGCGGTAGTGGCACAGGTGGTGGTGGCCACTTCTCCGAGGAGGAGACCTGGTCGCCCAGTGCCCTTCCCCAGCACCACTACTCCCGACCGCCGCCGTACCACTTTTAGGGCCCTGGCCGCCGCTGCTGCTGCTGCAATCTCATCTCATCTTCTTCTTTTTGCATTTCTTGTGATGTTCAACTCGTCTTCTTCTTCCTCTTTTCGTCGTGTTCTTCGTCTTCCTTCCTTCCTTCTTTCCTTCTCAGCTTCTCAGCTTCTCATCAGCGTTTTACTAATTAACTGCTAATCGAGTCTGCCACCACTTCTACTTCTTCCACAACAACAACTACAGCTACTACCAACCAGCAATTGCTAGCCTTAGCTTTAGCTTTAGCAACAGCAACAGCAGCTAATCGAACAACAAAAGAAGAGGGGAAGTGGCTAATTGCTGACTGCCTCAGTCGATTAACTACTGCGGATCTTTGCCGCCCCCTCCCCTCTCTTTCTCCTCCTCGCTGAACAGCACAATGTTTAGTGTTGTGTAATCCCATTTAGATGTGAGGGGAGAGGAAAAGAGAAAAATGTTGTGTAGACACAAACACACACACACACACCACACACTCACTGCGATATACTCACTCTCTTGTACAACAGTTTTCATTTTCTCTTCCTTTTCTCCTTTTTCTAGTGCTAAACAAAGTTTTTCTTTCACTGCCAGTGGCATCCTTGCTGCCTACTGTCTGACTGACTACTGCTGCATGACATTGCGCGAAACGGTGAGAGAGAGAGAGAGAGGGAGAGTTAATTTCTTCTTTCTTTCGATCACTGATTTTGTCACTGTTGTGGTGGTGGTTGCCCTTGGACACTTTTTTTATTGTTTTTTACTTTTTGTATCATTAGAGATTGTGGTGTTGTTGTGGTATGACTTGATGAGTGAGTGAGTGAGTGTTTGGCGAGTGTTTGTCATTTTTCCGTCCATTTCTGCAGAGTTCTTTTCTTCTTCGTTCTCTTCGTTGCTTTCATTTCCGTCTGTCCTCCTCGTCGCACTGCTCCTCCTCATTGCCAATCAATTGACAGTTCAGTTGCTGTGATTGGCTGTGTCTGTCTGTCTGTCTGTCTGTGGGCCGTTTTTTGATGGCGGTGGTGGTGATGAGGATGAAAATAATGAACAGGGATGGAGATGGGGATGGGGTCGATGTCATTGTTGCTAATAAGGAGATGAAGAAGTGTCACAGTATGTGGAGGTGCTGTCATTTCTCCTCGGAACTGCGGCTGACTAGACACGGACGACGAGCTGTCGTCTTCCTGTGTGACACTGTGCATCACGGCTGTGTTTTCTTTGTACAAAATGTGTGTGTGTGTGTGTGTGTTTGGGGAGAGGATGGGGATGATGATGGCCAAGCGTCTGTCTGTCTGTCTTAAAAGTGTCATCTACTCGTTTGCTTGTTTGTTTGTACTGAAGTGTTTGCTTGTTTTGACATCACATGAAGTGCTACTGTTACTCTCTTTGTCACACTCCTTCTGATCATCATCATCATCGGAGGAACATAATTCGAAAGAATGAATGAAATTCGGGGCTTTATCGACAGCCACACACTGATGGCAAAGGGGGAGGGGAGAAGAAATGATGGCAATGGTGAGCATTGGCAAGTGGGCGTGTTGTGGACCGAAGTGCGTCACTGGATGGTGCAGCACTTGCGCTTCTTCTTCAGCGTCACCTGCTCCACTTGGACACCGCCGCCGCCGCCGGTTTTGTCGCCCGGCGGGACGATGATGCCGTGCTGCACCTCCACGACGCCCGGCGCCATTGGAGTTTTGGCCGGGGAGGAGGAGGAGTTGTGGCCCCCACGATTGGGACTGCTGTGAAGGTCGGCGGATTTAGTGGCCGTGGCTGAGAGTCCGTTTGAGGAGTGCTCTGCCGCGTCGACCATGTCTCGGGTGGGGGTGATCGGCTTGCCCTCCTTGATCAGATTGACGATGATGTCCGCCTCGCGGCTCAGCTCGGAGCCCGGCCGGAAGGGGTTGTCCGCCTCGCCGTCGTCGGTCATGTTTCTGTTTGGATGGGGAAAGATGGGAGAGATTAAAAGGGTTAAAAAGGGTTAGTTTTGGATTTTGAGAGGATTTTAAAGGGGATTCTTTGTGTGTATGCAAAGTTGTGTGTTAGCCCACTTCTTCTTCCTCTTACACATGACCACTACTGCCGCCCGCTCTTGCCCTTCCATCTCGGCCGACGTCAATGAAGGCCACCCGGCGGGGCACCTCCACCAGGTACATCTTTGGCCGCGTGTCGATGGCCGAGGTGGAGCGCGGCATCGAGGTGAGGGTCACCATCTTGGTTGACATTGGAGAGGGGTGATGAGGATGAAAATGAAGAAAGGGGAATAGAAGAACACTGCTGAAGAGACGCAAGGAGAAAGAGGGATTTTGACAGAGCACAGTAGCTGTGCACTGTGCTCTGCTCTCGCACACTGATTCGATTACTACTGCGACACACTGTCAGAAGTACTCGTTGACGTCTTCGTCGTCGTCGTCGACGACGCTATTATTAAGTTGTTGGGTGGTGGTGGTGGTGGTGTTGGTGGTGAATGCGTTCCTTGTCGCACAAAGGCTGCTGTCGTACAGAGTGGTGGTGGTGAGGGTGGTGAAGGTGGTGATGATGTTTGCATGGCACCGCCGGACACAAAGCACTGGTCGTGGTGGTGGTGGTCGTGGACACTAGGGCGGAAGTCAGCAGCCTGTGTTCCCTTCTGGTGGTGGTAGCTCTTCTGTGCAAAGTCAAGCTCTCTCTCTCTCTCTCTCTCTCTCTCTCTCTCTCTCTCTCTTTCCTTTTTCTCTTTTGCGCGAATCACGGCTCCGAAAATTGGTCTCGTTTGTGTGTGTGTGTTTGTACAGTCGTTGTATTGTGTGTCAGTGGCAGAGAGCTGTGCTGTGTATGGCAGTAGAGTAGCTGAGCTGCTGCTGGTCGCGTCCTCGAGTCGATCCTCGCAGTTTTGGTCGTGGTCGTGGTGGTCTCTGCTGTTTCGCTGTTTTGCTCCAGCTCGGGAGCTTGTTTTCTTTTCGTCTCTTTCTCTCTCTCCCCTCTCTTCAGTGTTCAGTCAGTGTGTCGACCGGCCGCTGCAGCCGCCGTCGAGGAATCGACCGTCTCGCACGATCTCATTTCTCTCCTCTTTCTTTCTCTCTCTCTCTCTCTCTCTTTTCTGAAGCTTCTAAAGACACTGAAGAGAAGAGCCCCCAGATCTGTATACACCAACACCGAAAAAGGGGGCAAAAAGTAGCGGCAGCTCTAGCAGCAGTGTCAGCTCTATTCGGGCAGCGAACGAGAGAGAATATTCCGCGCGTAATGAGCATGAGCGCCTGCTGTGAAGTGAAGAGAGCGAGGAGGAGGAGGAGGAGGAGGAGGAGGGGGCTGCAGGCTTTTCTTTGGGTTTCGGATTCGGCTGCTGCTGCTGCTTCTGCAGAGAATTCTGCCGCAGTGTGTTCTGCAGTAGTCGTTGGTTGGTTGGTTGGCTGGTTAGTTGGTCGTTGTTTTCTCAGCTTTTCGGTCGTCTTCGGTGTCTTCCGTTCCGTTCGGGTCGGCTCGGTTCTGTTCTGCTCTCTCGGCGACTGGCCAAACTGCTGCTGCTGCTGATTCTGTTGCTCTGGCAGGAACTCGCCGGGTTACGACCGAAGCCGCTGGCTATAAAAAGCTACCACAACTGCCGCTGCTGCTGCTGCTACTGTTTAACTTGCAAACTAGCTGGCTGGCTGGCTGAAGAAGCAAATGTCGGGTGGTGGTGGTGGTGGTGATTTTCAGCAGCAGCAGCCTGAACTATCTTTCTTTTACTCTCTGCTGTTGCTCTTTTGTTTTGCAAATGTTGCCCTTTTTCCTTTTTCCCTTTTCTGCGTCTACTTTAGGCTGCAACCGTTTTAAACTTTTGGCCAGTGCTTCCAAAGCACCGGAGCTTTACTGTGGCAGCGACGAAAGAGAGTTCTCCTTCGTTGACTCAGGCAGCAGTTTGGGCGAAGCTCAAAGTGGTGACCGGTGCTGTCCGACGACGACGATGATGATGATGATGGCCACCCTGATAAGCTTTTTTGGAGGAGGATGATGATGGTCGTGTGCCCCCTTTTACTGCTCTGCACTGTCTATCCTATCTGTCTGTCTATCTGTCTATCTAGTTTGTCGCAGTCTGACTTTTTTCTTTCGCCCCGTTCAGTGAGCTGATTTAGGCGGTGGTGGTGGTAGAAAAAGAGAGAGAGAGGTAGTCTGCCCTGTCAGCAGCAATCATCAGGGTGGGGGAAGACAATGGACAGCAGCAGCAGCAGCAGCTGAAGAAGAAGAAAAAGCGTATCAAGCAGTGTGCACTCTTTTCTTCTTTTCATTATTTTATTATTAGTCGGATTTGTCTTCCTCTCCCAGCTCCTCAGTTTGCCGGTGAGTTGCGTGTCCTGAGCACAGTGCCTGTCCGTCGTCTCGGTGTCGCCCGGTTAATTGTGCACTCTCCTGCACTTGTCGTCTGCTTGCGTTGTTTGTTTGTTTGTTTGTTTGCTGACAGGGACGATGGTGGTGGTGGTGGTGGTTCTGGTGGTGATGAAATGGAAGCAAAGGAAAGACTGGTTTTTCCCTCCTCCTCCTCCTCCTCTTCCTGACTGTCACTCCGAAAATTTGTTTGCCCTTTGGTGCTGATGTGGTGCCATAAATGTGCCGCCACAAATGAAACCCTGCACACAGCACCTTCCGGTGTGTGTGTCATGATTGTGACTCATTCATGGCATTTACAGCAGCAGCAGCAGCAGCACGGCAACTTGTCCATCAGCAAGCTGTCTCACTGGCAAATTAGTGCCTGTCTGTCGTCGCATCTGTGCACACACACACATTAGCCGTAAGTGCAATTAGGTCGAATTGGTGTGTGTGCAGGGAGAAGATCGAAGGCAGGAGGAGCAGGAGCAGTGTACTGTTCAGTAGCTGATGATCACCACTGCTGCTGCTCTCTCACCAGGCAACTTTATGGTGCTGGTTTCGGTCGTCGGTGTGTGTGTGCTGATCGAAAGGAGCTGGTTGCATTGGTAGAGGTGCTGCTGCTGCTGCTGTAGTCGTTTGCCTTCAAGCATCGACGCCTCATTAAGTTTAGGTGTGTTTGTGCTGTGTGTCCTGTGAAAGAAGCAGAAAACAGTTTCGAAGCTCACGCACACTACTTCCACCACCACCACCAGCAGATCCTTTACAGCAGCAGCAGCAGTATATCCGATTGATCCGAGTTGATTGCGAAAAGTGCTCGCAGGGAGATGATCGGGGAGGATTGCTCCAGCGCCCACTATCGATTAGCCTTCAGTGTACGGTGTGGTGCGCCTCTTCTTTTCTTCTTTTCTTTGTGCTGGCTGGGCTGTGTAGTAAACAAACAAATGACTGGCGTTGTACTGCATTGGCTGGCTGAGACTGAGACTGGCTAGCGGGAGATAAGAGGGCGAGTCGGTGTGCTGTGCTGCTAAGATGATGAGCTCTGATCATAATACACAGTGTGCGAAGAGAAGGAGGAGGACAGGCTACCACACAAGACACTGATGAAAACTGTTTTTTTATTTTGCGGTTTGTGGAGATTTTTGTTTTAGAACTTTCAATGTGGTCAAAGTGGGCGTGTGTTTCATATAATTGAGGATTGGAAGTAGGGTGTTCATTAGCTTACCTTACTTTACTTGGTTACTGACTAGTGCAGCAGTGTTGCGCAGTTGATGATCAAAGGTGAATGGTAATGAATGAGGTATAAATGACAGCAAAAGTGAAGAAGAATTAGAGGACACTGAGGCTGCTGATCATCATCATCACCAAAGTTGAAATGCGATGTTTGTGATTCACAATGCTCAATCGAATGTAATCGTTTCAAAATCGAAGAATACTAGCACAGTTTAAAGTAGAAAGTAGAACAACAACTGAACAGAAAAGATCAAAAGAAAAGCCGGCGGAAGTGAGGCAGCTGAAGAGAACAGCCAGAGCAGCTGAAGAAGAAAAAAGGAGGAAGAAGATAAGTACAAAGTGAAGCTAGTGGAAGACGGTGATGATGATGTTGCAGGTGAAGTCAGAGTGAGTGAGTCAGTGAGTGAGTGAGTGCTCTTCTGGTGTCCGCGGGCGCGCACTCGAGAGGCTGCCTGCCTCCGTTGATGTGATGAATGTCCTGATGTGCGCGAGATGTGTTTGGAGGAGTGGAGGGGACGTAGCGGGAGGAGTAGTAGTCGAAATGGTTGGGCGTCGGTGGAGATTGCAGTGGTGGTGGTGGAGGTGGAGGAGGAGGAGGAGTGGGATGTGGTGGATGCCACAGCAGGGGCAGGGGCAGGGGCAGGGGCACCGTAGTCTTCTCTATGAGTTCTCTCCTCGCTGACTTTCTCTTTCACTTCACTGTTCTATGCTCTAACTGTGCAGCAGCAGGAGCAGTGTTTGCAGTGTGCCCACACCACTGCGACACCGACACCCCGAGAAGACATGCACACACCACTCTGACGATTTGACAGGCACACACACACACAGGCAACCAGAGGATTGTTGGCGAGGGAAAACGAGAGAGCGAGAGTTTGAGAAGGTTGGGAAATTGAGAAGTGTGCTGGTGTGCTTGTGTGCTTCGTGTTACTCTGCGATGCATCATCAAGTTGGCAAAAGCTGACTTCGGCTGGTTTGCCGCCGCCGATGCAGCAACGGCAGAAGAGCGGCGCTAAAGAAGAGCGGCGCTAAAGAAGAGCGTCGTCTCGCGAAAAAGAGTTTTTCTCTTTTTGTTTCTTTTGATTTCACTGTACTACTACTGCTGCTGTTGTGGTTGAGATTGATTATGATGATGATGATGATGATGATGATGATGGTATGCTGCCTGCCTGCCTGCCTGCCTCCTGTCGTACAGGATTCTGCCGTACAAAAATTAGCTTCTGAGAACTAGGCGGAGGGTGAGTCAGCAGACGGGGAGACACAGTCTGAAGTGTGGTCGAGGAGTGCTGCTTTGTGAGTATATGCACCGTTCTTGTTGTTGCTGTACAGCTACTCACTCACTGCTGGAGCCAACGTCTGAAGTGTCTGCAATCTTGACATTGCCCACTGACAACAGCAGCAGCAGACTGAGCCGATCTCAGATGCCGTCCTGGTTGCCAGCGTGACGTCAAAACGTTGAGGTGTGTTGCCACTGCTGTTTCATTGCAATCAGCCAGTTACTTGGAATTATTAAGTAGTGGTAGTTCTAGTGGGAAAAAAGAAAAAGCAAGCAGTGATTGACCTACTGTGTGTCTGCCTACTAAATCAGTGTGTACTGCATTAATTTGCTTCTTTTTGCTCTTTTTTCCTGCTTCTCTTCTCTATCAAACTCAAGTCAAACTCAAGCGTGTGAATAATCTTTGCCGCTCGCTGTTGGCCGAGGTTTGGGCTTTTGTTTTGGTTGCTAATTTTATGGCTGATGAGCAGGCAGCTCAGGTGTTCAGGTCTCACAACATAAAGTTAGTTGTGGTTGATGTCTCAGTGTAGTCATCACTGCTTTGATGAGGATGACGTACCTGCGCGCCTGTCTATCGCTTTCATTTCGCCGACTGTCAAGCACTGTCTGGTCTGTCGGACACGCACGTGTGCCCGTGACTGACAAGCCTTTTTCGGCGGTGGTTGCTGCCACTTTGATCCTCGCTGCTGCTGCTGCTGCTGCTGCTGCTGCTGCTGATCCTTCGTAGTACCTTTTTGATAGGCTTCCGACAAATCCAATCAGCAGTTAGGATCGGAGGGGAGCACTAGACTCCGCACTGACTGACTGACTGACCGACCGGGGGAGCGATTTTTTTACTGCAGCACTACAAAAAATCAAATCAAAGCAAACGACCGCCTCTGTGCTGTCCTGTCCTGTCCAGAGACAGTTGTTATTTTTCCACTCTGAAACTGTGGTCATATTTTGGTAGTTGATTAGTCTGGCTGCACTCAGTAGTAGAGCTGACAGACGGACACCGAAATAAAAATACGTTGTACGTTCTGCGTACCACCACCACCAACTGGAACTTCTAGTGCTCGCCCGCCTGTGTTTGTTTGTTTGCTTGTTTGCTTGTTGGCTATTTCCTTCCACAACTACTCCGCCTCCTTCTTTTTCTTCTTTTCTTCCCCAATAGGGTTCACTCGGTTCGGGCGCTCGCTTTGGAATTGGCAGGCTGATTCTGCAGGTGTACACCAGTCGTTCGGTTTGACTGTGTGTGTGTGTGTTGCCAAGCGGAGAATGAGAATGAAAATGAGAAAGTGAGGAGAGAGAGCAGTGGTCTCTCGAGAGCAAACAATTCCAAGAAAAGGGCATGGGACAGGGAATCGAGAGAGAGAGAACAAGAATCCCCCTAATGGCTATTCAGGAGCAGTACTGTACTGTACTATTCTATTCTGTATTATATTCCGTACCGCTGTGTTGGGTTGTGTGTTTAGTGCCATTCATTCGACGCCTTTTTGCTCTCTCTCTCTCTCTCTCTCTCTCTCTCTCTCTCTCTCTCTCTCTCTCTCTTTT
>JAALOO010001029.1_pt1 | contig 21315 bp, 17 predicted proteins | sample 7257641 | NCBI WGS metagenome assembly JAALOO01 (sample SAMN14085613, study PRJNA598686) | mite metagenome | biome: ENVO:01001000; feature: ENVO:01001002; material: ENVO:01001226; isolation source: single female mite from University of Michigan culture on fish food culture... ...
GAGAGAGAGAGAGAGAGAGAGAGAGAGAGAGAGAGAGAGAGAGAGAGAGAACGGTACTCTGAGGCTCTCGGATTGTGGATCCAAACGCGCACACAAGCCATAGACAGACAGACACTCTCTTTCTCATTCTCGACTGGCTGTCACTACCGCACAAGCAGACACAAGCAGACTCTCAAGCAGACTTCTCTCCTCTCCAAGTGACTCTATTGGAACGGAACAGGGCAGACGGCGCCAGACAGCAACCAGCGACCAGCGACCAGCATCGACGAGCGCCAATGGATCGTGGCTAAGGTAAGCGGAGGCCGACGCCGGTGCAAGAGAGTGCACTAGAGATGGTGGTGGTGGACTCGTCGAGCGTCCGATGATGCCGCAGCCTCTGCAGCTGCTCAGTGCGCCCTGGACGCCAGCACACACATTCACACACACACTTTTGGATTCTCTCACCACTCGACAGCATAGAATCGCTCCACGATCACTAAACCTACACTTTTCCTCCTCCTCTTTAACCCTGCTCTCAAACTTAGCACCCTTTCAAAACGGAGACGGAAATCAGCATCCTCGGCAGAGGCAGCGGCAGCAGCAGCGGCGGCGGCGGCACGACCATGAAGGTCAAATCGCTGCCCCGGCCGACGATACACGGCTTCACCGACAAGTTCAAGTGGAGCAGAAGGGCCCAGCCAGAGGCGGCGGTGGTCAGCGGCAAGGGCGCCCGGGTGGTCTTCCACCCGAAGTGGAGCAACGGCACGGCGGGCATTCGTGGCAATAAGCCGGTCAATCGGCTGCGCTCCAAGTGCTACTGGGAGGTACCTAAAACTGAAGCTGACCACCATATTTCCCCTATCTTTTCCCAACTAAAACCCTCATTCCCTCTCTCTCTTTTTTCCCTGCAGATCCTCGTCAAAGACCGCGTCTTCGGCACCTCGATGATGTTCGGCCTGACCACCCGCTCTGCCGCCCTGCAGAACGGCAGCTTCACCAATCTGATCGGCGAGGACGAGTGGGGCTGGGGCCTCTCCCACAAGGGCCTGATCTGGCACAACGGCAAGTGGAAGGTCTACACGAAGCCCTTCCGCGAGAACCGCAGCACCGTCATCGGCTGCCTCTACAACGGCGTCGACGGCACGCTGACCTTCTTCAAGGACGGCCAGTCGCTGGGCGTCGCCTTCACCGGGCTGCACCTCGTCTCCGAGCCGCTCTACCCGACGGTCAGCTCCACCGCCGCCAAGACCGAGTTTTGCTTCCTCCTCGCCCAGCGGGAGTTCTCCAACCTGCAGGAGCGCTGTCGGCAGGTGATTCGCTCCAACATCCGCTCCGAGCAGGCGATCCAGTCGCTGGAGCTGCCCGACCGCCTGGTTCGATACGTCGAGTTCGACGAGGATGAGGACGGTGGCGGCGGTGGCGGAGGTGGTGATCACCACCATCACCCCATTTCGAACACTTCCTGCGAAGAGACGGACCTCCTGACCAGCTCCTCCTCCTCCTCTTCTTCCTTCTCCTGCAACTGCAACCACAACCACAACTCCAACTCCAACAACGACATCAACAACTCCTTTTCTAGTCCGGTCAAGTGGTACCAGGCGTCGGCGGCTTCCTCTTCGTCATCCTCTTCCTCCTCTTCCTCCTCCTCATCGTCTCCCATCAGCCTGATGGCGCAGCTCTCCAAGGCGGGCTTTCAGAGCAACAAAATTCCCATGCCTGATTTGTAAAAGTGAACTTTTTTCTTCTCACTTCCCTTCACCACCTTCTGTACAAACATTTTCACATTTTTAGCATCATTTCAGTACTTAACTCAGTATTTACTGCTGACCAGCAGCGGCAGTTTGGATGGGCAACCTCTAGTCATTCCCCCCGCGCGCGAGCGCAAACGAAGCAGTCAGATCCTTCTTGTGAACTTTTGCTTCAACTTATTTATTTGTAATTTAAAGTTAATTATTTTCCTTCTTCACACCTAGCATTTTTTTTATAATAATAGCAATTGAAGATAATTAAAACGTGGCGTAGCAAATACAAAAAGCAAAGAGAGAGAAAGAGAGCCTAACCTTTGAGAATGGGATGGGAAAGATATCCGGCTTTTTTTACTTTTCCGCTCAGCTGGTGGTGGTGGTGGTGGTGCTGCTGGGCGCGTTGGTGTTCTGCAGCGCCTTGGCAATGAAGAGCTTGCCAATGTTGGTGGTGGCGTTTAGAGCCGACTGTTGGCTGTAGTTGGAAATCTGCGAGTAGGTGAGCATGTTCTCCAGACGCTGAATGGGCGTCAGCTTGAAGGGCTTCATAATTTTGGCCACCTCCTCCTCGCCCAGTGGCTGCAGCTTGGCGTTGGCGCGGTTCAGATTCTCCCGGGCAATCTCGTGCTTCTTGATCACCTCATTGCGCAGCGTGTAGGTCTGCTTGTTCAGCTCCTCCACCGACTTGATGTGCGACTGGAGGCTCTTCTCGACGATGGAGAAGCCGCCAATGTCGAGAATCTGCCGGCCGGCGTCGATGCTCATGTCCTGCTCAATCTCCAGCAGCAGCGCCTTGATCAGGTGCGAGTTGCGAATGACGATGGGAATCTCCTCGAAGAACTTCTCGTAGGACATCTTGCTCTGGCGCAGCGTCTCCGGCTTGAACTCGCCGTCCTTGCAGAGGGACATCGCCAGATTGGTCAGGCGGTAGGCCTTGAGTGAGAGAAAGCCGCGCTGCGTGCGAATCGGGTCGAAGAAGAGGACCACCGCCTCGTCGCAGGACGTCTGGTACTGGTACTGGTAGTCGACGGTGACCAGCTTGTTCAGATTACTTCCATAGGGGTTGCACTGGTACCAGCCAATCTGCAGGTAGTCCACGTTGACGTTGCGCAAGTGACGGATCATCGTGTACTGGTAATCCATCGCTGGGGGCAAAAGAGAAAATGTTAGTTTTTTTAGCACAAAAGCAGCACAACGCAAAACATACTATCTTCCGTCTCGTCATCCTCGTTGGAGCGCGGCAGCGGAAAGCAGTTGGTAATCTCCAGCCGGTTATCGTACACCAGACCGAGCAGCTGCCCCTGCGTCTCGGGAGAGCAGTTCTCCTCCTGGCAGTGCTTGATGATCTTCAAGATGACCTGAGGAATAAAAGTTGTTGCTTGAGACATGTGGACATTTTTGACAATCCTCCTTCAGTAAACACATACCAGTCCATCAATCTGGACGACCTTGATGGGCGACTCGGAGATAGGCTGCTGCTGGTGCTGCTTCTGGTTACGGTTTCGATTGCTGTACATTTTCGACATTTTGATTTCAAGATAAAGTAGGCGGACGAGATGAGAGAGAGATACGGGCCGGGAAAGATCGAGGATAGCTGAAGAAGACTGAAGGCAATCAAAAAGACCGGCAGCGGAGAGAATGAGTGTCTCGCTTTGTGCCACGCTCGCTCGTTCTGCGAGCGAGAAGAGGGGGAACGACCCGCCTGCGCCGATATAGCCGTCAGCCTCTGGCCGTCAGAGATGTGTTTTGAGTGGAAAGAGACGTCGCGCGTCGTACGTCAAATCAATGAACTCCTCGACAGTCGAGTCGAGTCGCCTTCTGAAGTCATTCACGCGTAGGCCTACCAGCCAGGCTACCGTACAGCAGCTTACCAAAGAAACCGAAAAGCTGGTGCGATGCTCGCTGCAACCAGGTGGGCGCGCTGCTGCTACCTGCCTCCACCACCACAATTACCATCAACACTGTTTCCCTGATGCGCCTCGGCTGAGCTCGGTTCAGCAACAGCAGCAGTGCTAATTTCTGGTGCTACCAAATCCTCGCCCCCACCTCCTCCCCAACGCCAAATAGACGCCTTCACTATGGCCTCCACTTCAACTGCCGCCACCGCCTCCGCCATCGCCAGCGAAGCCGAGGGCCCCAACTCGCTGTTCAGCCTGCTGAAGGAGGTGCAGCTGGAGCACTTCTACCACGCCATCAAGGCGATCGACGTGACCAAGGTGGAGCACTTCGAGAATGTCGTCTTCGAGGATCTCACCCACCCTCAGGTGGGCATGGGCGCTCCGGCGGCCCGACGGCTGCTGGAGGCGGCCAAGCGGCGCAATAACAAGTGGAAGAAGAACCTCCTCAACATCATCCTCCCCGTGAAGCCAGGCAAGGGTTTTCTATCCGAGAAGGAGGACCGCTCGGTGGGCAATAGTCGGTTCATGGTCGAGGCTACCGCCACCACCAACTCTGATGCCAGCTCTGAGGGGGCCGGCCTGACCTGTCTAATCTCCAACAAGGACATCAAGCTGCTGGACAAAATCGGCGACGGCTCCTTTGGCGTGGTGATGCGCGCCCAGTGGACGCAGGCGAATAAGAACGTCAAGTACGTGGCGGTGAAGATCCTCAAGCAGGAGGTGATCCTGCGAGCGCTGGAGGACTTCGCCAAGGAGGTCAACTCGATGCACCAGCTGAAGCACCCCAATCTGATCAAACTCTACGGCATTTGCCTCTCCTCGCCGATGATGATGGTCACCGAGCTCGCCGAACAGGGCTCCCTCCGCTCGAAACTGGTCAAAACCCTGGGGCGACTTGCCCTGTCCACTCTAGTCGACTACGCCGTGCAAATTGCCACCGGGATGGAGTACCTGGAGGCGAAGCGGCTCATCCACCGTGATCTGGCCACGCGAAACATCTTCATCACCGAGTCAAACATCATTAAGATTGGCGACTTTGGGCTGATGCGTTCAGTTCCGTTCGACCAGGACTACTACACAATGTCGGACAATGTTAAGGTTCCCTTTCCCTGGTGTGCAATCGAGTCACTCAAGTTCCGCCAGTTTTCCCACGCCAGCGACACTTGGTAAGTTTTGTGGCTGTGATTTGGTAGGCAGACGTTTCATCATGACAATTTCATTGCAGCCATTTCATCGTAAACCTTTTCATCGCACGACCTTTTCATCGCAACTTCAACGTTAATTAAAGTAGTTTAGCGGCTTGCGATGAAAAGGCTCGCGATGAAAAGGCTTGCGATGAAATGGCTGATAAAATGAAATGCCCTAAAATCCTTTGATTTAGTAGTGGTTTTAACTGATTCAACCAACTCTTTTTTTCCAGGATGTACGGCGTCACTCTATGGGAAATCTTTTCCTTTGGCCAGGAGCCCTGGGCAGGCCTGAACGGCTCGCAGATTATCAAGAAGCTCGAACAACAGGAGCGCCTTCCAATGCCCAATGCCTGCTCTCAGCGAGTCTACTCGGTGATGAACCTCTGCTGGAAGCCCGAACCCAAAGAGCGGCCCACCTTCGTGTCGATGATTTCCTTCTTCAAGAACACCAAACCCATTCGTCTGAAAGCTTTAAGCGACTTTGAGAGTGGCTCTGCCAAGTTTGCCAGCTTTCTCCTGCAGAAGGACTCCGGCGAGAGGACCTACCTGAAGGTGGCCACCGGCGATGAGATTGAGGTGGTGGAGGGCCTCTCCGAGAACTACTGGTGGAAGGGGCAGAACCAGCGCACCTTCAACATTGGCCTCTTTCCGCGGTGCATTGCCAAAGACCTGCGAACGCTGCACCACGGTGACATCAGCAAGCCGCTGAAGAACAGCTTCATCCACACCGGGCACATGGACCCGATGGGGAAGAAGTCCTGGGGCAATCCGGAGTTCATTGAGAAGATGTACCTGGAGCACCCCATTGAGCCGCCTGATGTGCTCGGCTTTGAGGCTTCGAACAACAACAACAACAGCGGCAGCACGCCTGACCTGGAGACGAGAGGTAAGAATGGAGGAAAAAGTTATCTTCAGTATTTTTTGGTAACATCCCTTTACACTTTTTCCCTGTTTTAGGCGGCGAAAAGAAGCACCTCAATGGAACTAGTAGTAGATCGAAGAAGAAGGCGAAAATCAGCAAAATAGTGAACCTTGATGAGCTCGATGAGAAGGAAAATCTAGGATTTGAGAACAACTTTAAGGAGGAGGACATTCTCATTGACTTCAACAGTGACGTCTCCTCCGGCTCTGCCAAAGGCCAGCCGCCAAAGGACTTTCTCAGTCGGCACAATGAACTGGCGGGGCTCAAGTTTGAAGAAGGGTTCAAGTCCGTTTTTGACGGCTCCCCCGAACATGAGAACTCCACTTCAGAGCCACTTTCAGCCCCACCAGCGGTGGTGGTGGCCTCAACTTCAGCAGCAGCCACTGCAGCAGCAGGAACATTGGTAGGAGCGGTTCCACCTCCGCGACCTCCACCACCAGTCGTCCCAGGCAGCAGCAGCACTACCAGCAAGATTACCCGAGATCTCTTTGAGATGGACGATCCAGAGGATCCTGATCCACCCCTAGTTGTCCCTCACCCTCACCTGCCAGAAGCAGCTGAGCAGCGCCTAGTGCCAACAACCGAAGCCAACAACAGCAGCAGCAGCACGTCGTTCTTCACTGCTGAAAGTGGTTGTGGTGGTGGTGGACCGTTCTTCCAGTGCTCGCAGCTGGTGAAGCCCGAGTCGATTGAGCCCATTTGCCGCCGCCCCTTTGCCGACCAGTCAGCAGTGAGCAGCAGCACCTTCTTCTCCGCCTACGGTGGAGCATTTTCTTCCAGTCAGCCAGCCAGTGAAAGTCTGGTCTCCAACGGCTCCAAGTACTACAGCCCGCCCACTGAGTCGGGCTGTCTGGAGACGCAGTCCATCAAGGGTGCTCCTGCTGCCCATCACCGCTACTACTCCTCAGTGTGCTCCAATGCCTGTGATTTCGCCGGTCCGGAGCCGCTCCTTCCCTCCTCCTCCTACAGCTCGTACTTGGCTGGCCAGGCTGGCGGCGGCGGCGGCGGCGGCGGCGGCGGCGGCGGTTGCCAGTGCTGCGGCGACTTCTTCGGCGGCCCCTGCTCCTCCAGCGTCTCCAGCTGGAACATGGCCAACGGACCGGTCCACGGCTACAATGGCTGCGACATGTACAGCAGCTCACAGCCGCCCACTTACTTTCCGCCGGCAGACGCTCTCCCGCCACCGCCACCGCCACCGCCACCACCTCCTGATTTCGATTCAAGCCAGCAGCATTGTTCTCAAGCATTGGATGAGAGCGGCAAGCCGAATGCAACCAGTGCATATCAGACCAAAGTGTGCAAGGACTTCATTGAGGAGCTGGAGGCCAACTTTGCCCGACTTGGCCAGGGCGTGGTGAAGATGGGCGAGCAGGAGGGGCAGAACGGTGCTACAAACGGTGCCTCCTCCTCCTCCGCGGTCCTCCACTACCCGACTATAAACCCGCCGCCGCGACCGTACAAGACGCGGCGACCTGCCCCGCCACCGCCAACACAGAAGAAGATAACTTGAAGACAAATTGAAGAGGTTGTCTTCGATTTTGTCGACTTCTCGTAAACAATCCCCGTGTTCATCCCCAGCCAGCCAGTCTCGACCAAAAAGCCATCATTGTCCTCCTTATATCGTTTACTTCATTTCATGCTCTTTTCACGCGGTGTCTTCATCCCCAGTCTTTCAACGCACCACGTAGTACTTCTTCTTCTTCATCTCATCTTTACCGTCTCCACTGACTCGTTAGCGATTATTCACGAATCTCTCTCTTTCTCCCTCTTATATTCTCTCTTTTCCACTCAGTAGGCTCAGTTGTATTATCGTTTTCTTTCTACCACTGCACACCGTTTACAGGATGATTTTTATTACACACTCACTTTTACTATTACTAATCCACTTCTTTCCTCTTTGTACGACTCTTTCTTACGATCCACCTGCAATGCTTAGTATGTGATATACCAAACCGAGGACGACAACGACACTGTTGTGCAATCCTGTCACTGACTGTTCCACTTTCTTCACTTTCTTTCGACCACTTTTTTTGTTACTACCATTTTACCACTACTACTACGACTACCACAGATTTTTTGCTTTCCCTTCTTTTTTCCCATGCACTACTCGTTTTTCTCTTCTTTTATTAAAACCTCGATAGCATCTATAATAATTTGATTTGTCATCATTTTTTTCGGGGGAAATGATTGCGATTACTCTTGAACAGGGCTCTTGAGATGGCGCCGCATTCTCTGTGCAGCTGATTTCGAAAGAAAAAAGCTTTTGCTGCACAGCACAACTTCTGCTACTAATGTTGTTGTCGTCATCGGTTGTGCTGCTGCAGCTGCAGGCTGTTGTGTCGACAGCTGAAGAAGTGCTCCTGAGAGATGATCATCACGACCAAGACACTGACACCACCATTTCACTGTCACCATCACCACCACCCCTCCCCCACTGATCATCCAGGGCCGAATGTGATCTCACCATGAAGTCCCTTAACCGCTCCTTGAAGAGCACCGTCAATCTGGGGAACAGCATCATCGGCGTGTCCATCCTGGCGATGCCGCTGTGCTACCGCCAGTGCGGCATCCTCCTCTCCGTCCTGGTGCTCGGCCTGAGCGCCCTCCTCAACCAGTTCAGCTGCTACCTGCTGCTGAAGTCGGCCATCATCAATCGGCGCAAGAACTACGAACTGCTCGCCTACGACGTCTTCGGCGCCGGCGGCAAGACCCTGGTGGAGATCTGCATGCTCTTCTACCTGCTGGGCACCTGCATCGCCTTCTTCGTCATCGTCGGCGACATTGCGCCCAGTCTGGTGGCGGCCAGTCTCGGCGTCGACAACGGCCCTCACCTGAGGACGCTGATCGTCACCGGCCTGGGCATGTTCGTCATCTTTCCGCTGGGGCTGATGCGCAACGTCGAGAGTCTGACGTCCTTCTCCATGGTCTCGCTGGTAGGTGGTTACCAACTGTTGATTGTTTGAAGATGGATTTACCAATATCCTGTTTTGTCTTGTCCAGGGCGTCTACCTCTTCCTCGCGCTGCGAATGATCTCACTTGCCTTCGACAAGCTCTTCGCCCCGCAGCAGCCGCAGCAGCCGCCGCCGCTGAACGTCTGGACGGAGGTCAATCTCTGGGACTCGACCTTCGTCATCTCCTACCTGCCCATCTTCTCCATGGCACTCTCCTGTCAGGGGCAGATCTTCGAGATCTTCCAGCAGGACCTCTACCAGGCGGACTCCTTCCGCTCGCTGAAGTTCATGGTCAAGTCCACGAAGCGGGCCATCCTCCTCACCTCCGTCGCCTACACGCTGATCGGCCTCTTCGGCTACCTCGCCTTCTTCGACGTGCCCGGGATCACCGGAAATATCCTGCAGTCGCTGCCGGGCGGCCTCCTCACCCAGCTCACCCTGCTCCTCTTTCTGCTCACCCTCCTCACCAGCTTTCCGCTGTGCCTCTTCCCCTGCCGCACCAGCCTCCACTCGCTGCTCTTCCGCACCGGCCACGGCTACAGCGACGTCCTCAGCACCGCCCACTCGGCGCACGCCATGTCCGACGCCCACTTTCGCCTGCTGACGATGCTGCTCATTGTCACCACAATGTCCGTGTCCATTATCTTCCCGCACGTGGAGCTGGTGCTGGCGCTGGTGGGCTCGACCGCCGGCGCCGTCATCTGCTTCCTCATTCCGGCGCTCATCTTCATCCGCCTGAGCGACAAGAACACCATCGAGTACCTCCTCTCCTACCTGCTGGTCTTCTTCGGCGCCGTCATTCTCGTCTTCTGCACCTTCAGCGCGCTGCACAGCATCAGCGTGGCGCGCGACGTCGAGATGGAGGAGAAGATCAATGAGATTAAGCTGAAGTCGACGGTGGCCTTCGTTCCGCCGCTGCCGCCGCTGAAAACAATAACAGAGAGCCCTGTGGCAGGTAAGGAAAAGGAAAAGGAGATGCTGCTGCTGCTTGAGAAGAAGAAGAACTCACCGCCCGTCGTGGTGACCGCCGACTACAAGGGCCACATCAAGAACATCACCAAGCTGCGAGAGTCGGTAAAGCTGGACCTGAAGAAGCTGAAGAAGCAGGACGAGCTGCTGCAGCGCCTGGAGAAGCAGCAACTGGAGCACTCGAAGCTGCTCAAGGAGCAGCGAGAGATTATCAACGAGCTTAAGTCACATGATAAGATTTTCCACGAGGACGATAAGAAGAAGGAGGCGAAGGAGGAGAAGAAGGGAAATCTGACGGTAGAGAAACAACACAAACTTGATAGTGGCAAATTGGCAAGTTCGCCGCCAGCAGCAGCAGCAGTCAAGCCCGAAATGCCTGTAAAGCGAAGCCTAATCAGCAATGGCAATGTCTCTTCTGCTGCTGAGGCATCTCCTCCTCTTCCTCCTCCTAATCCTTCTCCGGTGATCGCTTCATATGCCCAGTCAAAACCAGTGATTGCATCAAACATATCAAATCAAAAAGTAGAACCAGTGATCAATAAGGAGGTGGCGCAGTTGAAGGCAGAGCCGCCACCATTGAAAAGCATAGTGCAATCCCCAGGGCCCAGCAAAAACAGTCTTTCGGACGCTTCTCCGCTGACTGAGAAAATGGCGGCGGCGGCCAGTTCACCTAAAGTCGGTGCACAGTCTGATCAGCAAAGTGTACAGCAGTCCGCAGCAGCAGCAGTCCCGGTCGGCGGCAGTGCACCAAATCGAAAGATGGCTGTTGCTGCTGTCAACTCTAGCTCCACCGAGAAGGTAGTTGACCGAAGCAAAGACCGCGACATTTAGCAAACCAGCGCACACTTCTGCACTGCAAATACTGTGATTCACTTCCACAGACACACCACATTCACATTCACTTCCACAGACAGACACCACATCGCACATGATAACACACACACACACACACACACGGAGAGAGCGAATATTGCTGTTGATATCTAATGTATCGTCATCTAGTTTATCTCACTTCATTTATTTATTTACTTTTACCACTAATAAATTGCAATTAATTGACATTACAGTTACACTTTGTGTGTGGTCTACTAGGCGGCCCGGTGACTGAGTCAAAGCTTGTCCCGCTAGCTGAGCGGTGTGCTCAGTTCAGCTCAGGTGTCTGTCAGCGGCAACAGAGGCAAACCGAGGTGATATCTCAATTGCAAGGGCCCAGGGCCAACTCAGTTCAGGCCAACTCAGCTCAGGCAGGCAGGCAACGGTGTGCTCCTTATCAGTGCGGTGCAGTGGCAGTGCTGCTGCTGCTGCTGCTGCGGCAAGACTGTCATCAAGGCAATTAGGCAATTGTCGCCAGACGGCCTGCACTGACTTTGTAGCTGCTGCTCAGTTCAAAATGGTCGGTATGTCTGTTTGCATACATTTGTATGTTTGTGACCTCGCTCCTGTGGTTGCTGCTGCTGCTCGAGGCACATAGGCTCATTGCCTGATGGACAAAATAAAACAGTGAATTTCATCAGCAGCAGCATCCAGCAGCAAAAAGTTTGGTGGTCGCAGTTTAATTTGAGACAGCTGCAAATTCGATTAAACTCTCGTCGCTGCAGTGTCGCACAGAGAGAGAGAGAGAGAGAGAGAGAGAGAGTAAACAGTGTCTGTGTCCTCTTCACTTTATCAGGCCTGATCTTCAGATGTGCCCCATGCAATGTGCACTACTATCAGCAGCACTGCATCATCATCATCACATGCAGCCATTTGTGCGCCCATTAGCTGAAATAAATAGTTATAGCCCACTCGATGCTGGCACTGCTTTGCTCCTCTGCTTGCTGACGCGTGCCACACAGACACTTTGTCCAAAGAGAGTGGATTACACACACACACAGAACACTGAAACACGACTAGGAGCACAATCACGACAATGGACAGTAGTGGTACTGGTGACTATGGCTTCTGTTCGGTAAACTGCAGCGATGACGAGGTAATGGCCCTCATCTGGGTGATTAGCATATAACTGCAAACATTACGCCCAGACTAGAATGAAAGATAGATAGAAAAGAGGAGAAAGAGAGGAGATAGATCGCTACAGTTAGGCGACAGATCAGCAACCATCGAGACACATCAGCAGCAGCAGCAGCCAAAGTTCGAAACAGCAGTGGACAGCACGACGCAAGCGAGTGAAGGGCATAAACTAATAATACTGCTACTCTGCTATATCAGACTGCTGCTCTCTGCTCAGCAGTTAAATTGAATCAAATTGATTGCACACCGGTCAGCACTGGCAGGGTTAAGGGTCGGTGGAGGGTAAATAGAAAATATGAAAACACGAAACACAAAGCAAAGCAAACGCCCCGGCAGTTCAGTACAATTGATCACCACACACAGAACAGATCAGATCAGAGGTGGTCGCTGACACGAGCGTAGCTATTCTACACACGGAGCACACAAAGCTAACAATGTATGTTCACAGTGTCTCTGACACCTACCACCAACCACCCAAGTAGGACAAGAAGGAGATCATCATCTTCAAGTAGTAGGTCTAACTGACAGCATCACCGCAAAGTCCGATCGGTAATCACAGGTTAGTGATGAGCACCTTAGACAAACAGCAGCAGCAGCGTGATTGGAGGGTGATGCTCTTGTTGAAGCAGCAGCACACTTCAACACGTCCTCACAAAAGAGGACTGAGAAGCAGAGTAGTAGCTGCTGTAGTAGCTGCTGCTGCTGCACGCTCGTCAGAATCAGAGTTATTGGTCGAGCAATCGGTAATTATGGCCAACGTCAACGGGGATGATCGCACCGATTAGCACCGAGCATCATCCCCAGCACTGCAGGCTTTTGTCTGAAGTCAGAGAACGATAGAAATAAAAGCACCACCAGCAGCAGCATCAGTGCCAATTAATCGGCTCTGGTCATTGTATTTTCATTGTGTGCTGCAGTGATGGCACTGACCTGAACTGAACGCGGCAGCAGCAGCAAAGTTGTAGCCGGTGACATCATTTGAGTCCATCTTCTGTGTCCAGTTTTAAAAGTAAAGTGCCCAAGAAAGTTCTCGCATACAAATGGCCTGATTGGCCCCTAATCGAATTAGTAGTAGCAATTTCAAAGTAGTACTTGACTCTGTTCAACTTGTCTCTTTCTGTGTTCTTCTCTCGGCAAATGCCACGCGACTTAATCCTCAGCGCACAGTTCTCGCCAAGGCAAGGCAGAACTTTTGATGGCAAGCGGACCCAGCAATTCGAGCATCAGCAGCACTGTGTCCCGTTTCCACTGCTGCTGCAGTTTGCCCGACTGTTCGCATTCTGATTGGCGCTCTGCCGCCGTCAGTGGCTGTGCATCCAAGGCGGAGTCAAGTGCACTCGAAGTGGAATCGAGCTTCGCTCAGACTGCCAGTGCCTGCGCTATAGGACGGCCAAATCGGTGATGTCTGGTGGTGTTCGGCTGCAGTGATGCAGTGTTGGTGCTCCAGTGGTTAACAGTTAACCTCAAGTGGTGATGGTGATGATGATGATGGCCACTCGGCACTGACAAAGGTAAAAGTTGCTGTTTAGAAGTCGGTGATGCTGCTGCTGCTGCTGTTGATTCCCTTTGTTGCTGTCCATCACTTTGAAGCGAGACATTGATCAGTGAAGTGTGGTCAACCATCAACTTCATCCAAAATCTTCTTCACGCAAGCTTGTGTTTCACACCTCTACGACCGACAATGAGTTTAAACCAAGTCGTCACAAGTGCAGCAAAGAAGGACAACTGGGACTGGGACATCAATGACAGTCAGATTCCTATGGTAAGTGTTGCATTTTGTGCTTTTTTGACCATTTTATTAGGTTAGTTTGAAGTTAGATCATTTTACTCGAGTTTACAAGCAAAATGTCAGTTTTATAAAGCTAAATGTAATTTTTGAAACACAAAAATAACAGTTTGTAGCTAGTTTAAAGATTTTTCAAAGTTCAAAGACACTGACCAGGCCAGACACCGTCTGTCTGTGCTGTGTTGTGATCACTTGGTCAGTGCTTTTTAAAACATTGCAATTGCACCAAATTGGGACCAAATTAGACTCATTTCTCGGGCCTCACCTACTTTCTAATATTGCATTTTGTTGTGAATTAAATGGGCAATCGAAATGCAGCAAGCAATGAGCATTGAAAAGAGTGAGCTCAAGAGGTAGTCAAGAAGTTCTCTTCCTCTCAGTGCCGAGTCTTATTACAATAAAAGGGCAATTAGCAGCAGCGGCAGACAATCGTAATGACACCGAGTGTAATTGCTTTGTTTGCGCATTCAATTGCACTAGGTCCAGCAACTCTGTTGACGGCAGAATTTGAGACTCTGCTAATAGCGCATAATTGACGCTAATATTCAACAGCAGCAGAAAAAGCACCGGTGAGCGAGAGTGCCGCAGTGCCATTCCAATCGGACCTAGTGTGTCGAGTCAGTCCAGTTCGAAAGAAAAAACAGTGATTCTAATTAAATAAATTGCCCAACATGTTAGCTGCTTTAAAAGAGGGAAAAAAGCTTTTTCGCTCGGGCCTCGTCGGGACTCTCCCAGGTTCAATTAAAACAGAGGCAGCAACAATCACAGCAGCGGCAGCAGAAGCAGAACTGGCAGCGGCAAGTTGTCTGTCGCCTAGGGCACTTTATGCAAACTATGGACACTGATTGACTGGCTGAACTGTGAACTGTGAGCTGTGTGCACTAGGGTACCACAGCAGTAGTAGTTGATGAGAGCAGCATTGGATAGTCACAGGCACTTTGTCAGTCAGTCAGTCATTTAAGTGGGGGCAATTGGCACAATTGATTTAGCGCCGCAGCAGCAGTTTAGCAATATCTCATTGGCAGCTATTGATGATGATGATGATGACGATGATCGGAAAGTCTAACTAATCTCCTCAAATCACCTCTCTCTCTCTCCAATTTGCAGGTCAGCCAGTTCGATGCGTTTCAAGAATGGACTGAAGGTCACTGCAAGTTTGTCTACCCGCTGGACAGTGAGGAGGCAAGGCGGCACTCTTCAGGCTGGGCGATGAGGAACACCAATAATCATAATGTAATAAGAGACACACAAATTAGCAAAGATTAGCAAGCAGTGAATTGTTTAGCTTCATTGACCAAATTAACACTATTGTCAACCTAGGTGCACATCCTCAAGAAGTCCTGTCTGGGGGTGCTGCTGTGCAATCGCAACTGCGTCCTCGAGAACGGCGACAAGATTCACCTTCGACCGGCGATCTGCGACAAGGCGCGGAAGAAGCAGCAGAACAAGGCCTGTCCCAATCGAAAGTGCTCCGGCCGACTGGAGGTACAGCCGTGCAAGGGCCACTGCGGCTACCCGGTGACGCACTTCTGGCGACACACCGAGTATGCCATCTTCTTCCAGGTACAGTACAGTTTCAGGCATTGTTCTTTGCATTAAAACTAGGCAAACACTGTGCCCTACTTACTGAGGTGATTAATCGACTCACATGTTTGTTGTTGTTGTTGTTGAGCACAGGCCAAAGGCAATCACGACCACGTCCGCCCCGAGCCGAAGTCGAAGATTGACGCGCGTGGCTTCGGCATCAAGTACGCCAAGTCGCTCTCCAAGTCGATTCTTCTCTCCTCCTCGCTCTTCTCCGTTCAGGTAAGTTGTTTCACCTAGTGGTAGTAATAAAACAGTAGTAGTGGGAAGCACTCTTAATTAATTTCCAATAGCATCAGTGGGCTGTTAGGGTGCCCTGTAGCTGTAGGTTTGTGAGCGAGTGGGAATGTTTGCCGAACGACTCATCATCTTCTTCTGCCTGTGCGGTGAAAGTGATCAAACGATGGCTGGGAACGCAGACACATTGCGTTGGTGAGCAGCAGCAGCAGCAGCGCCGAGTTTGGTAAATAAACTGGCAGCCCACACTGACTGACTCTCTGAACTCTGTGCGCTGGCAGTGCTCAAGTTGGCAAACAGAGTTTGAGGTTGTGTGTGTGTCTGTTCCTGGAACAAATGTCGTAGTGATGTTGATGATGTTTGCCTAAACAAACAGGTGCTCAGGAGAGAGAAATGATGATGATGATGATTTTAATTCGGATCGCTTCAGTCCTAGAATATGCCTCACTGATTGACTATTCAATTGGAAGGCTGTGTGTGTGTGTGTTTGCTTAGATGCCTAGATGCTTTTGCTGCATTGCTAACACACACACCGGCACTACCACACAAACTATTCCCCTTATTCTCCTCTTTCTCTGTTTCCCCTCTGCAGCAGAAGCTGAAAAACTCCAACTACTACGTGAACTTTGGCAAGGCGAAACGAGGAGGCAGGGAGCGAAAGTCCGTTGCTGCTGCTGCTGTGAACAGCAGCAACGGTGGTGGTCAGCACCAAAATGCGTCCAGCAAAGGGCTGGCCAAGATAACACTGGAGTCCAATCGATGCAATAAGACGCTCATTAGCCATGCGGCGGCCAATAAGGCAGCCGATGCGTACCATCAGCGATACAATTACTGCTTTTCGGGTAAGTGTTTTTGCTTGGATGAGCATCATCATCATCATTTCATCATCACTGTAAATGGTCAGACAACATCCACCACGGAGCCGCCGGGCACATTGCCGAGCACAGCCGGCTGATCAGCCGACACGAGTCCAATCTGGTGTACTACGAACAGGAGAAGTTCTACATTAAGCAGGAGTGCAACACTAACTGCATCATCTACGACAATCGAGAGGTGAGTATGATAAGAACGCTTTATCAACCCAAACTGATCGAACCTTTGACCCCGTCAGACACATGACGCCTTCCAGCAGCACTCAGGTCTGGGTGAGCCCACCGGTAGTTACCACCGGCAGTACTACCCCAACATTGAGGTAAGCTAGTCTAAATGAGTGTTGAACACCTCTAAGCGCCTCTTTACCCCTTTTCAGCCCGTCCCACCGGTCGTAGCCTCCTCCTTTCCCCCCGCCTACCTTTCCATTGAGTCGCCCAGCACGCCCCTTGACCCCACTAGAGCATCTTACCCCCATCACCCCCACCACAATCCATCATTTCCCAATGGCGGCAATACCTATTCATGTAAGCAACAGACGCAACAGACGCAGCAGCAGCAGCAGCAGCAGCAGCAGCCGACCTCAATCCAAAAGTGCACATCCTTTTATTCCACATCATATTCCTCCTTCCCAGTGGATGAGCAGCAGCAGCAGCAGCAGACCCAGATCCAGTCCCAGGCAGTCCCATCACTGCTGAAACCTTCCCTCACCTTCTCCGAGCCCCCACTCTGTCCTGAACCGGCACTGGCGACAGCAGTCATGCCGTACACTGGCGAGCCCCAAAACTACCTTTCTAGAATTCCCGAAGCAGAGCAGTCTGCACTGATGTCCGAAGTGGTCTCCACTGGTGGTCACCCCCACCAAACAAGCCACGTTGAGCAGCACCTGTACCGTACGAGTGTTTCAAGTGGGTCCTATGATCCAGAAAGCATTCAACAGGGACAGTACTTCAGCGGCTATGGCAATGGTGATCCCAACGGCAGCAGCAGCAGTGGCAACTACTACGACTACTACTCCGGCAGTGTCCATCCTTCTCTTCCTCCTCCTCCTCCTGCTCTTGACGACGGAACTTCAGCCCAGGCCTTCAACCGGTCACCCGAGGGCGAGTACTCCAACGATCAGGGCAGTGGTGATCACGTTTTGGGAGATAGCTATTCAGGCAGCTACCACCAAGCCTACCTCCCTCCTCCTTCTGCTGATCACCAGCTGTCCAATGGCTTTACCAGTTACTACAGCAGTCCAGAGGTGGCCGCCTACAGCAGCAGTAATGGTAGTAGTGTTCAGCAGCCCCAGCATCATCATCATCAGGAGAGTTACCATCTGCAGTCAATGGAGTCCACCAATAGCTTCTCACCGTATTCGCCACCGCCCCCAATGACCACTCCCACTTCCTCCTGTTTCACTGACCCATCTCTGTACGCATCGCAATCGCCCTCCTTTCTCCTCAAGTAGTCCTCAGGTGATCATGTATATTTATTATCCACCACCACCTCATCTACGCGCGCACATTTGGCAATAATATAAAGGGGGGAGGAGAGAGAAAGAGCGAGTTTTACGATGATGATTCGCAATTGCAATATAAGAGCGAGAGAGAGAGAATCGTATGCAACATAAGAGAAAGAAAGAAGAGCATGCAAACAAAACGTCTAAAATATGGTGACAACAGAAGAGGTGGATAAGTGTGTGTGTGTGTGTGTGAGTGTGTTGTAGGGATTCAGGGTCCGAGAGCAGTGGGAGGAGGAGGAGGAGGGAAAAATATGTCATGTATCTAGAGAAGAGGGAAGAAAGAAGAAGATGGTGTTGATTATTATAACAGGCGCCTAGAGGTGAGTTAGTTTAGTTGTTGGTGTCAAATGCAGAAGGCTGAGAGGTACTACTACTCTGACTGGGGTCAGAGGAGCCGAAGATTGAGCCGAAGATGGAGCCGAAGAGGGTGCGATTAGACTGCGGCTGCGGCATGCAAGAGCGACTCACTAGGTTGGCCGTGGTCGCCCCTCCGTGGTCAGTGGTGTCTTTCAGTGCGCTCACATTGCACTTCGAGATCTGCTTCACCTTGACGCGGTAAAACTTCTTGTTCACCGGTAGCTTGTAGCGGTTCTCCTCCTGCAAAAAAAATTATGTCAAATAAACATTAGCTTCAAAGCCTGCTCACACAAAACCTCCATACTCACCTTTTTGATTTGGCAGTACTCCTTGTCCAGAACTTTGGCGATGATCCACTGAAACTCGTTTGACTGAATGTCTGAAAAAACACAAGGTTGGTAATTCGTAGTGTTCAACAGTGCATGCAGTTCAGTAAACCAGTCCACCTCACCTTTACCAAAGTCACAGTCCTTGAGTGAATCGGTGTGAATGTAGTGCAGATTGCCCGTCAGCGTAAAGACGATAAAGTTCTCCAGTGTCTTCTCGTAGTAGACCAGAACGTTGTCGCCAATCTCACAACTAGTTAAACGCAAAAAAAGATGATCATCCCAAATGACCCCTTCCCTCTCTCAAAAGCCTCTCCCTACCTTGTGACTGAAATCTTGTCCTCATTGTTCTGCGTGATCATCTCAATGTTCTTCGGCAGCTTGTACTTGGCCGTGATTGCCTCAATGTCCTTGCTCGATTTGGGCTGTTTCGGAAAAAAGGGGTTAAATCCTTCTTCTCTCTAAATTAACTGCCTTCCTCCACTACTTACACTATCCGGAGTGGCGGGAATTGATATGAAGGAGTGAGCAAAGTCACGCGTAGACGAATACTCAAAGTTCTTGGTAACCGCGGCGGCCGCCTCCTGCAGCGTGGTCAGCCTCTCCAGGGCCACGCGGGCCGACTGGACGTCCTCGCCGAACTTGCACGTCGCCTTGCCCACCAGGTGGCGAATGGGCTCCAACTGCTCCACCCGCAGCGACTTGGTCAGCTCCAGCGTCTGCCGGTTGAGGGCGGTGCACCTCTCCGCGTACGCCTCCTTCTGCTCCAGCTGCCCCCTGGTGGTGGCCAGCTGGCGGACGAGGTCCTCAATCAGCCGGTTCTTCTCCTCCAGACAGCTCTCCAGGTCGGTCTTCGCCGAGGCGAGCTGCTCAATCTCCTTGGCCGTCATCGAGGTGGCCATGGAGGCGTCGCTGCACTCCACTGGCTGCGGCTGTGGCTCCGGCTCCGGCTCAACCTCCAGGCTGCCGGTGAGGCTGTTGATGGGTGAAGAGGCGCAGTCCACCTTGATGACCAAGTTGGCCGAAGAAGAGGATGAAGAGGATGAGGATGATCGGGAACGGCCGGTCAGCGACTCCAGCATGGAAGTGTCCGCCGCCACTGGCTCCTCGGCGATGACATCCACCTCTTCCTCTTCATCCTCTTCTGCAACTTCCTCTCTCACTTCCTCTTCCACCTCCTTCTCCTCCTCGTCCTCCTTCTCCTTCTCATCTTTTTCATTCAGTGGGACGGAATCGGCGGTGGAACTGGAACTGGAAGTGGAAGTGGCACCCACGGCGGTCAGGGGCGGCAAAGGCACTGGCGAAGGCACTACGAGCTGCGCCGCCATGTCAGGCAGCGCCGCCTTCAGGTACTCGAGGTCATCGGCGGTCACTTGAGGTAGGTACTGGTCGATGGGCTCCATCAACTGGTCATCGTCGGTGAAGTCCTCCGGCAGGTCGGCCATGCCGGGGAAGAAGAGCTTGAGGAAGTGCTTGTCGAGCTGCGCCGAGAAGGCCGTCCGCTGGCGGACCTCGGCGTCAATTACCTCGCGCGCCACCAGCGAGACGCTCCGCGACCACTGGTGGAAGCGCGAGGAGAAGGCCCGCCGGCGAAGCACCTCCACGACGGCGGACAGGTAGAGCTGCGGCGAGAGGTGCAGGTTCGCCAGGATCTCCATCTTCTCGCGAAGCTTCTTCAGCTTCAGCCCGTAGAAGACGAGCACCTCGTCGGTCTTCGTCAGCAGCTCCTCAATGTGGACGATCCACCGAAGGCGATGGTGGAGGTTTCGGGAGAGTTCGTTCTTCGCCGAGAAGACGCGGCTCTTGATGCCCAGCAGCTCCTGGTGCTGCTTCAGCATCGTCTCCAGCGGCTCCTTCTGCGAGTCGCAGAGGTCAGGGAGGATGCTGATGTCGCGGAACTCCGAGGCGCGGGAGCTGTTCTGCCGGAAGCTCTTCGTGAGGATGCCCTGATTTTCGAACAGCTTCTTCGCGTCGAACATCAACTTGTCGAGGGCGGCCAGGCGGTTCTCCAGACCGCGAATCTCCTTCATGTCACTGTTGGCGCACTCGCCGATCGTCGAGTCGATGCTGCTCTTCAGCTCCTTCAGCTTCTCCGCATCAAAGGTGTGCAGCTCATCGAGGCAGTAGAGCTCGTCCAGAGAGTTTTTCGTGTCTTTGAGCTGAATCCAGTCCAGGAGGGTCATGGGCGAATCATGGTCGCCCTTTGCGTAGAGTGACTTTAGTATGGGAATTCGGGCGAGAGTCTGTTTATCACTTTCAAAACTGAAACACAAAAAATGAGCGTCTGTTAGAAGCGGCTGAAATGTTTGGCATCGATTAAACAGCAAAAGAAAACGAACCTTTCGAGTAACTCGCAGTGAGTGCCCTTGTTCTTGAGAATATCATTGTAGAGCTGCTCCACTTTGACGGCCTTGCTTCGAAAGGACTTGACGATGTCCTCGAGGTTGGCCACCACGGCGGCCCAGCCCTGTTGTTGGTAGTGCTGATCGCGCACCAGCAAGGTGCAGTCGCTGTAGAGCTTCTCGTCCACCTCGTACAGCTGATGGGCCATCTCGGCTCGGCAGGCGACCGTATTGAAGTTGGGCTCCATCTGCAGGCAGCCCAGCACCCGCTCCTCGATGTTCTCGTCAATGTAGTCCGCCGAATTGTCGGGATTGGCGAGCATGGGCAGCGTGTCCGAGGGCTTGCTGAAGAGAAAGATCGGACTGGTGTCCGTTCCAGCGGAGCTGTACTTGCAGACGCGATCATTCAGGTTGAGGCTCTCTCCGCCGCTGACCAGCAGAACCTGACTCTGCACGGGAATCTGATGCTGCTCGCAGATGGCTGCCTTGAGGTTCTCCACTCTACAATGGAACAAAAAGGAAGCAATGTTTTCACGCTGTAAGAGTGATCACAACATTCGCCCCATTTTTGGTCAGAATGTTAGGAAACCATGTAAAACATTTTCAAAAAAGGTTTTTAAAAATAGATTAGACATAAAAAATTG
>JAALOO010001030.1_pt1 | contig 21245 bp, 18 predicted proteins | sample 7257641 | NCBI WGS metagenome assembly JAALOO01 (sample SAMN14085613, study PRJNA598686) | mite metagenome | biome: ENVO:01001000; feature: ENVO:01001002; material: ENVO:01001226; isolation source: single female mite from University of Michigan culture on fish food culture... ...
CTAAAAATCTCGCGTGTATCATGAACTTTGCACCGGGCTGACGCCCGGTGTAATTCGAATTCACAGTGGTGCAAGCTGGGAAACGGCGAAAGGGGAAGAGCAAACAAATTCATATTGCCACTGATTCAACGGCAACAGCTCATTGACATGCAAAAGAGTGTGGAGGAAGAGGAGAAGGAGGCTTTCAATGGGAGGAGGATTGCTTTGCATTGAAAGCAAACTTAATTTAGTAAAGCGCATCAGCTTTCTCTTTCTATTTCCACTTGCTCCCACTCGAGCTACTCGACATTCAAATTCTGCCAGCGAGCTACAGCCATTTCCAAACCTGATGATGTTCTTGAGTTTGAAAATTCTTTTAGCTGTAACTGTGCAAGAGTTTTTACGCTGACGATTTATGCAGTTAAAGTGCACATTCCACTGATACAGCTGCCAAGTGGTAGTGGAGGTGGTGGTGGTAGCAACGATGATGAATAAGGAAAAAGAAGAATCTAGTCAAACAAGTGGCCAACTACGACTCTGGCACATTCATTTCAATAAGACAGTGTGTTGGCCAGCGTTTTTAAGTGTGCAAAGCTAAAGGCATTCTGACACATTTGCATATGACCCAGAATATGCCATTCAAAATTCTGTGAAAGTGAATGAATTTATGAATTTGCCCGTTTGGCTCGTTTTATTTTCTTCACAACCATTATGCGTTTTGTAAATGTGAATGTTTAGGTAAACTCGCTTTTTAGGAGTTTTCTACTTCTCGTTCTGGCCTATTATTCTATTTGTCTGCTGCATTGCCGTATTGCTGTGCAGTACACAAATCAGTGACACCGAAAAAGAATAAAAGTGTGCTGTAGTAGTTAGCTAGCTGACTTGCAATGAGAGAAAGCCAAAACGAAATGAAACACTAGGCTAGGCTCATCTAGGAAACATCTCTTTTCTTTCTTTCTTGTATTAGGTATTCTACCGCACTCCTTTGCTTTCACTGGCAAACATGCTGTGTCAGCAAGAAATGGCCGCAAATGATCTCCTCTCCTTTTGCCTCTAAATATTTATGGCACTGGAACGTTTAGTTGTAGTTAAAGGAAAGAGTGAACGCGGAGCACAAAAAACAAGAGAAGAAGAATTAATTAAAGGGGCAACCCCTTTAGCGTGAGTGGTTCTTTTTCTTCTTCTTTTTCCCTGCTTGTTCATTTATTCTGTTCACAGTGGCCGCATAAACATACAACACAGTGTGTAGAGCATTGGACATGCAAGGGCAGCATCAGCAGCAGCAGCCTTCGTCCATCTGCAGTTGAGTGCATGATGCTCATTATGTGTGGTAGCACTTAATTAAATTTCAAAGATGAAGACACACAGACACACACACACTCACTCACACTTTTGGTCCCTCTCTTCCATTCAGTCATGGAAATTAATTCTCCGCCATGTACTTGGCCATCACTACCACAAGGCTACCGCGCTAACACAAACGCACTGGCGGAAAACAACAGAAAAAAACAAACGAGCAATATGTACACTAGTAGTGGTAGTAGTGCCCAGCAGCGAAGCAAAAAGCCAACAGCACTGTCTAGTGAAGTTTCTGGCGGCGGCGGCGGTGGAATGGTGACAAATTCAGGACATTTTCCATTTTCTATTTTCTCCTTCTCTGCCCCTACTTTGAGGCCCAAAATGTCCGCCGCAACCACAAGCTAGTTATTTTAAATTTGAATTTTTTTATTCTGCATTCTTCCCTCATTATCTCTGTTTTTCTTCTTCACTATCCACTTCTTTGTGTGTGTGTGCACTTGCAATTAATCTCCCATTACGCCCTCAGCTTTGGTTTCTAGTGCACTGTGCGCACAGTGCAGGCCGTTTTGTCTTTGAATGCCGCAGCTTTTTACCCTCTTTCTTTCTCTTTCACATTCTCATTTTCATTCTTTTTTTCAAAGCTGCAAAAAACCATCACACACACACGCACACAAAACCTCATCAGTTTGCACTCTCATTCTTTGGCCCCTATTCTTTCCGTTTTTTGGCACTGGCCATCAGCTCTGCCGCCGCTGCAGTTTCACGCACACAAAGCACCCAAATTCTCTTTTTCTCTGTTGCCCATCCAATTCAAACTCATCGAGACTTTTAACTGCTCGCTAATAAATGGTCGGCACATTAATCGCTAATAGATTTAGGCCATTAAATCACACTGACGATTGCAAGTGCAGGCCAGCTAGTTTAACTTGCTGCTGTTGACGCTGTTTTTCATGGCTACCATCATCAGATGAACACACACACACACGCACTGTTCGATGATCAGCAGCAGCAGCATCAGCTGAGCAAATGAGGGCACTAATAATTATTGGCCACATTAATCAGCAGCATCAGCAGCAGAGGAGAAGACTAAAACTACAGCTAAACTATTCTGTTGTTTGTGAGGGGAGTATCACTTTCAGCAGCTTGCTCACATTGCTGCTGCTGCAATGAATGTGAATCAGCTGAATGTATTAATAATTAATCGTTGCACTGGAAAGAGGAAGTTGATGAGGAGAAAGAAGAATTTAGCAATCAAGAACAAAAACAATCTTAATCGAGTAAGGGAGACCATTTTGCTTTTCTTGACCTCGTGAGGATGACTGCTGCCCAGATCAGAAACGCTGTAGAGCCGTGACCAATGCTCAAGAGAAAAAATAAATGTTCAGCACCAAGCTTGGCGACAACAACAACAACAACAATAACAACCACTAGGCATCACTCACTCAACAGTGGCAACTCCTAACTCAGCGCCTGCAATTCTTTAATCTATTGCCTCTCCTTATCACTTGACATCTAATCGCCAAAAGTCATTTGCCATCATCAGTCAGCTGCTCTTCAACTGCTACTGCCATTTTCTGTCCATTTGCTGCTGTCTCATGCACCCGAGTATTATCGCCGGCCCTGCAAGCAAACTGAAAGATGACGCTGAGTCGACAAACTGGGAGATAGAGACAAAAAATTATGCCCAGTTGAAGAGAAATTTCATTCATAAATTAAAGTTTTAGTACTCCCCAGAGACTGGCTGCGCTGCACTGGGCTCTTCTCCGTAAACCTACGACAATGGCGTGGTAGATAGTAGTGAGGAAAACAGAGCCGGTGTCTACTGCTGATAATATTCAGCACTTCAAACAATAGCTGCCCATCACTGCTGGCACTCTGCTGATTATTATTATTGGTTCTGTCGATCATGATGTCGATCCAAAAGTAGCAGATTCAAGCCATCACCAAATTATTTAAATTAGTGCTTCAGAAGACATCAGCGTCGTCAGGTTCATCAGTTTGCATCAGCAGCATTAGCATCAACAACGGCATCTCCCGTCGATTGGATAATTACACGACCATGTACTCGATCAAAGACGAAGAAGAAGACTGCTGCCGTACATCGATCAGCTTGAACTTCATTCTGCTGCTTTTGCTGTTGGTCTTTAGATTTTCACCAAACCGCCGTACACTGCCGAAACACTACATCTACCACCACAACTAGTTCATTTTAACTTCACACACACAGACAATCACTGGTAAGTCCTGCTCTTCTTCTTCTTCTTCTTCTTCTTAACGAGCCTCTCGAGCGTGGGTAAATAAATCGGAAAAAGGGGAAACACAGACAAAATACAGACTCGAACTCTTTAGAGTGAAAGAGGGAGAAAGTGAGAAAGTGAGCAGAGTAGCCGAAGAGACTAGCTAGCAGAACTAGCAGAACTAGTAGAACTAGCAGACTAGACTAGCACAAATACTTTAAAAGACATTAATCACGCCGCCAATTGGCCATATCAGTCTGCTGCAGCAGCAGCCCACTACACACTAGTGCACTAGCAGCAAAACGATACAGCAAAAGCAAAAGCAGAAGCAGAAGCAGCAGACGATACAACAGCAACTGTAGCGGTAAATGGACAGCGAGTAGGGAGTGCAGCAGCAAAACTGCAGAAGCGATTAGCGGCGGCATGATGCATTCCGAGAAGCAAGGAGGAGAAGCAACGAAGAAAAGAAAAAGAAGAGAGAAAAAAGAGGAAAAAGAAAGTTGTGACACAGCAGCCGGCGGTTGGCAGGAACCCAATTAGCAAATGGATGACTTGTTGAGAAGGAAGGTGCCGTTGCTACTGCTCCTACATTACTGCTCTACTCTGCCAATGTTACTCTTCTTCTTGCTCACAACACTTCTAAACAAAAGGTGTTGCAAAGGTAAGGCCAGCTTTTGCTGCCCACACACACACACACACCACTAAAACTAAAACTACCACTGTCAAAAGTAGGTGCCGGAAAGAGGAACTTGCTGGTGGTGGTGGTGATGCTGCTGCTGCTGCTCCTGATGGTGATGCCTGTGTACTGAAAACATGAAATGAAAGGAAGGTCTTCACTCATACATCTTCATTATGAGCAGTTCACTGCTCTTCGCTGTGTAGCTCCTGCTTAGCAGGAAGCTGCTGCCTGTGCAGCCAAGTGTCCACAAACACACACACAACAACATCAACAGCAGCAGCAGCCATACACTTTGCACTCAATCTCTCCTTCTCCACGCACACACACACACACACATTTCCTCGGTTACTTTGTGTTCGGTTGTGTTCACCACACTTTTTTATTTGCCTGTTAGTGTCGCCCAGTCTTGGTCAGACAGCGTCAATGTGAACACACTTACTCACTCACTCACAGCTACACAACCTACACACAGCGAGCTTTGAGCAGGGGCCTCCACGGCCGCCGAACACACATTGAGTTGTGTCATCAGAGCGAATAACAACACACACAGACAGTGCAAAGCAGTCATCGGAAGAAAGGGAGAATCAAATCGAGAACGAGAATCGCCACTAATTGCCAATAAATGGGCGACAACAATGCAGCAGTGGGAGAGAGAGAGGGTGAGGGCAAACTAGTGAATGAACGGTTCGGCGTTCTTCGTGTTCTCTTTCTCAGCTACTAGGCCTACTACTACTAGGCTGGCGTAAATATCGATTCTGATCGAACACACACACACACAACTATTCTCGTCGTAATAGAGAATAAATTGCCACCGAGAGAAAAACTGAAAGAAAGAGAAAGAGAGTGGGAAAGATGCTCTGTGTGTCTGGCTTCCCTACTGGAATGGTAAAGTAGCGAATGTCAGTATCCAATGTCTGCTGTCTGCCATTGTCTGTGTGCCATTCCTTCTGTTTACTTGCTGTTCAGAAGAATGCGAACGATCAACGAATCGAAACAAACACACACACACACACAAAGTCAACTATCTACAGGCTAAACAATGGCTAATTTGAGCACAAATAAAGTAAATTAATCAAAGGAGAGCAAAGCCAAGAGGGCAGAGTCAACTTCAGTGCAATCCCATTTGTTGTTGACCATTTGTTTGACTATTAATGTCAATATTAGCTTGTATGGCAACCATAAATGTATAAATCAATTGTAATTATTGATTGGTGATTGCGGAAAATGTTTGAGTAAACAACACAAAAATAGCTGATTTCTGTTGAAGCACACCAAGTGCAGTTTCAATGTCAAATCACTTGACTTATAAAAGATTCAAAAGCATATTTGGCAAAGTAATAATTTTTTAATTGGTTAAACTGAAAATATTTTAAAACAGCAGTTTAAAAATGTGCGCACATTTTTACCAAGTGATGATCAATCTCTGATTTTTTTCCTGCTGACACTTACCATTTTCACCAATTGAAGTAGTCGAGCACATCACTTTTGATCAAGAATGCAATAAACCAATAGCCAAATTGAATAAACTTATCGATTTGTACATTCCCAACTTTTCATCTCTATTGACAATGGCAGCCATTTTACAGCAGTGTGTTTACTCTTGCGTGCAACGGTTTTTCTTTTTTTATCCTTTCTACTTCCTTCCCTAGAGCACGCAATGATATTATAACAAATTATATAATAACAGAAAACGTAAAAAAGGGGGATTGGAATTTTTATTACATATATCTCTACAACATCAACAACAAAGATGGGAAAACATTTACGAGATGGGAAAGTGGCTCTATTCAGGCTTTGGCAAGCAAATGAAGCGACCGATGAGCGATGGGAAAAGAATGCTCTGAATGTTCCTTCCAAAATTGGCAACCGAGAAAAAAAATCAACATCAGACAACCTGAACGCTTTGAATCGACAACAAACGTTGTCGCCATGCTATGCTGTCGATCGATAACAATAATATTCACCATCGCCAAATGAAAAAAAAGAAAACAAAAACGGGAAAAGCAGTTTTCTTTCTTTTTCTCTTTTGCAGCAGTCGCTCAGGAGTAGACAGAAAGAATATTCTTTCTGTCAAGTCTGCAAAAAGTGTGAAAAAGAGTGAAAGAGTGTAAGAGGCAAATGTCGTCGGCGAAGTTAAGTCAACAGGGAACAAGTCAATAAGAAACTCGACTGCTGCTGCTGTTGCTGCTGCTGCTGATGCTGTTGCCGTTTCAACCGCACTGAAGCGCAAACAAAAACACGATTGTGCTAACATAAATGCCAGCAGTGCGGATTCATTGCACTGACTCTAAAAGTGGTGAAAACGATTTATATATTTGCTTCCCCTAAATTTTCTTTTTCCCCTCTTTCAGTCGAGTATCCTCCTGCCTAGTATTTTCCCGTGAGTACTGCTCCACACTTTATTACCCCCTTTTCCTTTTTTCTCCTTTTCTTTACTATTTCTTTTTTTCACCACTTTTGCTCGAGTGAAACAAACACCGAAAAGTTTTCTGTTTGCCTAACAGCGAATTGTGCTTGTGTGTCTCTTGAATAGCACAACGAAAACAGTATGGTCGACTGAGCAACTTCAATGTAATCATTCAATTAGCTGTGCTTAAAGGATTAAGAGAACTGACAGTGGAAACAGACACAGAGTGAAGAAAGAAGGACTTTTTAGGCCAGTTTTGCTCAACACAAACACCAGCAACAGAAACAGCATCAGCAACAGCAGCTTACTGCCACACAATAGTGGTGATGGCGGTGGCGGTGGACACACTTTAGACAGTTACTTTAAATTTTAATTGTCTAAAACTGGTACTACCCTTTCTTCTTTTATTCTCTTTCTATCATTTCAGCGTTTGAGGTGGCAGTATTAATGAAGAGCAGCAGCATCAGCAGCAGTACACTGTTCACCCTCAATTGCTTTGAATAGCCTGCTGAAAACCTCGGTCGATACTGTCGACTAATCCCCCTTTTCTCATTCTTTTCCCTTTCTATCCTTTCTTTTCAGCGAGCTTGTGGGTCAGGACAGTGAGGAGGAAAAGGAGGCAGATTTTTCACACTGCCACACTGGGTAATTAATTACAGTGTAGGCAAATTCACTGTCTGCCAAGACACAGGATGGCACAAAATGAGCTGCAAACAGCAGCAGCAGCAGCATCAGCCTATTGAATTGGGCGGCGTTGTGCGAAACAAGCTTAGCGGCGGCAGAGGCTTTTTAGTGCAAAGTGCTAGTAGATCGGCGGCGGCAGTAGATCACTACCACTACTGCTAAGTGTACGGGTCCAAGTGAATGAGTGAGCGAGTGTGTTTGCAACATCATTTAACAGCAAAGTAGTGATTAGTGTGTCGCTACTCAAAATTTCTTTTCAACTAAATTGTTGTTTAAATTGATAAACAAGGAAGGGAAGAGAAAACGAAGAAGAAAAGAGCAATTGAGGCAAACTAATTCAAAGTGCGCAGTTTCATGTGAAGAGTTGACAACAGCAGCAGCAGCAGTAGTAGCAGCAACGCAGTGTAAACTTCCTGAAAGCGAGCTTCTCTGTATTGCTTTTCAGCTCGTGGTTTGCTTGGCAGCATCAGTGCGGCTCTTTCTCCGCCTGCTATTTCTCTAAATCACGCACTTTTCCTATTTTCTGCAGATGGCAACTGCAGGTAACTTGTCCGAGTTTTGTGCACCGAGCTCGACTAGGTTATTATTTAAATATTTAACAAAAATAAAACTTGAAAAGAAAAAAGCATTTCAAGTTTGGGTGAACAGCAATGCGCTGCAATGCACACATTTGCATTGCTTTTTTATTTTTTCTTTTCACACTGCTGAGCATCAGAACGACCACACACACACACATTGCCGTTTCTGCTTTTTGATCGCCTTTGATGGTGTGCCACAGAGCATGGAAGAGTGAATTATAAATGAATTATAGATTAGTATTGCAAGTGCAATTTGCCGAAACAAATTGTCTGGTCAGAAAAGTAGAAAAAAGACACTGCATTGGCACGCATCATGCACGTCCACTGTTGCTGCTTCTTTTTTATTTATTATCAAGTATCTCCTTGCACTCGGTTGTGCCAGGCAGCACTTTAAATTAAAATAAAACAATTTTTAAAGCTCACAGTTGCAACTTCAATTTGCAAAAAGGGTCGACATCACTGAGAAAAAACTTCACATAAATTGATACCTGGCAAAACTCTAAAAAGTAGAAAAAAGTACTTACAAGTGTGTTTTGGGCCACTCCAGTTTGCACCCCCACCAAAACGACCAGTAGTTCCCATGATTTGCTTGGTTTTTGATGTAAGTTAGTCTATAAATTGAAAAGTTTTAATTTGAGATCAATTTTAAAACAATAATAAATATCAAGTAAAGTTAAATAGTTTGAGAAAACTATGTATTTTTTAAGATTTTTTTGAAAAAATTACAACTATTTTTTATTTAACTTTTGCAGCAAAACATGCATTAACAAATTTTTTCTGCAAAAAGTTTTAATTAGATTTGTAAATTAGTATTAACAGTAGCAGACAATCTTGAAACCATGACTGCAATTATTGTTGCTGGGGCTTTAACTAAAGCAAAAAAATAAAAACTAGCTTGCTTGCTAACAAAAGTACACATTAAAGTGCAAAACAAACTCATTGTGTAGAACAAGACAATTTAATTTAAACAGAGAGCAAATTCACTGTCGTGTCTACTTTTTTTGGGGTCGCGTTGTGAATATTGGCAAGTTAATTTAACTATCAGCATGGGATTTAATGTAACGTAGTAATGAAAGAGAAGAAGGAAAGCATCACGTTCTACTCTAATGAAGATGCGCAGGCATACTACTCACACTTTGTTGGCAAGGTAGTTTTATGAAAGTAAAGGAAAGTGCTTGTTGAAACAAAAAAAAGCAGATGATCACAACAAAAGCACAAAAAGGTAGAGAGCAGTAGACTGAGACAAAAGCGATCAACAGAAGATGATGATGATGACTGTAGTGGCCATCAACTTGAAAGATTCTTCTTTTGTTTAGTTGGGAACTAGTCCACAAGTTTAAATTAACGTTACTTTTTAGTAAAAAAACTACATTTAAGCCAATTTAATTCAAGGTATGTCTGTTTTAATGTTGAGTTGCAATTATTTTTTGTTTGTCTGGGCGCAACGCAAAAGTTTCAGTTCACCAGTGTAAAAAGTTTAGATGTTCAAAATGCGTGTTTGTTTTGTAAATGAGAAAACGAAAATAGCACTACAAAAGTTGGATTTTTTACCGGGACATATGATGAAAAATGATTTTTCTAAACGATGCATAAAAAATGAAATGGAAGAAATTAGAAAAAAACGTTTACAATTTGAAACCGGTTGAAAAACAGGAGAAAATGAGCAAATGAAAAATCTTTGTTGACTCACAAAAAGAAACGATCAGTCAAAAGTCGCCTGAATAAACAGACAGATGAAGATTTAAAAAAAGGGCAAACCAAAACATCGACGAGGATTTGCAATTGATTTTAAGCCGGTGACACTTTACATTTAAAAGTGAATTTCACATGCAAAAATAAAAGAGTTTGCAAATGCAGAGAAATTCAAAATGAAACTCTGTGCAGTTGTGGAAATGAAAAACTGTCACTTGAGGGAAAACTGGCTACAAATTGTCAGCAGGCGCACACTGCTGAATGAATGGTTGCTACACAAAGAGGCAAAGTTGTGCGGTCGGAAAAGAGGCAAAGTTGAAAAATCTGCTGCTGCTGTTGCTGCTGTAGTCTGTCATAGTCGATGTGGTAGTCGACGACGTTGAGTGTCGCACGGCGAAATCGGTAATGAAATGGTCGCTGGCAATTTCGCGGCAGTTCACTCGGCGGCGGTTTTATACAGTGATGTGTGTGTGTGTGCTGGAAACTACTACTCGCCGTAGTAGTAGTAGTCTGCTGGAGATGCTTGCTCCAACTGATGCGGCTGCCCCCACTCTATCTCCTCTCTCTCAGCACTTTCTCAAACCCTCTAGTGTTTCTCCCCTCTCTATATGTGCTCAATGAATGCCTACTTTATCTTCCTTTTTTGCCCCCGCTATATACCACCACTACCGCCGACTACTACTTCTACTACTTGTACTACCATCATCAAACGGAAGATGCGGCCTCGTACAGTGTGCTGCAAAGCAAAGCAACTTTGACGTGGAAGTGAAAGTGAGTTTTTTTTCAGAGCAGCTCATCGCGCGCGTGCAGGGAAGAAGTTTGGCTGCCTGTGGGGAAGGTAGATTGTGCCCCTAAAAGGCAGGGTTGTGCCCATTGTTGTGCTGTTTTTGTGCCGGTGGTAATGGTGGTGGTGGTAAGACCACATGACACTGCACATTTACTACATACTGCAAAACAGATAGGAGCAAAACAGATAGTCGAATAGCTGAAACAAAACAAAGTGCGGCAATGCAAAGTACAAGCAAAACAGAAGACAAAGATGGGGGTGAAGTGCAAGGATTGGTAGGCACAGTGAACTGGTAAGCAAAAAGTCGGATTTCACTACTCTGACTGATCATCAAAAGCTTTGATAATTATCCCAGTCACTGCAATTAGGCGTTGAGGTAATTTATTAGTGAATGAAAAGAGGAGGAGGGGTAATGATCTACTACAACACTAATTTGAGAACCAGTTTTTGTTTGCAGGGTACGGAAACATTTTAGAGAGTGCACAGGGCAGATCAAAAATGAGGCAGAGTAGTGAGGAAGTCTCATCAGAGAGAGTGCAATGTGATTGTGATTATGTGTCTGTGTGTGTGTGTGTTGGTAATAATGTCATCAATAACGACTTTGCTGATGGATAGATAAATGCAATGAGTTGGATGGATGGGTGGATGGATGGATGGAGAACTGGGACAGACTAATGGCTTTCATTGCAGGCAATGGAATTTGGTTGATTGAACAGGCAGTGCTGAGAAAAAAATCATTGTTCTTTCTCTTATTCTTATCAGTAGTAGTAGTAGCTGCAGCAAATTGACATCAGTACTACTGACTGACTAATGAGCAGCATCTTTGATGAAGGAAAAAAGTCAAATAAAAAGAAAAGTAAAGCAAAGAAAAGAAAGCTAAGCAAAATTTAATTTTATAGCCAAGGTGGTGGTGCACTATTTTATTTTTGCTTTTCAATCTTCATCTATCTTTTGCGCTCCATCCAAATGGCAGGCACCAAATTTCCTGAATTTAAATTCAATTTGAAATAATTGAAAAAGTACAACCAACCATAAAACTTGTAGAAATAAGTAGAAAAAGTAGAAAAAAATTAAAAACAGCAAAAACAGGAAAGTAGAAAATTTCGTCTGCATAATCATAATAAAGGTTTTGTTATAGAGGAAGGCTCAGGAAAAAAAGTACCAGCAAAAGGAGCAAATGTAAAGATGAGATTGCCATTGCAATTGGGAGAAAATTAAAAGCACCCGCTATCCCTCTCCTCTCAGTTCTTTCTCCTGGCTTTGCCTTTTTTCCAAAAGATGCACCAGACGAACTACACAGTGATTTTACCCAAATTGAATGCATTGTGCCAAATGGCTTGGAACAGTTTTTCATACAGTCTACCAGTGCCTCCTTCAGTTGCTCAAAACCCTTCTTCACTTCTCCGTTTTGCGGTGAGTGTGTCTGTCTGACTAGAAGAAGGTGCTGCTGTTGCTCGGTAGCCAGCAAGCTAGTGTGTACCAAAGTAGACCAAAGAAAAAGAACAAAATATGAGGCGAATCAAGAAATGAAGAGAACAGTAGCTACAGTACCGATTTGCAACACAGCCACCAGCTCTCCATGACACACACACTGGCAGGCAATGCCCAATTTCCATGCAGGTTTTTTCAGGCTGGCAAAGAAAAATTGAATCAGCTCTTTCGACAGAGTGGTGCAATGCTAATTCTCGAGCAAGAGCATCATCATCATCAGCGGCGGCGGCGGCGAAAGAACACTGCACACACACACACACAGTGGATGCAGGGCACATGCAAATAGGAGCTCACAGGCTACTATTTCAAATAGTGGTGAACGTAGACGAAGCAATTAAGAAGAGAGGGAGTGAGTGAGAGGGATGATGATGCACTAATGAATTTATTGCCAGGCAAATGAAATGCCAGGCGGTGGCTGTGTGTGTATGAGCTGTAGCAGCAGCAGCATTGCCGTACAGTTGTGCGGCTGACAAGCAGGAGGGTGCGGACGTGCCATCGAGATGACAACAGAACAGAACAGAACAGAAAACAACCGCTGCAATGAGCCTCAATAGAACGTGCAAATAATTATTCACATAGCATAGAATGGGTAAACGCTGCTTTCCTCTATCTCTATCCTTTTCTTTCAATAGCAACTGAACTGCTGCTGATGCCGCTAATATTAATCAGAACCGAAACCAAGATTATCGGATATGGTTTTTGCTTTTGCCAAGGTTATCGCTTTTGCTCAAAATGTCGTCCCCGAGAAAAAAAGTGCAAAAAAATTAATAACAAGACAACGAAAGGCGCAGATGAGATGAAAAATTATCAATTACAATTAGAAAAAAAGAAGAAAAGTTAACAGTCTAAATGTCAACCTAAAAAAGAAAAAACTGACGTTATTAATACTGATTAGCAGTTAAAAAGGGAATGGCCTAAAAAATGTCACAGCTGCAAAAAACAAGCTGCAAAGATGCTAATCAGCAGCAACCAATAAGCCATCATCTACTTTTGTATAACAAAAAATTGATCCAAGAGAAGACAAGAAAGACATGCAATTTTGGAGCAGGTGTGCGCTTGTCATCGTTGTGCTAATGCAACAAAGCAAAAAACTCGCACTCAACACCTGAAGAGAAAACTCTGCAGAAAAAGAAAACTGCAGCCAGCAAAGGAAACGGAGGTGAAATGAAAGTAAATGAGAATAAATTCTACCTTTGGTGAGGCCACTGTGAAAATCGAGTATAAGCAATGGCAGAGTACTACTTCTTCTTCTTCTTCTTCTACTGCTGCTGCAGCTTTTCCACAGCTACTCTTCTTTCTGCTATGAGAAAACCTGTGCATGTGCTGGGCCCACTACTTTGCCTGCTGAAACAATAATTCAGCCGTAGATAAAATGTCACCAGGCATTCTCGCGACGGCAAATGAATATATATTGGAGGGAAAAAAAGAAGAAAAAGAAAAGAGAAAGAAGAACAAGAAGAAGAAAAAAAAGGAAAAGAAGAAGGAAAATGTATTCACATTGCGGCCTAGCCAACCAACCAACCAGAGCAACTAACCAAACAGCAGCAATGGTGATGGTGGTAGCCAGCCAGCCGCATCAGGCCATCAGCAGAGATCTAGGCCCTCTAATATATAATGGCGTAGTATTACAATATATTTTCTATTATCTCTTTGCCAGTGGCTAACGAGAACGAGTAGAAGGCTGATTCGTTTGCTTGCTAGCTGACTACCACCATTTTTTTCGGCACCTCAACGTACACCTGAAACTGGGGGCTTAGCGTACTTGCTAGTTTACTTAGTTTTTTCTCTTCTGCCACTGACCACTGGCCTAACAAACTCTGCTGGTGGAGAATATGAGTGCATCGTCCTCCTCCTCCTCCTCTCAGAGCAGTGATAAAGTGATTCAAATGGCACCCGACGTCAGCTGCAGCAGCTGCCAAGGTATAAACGAATCTTTCTTTGCCCCATCACCATTTTTTCACCCCTGCACCCGAGTGAGAAGACGTTTGAAGCAATTAGAGCCGACAGAGCTACGAGATCTTTTGGTGGCAGCAGCAGCACTGAAAGGAGGAGGCGGATGAACGATGCGCAAATGGACAGTCATAAAGCACACGGCAAATGGCCATTTCTCAGCCATCTTTCTCTCTCCCCTTCTCTCTGATTCTTTGAAACGTCACTCAAATGGCCAGCAGTGCCACTAACACCAATGCTGCTGCTTCAGCTCCTCATAATTTTCCTTCTAATTTAGACGTTTTCTGGAAGATGCTGCTGCTGCCCTTGATGCTACTGTGCACTTCTGCCTTCCTGCTGTGCTCATTAAATGTGGCCAAATCACCACCGTCATCATTTGGCGAGAAGATATGAGTCTGCCTGACTGAACTGAGCGCCTAGGCTAGTGCTAGAGTCAATGGCCACCGCTCAAGTGGGGAAAGTGGGGACAAAACTTCTGAAACTTTTTTCTTAAATGGAAAAAGTGCAATAAATCAAGCCCACAAACGTAGCCACCATCGCCACCCTCAAGCAGCAGCAGTTATGTGTCACATTATCAGTTAATTGCTTATGCACAAACATGCATAGAATTAATGATGAATCGCTAAGCGTCTGAAGGAGATTCGGAAGGCGCATTGCATCACAAAGTAGAAATGCGCTCCTGCTCTTTTTTGTTTGCTGTGTGACCTGCCACTTGAATTATAATAATTTCATTTTGCACTGTCCTAGTGACCAGAAAAATAGTGACTTTTCTTCTGTAGTAACAAATCGACTTACAAATAAATGAGCGACCGTAATTTATATAATATAATAGGAGGATACCATTATATAAAACTCGACGATGTGTGCACAATAAAACATTGCCAAATTGTGTTGTGGCCAGTATCTCTTTTCACGCTCTTGTCAAGGAAAGACCAAGAAGAAGAAGTGCCCTTCAAAATGTTTCCTAATTGCTTCGCTTTCACATTCGTTTTTTCTGGTCTTGTCTAGTACTGAAACTAGTGTAGCAAGTGAGGTGCCATCATTTTTTGCTGTTGGCAGTGTTGCAATGGGCTCCAAAAGGCATCAGCAATGAAAAAAGTAGGCATACACTAAGTGCTCTCTTTCACTCGTAAACGGAATGAGTGTGTGTGTTTTGGAGGCACACCAGACGCACGGCGGCAATGATCATCAGCAGACTTTGAGTTTAGAAGGCAGAAAAAGCAGCAGCCGCAACTGGAACATCAAGTGCAGATCAGCTACAGAGAGAGAGAGAGAGAGAGAGAGAGAGAGAGAGAGCGAGATACAAGGAAAAAGATGGTAAAAGAGAGGCTATATTTTACAATAGGTTCCGCTGTGTCCCGCCGCTGCACCGCCAAAATGTTTTGGGGTTAATACCTTTTTGCCGATAAGGGCTGCGCAGAGTGTGCAGAGTGAAAGTGAAAGTGCATGCAAGAAGATGAGGAGCAAAATGAATTTGCCGACTGATTCAATGCTGCTGCCAGCGTTGATGGCGTTTTGTTCCATCGTTGGCAGTGTGGCAAAAAAAATGATGTCGTGCTGAAGAAGAAGAGGCATAGAGTGCAGCAGGCAGGCAGACACCGCCGCCGACGCCATCCCATCGTCCACCGACAAAGCCATTTAGTGTTTCTCGTTTTGACAAATCTTATATCTCCTTTTTCCCTTCTGCAGTGTTTGCAGGGTGTGCAGTTAAACTGCGTCGTTTTTTTTGGCGGGCGGGTGGCATCAGCATCAGCAGCAGCAGCACTAGCTCCAAACAGATATGTCGTCTCCATGTTTCTGCAGCCAAGTTTTGGCACGCCACTTTGTGTGGCCATTGTTTTGACTGTAGCAGGCAGTGTTCTTTTGCGATCTCTCTCTCTCTCTCTCTCTCTCTCTCTCTCTCTTTCCTTCTCGTTTAGCTTCCATCTGATAATGAGGAGAAACGAGGAAAGAAGAGTCAGTGAGTGAGTGAATGAATGAGAGTTGCCTAGATGAAAGTTACTATAGGAGAACGAAGAGTAGAAGATGGGAAAGAGGAAAACATCAGCAAACGCGAATGGTAGTCCATTAGTAGTGATTTGCTGTGGATGTGGTGTTAGTGTTGGTGCAAGGCAACATTTCGCTGTGTGCCCTACTGTGAACCAAAGTCAAGCGGACTTTGGTTCATCTCTGCAGTGAACTGCAAACAGTAAACTGCTACAGCGGTGGCGTTGGCGTAGCAGCAACACCACCACCACCAGCAGCAGCAGCAATTTGCTCATCAAAGAAAGTGTGTTTCTGGACTGAAAAAACTAGAAAAAATGAGCTGAATTGGCCCCCATACTGATTCAATTTAATAAATCAAATTAAAGAAAGAAAGAAAGACTATAGGAGACGCTACAAAGAAGAGGCAATTACGTTTCGGTGATGCTGGTGGTGCTGGCATTGGCTTGTTCCCTCTTTCAGTTTTCACTTTTCAATGAAGACAAAACGCAGGCAAGCGGACTACTACCACATTCTTTAAAGCCACTATTTGTCTTTTCAGTAGTTTCACTCACTGTTGTGGTCAGCAGACCAGCTGAATGGCAGAATTATGAGGCTTCCTTCCCAGTTTCAGTTCCTTCCCGTTCAGTTCAGTTCCCAGAATGACAGGGGCCATCACTTTTCATTTTGATCCGACGTGATCACCAGGACAGACGAGACAGGACAGGACTAAACGGGACAAACGAGCACTTTAAAGTTTTTAAATCAACAAATGATTTTAAAGTAATTGAGATTGCGTACGGGAAAAGGGGGAGGGGGAGAGAAAACACAGGCTGAAATGTGTGCACAGGCCACTGAATTTGCTGGGCAGAAGGGCAGAGGGGGGTGGAAGGAAACAGCCTACAAACCCAGTGGCCTACTGTGCTCTGAGCACACAACTAAAGAGAAAGAGAAAGTGCAGGAAAAATAGTGCCGGACGAGTCCATTTTCAATTAAAAAGAGCGCCCCTTTGCCTCCTTAGCACATTGTTCACCAAAACAGGAAAGGCAGGCAGTACACTGGCTGTTGAATGACTGGTTGCTGAGGGCAATGGCAATGTAATTTGCAGCAGTAATTGCTGTGTTCAGCTGAAAAGCAATTAACTTATTCGCTAGTGGGCAGCAGTGTTCACACCAGTAGCATCACCAATGTAGACACAGTTAGTTGATGACAGTGACAAGAGAAGAACGATAGTAAAAAAAAAGAAGCAGAAAAGTGAGCAATCACCGACACATCACACCATTACACCATCAGCATCAAAGCTTCAAGTAAATTGTTAAGCAAAAAATAAATAAAAACAGACTGGTCCCATTAGCATTGCCAACAAACGAAAAATAAACTTTAAAAACAAAATCAATACAGCAGAAGAAGAATCCGCAGAAGTGGAGAGGAGACTAGGCAAGTGGTAAACGGCAACTGCAGGACACTTTTCAAGAGAACGACAATGAGGCCTCACTGGGAATGGCCATCTAAATTAGCCGTGTGCGCTTGGTTGGCTGCCGGTCACAATATGTCGTCGTCGCCGCCACCGGCTCCACCACCATTCCATCTCTTCCTCCATCGCCAGTTTTTTTCCTGCACCTAATTGCCTGATTGATCTATCTCAAGGCTGATTGCCGTGTTTTTTCATTTTTTTTTCGTTACACTTTTCTTTTTCTCTTTTTTTGCCATTTGCAGCATCATCGGAAAACGGCTATTAAGATGATGATGACGACGACGGCGACAACAACTCGACGGCCATTCTCCGCCGCGCACACATTACACTCTTAGCGGCAGTGGTGTACAAGAATGATTACACTTTAAAACTGCCCGGCGGAAACGTACAACTTGGCGAGCACAACACTCAACACACAGAAAACACAGCATTCATTTGTGCAGCAGCGTTTACTTATCGATTAACTGTTCTAAAATTGGTCAGTCATTGAGTCAACGTGGCCAATTAAACACAGTCATTTTAATTTAGAACTTTTACCAGATTTTACAGCTCAACATTACTAAACATTTTTCATTTTTACTGTTATTGTCGCTGCACCAAATACACATTTTGATTTCACTTGTTTTAGCATTTTTTGCATTCGCACTCATTCTTTCTCCACTCTTTCACTATGTTATCCCTTAACAGCAATTTGTCGTTTAGCAACTCCTCAGTGATGCACTCATTTGTGGACTCGTTTTTTGAGGGAAAGAAGGCGCTGGTCAAAGAGCGACTGATGGACTCGGTGAGAGTTATTGTGGATGGACTCTTCGAAGAAATGGTAGGACAGGTCAAAGAGATGCTACTTCCTCCAAAAACTGCCCATGATCAGGAGAAACCTATTGGTATTGGGAAAACCACTTATACTCCAGCAAAACAACCGACCAGCAAATCACCAAAAAACATTTCAATGCCACCGAAAAGCAAGATGATCTTTGCAACCCAGTCCAAGCCTGGTCCCTCTACTTCTGCTGCTGTCCAGCCGTTTTCTAGCCTCTATAAACGAATGGCTGAAGAGGATGGCGTTAGCACCAGCACCAGCAGCAGTCCGGCAAAGAAGAAGAAAGGGGTCACTGAGGGTGACGTGGCCTTCAGCACTTCTGATGAGGTGCTGGTGGTCATTCCGATAGAGCAGGCTCTGATGGAGTGTGGAATGGATTCAAGCACTTTCGGTGTTAGTTCTGGTGGCGGTGACATTGAACAGCAGTCTAAGGATACCGCTCACAAAAACATTGCCTGCTCTTCAAAGCAGCAGCCAAAACAGACAGCTGAAAGGAAGTTCGCCTGCCCTGAACCGAACTGTGGCAAGCACTTCTTATGCAAAGCCGATCTCAAGTGTCACCTTCGAACCCACACCAATGCCAAACCGTTTGGCTGCAACTATTCTGGTTGTTCGCGGGAGTTCAATCAGCGTGGTACCGCTATCCGCCACATTCTCAATGTGCATCTCAAGAAGCAGAAACCTAACAATGCTGAAGAGGGTGGAAATGAGGTAGCAGACGATCCACCCGATCCATCGACCTACCTCACCGTGAAAGAGGAGCTGCTCTAAAATTGGTCAGCCACTGTGCCAACGTGGCCAATTAAGCACAGTCATTGCATTTTAATTTAGAACTTTAACCAGATTTAACAGCTCAACATTATACATTTTACATTTTTACTGTTATTGTCACTGCGCCAAATACACATTTTGATTTCACTTGTTTCAGCATTTATTGTGTATCACTCATTCTTTCTCTACTCTTTCACCATGTTTTCACCTGGCAGCCATTTGTCGTTTAGCAACTCCTCAGTGATGCACTCATTTGTGGACTCGTTTTTTGAGGGAAAGAAGGCGCTGGTCAAAGAGCGACTGATGGACTCGGTGAGAGTTATTGTGGATGGACTCTTCGAGGAGATGGTAGGACAGGTCAAGGAGATGATGATGCCGCCGCTCAAAGAAAGTGCTGGCAATGATCCGGTAAAAGCAAATGCCGCCAGCACTCCAACTCCACCAAAACCAACGACCAGTGTGCCACTTTCCCAGCCATTGAAAAGCAAGATGGTCTTTGCAACCAAGTCCAAACCTGGTCCATCTTCCTCTTCTTCAGCTGCTGCTCCCCAACCGTTTTCTGGTCTTCATAAGCGAATGTCTGAAGAGGATGAAGTTAGCATCAGCAGCAAAAACAATCAGCCAAACAAAAAGAAAGCGATCACTGTGGAACTGCAGATTGATGGTCCACTTGATGGTGACGAGGAGGATGACTATAGTGACGTGGACCTCGATGACGGTGCTGGTGGCGGTGACATTGAACAGCTGGTTAAGGACACTGCCCACGAAAACATTGCCAATAATCCAAAGCAGCAGCAGCCAAAACAGAGAGCTGAAAAGAAGGTCGCTTGTCCTGAGCCCGGATGCGGTAAGCTCATCACCAGTCACAATCTCAAGGTTCACCTTCGAAAACACACCGGAGTGAAGCCCTACTTTTGCAACTTTCCGCTGTGCGAAATGGAATGTGCGACAAGACAACAGGCCATCAGGCACATTGTCGCCATTCATCATCGGGATTATATCGAGGATGGTAAAAAGCCGCCCGATCCAGAAACTTGGCTGGTCATCAGGGAGCACCTCCTTTAAAGATTCTCCCGAAGAAGGAGGAGGAGCTGGTGAGGCCGAGGCTGAGAAGTAATCTCTAACCACGGACACGCCCCTTTCCAGCTCATCCCATCCACCCACCACCAAACCACCCTTCAACAACAGACGTGAGCCACTAATCTTTCCCCACACCTGTCACTTTCTCTTCTTCCCCACCATGGCCGTCTGATATTATCTTCCCTTCTTCACCACTCAACTCCTTTTCTAATCTGTACACTATTTACACGATTAAACTTTTTTTCTTTTTTAAAAGCGCCAGTTTTTTTCAGTCTTCAAGTCTTTAGATCTTCAAAACTTTGCAGTGCACATGTCAATAAAGTAGAAATTCAAAGTTTAATCTACTTTTGTAATTATATTAGGCTCGCTCTTCGCAGGTATTTGAAAAGGACTACTTTTGCACTACTACTTTTCCTCATCAGCAGAGTTGCAGAAAAGGGGTGAAAGATTAAGAGACAGAGCTAGTAGGTGGAAAACAGATGCAAGATAAAGTCTTCAAATTGCTCACATCTTCTCGCTCTTCTCTGTCTTGCTGCCGCCATTGTTGTTCTTCCCACTGCCGCTGCCCATCACATCCACGCTGGAAGTCCTCCTCTTGCCGACGTCTCCAGAGGTGGACCGTTTCTTCTTCACCGGCTGCTGCTGCTTACCTCCCGCAGAGAGTGACGCTTTCGGATTTGGACAGTGAGTGAGTGAGTGAGTGAGTGAAGAGCAGAGCAGAGAGCAAGAAAAAGAAAGAAAGGCCTGGTGGTTCTGGGGCTGCTGCTGCTGCTGCTGGAGCTGGTACTAGTGCGCCTTCAGCGCAAATAAAAGCGTGTCAAGAATTTTGAATGGCACCGAGCAAAAGAAAGAGAGAGAGAGAGAAAGGTTCAGACAGATGGCTACGATGAGGTGATGCCTTCTGTTTTCTTCTCTTTATGTATTTTTCCTTTGTGCACAAATAAAGTTCAAAGTAATTAACAAATCTTTGTTGAAATCTTCTAATTACAATGCAATAAACTGGGTATAAAAGCAGTTTTAAGTTTATTCACAGTTCATTTCATTTCGCAAACCATTTCACAACTGTTTCAAAAACATGACCTGCATTCACGCCACCTCAACTGACCGCGAAAACTGCGTATTGGTGCTGGTGGAGGGCGAGTCTGCCTTCAAGTTCTGCCAAACCGGCATTGCTGAACTCGGCGGTGAGTTTTATGGCGGGCTGGCCTTGTGCGGCCAACTCGCCAACGTCCGCCACGTGAAGGACAGCGCCAAGAAGGCGAAGGAGGACCAGGTCCTCCAGTCTGTCGTCACCGCCATCGGCCTCACCTATGGCGCCCAGTACGAAGCGGAGGCCGAGCGTGCCAGCCTCCGCT
>JAALOO010001031.1_pt1 | contig 21224 bp, 17 predicted proteins | sample 7257641 | NCBI WGS metagenome assembly JAALOO01 (sample SAMN14085613, study PRJNA598686) | mite metagenome | biome: ENVO:01001000; feature: ENVO:01001002; material: ENVO:01001226; isolation source: single female mite from University of Michigan culture on fish food culture... ...
CAAATCGTATAGAACTTATTCGGAAAGTTCGAATTTATGATCTTAAAAATGCACCTGGTGTTCGAATCACCTCAAATTTGGTACTAATTGAAAGATGCCATTTAGCTTGTTTGTTGTGTGAAAACCGTTTCTTGATATCTTGAACGATGTAATTTATAGAAACAAAAAAGTCACTGCGGAGGGAGAAACATCATTTTTTAGTGAAGTTAGATTTGTTTTAACACTTTTTTAAATAACTATATTTTTAATTATTTATGCCTTAGATCGACTTTACAAATATTTACAATTTACTTTGGTGACATCTGGCAATAAAGTGAAACATTTGCCGGTAAAGTTTACTTATAAATTTTTTCAAAATATCGACTTTGTCAATGTTTAATGTTTTATTTTTTGAGCAAAAACTTTGACAAAATCAATTCAATAAAATTTAAAAAAATGAAGTTTAATAAAAGTATTGAAACTAACAAATAAAAAACACTTCAATATGTACACTATAAAAAATTTTAAAGCAAATACAAAAATTCTTAAACAAGTATTACTTTTTTAAACATTGTTTAAGTAATAAGTAATTAGAACTAATTAATTGCGGATTGCCAAACCCTAATGAGATTTCCCAATCTGTGGCCAATTTATTAACATTCCAATACTCCGTGTTTTTTCAGAGCGTTGATTGCCGTTTTGCCAAATATTCCCTTAACAAAATACCGTTTTCTGACCAATTACAATTTGTGAATCACTATGGCAATTGATATTGTTAATTTAGCATGCCAAAGCTCAGTGATCGGGATCAATTTATTAAAGGGTTTGATTTTTCTATGTTCAAATAAAGGTCAGCACAAAACGAAATTAGTGAAATGTATTGTATATTTAATTCTCTTAATTGTTTTTGAAAAAAAATTTAATAATTATTAAAAAAAATTACTAGAATTTAAATTTATAAAAATGCATTTTCAAAAACCACCAAACAAATAAAAAAATTGTTTAAAATTTAAACTTTTTTTTACAAAAACTGTCAAACATTTTGTTTTTATCTTAAAAATCAAGCAATTTAAACAATATCAAATGATAATTACAGCAGTAAACGCAACGAAAAAACTGTTAAAAAATACATTATGTATTTTTGATTATCTTTTTTAGTTTTAAAACATCTGCACAAAGTTTTTACAGTTTTTATTTATTGTATATAAAAAACAACGAAATTTGGTTTATTTTTTTCACAAACAAATTAACAAAAAAATTGTTTAAAAAAATTTAATTGAGCATTAATGCAGTGTCAAGTTACTAAAAACGCTGACCAAAGCCTGCGGCTTTTTGGCACTATTTGCCGCCGCAACTTAAACATTACATTGTGGTCACTGTACTGTTAATGTTTTGCGCAGTGTAAGTAAACAACATAGTGTTTGCTTTTGTTTAGAATTGCCTCCTCCATTTTGATAAGTGGCAAAAAAGCCTAGGGCATTAAGTCTGGTACAGCGTTTTTTGCATATAAAAAACTGCATGAAAGAGTAATGCAATAAAAGTAAATCTTTCAATGATTTGAATAAACACACGCACGCACACATCATTGTTCTCTTTTTATCTTCTACTTTTTCTTTTTTCCCTCTCCCTCTTCTTTTTTTGTCTCCCGTTTCCATTTAATTCAGACCCGTGATCTTCACTTGACTCTGCCACTTAGTCTGCTCCACTTGGGCTGAAGTAAACCAATAATTGGCTATTGGCAATGCAGCACGTTCCTCTACTCTGCACAACTTTATCACCCTTTATTTGGCATCGACAGCATCATCAGCAAAAGGCAACGACAACGACGACGACGACGAGGGCACTGCAGAAAAGCCCGTTAACGTGAAGGGAGACTGACTGGCGCCAGCAGGCAGCGGAGATTTCCCCTTCTTCTTCTTTGTCGTCATCTTCTTCTGCTTCTTTTTCTGTCTCCACTGGCACCAGTTCTCCGTTTCTTCTCCCCGACTGAGCTTTTAGCATCGCCATCATCTGAATTACCATCACCATCAGCCGCATACTATCAGCATCAGCATCATCATCATCATGCCCCTGCACTTTACTTCACGCTACTACGCGCGCTTCTTCAGGGGCATTTTTCAGCACCGTCAGCAAATGGTCCGGCGGATGCTGGACGAGCGGGCCGACAATGACCGAGGTCGACCGCCGAATGGCCTCTTTTGCAACTCCATTCGCCTGTACCTCTTCACTGCCCTTCTCCTGGTGCAGAACATTCAGTACCTGGCGCTGGCCACACCGCCCTCCACTACTGAACAGTCTTCATCTTCGGCTTCAGTTTCAGTTTCACCTTCACCTTCACCTTCACCTTCACTTTTACCTTTACCTTCCGTTTCAGCCCCGGCTTTAGTGGGGCCGCCCAGTACCACTTCAGTGCCAAGCATTTCCGCTGATGTGATCACCACCAGTTCGCTGCCACTTCTCTTGCCCACTTTGTTGCCTGAGGAGCTGGGCAGCAGTAGCAGCAGCAGTAGTAGTAGTAGCAGTATAAGCAGCAGCAGCATTAGCAGCCTCAGCAGCAGCAGTACGCTCAACTATGATAAACCACTGTACTCCAGTGAAACTCCTGAGACCAGTTCTCCAGCTTTCCTTCGCTATCTGTCTATTGAAAGGAGTGAAACAACAGTAAAAAAAGAAAGAGGAAAAGAAAACGACCGAGAGAAGAAAAGCTATGACGCCGTAGTTGGCACCAGCTCGGCGAGGGCAGGTCGACGGGGTCAGGGAAAGAATCGACCTCGCGTTAAGTCCTTTGTCTACACGACGACGACGACGAGCACGACGACGACCACTACCACCACCACCATGACCACTGTTTCCACAGGTAGCAGCAATTTGCCGCCCTTTCTCTACCCTTCAACTGAAGACTACGAGGAGTACACAGAGTTCGGACGAACCAAGTACTCGAAAGGTGATTACGGAAGTAGCAGCAGTAGCGGCAGCACTAGCAGCACAACTGAAAGCAGCAGCAGCAGCACTTCTTACTTCACTGAACTGGTGACCGGAGTTTTCCCGCCGGGAAGAGGAGGACGACCAAATCAGAACAGGCCATATCCAGGAGGAAAAGGAGGAAAAGGAAAAGGAACTAGCATGACAAAGTGGACGCCACCGAAAGAGTCTTCCAGCAACAACGGAAACGGCAGCAAAACGGTGATCAGAACGCTGCAGGAAGCGAAGAACACCGACGAGATCTGGGAGGCCTTCGAGTACCACATGAACCACATGGTCGGCTGGGAGGTGGTGGCGGTGGGCGTCGGCGGCGTGCTCAGTTTTGTCACCATCGTCGGCAACGTCCTGGTGATGATCGCTTTCAAGATCGACCGGCAGTTGCAGACAATCAGCAACTACTTCATCCTGTCGCTGGCCGTCGCCGACCTGATGATCGGCGCCATCTCAATGCCACTGGCGCTCATCTACATGGTCGCCAACGGCTGGCCCATGGGGCCAACCATCTGTGATTTCTGGCTCTCCATCGACTACATGAACTCCAACGCCTCGGTGCTCAATCTGCTGCTGATCAGCTTCGACCGGTACTTCAGCATCACCCGGCCGCTGACGTACCGCAGCCACCGGACCACCCGCAACACACTGATCTTCATCTGCATGGCCTGGCTCCTCTCCATCATCCTCTGGCCACCGTGGATCTTCGCCTGGCCGATGATTGAGGGCCGGAGGACCGTGCCCCTGCACCAGTGCTACATTCCCTTCCTCGAGTCAAATAAAGTGGTGACCATCGTTACTGCTATGCTCGCCTTCTGGCTGCCCGTCTTCCTCATGTGCGTCCTCTACTGGCGCATCTACCGCGAGACGGAGCAGCGCCGAAAGGAGATCACCCAGTTCGGCATGTACGCCTACCCGGGCCTGGTGCACAGCACCGGAAGTTCGGCCATGGGCGGTGGCGGTGGGCAGACGGTGGCCAGCAGGACCCAGTCCACCAGCAAGTCCTCCAACAAAAGCTCCTCTGCGGAGCCCAGAGAGGAAGGAGGGAAAGGAGGAGGAGGAGGGATGACACCAGTTCCGGTGCTCCAAACGCACGAGCACAGCCACAACTGTCCTCGAGCGCCCTTCAGGAGGCGGCTGGCGGTGTTGGGCAGCAGTGCAGAGGAGGAGGAGGAAATAGTGGCCGCTGCTGAGCAGCAGCGAATGACGCCTTTTGAGCTTTCGAAGGCTTCCGCCGATCCGATGACGCTGACAGCGATGACAGGATGCTCATTCAGTGCGGCCGTGCCCACCACCTCAGGAGGAGCTCCGCTGCCGACCATCTTCAGCACGCACGACTACGCAGAGGAAATTGTGCCATTCAGTGGTGGTAACGGTGGTTCATCAACCAACGGCATCACTCTGCCAGAAAGCCTAATGGCAGCCAGTGGCAGTGGCAGTGGCAGTGGCCAGCTAGAGCTAAGGCGACCACCACCACCACCACTTCGGCTTGCTCCGGAAGCTGCCACGGTTTCTGCCGTTTCAGCCGCTGAACAGGCAACTTACTCACCAAACATTGCCGCCGTTTGCAAGTTGGCAAGCGGAAAGTCGACATTGTCGCCGCCGAGGTCGTCAAAGTCAGCGAGTGACTCAGTGAAAGTCGGTGAACCGTCATCATCATCCTCCACCTGCACCACCACTTGCCTGGAGCAGCTCTTCCGGCTGCTGGCTGCCGTTTTCTGCTGCTGCTTTTGCTGCTGCGGCTGCGGCGGTTTCTGGCCGCGAAATGCCATTAAAAAGCGGCCGCTGCCGGTGCTCAGCTCCCGGGACTGTCCGGCCTGTACGTACCACCGGGCGGTACGGCGGCGGCGGCGTCTGCAGGCGGCACGCAAAGCGGAGGCCAAGAGGAGAGCGGCAGTGCACGCGGAACAGCAGCAGTTACAGCTACATTGGCAACAACAACAGCAACAACAGCAGCAACAACAACAGCAGCAACAGCAGCAGCAGGTTGTAGTGGAGTACGGCAGCGGAGACTGTGCCGCCTCGTCCACTGCCTCTCAGTTGGTTGTACATGAGGCAGCAATATCATCATCCAGTCAACAGGGCGCAGCTCAAATGGATCAGCTAGCGCAGCAGCAGCAGCAGGTCTCCTTCAGTGGGCTGGAGCACTCTGCTGCTCCTCCGCTGAATTTTGGCAACGGAGGAACCGCCGCCAGTAAAGCTGATGACTCCGCCGACAGCTCCATCTACACCATTGTCATCAAGCTGGCACAAAAAAGCAGCAGCGGTAGTCACCGAAACGGCGACGGAACTGGAGGCTCTGGAGCTTCTGGTGCCGACAGCGACCAGCTGGTGAACGCCTCCGTGAAGATGTTGCCCGCCGGTAACGGCCTCGTCATCAGCGGCCAGTACAGCAAAACAGTGGTCTCTCTTCCTCTTAAGTACCCTCCATCAGCCGTGACAGGTACATCAACTACCATCAGCAGCACTCGCAGCGGAAGCGGAAGCGGCAGCAGTTGCAGCATCAGCAGCGGAAACAGTGCACTGCCGAGGAATCTCACCGTGATTGAGGTGCCACCACTTCTACCACCACCTGTGACTGCCAATGGGGGCAGCAGTGTGAGTGCAAGCACTAGCCATCACCACAACCACCAGCACCACCTCCAGCACCAGCCACAAACACTTTGCTTCACTGCACAACACCACCACCACCACCACTCAATGTCCAGCGCAGCTCACGGACCTCAGCACCTCCACCATCAACGGCCAGCCAGCAACTGTGAGCTACTAGAGCTGATGATTGCCAGGGTCAACTCGGGGGAAAGTGATGATGTAGGAATAGAAAAAGAGGACGAGGAGGAGGGAGAGGAGGAGGACGAGGAGGCTGAAAAAGAGGACAATTTTTGTGTCAATTGTGATTTGGATGACTTGACCGACACTGATGAGGAACAGGAAGAGGAAATGAAAATGGCGGAAGAACTGCAGCAACATGATCAAGAGCGAATGCTAAAAGCGTCCAGTGCCGGTGGAGAAAGTGCCGGTGAGGAGGTGGTGTACCTGCAAAGTTGCTGCTACTGCTTCACTCGAAGACGACCGAGAGGCGTTGGGGGACGTGCCCCAAAGGAGGCAGGCAGTGACTCCAATGAGCCCTCCACGGCGTTGCACTCCAGTGGACAGGCGGTGCTGCGAGCCCACTCAGCGAGCATTCCGCCGCAAAACAAGTGGGACAGCAAGGCAGCCAAAACCTTGTCGGCCATCTTACTTGCATTTATCATTACCTGGACACCGTACAATGTTTTGGGTGAGTGAATAATTTCAGTCATTTCTTTAATTTATGCTAAAGATATTTATTCAATTAGTTAGACTTACCGTTAAATTATTCAATTGCGCAAAGTTCTTTATAGAAATTTTTTAAATACATAGCACAAGTTAAATGTTTGCAAAAAAACATTATCAAAATTAATAAAAATTAAAAACATAAATTATTTAATTTATTAAAACTTGCATACTCTGTAAATAATATTAAAAAATAAAAAAATGTAGTTTTTTGTATAAAAGCCTAAACAATTTAAAACATTTTTTAAAAATTTTTATTAAAGACAATTGGACGATAATTTTAAAATTTTTATCGATTGTTTATATTAAAAATTTAAATAGCATAACAAAACTTTTGCAATTTAATTTAAATTCTGTTAAAGATGTGTGTTTAAAACATTAAAAAAACTAAAAATTTTACGTACAAAAGTTGGATTTACAATTTAGAAAAAACGATTTAATTTTTATTAAAAAACCTGGTTAGCTATTTAGTTTTATAAATTTTGATAAAAAAAATTAGTCATTGATTTGTTTTACAACAAAATATATTTACTTTCAATGATTGTCAAAAATAGTAATCAAATAACTACTGAATGTTTTCATTAACTAAATTTGATTGAACTACAAATAAAAACATAAAAATGTTGTTTTGACAGAAAATTGTTTACACAAAAAAATGTTTTTATTTACATTTGGTTTATTGTAAAAATAAATTAAGTAAAGTTTACATTGTTTAAAAAATGACCATTTTTAGATTCAAAATCAATGTAAATTTAGCCAAAAATTTGTTTTGTTTACTATTGGATATATTAAACAAATAAAAAGTTTAAAATTATTTATTGAGTTTGTTCTTATTTAAACAAAAATTAGGGCAGTTTAGGATTAAAATTATCAAATTAATTTAATTTAATTGTCAAAAAATCTTTTAAAACAAATTAGAAATGCAAATAAACAATTTTTTAAATATAAATAAAACAATAAAAATATATTTTGGAATATTTAAAACATACAACGGCTAAATAAATTATATTTTTTTTGTTTAATTTATTTTTTAATTTTTAAAAAACTTTTATTTATTATAAAGCAATTTATAAAAAACATTTTTATAAAAAAACTCAACTTGAAAAATATTTCAAATAGTTAATGAGCATTCCTGAAATGTCCACTTCAACACATCAAAACAATTAATTTTAATGTTTTATTTTTTATTGGAATTATTAATAATTAATGTTTTGCAAATTTTGTAGCAATTTTTTCAGTTTTAAAAAACTTTTTTGTGCAAAAAAATTTAATTTTAGTTCAATCAATTTGGTTAAATTTTGTTTGTTGACATAATTTGAAAGCACTTAAACGTATTGTCTATCAGTTAAAATAACTCGAATTTAGTTTAACCTGAATGGTAGTGTGTGACATTTGACGCATGCTTCAGAAGCTTTCTACTAATGAAGTTTTCTTGTCTTGTCACAATCTGTTTATAAACTACATCAAGATAATTTTAAATACTGACATTATTGTTCGTTTTTTATCAAAGTTTTTTATGTAAAAAAACTAAAACTTTTTAAATATTAAAATAAAAAATAATAATTAAACTCTTTTTTTAAACAAAGAAGCATTTATACTCTACTATAAACATTTTTTTGTTTTAAAAAATAATAAAAATTTTATATTTTGTTTTAAATTAATGTGTTAAAGTTTTAACAAAAACAAATTTTTTGGTATTTTTAACTAAAATTTTATAAATGATGTTTGAAAAAATTTAAGAAAGCATTTCGAAAAATATTTCAGGCATTGTCGCAAATAAAAGTTAGCCACAATTGCACAAAAGTTGATTACTTTTTTGTTGCAATTGTAAACGGCGTTTGGTAATTACTCAATTTATCAAAATCTGGATTACTGAACAACAGCGCCAATTTGTAACGTCATCTGACAGAAACATTTTAAATTTGTTTTAAACTTTGCAAATCATTATGTAATTTTGACAAAATCTGATACAATATTTATTGTTCTGAAGCATGAAATTGTATTATGAGTTACTAGCAGGGCCAGCATAAACTCAGATTATGCAGTGTACTCTTAAAACAATGTATTTCTTTGAATCGATGTTTCCATTCATGGTAGTTTTTTACTTGTTACCTCTGATTTAAAAATGCAAGCTTTAAACTCGCAAGCTCGTTGTGCCCCGAGCCGTCGGTGCTGATCAACTAAATGACATCAGCTTTCGACATTTGGGGTTTACTTGGCTGGTTAAGTTGTAAAATATTTGTGAAAAGTTCTGTTCAGTGTCATTTAAAAAATTTTTTATGAAAAATACCTTTAGTAGTCTAGTCAACTTAAATTTAACATCAATAGATAGGTGCTAGTTAGCGTTGCATTCAAATAAAACTGCAACTTGATATCATAAAAATGTAATTTCTAGAATCATGAATGTAAACGCAAAAAACATATAAAACTTAAATAGGGATTTGCACAAAAACTTTAAGAGGTTCTAATAGTTACTTTTGTTGGTCAAATCAAACTAAATTTGAAACCAATAGATAGAGAATAGTTTGTTTTGCTTTTAAATAAAAAAGTGTTTAGATATCATGAAAGATGTAATTTATAGAATCATAAATGTAAACGCAGAAAATTATATTGAATTAATATAAAAATTTTTATGAAATTTGTAACAGGTCATAATAATTATTTGCGTTAACCAAATTAACCTTAACTTAATACCATTAGATAAACACTATTTTGCATTGCTTTAAAGTAAAGCTGAGTTATTAAATCTTAACCGATGTAACTTATAGAATCATAAATGTAAACACAAAAAATCATATGAAATTAATATATAAAATTTTTAACTAGCCGTAATAATTATTTTTAAAAATCAAATCTTGCTAAATTTAACGTCAATTAATAGGTATCCGTTAGTATTTAAGCAAAAACCGCAACACGAAAACTTTCACGGTGTATTTTTTAGAGTCAAAGCAAATTGTATAGAACTTATTCAGAAAGTTCAAAAATACGATCTTAAGAATGCACTCGGTGTTCGAATCACCTCAATTTAGTACCATTTAAAAGATGTCATTTAGCTTGTTCATTGTGTAAAACCGTTTCTCAATATCTTGAACGATGTAATTTATAAAAACAAAAAACAAAAAAAACATCATTTTTTTAGTTAAGTTAAATAATTTTCTTTAACATTGTACTTAATGTATAATCCATAGTTTACAAAAATTTTTTTATAAGACAAATGTTTTGTTTTGCAACCAAATGACAGTTTAAAAAGTATAAATTTGTAAAATTCTTTATTAACACTAATTTTTAAATGGTTATTTTGATAATATTAAAAAACACAAACTGATATAATTTTTAACGTAGTAAAAATAAACAAACTGTTTAAAAAAACTTACAAAAACTAAATAAAGTGCCAAAAATGTGCATTTGGACATAAAAAACAGCGTTTCTTTGATTCATATTAATAAATTCTATGTGTTTGTCCTTGCCGATGACATTTGTTAATTTACTTGTAGTTTTGATTTATTTAAGACAAACACATTCAATAAACAAAATTTTTTTAGCTATTGACATTTTTGCTAGTTTTGCCAAAAACCTTTTTTAGTTATCACTAATAAAGAAAATTGTTATTAATTAAAACTTTTTAAAATTCATAACAAGTAAAACTTGTTTTTAAAATTTATTAATGTTTGTTATTTTATTTAATTAAAATCCAGCAATTTAACGTTTTTTCTAATTGAAAAGACAAATAGTTGGCTAGATCAAACAAAAACATTGTTAACAAACAGTGTTTTTGTCAATGAAAACATAAAATTAAAATCGACAAAAAGTGTTAAAAATGCTCTTATTCGGAAAACATTTTTATAATAAATTTTAACTGTTAAAAATTTAACGCAATGATAGATGAGTTTTTGTAAATGTGTACAAATAAAAAAAATCATTAAAAAACAGCATTTTTTAAATTAAAAAAATATTGAAAAATTTAGTTAAACAATTGTGTCATTTATTGTTATTTAAATGTAGTTTACAGAATAAACTAAATGCAACTTTTAAAAATTAAATTTAAAATTGCAATTTAAACAATTTTTTTGACGTTTGTATTATTGCTGCAAAATTGCAAATTTTTTTTTATTTTTATTGAAAACTATTATCACTTTTAATGAAAAATAAATTTGTAAAAATTAAACGGTGCACAGTTTAAAACGGGGTGATTTGTCATTATTCAAACACAATTCTTGTAAATAAATTTATTTAAACTGTAATTTACACAATGTTCAGTTTAAAAGCATTGGATTTATTTTACAATAACGTTTGAACAATGCTAAACTTTATTTTAAAAAATCTGTGTTAAAGGTTTGTTGATCAAGTTTGCTCAATTAATCATTTAATACGTTTTTGTTATTACATTCACAAAAACACATTAGTATAAATAACTAAACTAAAATGTAAATAGTCAATTTTCTAAATTTCAGCTAGGTAAACTAAACAAAAAATTTCCAAAAAACAATAGTAAAAAATATATTTTTAAAATTTTTCTAGTAATCCTCAAAACAATTGATCCACGGCTGGTGGACTCGGATGGCATTTGGTGGCAGTTAGCATACTACCTTTGCTATATCAACTCAACTTTAAATCCGGTGTGTTATGCACTGTGCAACCACAACTTTCGTCGCACCTACAAACGCATTCTAACCTGTGGCATTCTGGGCGGAAAAGAGCGGACTGTACACACCAACGCCATTGTCAACAACGCCAGATTTCGGAGCGCACAATGTGGCCGTACTGCGTACATCAATGCCAATTTCGAGACGCAAGCGCAGCGAGCTCGACGACTGAGACAACAAGCACAACAAAGGTTTCACTAAACAACATTTTTAATACTTTTTTACTTTTTAAACTTTTATTAATTATTTACTTTTTAAAAAATTTAAATTTACAACGTTCATTTTTTAAACTTTTACCTGACACATTTCAAATCTAAAATTTTTTATTTGCAATTTTACTATTTTTTAAACTTACTTAATTCTTTATTTAATTCTTTATCAATTTTTATAAAATTGTTCAGTTTTAACCTAAATATCATTTTCTTTACTAAAAATTTATTCATAATTTGATTTTATAAGTTGTTTTGACTAAACTTTTTTCTATTAAATGTGATTCAATTTTGCCTATAAACAACCAAAATTTTACACTGTTTGTTTATCGTTCACAAAATATCATTTTATGTTAGAAACATTTATTGTTTGGAAAAAATTATTTGAAAGAGCTCTAAAATGCATTTTAAAATAAACAATTTTTGTTTTTAAACTGCTAGCTCATATTAATGTGTTCAAATACTACTCATTTCAAATTGTTTTATACAACACATTTATACTTCTACATGTTTTTAAATAATTGTTTAAAATTACAAACAAAAACAACTTTTTAATAATGTTTTGTATTGTTTACAAATACAAATTTAGATTTTTTTAATATTAATTACCGAATTAAAAACTTTTGTATGCTCAAACTGTTTGAAACAAAATAACATTTAAAATGTAATTTTAAAATTATAAAACATCAAATCAAAATGGTGATATTAAATATTTAAAAAACTAAAAAACTAAAATTTTTGCTTTTTAGAGGAAAACTTCGTTTTACATAAAAACACTAAGTATCAACAAGTGATAATGTTGTAACATGTTTGTAATAAATCATTGATAGATAAATGTCAAAATTTTAAACAAAATTTACAATTAAGAACAAAAAATGAACGTTGTTTCTAAAACTAAATCACAATGTGAAAATATCACATAACTTTCACCAAACGTGCAAAGTAAAGTTACTCAAACCAAACCTAGTACATTTTTTTCCGTAAGTCCTCAGTATTTTTTTACTAGGTCCTAGGTCCTAGGTTTGGGGCAAACTCAAACTATGGCCATTTTTCTAGGACCGATTTTAAGTCATTTTCATCATAAGCTGCCGTAAAATAACTTTTTGAAATGAGGGCGGGGCTTATTTAAAAAACACTGTTAAAGGCTAGCCTACATCAAACAGTGGATTTATATTTTCAGCAACCGAAAAACAAGTTAAAACATTTTAAAATTACCTAAAAATTGTCTGACTTAAATTTTTAAATTTTTGAAAATGTGCACATATTTTATATTAAATCATTTTTGTTTCTAACAATCATTTAAAAAGTACTGTTGACTGAAGGCCTATCTTTGACAATGCTTTTTAAAGACCGCACACTTTGTAAACTCGGTCCTAGAAAAATGGCAATAGTTTGTGTTTGCCCCAAACCTAGGACCTACTACCTAGTACAAAAAATTACTGAGGACTTACTGAACAAAATGTACTAGGTTTGGTTTGAGTAACTTTACTTTGCACGTTTGGTGTTTTATTATTTAAAATGTTTAAATTTAAATAAAAAAATAATTCGTTGTCGACAATCAGACCTGTGGCGACCTCTATCAGACTAAAAAAGTAAATTTCAACCGGGAGTCAGAGCAGAATGGAAAACTTAATCATGCTAAAAAGTGTTTACTACTGTTTGAAAAGCTGTTAGTGGCAACCAGTAAGCTTTATTTGATTCCGGAACAAAAATAAAATGAATAAAAGTTGTAAAAACACAGTCCAAAATACAGGCGAAACTCACACTACATAATGGTTCGCAAATACATAATGGCAATAAATTATATAAAAAATTTTTGTAGTTTGTGTTATTTTGTTTTTGTTTCTACTTTAAAGATCGAGTTAAGAAGATTTTTAACTAAAATCTTAAAAATTTGTTAAAAATCTTAGATTTTTTAAAGAAAAAATAGGCAACACGTTCGCATGTACATAATCAGTGTGTTGCACAAAAGCATTATGTAGTGTGAGTTTCGCCTGTACAGGCAGTTCTTCCATTTTATCGCCTATATTTTTCCGAAAAGACAAGTCAACAAAACTTTGATCAACATACGCTTTCAGCGCAATTTTTGATAACTGGTTTTTTCGGAAAAATGTAGTTATTAAAATAAGAGAATTATACCTTTTGGGATCAACTAAGAGTGTATAGATACAGTTTTTAAGTTTATTTTTGCTCTGAAATTGATTTAAAGTCTTTTTACAGCCTTAAAAATTGTTTTGAGTTTTTTAATACAAAAAGAGTTTTCTATTTTGCTCTGACTCCCGGTTGAAAGAGTGATCACAAGTGCCCATAGAGATTGGCCCCATTTTTTTGCAGTTGAAAATAATATCAAACGATACATTTTTGGAAAGGTAATTTTTAGTAGATTGCACATAAAAAGTATCAGAGTGAGGCACCTTCTAGTTTTTGAGAAAATCGGGCCCAAAGTTGCCATTTCCTATGCATTTTCAATATTGTTGCATAAGTCAGTGTCGCCCTCTATTGGTCCATTTTAGCTGATTTTTCGGTTTCATTGAAAACAATGTAATTTTGACAACTTTGGACCCAATTTTCTCAAAAACTAGAAGGTGCCTCACTCTGATATTTTTTATGTGCAAATAACTCAAAATTACCTTTCCAAAAATGTATCATTTGATATTATTTTCAACTGCGAAAAAAATGGGGCCAATGTTGTGATCACTCTTTGCCTTTTTAGTCTGATAGAGGTTGCCACAAGTCTGATTGTCGACAGCAAATTGAAAAATTAAAAACAATTTTTGTTTAATTCAAACCCATTTTCCATTTAATCACTTTTTAACATAAAATTTACTTTATACTACGCTATTAAATTAAAGTTTTTTGTTTATTATTAGCTACTTAGCATTTTTGCTTTTGATTGATGATGTGGTTTTTTAATTTTCGTTGAGATTGCGCCAAGTTTGGTATTCACCTATAAATTCTTTTTGGGCACTAATGATTGTTTAAAAAGAAACTAATGTTTTTGTAAAAAACGTTTTGATCAACTTTTTAATGTTGTTAAACTTAACAATACAAAACTCAATCAATTTGATAAATGTTGAAATAATATTTTTAAGTTTTTGACATTATTTTTTTATTAGTTCGTTTTTTGTTACTAAACATTTTTTTAACAATAAAATTCATTTAATTTAATTATTTCATTGTTTTATACTTTTGTTTTTACACAACTATTTTTAATTATTTTAAAAGTATTTGTTATAACGCACTATAAATAACAATTTTATTTTATATGTAAATCAATTTGTTTAAAATTTAACTCTAAAAAGTTAATTTTTTTATTTGCACCTAGTCAGTCGTTTTAAAAAAACTTTGATAAAAAACGCTGATTAACAGTTGATGAGTACATAGTTACAAAAGTAAAAAACATTGTTCAGAATATTATTTCAATCCGCTAGATGGTGACGGGAGTTTAAGCAACATATAACTTTTTAACTTTTACATAGTTTCTAATTCAAATTTTAAAAAAGTTTTATTAACTTTTTGACATGTTAAGCCAGAGATTTTATCAACAGCAATTCAAACAAAAAGTTTAGTTTTTTTATGATTTAACACATCATAAAAAGATTTGAACATATTTTAAAACTAAAAGTATCTAATGAAAAGTTGTCTGTAAAAACTTCAGTAATATAAAACTTTAAAATGATTTTAAACAAATAAAAATTTGCTTTTTTTAAGTATAAAGTTTTAAAAAAAAGTATATAATATTAAGTGTAAAATAAAAAGTATGTCATCATTGCAAAAATTGTTGAGAAGTATTTTAAAAATTCATCAAACTATTTTGTTGTGCTTGCTACCAAAACAGAAGCTACTTGTCTTTTCATCTAAAAACACTTGTGCCACATAGCATCTTCCCTAACGCCAGGTAAAAAACAATTGGCATCATTAGTTGTGTGCACTGCTAGATTTTGCAATCTTTCTGCTTTTATTTTTGTTCTGTTCTGTTTCTTTGTCTCATTTTGATTGCTGCCCCTTCGCTGAGTATTACCGGTGTATTATATCGATATCCATTTTCATTTGTGCCAGCACAATCCACTCAATCATGCGGTGGAAACAACAGCAGCAGCACTAGACACTAGACAAAGCCTGATCCGCTGATCAGCACTGGCAGCCACCAGTGGCCGCATCAAGAAGGGCCACACAGTTCAGAAGAGGGGAAAGAAGAGAAGGCGCCGTGTCGGCACTAATGGTTGCCCGAATGAACCGATGATTGAACTGGGCTGCACTTTTGCACCACCACCACCACCGCCATTGTGTGCTGTGTGTGAAGTGTGCGGCCAGTTTCGGTGACTGTGTGGCCAGTGGCAATTGCAATTGACTACCGCCGCTGCCATTACCGGCAAAACGATTGAGAGGCAACAGTTGGCCGGCAGAGTATGTTGTGTGTGCTGACCAACCACTGCTCTGAATTGCTGCTGTCTCAATCAGCTGATGATGATAATGCTGATGAGCGAAAAGCGAAGATGTGGCACAGTGTGTGCACAGGATCATCGCACAGTCTGTGCCTAGCCACCAACTGTTGATCAACTGTTTCGATTGATTGATCAAAGAAAAAAAGGGAGAGAAAGGGGCATCATCTGCGGAAATACACTTGCCACTGTTTGCCAGTGTAATGATGTACAATGAAACAAATGACTTCCATTGACTGCACATCTTTCCTGACCATATCCCCTTTTTGAGTTTACTTGATAACTTTTGCAAACAACGGAAAACGGACAAATTTAACAACTACAAATTTGATGAATGTGTAGGTTCGACAAAAAAAGTTTATTTTTATAAAAAAGGAAACATTTGTTAAGAATCGTCTCATGAAATGAATATTTATTGTTTTTTGTTACAAGCATTTCAAGAAAACTTTTTAATTTAGTTTCAGTGTTATAAAAATTTTTATGCAAATGATTACTGATATTAGGGCAAAGCTAATCTATTGCTCTAACAAAATGGCAAAAGAGAGAATTCTTTGCAAGCACTGGATGGTCAAATAGAATAGCAAACACTACTGAACAGCAAATTATTCCCTTTTCCTGTACATGGTCTTCAGTGTTTAGTGAAGCGAGGCAACACTGAAGTCACTCTTCACCACTCACTGCACAAGACATTTCATTAACTATGCAAAGATACACTCTCTAAGAATCAGTCATCTTTCACACAAACTCAAGTGGAGCTTGAAACATCGACCGGTGGTGTGGCAAAAACGATAGCCCAGGCTAAAGGAGAAACTTATAGTCATTATAGGCAGTGAACGAAGGAAACGTCGAATTCGGCGCCTTCTCAACTTCATCGGCGGCTAGAAGGCGCCCTCTTTCTTTCTCTCTCTCTCTCAATGGCTGCCATTTTGGGCGCCATCAGCACTTCTATCACCATTACCACCATCACCACATTTCGACCACTAAAAAGTTTTACTCCCTTTTGGCACTGCATTTTCTCACTCGGCACATCAGCCGTGTCGCTTCACTTGCCGTCTATTCAATTACACTTTGCCAGGCACAGAAGCACTTTTGAGCATTTTAATATATCATTGACCTTTTCTCTGCCTGTTCACTTGCCAATTAATTGAACACCTTTATTGGTTGTTGCTTGTTGTGTTTACGGCAATTTAATTTATTTTGCAGTTACTATCTTAAAATTTGTCTGTTTTTTGATTGAAAAATGTTGATTTGCAACACAAATGTTAAAAACTAAAACAAACAAAAAATAAAAAATAACTCTATTTTCATTTGCAAACACCCAAAATAAATTTTTTTGCATTTTTCGTTTTATTTTAACGCCAGTAACTTTTTTCCATTACCAACTCCAATTGTTAACGGAATCAACTTTTCAATTTTTTTTGTTTTTTAATTTATTTGTCCACCCTGCGTTTAATAGTTAAAAACGCCAAAGTTAAAAACTTTTTGGCATCATAAACACATCGCCAATCAATGTGAACTTAAAGGCGATTATGAAATGATGAAGAAGAAAATGAAGAAGAAGAAGAAGAAGAAAATGATGATGATGATGATGACGGCGACGGTGACTGGCGTGGTGGGGTAATGAACAACAAAAACCCTTCACATCTCCGTTTATTGTTGGTGAGCGGAGCAGTGAAGAGCGCCCGAAAGAGAGAGACAATGAGGTTATTTCAATCAAATGCAGTCAACTGCACTAGCGAACCTGAACTGAGCTGCCTGCAATGCTGATGGTGATGGTGATGGTGAAGGCGATGGCTAATACCTCGCTGATGTGATGAGTGAGTGAGTGAGTTAGTGTGTGTGTGTGTGGCGCAACCAAGGTGGCCAGTGGCCTTTCAGTGCAGTTCAGCGGTCTCCTCTTTTCCTCCTCTTTCTTTCTGCTTTTTCTACTCTACTCTGCCTGCAAACTCCAATTCTTCTTCTCCCTCACCGGCGCCATCTCACCTTTCTACCTTTCTGGCAAATCAGTGCGCGTGCAGTCCAATCTCTCTCCTTCTCTTTCTTTTTTTTCTTTTTCATTCTACCTTTTTCTCCTTCCCTCTCTCCCTCTCTCTCCCTCTCCCTGAATGAGTGAGTGCTTCACCAAAAAGTAATCGAGTGCACCTCGAGCCTTTTATAGGGCCTGGCGTTTTTTTTGTCAGTTGGCAAAATTTGGCGTAGGTTTTAGCCCTGCTCACAACTGTTGTGTTGGTGTGTTGGTGTGTGTGTGCCTGGGCGATTGGCGGGCGGCAAATGGCAAAGCTATGGGGCTAGATGCTGCTGCTGCCACTGGCGCAGTTTAGTTTACTTCACTTCACCTCACCTCACCAGAACGGGAGGCAAGTGCACTGAGAAAGAAGGGAGAATTTACATAGGGACTGCTGCCGATAGACCGATGCCAAATGGTAATTAGATTGTTTACAGCAACGGTACTGCAGAGCACTGCACTGAAGGAGGGAAAATAAATGCAAAGGATGGAAAATGGAAAAAGAGAGAGAGAGAGAGGAGAAGATGAAGGCACAAATGAAGAAATGCAATGCAGAAAGACTAATGATCAGACGAACGATTAGTTCAGACGCCACAACCGCTGCAACAGCAGCAGTAGGGATGAAGTTAAAAAAATCGCTTTATTCAGATTTAAACGTTTTAATTTGAATATATGCTCAATCTTATAACACTTTTCATCCAACACATAGTTTTAGTTTTGTTGTGTGATTTTCATTTTAAATTTTATCATTTTCAAACTATTTAGCCAGAAAACCTCAATTTTCAAAGTTATCTTTTAGTTTTCATTTACAAAATTTTACATTTCAAAACTTCAACCTCACTAATATAATACACTTGAAATATTTCGGAAAAAGAAAATTACCTACAGTAAAGAAGGTTAAGCACTAACAAGCCGCCGCTGCAAATGATATTTGAAGCGCAACTAAACAAATTAACCAATAGCATAGGCAGTAATTAAGCATCAAATTATTTGGATTTCTCTTTTTCGCTACTGCCACTGTTAATCTACAATTATTAGTTCAAGTTTGTGTGTGTGTCGACACTGCAACACATGTGCACAAAACATGGTGAACAGGAAAACACAACTTTAGACTACTCAAATTACACAGTGGAACCGTGACGCTCATTAGCGGACTCATTAACAGCAGGCGTCATCAGAAAGAAAAAAACATCATTTTAGACGAAGGCCTGGGTACCCTTCGGCGCCAGCAAGAGGACACTTTGCGGATGCTTTAAAATGTTTGATGAAAGGGTCAAAAGGGCTGCTATGTTCGAGCAGGCTAATCACTAAGTGCACTAACAAGCGGTGTTTAAAGTCTTCACCAAGCGGAGTTTACTGGTAACTGGTGACTTTTCGCAGTAGTCTCAATCGGTATTCATGCATTTTTCCCATTTTTTCCTTCAACCTTCTACTTCCAACCCTTACTTTGCCTCCCTTATACTCATTTTGATGACTACTTCTTTTTTTCTTATTTTTGATTTTGCAGCAGGGCACCTGAACGACATCATCTACCAGAAGAAAAACAGACTGGCAGGTCGGTAGACCGAGAGTGGATGAGTGACTGGTCGCACTGATCATTAGCTACATCAGTAGTGGCACGGCAGCAACAGCAGCAACAACAACAGCACATACTTGGTGATGACGATAATAGCGATGATAATGGTGGTGAGCGAGAGAAGGTCGGTGCTGCTGCTGCTGTTGATGTTTGGTTCTTTTTTGGTCAGCATCAACAACAACTGCCTCAGCAGCAGCATCAGAAGTGCAGTATACAGTTCAAGTGCTGCTTCGATTGTGATCAACAGCAGCAACAGCAGGAAAGGCAGAAAAGGCAGTTCAGTGCAGCTGACGAGCGCCCGATCTCAATTCTCTCTCTCTCTCTCTCTCTCTCTCTCTCTCTCTCTCTCTCTCTCTCTCTCTCTTTGGTGGATCACTGTTGCACCAAGCAAACAGGTGCCTGACAGCAGCAGACGGCATCAGCGGCATAGTTGACGGTCCAGTTGACGAGATACTTTTAGCCAGTGAGGGAGAAAAAGAAAGAGGAAGGTTCGGGCATCACCACCACTATCACCACCACTGAGCACTTAATTTGTCCATCATCGTGTGCGAGTGAGCAGCAGGGCGGCCCAGCGTCTGTCGGTGGCGGTGGTGGTCTTCGTCGTCCTGTCCTGTCCTGTCCTGTCCTCCTCCTTGTCGGTCGGCTGTCTTCTCTTTACATCGATCGACGGCCGATTACTACTACTGCTACCATTGATGGTGGTGATGGTGGTGATGGTGGCAGAGAGCAAAGGTGAAACTGACGGTTCACTTAAACGCAAATCTCGTGCGAGGGAAGTTGAGCTGCTGCTGCTGTAGAACTGTCCACTGCTGCTGTTGCAGTGTGTGTCGATCATCGCTGATCATCCACCGTTTCTACTCTGCCGATTTCCATTCATGGTGGTCTCCCCACCATTTTCTGACATCTTTTTCATCTCAATCTCTTGTTTGCCCTTTTTTCCTATCAAAAGCTGAGATACTGCCATTCTCTCTGTCAAACGTTAAAGTGACAGAAGGTGGCTGTTCTGCTCTAAGCAGTTTACGTTGAGCAGATATTGTTGACCACTGCTTTTTTGTTTCAAATTATCAGTGTCAGGTTCAATTACACTGCAGTGTGTAGTGTGTGTGTGTTGAGTGTTTTGACACCTACAGCAACTGCTACTGATTACCACTGATTTTTAAAAAGCAGCATCAGTGATGGGGCTCAGTGCAAGTTCAGTGTATACAAAATTAGTGTTTGAGCGCACTAGAAGTACGACTATTTGGCCACAGCAACAACGGCAACAAACAAAATCAAGTTGTCATTAGTGTGTTTAGTTTTGTGTGTGTCCGTTTTCTCAAAGTTCAAAATGCACATCACCATTTGTTGTTAGCATCAACAACAGTTGCACATCGTCGTCGTTGCTGTTGTTGTTTACAATCAACCGGTGCATTGAGGTTTTTTCGCTAGTCTGTTTCTCTTTCTCTTTGTGCACTTGGCGCCGACACACACACACACACAGACAGGTAGAGCGTGCAGGGCACCATTAGGCCACCCTAGTCGTGATCGTCGCCCTAATGAAGGAAATACCGCAGTCTTCTTTCCCCCTCTCTCCCTCTCCCCAAGTTGGCTAGCCGCTGCATCCAAGTCTGCTCTGCTGTTCACAGCCAAGTCTCTCATGTGATGTTTTCTTCATGTTCTTCATGTTTGTGTGTGTTCAGGCACTGCTTTTTGTTGCTGTAAAACTGCTTGAAAGTAGTGTTTGTTGTCTTCTGGTTGCTTTTTATTCTTTCTTCCTCTCTCAAATGTCTGTCTCAGTCTGTTCTTTTCTTTCCTTCTTTTCTCCGATGTGTGTAATGCCTTTTCCTTGGTGATGATGGTGTCGGTATTGTCTGCCGGCGGTAGTGGTGATGGTGGTGGTGGTGATGGTACTGTTCCCCTGGCCCCTTTGCACTACCTCCTCAATTCGTCTTCACTCACTTATTCTTCTTCTTTCTCTTCTTCTTTCACATCTCCGTAGGCATCATTAAACCGACACATGATGACTCTATTAGCAGGCACTGAACACAACACAGAGAGAGAGAGAGAGAGAGAGAGAGAGAGAGAGAGAGAGAGAGAGAGAGA
>JAALOO010001032.1_pt1 | contig 21207 bp, 20 predicted proteins | sample 7257641 | NCBI WGS metagenome assembly JAALOO01 (sample SAMN14085613, study PRJNA598686) | mite metagenome | biome: ENVO:01001000; feature: ENVO:01001002; material: ENVO:01001226; isolation source: single female mite from University of Michigan culture on fish food culture... ...
TAATCAATTTTGTTATATTTAATTTCTCCTAACAACCATGATTAAACATAGTAATAAATCATAGTCCTATGCAAAGCCCTATCACTATTAACTCTACGCGCCGTTTACACGTATTTTTATTTTTTATAATACCTTTTATTAGCTGCCGTAGTTACCAAACAGTTCCCAATAGTTACATTGTCAAAGGAGAAGATAATTTCCAAAGCATTCAAGAGAAGTTGTCGATTTATATGGGGCCCTACGCGGGAGAAGAAATCTGGGATGGAGACAAAAGTCACCTAACAAACACCGCCCCCTCTTCGCGGTACAATAAACTTTTCAAGAAACTGGGCTACGACAAAAAAACATATGCTGTTCTTTTCACCGAGAATAGCGGATCCAAATATGGGATGGCCGCGCTAATCAATATTTCAGGAGGTAAAAACCAAAAACTGCTCGATTTAACCAAACTTGAATTAAAATCGGCAGATCACGCAAAATGGTATTCCCAAACACTCAAGGTTGGCCCAGATAATATATATCATGCCGTGATTCCTATGTATAACAAAGGTATTGCCGAAAAGTACTTATCGATTATTAAGGTATTGCCGCAGGGAGAAAGTACTGAGGTCGTAGAACATTTTGTTCAGCAAAATGCAAAAACATATCAAGATTTAGGATACACGCTTTCCAATTTAAAATTACCGACCTGTCCCGATGGTATCGAGGAAATCTACCACGATTACAGGGTACCTGAGTCTATAAAAGAAAAGGGTGGTTATTACCTATTAAAGGTTTACAAAGAGCAGGGTCGCGGTGATGAATTATTTTTCTATACGCTTCTAGGGCCCGAGCCCATAACCCAAGGCGCCTTTAAGGCCTGTCCAGGAAAATATAAGATGAATTTCACAACGCTAGAAGGTGAAGTTCTTTTTAGCGAAAATCTAAACTTATAAGTGGAATCGTACAAGCGGGTAATGGGGCGAGAATTAACTGCGCGTATCTTGGTTGTTGTAAATGCTTAAATAACTATCATAACGTGAGGGCTCGATCTCGCCCTGCTCCACAGCACGAAGAACAACACATCCCGGCTCGTTGATATGCCGGCAGTTATGAAAACGACATTCATTTAAGCGCTCGCGCATCTCTGGAAAAAAATGAGATAACTCCTCTTTCTCGATATCGACAACCCCTAGTTCACGGATGCCTGGGGTATCGATAATTTTTCCGCCAAAAGAAAGGTCAATCATCTCTGCAAATGTGGTTGTATGCTTCCCCCTATCCGACCAATCTGAGATGGCACCGGTACGTAGTTCTGCCTCCGGAGACACCGCATTCACAAACGTTGACTTACCAACACCGGAATGCCCAGAGACCAATGTCACTTTATCCTTAAGTAGCGCTCTGACTTGCTCCATTCCATCCCCTTGCTGGGCCGACACAGCATAACACGGATAGCCAATCTGTTCATACAGATCCATATAATCCGATAAGATCTCCAATCCTTGCTCGGAGAAAAGATCCAACTTATTAAAGACTAACATGGCCGGAATATCGTAAGCCTCAGCAGTAACTAAAAACCTATCAATGAAGCCTAGTGATGTGGGCGGGGAGGCTAAGGTGACAATTAGCAGAGCCTGATCGAGGTTCGCGCCAATAATTTGCGTTTGTTTGGACAGGTTGATTGACTTGCGGATAATGTAGTTTCGTCGTGGTTCCAAAGCAGTAATAACCGCAGAGTCCTGATCAGGCTCCATTTGGAAATCCACCCAATCGCCTACTGCGATTGGATTTGTCGTCCGAATACCTTTGGTACGAAATTTCCCTTTAATACGACACTCGATGTGCTGACCTTTGTCGTCCTGTACGGTATACCAACTGCCAGTAGATTTCGTAACCAATCCCCTCATAGTACAAAAATCGTAAATAAAGATGACAACGAGCGGTTGTTTGCAAATAATTTCGTCGTTATCGTGGGTATTATCATCTCTTTTTAAATTTTCCCTTTTGTGCTAAGCCAGAAAATTGTTATTTTCCTACCTTTGTCAGAGAGAATCAAAACTATACATAGGTGAAAAAACTTTTCCTTTTAGATGGCATGGCCTTAATTTACCGAGCCTACTTCGCACTTAACAAAGTCCCACGTTTAACCTCGTACGGTTTGAATACGGGTGCTATTATGGGTTTCACCAACACCTTGCTGGAGATACTCAAAAACCAACAGCCCACGCATTTGGCCGTCGTATTCGACACTGCGGCACCAACAAACAGACATATTGAATTTGAAGCATACAAGGCTAATCGGGAAAAAATGCCGGAGGATTTATCCACGGCTATACCCTATATTTTTAAACTTATTACCGGTTTCAATATCCCTATTATCACAATGGATGGATACGAGGCCGACGACATCATAGGAACACTTGCGAAAAAAGCGGAGCTTGCGGGCTTTCAAGTGTATTGCATGACACCGGATAAGGATTTCGGTCAGCTTGTGTCAGAAAACATCTTTATTTATAAACCCGCCCGGATGGGGAATGGTGCAGAAGTTCAAGGTGTATCCGAGATTTTAGAAAAGTGGGAGATTACAGATGTCAATCAAGTTATTGACATCCTCGGTCTCTGGGGCGATGCCGTTGACAATATCCCTGGCATTCCTGGCATCGGCGAAAAAACTGCAAAAAAGCTTATTCAACAATACCATACCGTTGAAGGAATTATCGAGCACAGTCACGAGCTTAAAGGTAAGCTGAAAGAAAACGTTGAAAATTTCGCTCAGCAGGGTATGATTTCTAAACGACTAGCAACAATTCAGCTTGATGTGCCCATAGAGCTCCATGAAGAAGACCTCCTTGTCGAGGAACCTAGTAAAGAATTATTAGAACCTCTGTTTGCAGAGTTAGAATTCCGAACTTTAGGTAAACGAGTTTTTGGTGACGAGTTTTCCATAGGCGATACTGCGGCAAAGCCAAACAATGGACAAATGGATCTTTTCTCAGTCCCATCGCCAGAGAACAATCCTACTGCTGCAGAACTTCCCGCAGTGACACTAAATATACACAATACCCCACATGACTATACGCTAATAGATACGGAAGTTGCGATGCAGGAGTTGGCACTCACGTTAGCCAAACAGAAAAGTTTTGCCTTCGACACAGAAACCACCTCACTAGATGCCTTATCTGCCGAGGTTGTTGGAATATCATTCAGCTATCAGAAAGGCACTGCATATTACATCCCGACGCCGGCCGACCATTCTGCAGCACAAGACATCCTTAACATATTTAAACCTGTCTTAGAAAATCCGCTCATTGAAAAAGTTGGTCAGAACATCAAATATGACATTCTACTTCTCTCGCGGTATAATATCATGGTACAGGGGCCCTTGTTTGACACGATGATTGCGCATTACCTGATCGATCCAGATACCCGTCACAACATGGATATTTTGGCCGAAACATACCTGGGTTATACCCCTGTGTCCATTACCGAGCTGATTGGCCCTAAAGGAAAGAACCAATCCAACATGCGTGATGTTGACATTCAAAAAGTGAAAGAATACGCTGCGGAAGATGCTGACATCACTTGGCAACTACATGAAGTGTTTCGACCTTTATTATCCGATACACAGACGCTTGATTTGGCTCAAAAGGTAGAGTTTCCCCTCATATATGTGTTAGCAGAAATAGAGAAAAATGGTGTAACAATTGATGTTCCGACCTTAAAAGTATTTTCTGCTACCTTACTTGAGGCAGTAAATGGACTAGAGAAAACTATTTATGAAAAGGCTGGCGTAGTGTTTAATATAGCGTCCCCTAAACAGCTGGGCGAGGTGCTATTCGATCATCTCAAGCTTGACCCAAAAGCAAAAAAGACAAAAACAGGGCAATACAAAACCGGAGAAGACGTACTCTTAGCATTAGCAAACAAATCGGATATCGTTCAAGATATTCTTGATTATCGGCAAATGCAGAAATTAAAATCTACCTATGTAGATGCCCTCCCGACATTAATAAATAACCAGACCGGCTTCATACATACATCCTACAACCAGGCAGTAGCGGCTACAGGACGTCTGAGTTCAACCAATCCAAATTTACAAAACATTCCTATTCGCACTGAAAAAGGACGCGAAGTTCGTAAGGCCTTTATCCCACGCACCACGGAAAATGTTCTGATATCTGCCGATTATTCTCAGATAGAATTACGCATTATCGCCGAACTCAGTAAAGACGAGAATATGCTCGATGCTTTTCGCGCAGGCCACGATATTCACCGTGCCACAGCGGCGCGTGTGTATGGCATTTCTTTAGAGGAAGTTACTTCTGACCAACGACGTAATGCCAAAGCGGTTAACTTCGGCATTATATACGGCCAATCTGCATTCGGGCTCTCACAAAGTCTAGGTATTGCCCGTAAAGAAGCGGCTGCAATAATTGATCAATACTTCGCGCAATACACCGGCATTAGAAATTACATGTCTACAGTTATCGAAAAGGCAAAAGAGAGAGGATACGTCGAAACAATCCTCAACCGTCGTCGTTATCTGCGTGATATTAACTCTGCAAATATGACGGTTCGTGGTTTTGCTGAGCGAAACGCCATCAATGCGCCAATTCAGGGATCAGCAGCAGATTTGATAAAAATAGCAATGATCGACATCCAGAATGATATTACCCTCAAGGGACTCCATGGCAAAATGATCATGCAAGTGCATGATGAACTTGTATTCGACGTTCCGAAAGAAGAAATTGAACAATTTAAAGAGCTGATAACGACCAGGATGCAAAATGCAATCAAACTGCAAGTGCCTGTTGAAGTTGAGGTAGGGACAGGCAAAAACTGGTTGGAAGCACATTAATAATACAATATGGTAAAAATTCTCTCTACCCTTTTCTTACTACTAAGCAACCTGTTGGTCGGCTATGCGCAGGTGGAAAATCAAACTACAAAAAGAGACACCTTGTTTGAAAAAGCTCCTCTGGGGCTAGTTCGTTTTTATTATGATGACCATTATTTTCTAGTAGACAAAGACTGCGAATTTAAATCAATAGAACGCTTATCTGCATTTATCGTTGACAAAAACGCATTTCATGGTGAATTCAAAGATTTCAACCAAGCTGGTACAGTAATACTTACAGGAAACTATGCTGAAGGCATAAAGGAGGGCCTGTTTACCGCTTATCACCCGAATGGTGCGACGAAGTGGACCTGCCTTTTTAAAGAAGACAAGCCCACAGGAGACTGGAAATACTATTACCCTGATGGCAAGCCAATGCTGATCGTAAATTACGATAGTACTAATGTGACCATGACCGATTACTGGAACCGCAGGGGAAAGCAAGAAATCATAGCAGGGAAGGGTAATTATGAATTAATGATGCCGTTCGACTTCTACAACGAGTTCGGCTACCCGTACTTTATTCGTAAGGGTAGAATAAGAAACGGACTTCCGTCTGGGTATTGGACAATGACGGTTACCGACAATAAAAGAAATCGTGAGCTTTTTGCTGAAGAAGTATTTAATGACCAAGGTATAATGGTCGAAGGCTATAATCTATTTACCCAAAATGACCTTCAAATACCTTTTAGCATTCTACCGGCGAACCATTTCCGAACCGCTGAGAAGCTCATTTTTAAACCATGCACATTTGATGCGTACAGTGGTTTTGACACCTATCTTGGTGACAAATTTAACAGTATGGCTGTTAATACCGCAAAAATCACGAGTGATTTAAACAATACTGAGTATCCATTCTCCTTTGTGGTTGATCTAGACAAAGACGGTATGCCCAGCGGGTTAAATTTCAACAAAAAAACAGAGATTGAAAGTTTAAATAAATGGATTACAAGCATGATAAAGGAAATACCGTATTATTTCCCGACGCTAGACGATGAAGGAAAGCCTGTAGAAGATCAGCTAACCGTTTCAGGAGTCTTAAGTATAAATGCCGAGGGTAAATCGAATTTCCACAGCTTTAATGTTCAAAGGTAAAAACAACGGTAGAGGAAATTCGCCGAATATCTTATATTTGCAAAAAATAAAGACATGAAATTCCACAAAGAAGGGTATACTAGCCTGGCGATTGCCATACTTGTAGTATTTGTCATCAACGCACTGGCAGATTATTATAATGCACCTGACTACCTCAAGTGGTTTTTATATCTATTATCAGCCTTCCTACTGATCGCTATCTTGCAGTTCTTCCGTAGTCCTTCAAAACACACTACTCCGGACGAAAGTATTGTCCTTTGTCCCGCTGACGGTAAAGTCGTTGTTATTGAAGAAACGGAAGAAACAGAATATTTTAAAGATCGTCGTTTACAAGTATCGATATTTATGTCGCCAATAAACGTACACGTTAATAGAAACCCAATCAGTGGTATTGTAAGTTATTTTAAATACCATCCCGGAAAATTTCTTGTTGCTTGGCACCCCAAATCATCAACAGACAACGAAAGAACCACTGTCGTTGTAAAGAATGGGGATGGGGTCGAGGTGTTATTTCGCCAGATTGCGGGCGCTATGGCACGCCGCATCGTTTGGTATGTCAAGGAAAATGATCAGGTCAGTCAAGGCGAGGAATGCGGATTTATTAAATTCGGTTCAAGAGTTGATCTATTTTTACCTCTAGGAACTAAAATAGACGTCAATATTGGTGATAAGGTCACGGGGGCAAAAACGATAATAGGACGCATTTAACATAAATTTAAAATAGGAATGTTAATTTAGGCTTTGTTTACAGAGCACATCATGAACTTTAAAGTTTTTACATTTCTAATAGCCCTATTTATTGGCCTTCTTGTCAGCTTCACCGATTATTACCACCGAGGAAGCATCCATATTGCCTTATTCATTTTTGTAATTATAAGTTCCATCTGCTTTGTAAGTTTATTAAATCTTTTTGAACGGTTCGTTTATAGGCGAATTCGAAATGTGTATAAGCTTATACATAACCTGAAGCTTGGCAAAGACTTAAGAAATGCATTAGGGGATCAAATTAATGATGATCCCTTGGCCGATGCGGAGCGTGAAGTTAGGGACTGGGCAAAGCAAAAGGCTACGGAGATTAATAAGCTTAAAGAGCAGGCACAATTCCGAAAAGAGTTTCTCTCCAATATATCACACGAATTTAAAACCCCTCTATTTGCGACCCAAGGCTACATAGAAACTCTTCAGGATGGCGTTATTGATGATGACCCCGAAATTGCAAAGAGCTTTTTGGGAAAAGCATCCCGTAATCTAGACAGATTAAGTTACCTCATTCAAGATCTAGAAGAAATATCAAAGTTAGAAACGGGAATAATTTCCGTTACTATGGAACGTTTCGATATCGTATCTTTAATAAAAGAATGCATAGAGGATCTCGAGGGCAAAGCCAAAATAAATAATATAGAATTGGTATACAAGGGAAAAGCAAACCACCCGATCTATGTAAAAGCAGATAGAAAACGAATTCAACAGGTATTGGTGAATCTGATCGTAAATTCTATTAAATATGGAAAAAAAAATGGAAAGACCTCTATTTCAGTGTTCACCTTACTTGATCAAATCCTCGTTGAAGTAACGGATAACGGACTGGGTATCGATGAAAAGACGCTGCCGCGAGTTTTCGAACGCTTCTATAGAGCTGATAAAAGCCGTTCTCGGGATATTGGCGGGGCAGGTTTAGGACTTGCAATTGTTAAACATATCATCGAAGCACACGAACAGAACGTTAACGCACGTAGCACGGAAGGTTTAGGGACGACTTTCGGATTTACTTTAGCAAATGCATAAAAAATTTTAAAGTACAACCGTAGACACTTGAAAAGTTAACATTAAGTTAACATATCATTCATAAATTTGCATAAATTTTATAACTATGTCGTTAAACAGCATTTTTCAGTACTTTGTACCAAAGGATAAAAAGTTTTTCCCTTTATTTGAACAAGCAGGTACAAACCTAATCGAAATGGCAAAAAAATTGCAGGAGATGGTGAACACCACTGATCCTGCTAGACGTGTCGAACTAAACAAAATACTAGAAGACCTGGAGCACCACGGCGATAACATTACACACCAAATACACCTAGAGCTTGGTAAAAACTTCATTACTCCTTTCGACCGAGAAGACATTCACTCCCTTGCGAGCTCTCTAGATGACGTAGCCGACTTTATATATGGCGCGTCCAACCGCATGGAACTTTATAAAGTAATGAATCCAAGCACGGCGATGAAAGAAATAGCAGATCTTATCGCAGAAGCTACTGTTCACGTTGCCACCGCTCTTAATGAACTTAAAGACTTAAAAAACATCCGTAAGATAACTGACTCTTGCGTACGTATAAATAGTGTTGAGAACAAAGCCGACTACATTTTTGACAAAGCTGTAGGTGATCTTTTTGAATTTGAAAAAGACGCCATTACACTTATCAAAAACAAAGAAGTACTTTCAGCTATGGAAGACGCCACTGACAAGTGTGAAGATGTCGCAAATGTATTGGAAAGTATTTTAGTTAAGAATGCTTAATTTGAAATTAAAGAAAGCATAACTCGTATGATGATTTCAACATTATTGATCGTCGTTGTTGTCCTGGCGATAGCATTTGACTACATCAATGGTTTTCACGATGCTGCAAACTCAATTGCAACGATCGTATCGACAAAGGTTCTAACACCTTTTATGGCTGTACTGTGGGCCGCGATTTTCAACTTCGCTGCATACTTTTATTTTACAGACCACAAAGTAGCCAACACCATAGCAAAAACGGTTCTTGATGAATATATAACACTCGAAGTAATTTTTGCGGGATTAGTTGCTGCCATTTCATGGAACCTGTTTACCTGGTATTATGGCATTCCATCAAGTTCATCGCACACCTTAATTGGCGGGTTTGCTGGATCGGGTATGGCTTACGCTCTTATTCATGGTGTAAATCCGTTTGATGCAATCAACAACAGCGCGATATTAAAGACCATTTCATTTATTGTATTGGCTCCTGTTATAGGAATGCTTATTTCAGTGACCATAACAATCCTGATTATGAACATCGCTAAGCGTGCTCGCCCATCAGTTGCAGAAAAATGGTTTAAGATCTGTCAGTTAATATCTTCTGCAGGACTAAGTTTTGCACACGGGGGAAATGATGCACAAAAAGTAATGGGTATTATTGCCACCGCATTAATTGCCGAACAAGTTATTCCTGATTTTGAATCCATGCCAAACTGGGTACCTCTTTCCTGTTATCTTGCCATCGCCCTAGGAACAATGAGCGGAGGTTGGAAGATTGTGAAAACAATGGGTACTAAAATCACAAAAGTGACACCGCTTGAGGGTGTAGCTGCCGAATCTGCTGGAGCAATTACTTTAGGAGTGACAGAACATTTCGGTATCCCTGCATCTACTACACATACAATCACCGGAGCTATTATTGGTGTAGGTGTGGTAAAGCGCGTATCAGCAGTTCGCTGGGGCGTCACGATAAGTCTACTGTGGGCTTGGATTCTAACAATCCCTGTTAGTGCGGTTCTAGGTGGTATAACTTTAACTATAATTCATTACCTCCTGTAATGTAGCATTAATGCTACAGCCTTTGTATTTTTATCGTTATACAGGTAAAAATATTAGAAATATTTTGCTGTTCTAAATAATATATATACTTTTATGCCGGTATTTTACTGACGAGTGCAGCAAAATATTCGTAAACATCACTTTCCTCGGAGGCTAAGTTATTTTGGCATCGTTATTGTTAAGTTATGTTAAATTTGATTAAGTGAAAACAATTAAAAATTTTAATAACCTTAAAAACAAGAGTATGAACTATTCTACAATTAAAAAAACAGCTGTTGCAGCATCTTTAGTAGCCGCTTTAGGCTTCGCTGAATCTGCGCAAGCTCAGACTCCAACTGTATTTGGTGGTAGATCACAATACAGAACATGGTCGATCGGTGTTCAAGGTGGTATTACTACTCCAGGAACGTTAACTGGCGGTTCTAATCCTTTTGGACAAAAAGTTGGTTACTTCCAAAATAAAGTAGGTGAGTACTATGGTTTAACTGTACGTAAACAATTCTCACACCTATTCGGTTTAGAATTAGAAGGTAACCGTGGTAAGATCAAAACTTACAACCACGATGTATCAGGTCCTGCGATCGAAAACAGCCGTGGAGCTACTTCATCTGAAGTTGATGTAAACTGGGCTGCTAGCTTAAATGGTGTTTTCCAATTAGGAACAATTGACTTCTTAAGAAGAGAAAATGCAGTTAACTTCTACGCAAAAGTAGGTTTGGGTGTTTTAGCATCTAACCCAGTACAATACTCAGGAAATGATTTCTCAGGTTCTGTTGTTTATGACAACAAAGGAAAATGGGGTGAAGAAATTTTCGGAGATCGTGAAGGTACTGGTGACAAAGATTACAAACTTTCAGGTTTTATCCCTGTAGGAGTTGGTGTTAAATTCAAATTATCTGAAGTTGTTGCCTTGAACTTAGGTTACACAATGAACTTCACTGATGATAACTTACTTTACGGTCCTGCTCGTACAGACTACAAAGGTAAATTCTCACAAGTTTACGGTGGTTTAGAGTTCACTCTAGGTTCACGTGATAAAGAAAACTTAACATTCTCAAACCCAGTTGCTACATTATATGATGAGTTGAAAGACCCTTCATTACGTAACGAAGTTGAAGCATTGAAACAACGTGTATCTACATTAGAAGGTACTGTTGATCAATTAAGCAAAGACTCTGATGGTGACGGTGTTTCTGATAAATTTGACAAATGTCCTTCAACTCCAGCAGGTACTGCAGTAGACGGATCAGGTTGTCCAATTAAATTCCCTGAGCCAGTTGCAGCTAATGATGCTACTTCAGGTGACTACTACGCACCAATCCAGTTTGAATTTGATAGCTCAGTGTTGAAAACTGAATCTTACTCAACTTTAGATAAATTAGCTAAAGAATTACGTGACGCTAACGCTTCTGTAACACTTGATGGTTATGCATCTGAAGAAGGTTCTGAAGATTACAACATGAACTTATCTACAGACCGTGCTAATGCAGTAAAACAATACCTAGTTAACGCTGGTGTATCTGCATCAAGCGTAAACGCTAGCGGTTACGGAGAGGCTAACCCAGTAGCATCTAATGCAACTGAAGAAGGTCGTGTTCAAAACCGTCGTGTAGAAATCAAAAAATAATTCTTCTTTAAGAATTATTAACGATAAGAAAGCCGATTCAGCAATGAATCGGCTTTTCTATTATAAAGATATTTTTTAACACTATCTTTGTTCGTAACAGGAAGAATGTGGAAAACAATTGTGAATGAATTTATAACTTTTTACGTAAATTTCATTCATACTGGGATTAATGCAATTCATCCCCCACTTAACATAGAGCGGATATGAACAATAAGGACGACAATTTCGGTTTTGGCTCAGCCAAGGAGATGCGAGAAACCATTGCAACCTATGAGTCAATGATACGCGATGAACAGGAGTATTTTTTCGATTCAGAAGTATTTCAAAACATCATAATATACTATTTTGAGGGAAAAAAAGATCCAGTAAAAGCATTGCAGGCAGTTGATATTGCCAATAGACAGCACAGTTATGATGCGACCTTTTTAGTTCAAAAGAGCCAAATCTACGCTTCAATGAACCAGCTGGAGAAATCACACGAAATGCTCGAGAAAGCCAGTACATTAGAGCCTAACAATGAAGCTATTTTCATTATTAAGGGCAATTTAGAGCGCGTTCGTGGCAATCTTGATCAAGCAGAGAAATACTATTTTGACGCTTTACAAAATGATGCGGAGGAATCCGTCGTATACGAATCCATTGCCTTATTATATATAGAGCGCAGAGAAACAAAAAAAGCAATTAAATATTTGAAAAAATCGCTGGATAACGACATCGATAATTTAACTGCAATAGATACCTTATGCGCTTGTTGTATCGAACTAGGTCGCTCTGAAGAAGTATTGCCGTATTACTCTAAATATTTAGATAATGAGCCCTATAGCGAATTGGGATGGATAAATTATGGGGTGACACTAGAAGCATTGGGCCGTCTTGACGAAGCTATAGACGCGTACGATTACGCAATCGCCATTGATGATACATTTATACCTAGTTATTACAGTAAGGCCTCAGCGCTACTCCAACAAGGTAAATCCAATGAAGCAATTGAACTCTTACTTGGCACTATGGCATACGCCGCACCGAACGCGGAAATCTATTGCATGCTTGGAGAGGGATATGAGAATAAAGAAGACTTTGAGCGGGCTCGCGAATTTTACAAACAGGCATCTAAACTCGACCCCGAGAATCCTGACGCTTGGTTTGGAATTGGGACAACCTTAAATGCGGAAGAACGCTACCAAGAATCAATACACTTCTTTAAAAAAGCTGTAAAACTCGATGATACTGACCCAAGTTTCTGGTATGCGCTTGCAAATGCCTATTCCGAGCTTGGAAAATTTGAAAAAGCAGAACGTGCATTCCGTAAAACAGTAGAGCTTGATCCGGAAGATTATGAAGCGTGGTTAGACTTTTCTGTACTTTACATAGATAGATCAGATATTGAAGGTGCGATCGAGGTCATGAACGACGCTTTATTGATAAACGATGATGTGCCGGAACTTCATTACAGAATGGCGGCGTATCGCTTCGTGGGAGCAAGGTTCGATATCGCGCTGGAACATCTTGAATCTGCGCTGGGTTTATACCCTGAAAAAGCATATTTGATTTTTGATTATGTCCCTAAATTACAAGCAAATAATTTAATTGTTGACATGGTGCGCCGATATACAGAAAATTCTTAAAAAATGAAAAAACTCGGTCTTATTGGCTATCCACTTGGACACTCCTTTTCTAAAAAATATTATCTTGAGAAATTTCAGCAGGAAAACATAAAGGGGATAGATTACAACCTTTATTCGATAGAAAATATTGAACAATTTCCCGATCTTTTTAAATTTGACGATTCCTTCTACGGTTTTAACGTCACTATTCCACATAAGCAATCGGTAATCGCTTACATGAATGAGCTTTCTCCCGAAGCAGCAAAAATGGGAGCTGTTAATTGTATCAAGCTGTCAAAAAAAGACGGGGAACCTTTTTTAATTGGGTTTAACACCGACGCGTACGGCTTTGAAGAGTCGTTAAAGCCAGCTCTAAAGGCTCATCATACAAGCGCCTTAGTTTTAGGAAATGGGGGGGCTGCTAAAGCTGTTCTCTTTACATTAGAGAAACTCGGTATCTCCTATAAAATTGTAAGCCGAAAACGCCAAACAGGAGATTTGACCTACGAAGACCTTAATGATGAAATAATTGCTGAAAACAAATTGATAATCAATTGTTCACCTGTGGGTACCTTTCCAAATATTGATCAATCTCCTGCGATACCCTATCAAGGAATAGGTAGCACACACCTACTCTACGATTTAATCTATAATCCGGAGGAAACCGCTTTTCTTCGACAAGGACGCCAAAGAGGCGCTACTGTAAAAAATGGATATGATATGCTTCTCTTACAGGCCGAAGAAAACTGGAAGATTTGGAACGATGGAGCCATTTAATAAAAAATCTCAACACCAATTCACTACCGCTCAATTGAAGCCCATACCTGCCGGCCGGCCACTGAAGGAAATAGTTCCTTATTATATTGTTTTTGTGTAGTTTTGGAATATGTTAAATGTCCATTCTTTTGTCTTTAATGCCTTTCAGGAAAACACCTATGTAGTTTACTTAGAAAAAGGCGAGTGTGCTATATTTGATCCTGGAATGTCAAGTGCTGCAGAAGAAAATGATTTGGTTACCTTTATCACAGATCATCAACTAACCCCCACAGCATTATACAATACACACTGCCATGTGGATCATGTCTTGGGAAATCGTTTTATTTATGAACAATACGGACTTTTGCCACAAATGCATGAAGGCGAAATCCCTGTTCTTGTAGCTGTACAAAACATTGCACCAGCCTACGGTTTACGCTATGAAGTATCTCCTATACCAGAAACTTTCTTAAACGAGGGAGACACCGTACATATTGGCCAATACGACTTTCAAATATTGTTTTTACCTGGTCACTCACCTGCACACATAGCCTTTTACTGCGCTGAGCAAAAAATTCTAATGTCGGGCGATGTACTATTTCGAGGAAGCATTGGGCGGACAGACCTCCCTGGGGGTGATCACGAATTGTTATTAAACAATATAAAAACCAAAGTGTACACGCTTGATCCAGAAACTACCGTCTACCCGGGACACGGCCCCACCACGACGATAGCTGCCGAGAAACAAACAAACCCATTCATTAGTGCTTAATTGATGAAATTATCTGTATTCTTCGCGAGGCGATACTTATTTGCTAAAAAATCAATTAACGCAATAAATATTATTTCCACAATTAGTGTGATTGGGGTATTAGTAAGTAGTGCCGCTTTAGTAATTGTGCTCTCTTTTTATAACGGCATGGAAAATCTCATCCTTTCGCTGTATTCAACTTTTGCACCAGAATTGCGTATTGAACCTGTACAAGGAAAGAGTTTTAACCCTAAAACTGAGGTATTGTTAAAACTACGTGAGAATCCTAAAATTAAAAGCTACACAGAGGTTTTAGAAGAGAAAGTACTGCTTCAGTACAAAGACCAACAATTTATCGCGCAAATTAAAGGATTAGAACCAAAAAGTCTCCTTCAGATTGACCACAGTGATATGCTCTATGCAGGTAGCTTCTTAATAGCACAAGATAGCTTCAACTACGCTATAATTGGCGCTCAGATACAAGCAAATCTTCGTGTACCGATGGATGGTGCGCAGAACCATATCACACTATTCTCGCCGCGAAAAGGGAGTTCTGGAACAAGTATAAATCCAATGGATGATATCAATACCCGCCTAATTTCGCCTATAGGTGTCCTTCATTATCAACAAGGATTCACGGATTTAATAATTACGCCACTTGATTTTGCCCGTGATTTGCTTGGAGAATTTAAAGAGGTATCTGCTATTGAGATTTACGCAACAGACTCAACCAAGGTAAACGCTCTGCAGATGCAAACGCAAAATGCACTCGGTAAAGATTTTGTTGTTAAAAATAGGGAACAGCAAAACCCTTTACTTTATAAAACTATTCGTTCTGAAAAATGGATCGTCTTCTTTATCTTAACAGTGATCGGTATTATTGCAATATTTAATATCATTGGATCATTAACGATGCTTGTCATCGATAAGAAACAAGATATGGCGGTCCTTAGGAGTCTTGGCGCGGGGAATTCGCTCATCAGGCGTATTTTCTTTTATGAAGGAATTATGATCGCATTTATAGGGGGAATTATTGGTATCGGAGTTGGTCTCGCTTTTTGTTTGGCGCAAGAAAACTATGGATTTATAAGAACCGGTGAAGGAGCTGGATCTATTCTAGATGTTTACCCCGTTGACATTCGTCCGATGGATTTTGTATTAGTATTTATAACTGTAATGGTCGTCGCTATTGGGGTTTCTTACATTGCCGCAACGCTAAGTGTACGAGAAATAAAAAATAATTCAGTCCGTTCTACCGACTAACTAATATTTAAGCCGTTCCCGGCTATAATCTCCTTTTACAATCGAATTAATAAAAGAACCCCAAGCAATCGGGCTAAAAAGCGGATTAGCAAAACGTTGATTAATATTTTTATTGGTCATATTGATATGACGTTGCATAGAGTTGTAGGTCTGGATTTCTTCAGCACTACGCGGTACAATTTGAGACAAAGCCGCTAAAGCTTCAGGAGAGAGGCTGCGACGTATACGAGAAGCATCATCATTGCTGACATCTAATGCCAGAAATGCCCTGTTAAATTCTTCAATACTAGCCCAAGGAAAAGGTGTAGCGGCTGGTAATTCGATGACCATACTTTTCATAGAAACCTTCGCGGTATATTTATCTACGGTAGTGGTTGGAATTACTAACGAGGTAGGCTCAAATCCAACGGAGCTAAACACTATCGTATCGCCAACATGTGCAACGAATGAAAAATAACCCTCATTATCTGCCGCGTGTGCTTGATCATTATAGCTTTTATTTGTTACGGTAACGAAAGGCACAGGTAATTCGCCTCCTACTGAACTGATCAAACCACTAAACTGTACAATTTTTTTTTCTTGTCCAGAAAGGGAGGTCAATAGTAGGCAGAATAAAACTGTTAAACTTAAGAAATGGTAAATTCTTGCCGTCATGATTCAAATTTAGACAAACTTCACTAATGAAGCTGTTAAATTGTGTTAACCACTAATTTTGTGACGGAGTGACTGCGTTAGGATCATTTGTATCCGTGAGGTTTATTGCCTCCACACCTGTAATTTCTGGAACAGCTTTACGGATAGCTTGTTCTAAGCCGGCTTTGAAAGTCATAATACTCATCGAACAATTCGCACAGGTTCCCAACAATTTAAGCTTTACCACATTCTCAGGAGTAATCTCTTCAATACTCACGTTTCCACCGTCAGTCTCTAAATATGGACGGATGGAGTCCAATGCTTGTTCTACTCGTTCTAATAATGTCATTTCTTCTGTAACTATATGTCAACATCAAAGATAGGCAATTTCTCAAATAAATCGCGATAGACATTAACTATAGGCTATAATTCAACACTTTGTTGACATCATAGCGTTTAATGCGGGTTAAAGAATGTTAAATGGCTTTATTTAAGTAGGTTCAACCCCCTTTTAACAGTATCTTGCTTCCCTAAAATTAAATTGAAACTTAACTGTTTTTGACGTATCTTTGTAAAATGTTTTTAAATAGACGTATTGTATCTTTATTCGCCGGATTGGTGTGTGTAATACTAGTAAGTAGTTGCAAAAGTAAATTTGAAAAAATTCGCGCCAGCAACAACTTAGCTATGAAATATCAGGAGGCTGTTAAATTCTACGAAAAAAAGAAATACACGAAAGCCTTAACGCTCTTCGATGATCTTATGACAAAATATCGTGGACAAGCTGAGGCCGAAGATTTGTATTATTACACTGCATTTACAAATTACCGCTTACGTGATTATACGTCTGCACGTTATAGCTTTAAAAACTTCGCAACAACGTATCCTAATAGCCCACGTGCCGAAGAATGCCGGTTCATGTCGGCTTATTGCTTCTATTTGGATTCACCTCGTTCTACGCTCGATCAGGAGAATACTCGAAAAGCAATTGATGAATTGCAATTGTTTATTAACCTGTACCCTGACGGAGAAAAAGCTACTGAAGCCAGCGAATTAATACAAAAACTCCGTGACAAACTGGAAACGAAAGCATATGCTAATGCTAAGTTATATTACAATATGGGTCAACCAGACGATTATCGTGCTGCTGTAATCGCATTTGAAAGTATGTTGCGAGATTATCCTGACACGAAATATGCGGAAGAAGCGGAATTTTTAATTGTAAAATCGCAATATTTATTTGCCGCCAACAGTATGCCCTATCGCCAGGAAGCACGATATAATGAAGCCATAGATTATTATACAGCATTTATAGAATCATATCCAGAAAGTAAATATCGCAATGAAGCTGATGAGTTACGGGAAAGTGCGGAACGACGGATCGAATATGTTGTGAAACGTATGGATGAAGCAACGCGCGTGCGCCAACAACAGCTTGAAGAAATGGGAATAACCAAAGAAGAGGCTGAAGCAAATGAAAATGCAAAAGAATTAGAAAAAAAATAAATTAGAAATCCATAATACTACATACAATGAGTCAAAACAAAAACACTTCTGTTCCAAACTCCACTATCACTCGCGATTTAAGAGAATTAGATAAGGGCACGGAGAACATTTACGAGTCAATCGTGGTAATCGGAAAACGTGCAAATCAAATTGCAGTTGATGTAAAAGAAGAGTTGAATGGTAAATTGGCAGAATTCGCGACCAACAACGACAATCTCGAAGAAGTTTTCGAAAATCGGGAGCAAATTGAAATCTCTAAACACTATGAGCGTATGCCAAAGTCTACCTTGGTAGCGATGGACGAGTTCCTAAACGACAAAATCTACTACAGAAATCCTTCCAAAGAGCAGGAATAATCGACTTCGATGTCAATTAAGGGAAAACATATTGTGATAGGCATATGCGGCAGTATTGCCGCATATAAAATTACATATCTTGTGCGTCTGCTTATAAAAGCAGAGGCAAATGTGCAAGTAATTATGTCTCCCGACGCAAAAGATTTCGTCACACCACTTACGCTCGCGACTCTCTCGAAAAACCCGGTACTTTCTGATTATTTTGATCGTTCCAATGGCGTTTGGAATAACCACGTAGAGTTAGGTCTTAATGCAGATCTTATGCTCATTGCGCCGGCTACAGCAAACACATTGAGCAAAATGGCTAATGGTGGTTGTGACAACTTATTGCTTGCCACTTATCTTTCAGCAAAATGCCCCGTCTATTTTGCACCAGCTATGGATCTTGACATGTGGAATCATCCATCTACACAACGGAACGTTTCACTGCTACAAGGATATGGAAATCGCTTGATAGCTCCGAATTCAGGGGAGCTTGCTAGCGGGTTAATTGGTCAGGGCCGTATTGCGGAACCCGAAGAAATCTTTTCATTAATCCAGAATTTTTTCACTAAAGACCTCCCTCTGAAAGGAAAAAAGGCCTTAGTTTCAGCAGGCCCAACGTATGAATCAATTGATCCGGTCCGTTTTATAGGAAATCATTCTAGTGGTAAAATGGGGTACGCTATTGCTGAAACCTTACATTCATTAGGGGCAACAGTAACCTTGATTAGTGGCCCAACAAGTTTACCTACACCACTGGGCGTTACGCGTAAAAATGTGACCACAGCACAAGAGATGCTCGAAGCGTGTAATCAAAATTTTGATAATGCGGAGATCATTGTTATGAGTGCAGCCGTAGCTGATTATACTCCTATAAAAGTCGCAGATCAAAAGATTAAAAAGAAAGAAGAAACGTTTGAAATTCCTTTAAAAAAGACGGTCGACATCTTAGCGACTTTAGGACAGCGTAAAACTACAAAGCAAGTACTCGTTGGTTTCGCCTTAGAGACGAACAATGAACTCTCTAATGCCATAGATAAACTGAAACGAAAAAACCTAGATTTTATCGTTCTCAATTCAATGCAAGATAAAGGAGCCGGATTTTCTGGTGATACCAATAAAGTTACGGTAATTGACAAAAAAGGACTTATTCAGAATTTTGACTTAAAATCTAAAAATGAAGTTGCACTTGATATCGCTTCTATTATCATTCAGCATCAAAAATCTATAGGTGCATAATCCGTCCGGTTTTAGGGTAATAATTATTTACTCTATTTGCTAATACCTTTACCCAGCCTAAATTCACGCCCTTATACTGAACTAAACACCAGCCTTTAGATACCCCCTCAAACTCGTCTACGTTTAAAACGTCTTTCCGCAAATATTGAAGTGCCTCCTCAAGCGACAACTCAGTTTTATTAATCTCAGTATTAATATAAAAGCTCAAAGCAAGGTCATGTGAGGGAATAAGTTCTCGACCTGTCCACCGTCCGATATTTGTTCCCGCTTCCCGGATATACAAAACATTTTGTAACCATTTTAAATCATCAGTATACAGCTTGGGGAATATATGTACATTGTCATTATGTAAAAATGTCGTAAGTTCCTGAGGAACAGATACCCATTGTGAAAGCTCCTGGTTTGAAATAAAATTTTTCTCTGTCTTGTGCTTCCTGCGCTCAAAAGTCTCCTGGTGTCGTCCTTTCTTCAAAACACCAATAAAAAAGCCTTCCCCTTTAACTTTATGCGGATAAAATCTATATCCAAAAGCATTCTCCTCTGTTGACATAGTTTCTTCAACACCCCAAGAGTCTTCTATACTAATTTTAACGGTTTGGAAACCGTGTTCCAAGATTAACCAATCTAGTATATCTTCATTCTCTTGCTGAGAATAAGAACATGTTGAATAAAGAAGATATCCGTCTTCTTTTAAACACATAACCGATTCAGCTAAAATACGTCTTTGCCGTTCACTGCAGAGACTTACATTTGCCTGTGACCACTCCTCTATCGCACCTTCATCCTTGCGAAACATACCAGATCCCGAGCAGGGTGCATCTACAACCATTAAGTCAAAATATCCCGGTAGTCTGCCAAATGCAGAAGGATCATTATTTGTTACCACGGCAATAGGTTCTCCCCACCGTGTAACATTGTCTTGCAATATATTTACGCGAGCCTTAATTACTTCATTCGCTACTAGCAACGAATCAGGGTGTAAATAACTACTCAATAAGGTAGTTTTTCCACCCGGAGCTGCACATAAATCTAATGCGCGCACCGGTAATCCTGAAAGTCTAATCTGTTTCAAAATATGCGAAACAAACATAGAAGAGGCTTCTTGCACATAATAACAACCCGCATGGTATAGTGGATCAAGTGTAAAAACGGGCCGTTCATTCAAATAGTATCCGTAATTACACCAGGGCACAGGTGAGGTGTTCAAATAGGGGACTTCAGCAATTTTCTTTGGATTCAACCGAATCGAGGTAATTCGTTCTGCCGCTGTATGAGCTCGCTCAAAAGCGACAGCATCGAAGCCTTCCTGTAACTTTAACTTTTCTAATAGTTCATTTGGCAGAAAATTACTCATCGTTTTATCGCTTAAATGTGCGTAAATTTACCAAAAATGACATCGAAACACAAAGTAACAACTAATGAAAGATTTTAAAAAATACTATATCATCCCTGCTAGTCCTGAAGAAATTTATAAAGCCTTGACCACAGAAACTACTATACAGCTATGGACAGGAGATCTAGTAACTATAGACGCAACAGCGGGGGGCGCTTTTTCCATGTGGGACGGTGCGATAACCGGTGAATTTATAACGTTGGAACCATATAACAAAATCGTACAACAATGGTATTTTGGCGAGCAAGAGGATCAATCAATCGTAACTATAAAGCTTCATGATCATAAAAAAGGAACATCTATAGAAGTACATCAAAGTAATATTCCTGATGAAGACTACGAGGATTTAATTGATGGATGGAATAACACATACATGGCCTCACTAATGGAATTCTACGAGGAAGATTAGGTTCCTAAAGCGGTAGAGAGAACTGCTAGATTTACAGTCATTGCCACCATTCACACAACTTACTAGTCGACAATCAACTAACATAGTGCTAGCAAGGAAGGCATAAAAAAACCCCTCCAATTACTTGAAGGGGTTTCGTATAAAATTAGGCACCG
>JAALOO010001033.1_pt1 | contig 21198 bp, 18 predicted proteins | sample 7257641 | NCBI WGS metagenome assembly JAALOO01 (sample SAMN14085613, study PRJNA598686) | mite metagenome | biome: ENVO:01001000; feature: ENVO:01001002; material: ENVO:01001226; isolation source: single female mite from University of Michigan culture on fish food culture... ...
GAGGAAAAGAAGGAGGCTTTCTACTCGGCCATGAAGAACTGTACAATCTCGTCACTAAAGACGACCACAGCGGTGGTCAGCGATTCGACTGCATCAAAGGCAGAGACATCATCAGAACTACCGTTGCAAAAGCCGTCTCAGGATCCTCCGAATCCTCCAGGAAATAAGTATGGCTGTTTCAACAAAAACGTCTTTTGCTAATGAGATACATCCTCTCTTTTTACCTGATTGGGAGATGGAGGTGCCCCCTTCCTCTTCTCAAAGTGGTGGTCTCTTCATTACGCCGGCTCAGTATAATTTCATGACGGCCGAACGTGAGCTACTGCGTCAACAAGGTTGCTTTTCAGGAGACCAGCGGCCGAGAACGAGTTGTGCCTACCTGCCCATGGATATTAGCGACGGTCAATTGAAATTGCAATTTTACAATTTCAAGAAGGACCTGCAGGCGGCCCGCGAGCTGTTAAACAATATGAAGGTTGCCCGCAAGCGACGCTGAGAACACCCACAACAACCACAAAGCGACGTTATCATTTTTATTTAAATTAACACCTTACACTTTACATCTTGGCCAATTTTGACAATAAATCACGTGACACTATTCTTCTCAGCACTTGCCCGTGGCACAAACACTTATTCTTTTACACACTAATTTTAAAAAAGCTAGTGCGAAATCGACAATCAAATTCTGCAACATCAATTGTTTGCTCCAACCAAAAATCGTTGTGTGATATTAGGTTTTTTTCAGACCAAAGATCTTTAATGTGCTAGTTGACACAGTAATTGTTGTATTTTCAGAAATGGCAGTGTGTTAAACGAGAACAGTGGCCAAACACAAAGCTGTCCCTGCAGTGTGCTTGGCCATGTGCTCACTCACTGTGTGTGGCCCATAGCGCGTGCCTGCACAAACAAATCTCGTAAGCGCGTGCTAGTGCTACTTTTGAAGTCATATAAATTACACATTTTGCCTTCTTTATCACTTTCAAGTAAGTAGCCGTCATGTACTAAAGTACTAAAACTCATCTTTTAATTTCATTTTCTAGAATGGCCGTCCTCTCTAAGCTTACCAGCGACTTGCCTGATTTGGCAATTCTCGCCATCATAAGTCAGATGAACTTGGAAGACCGGTTAAACGCTCACCAGGTCTGTCCTAGCTGGTGCTACCGAGTGCGAGAAGTCAACCGAGTGACTGTTCCATGGTTGATCATTTTGGTGAGCAGCCAACCGCTCAACTGTCCGAAACTTGACCACTACCTCAACTTGGGCACTCTTGCCAACGAACACAAAAGCGCAAAGTTGCTTACCAGATTTGCACAAGAGGAGCCAAAAAACAACTCACCTTTGCCTTTTTTCTGTGCACCTTTGGTCCGTCACACTCAGTGGAACTGCCTGAAGTTTGAACACGACAAACTAACGTCAGCCGTTGTTTTGAAAATATTGGCTACTTTTAGCGGCACCACAGAGCTTACCATTTTGTTAGACAACAGCGCTGAGAACACTTGGTCTCTCGCTCAACAAACCGACCTTTCTTGCCTGCTCACAATGTTGATCAGTGACAAAAGAGGAAACTGGAAAGATCAACTCACCACTTTTCAAGTGCTCTATTTGAAAGCCAAAAATTATTTTGCTGACATAATCTTAGGAACACCTTTTTACGAGGCACTCAATCACTACACGGTTTTGAAAAACCTGACTCTTTATCACGTTTATCTCGATCATCATCAGGAGATGCCCATTCTTCGTCAGCTGCAGCGGGTCATGTTGAGCTTTTTAGAGGATCAGTATTATGAAACTGCTTTTAGTTCAATTAAGCAGTACGGACTTGGAAATGAAACTACGTCTCCTCTTCAAGTACACTTACCAGAATATGACCCTCATTTTTATAACAGCCTGTTAAAAAGACTTGATGCTGATGTTTGCAACACTTTCTTCCTCCTTGAAAACTCTGTACTTCACAATCAAGGTTATTACTGGAAAGTACTTGGCGGCATTTGTCCCAATCTGGTCTCAGTAACACTTTTCTGTTTTTCAAACGGCCTTCCTCGAATATTTTCTGAAATGAGTCGCAACCTTCCGAAGCTCTTTCACCTGCGCATCATTATCTCTTTTAGTTCTGTGATGGATGATAGAGGCCGCAATATGGCCGTTCTGCCGGGACCAGTTGGTTGCATGCTTACAGTGGAAAAGCAGCTCGCATCAGTACAAACGCTTGATTTGGAGGTGAAACTATTTAAACCAAATTCTCACGATCAAGTTCGCTGGCTGAATATTGGCCACCTCATGCCCAACTTGAAATCTGTACACTTAGATACGCACATATGTGGTAGTTGCAATGCTGTTTCTGGTCTGGAAACTGAAAAAGTCGCTGCCTGTTATCGAGACTTGCTGAAAATAGTAGCCTACAGTACTGGACTGCCGTCACAGCGGATTACTTACAAAAGTCAAGACATTTATGGTCCCACTGAACAAATGATCGGTTTTTAAACTTTCAATCTAATTTACTATTTTGAATATTTTGTATTGAATTTAATAAAATGTGCTTTGTAAATTAAACTCAGTAGTACAATGTTGCCAATTTATTTAGGCAAATAAACAATACTTAAAAAATAGAATTGGATGGTCAGTTATATCCTCCTTTCAGCTTTTTGATAAAAACAGATAACTCGTTGGGAGTGCTGGCTTTGGCAATAAATGGATCGGCGAGAAAAGCATCAGCAGAGGGTCGATTAGCAGGCTTGATCTGCGTCAGTCTACAATTTGAATGCGTACATGTGCGCGTATTTTGCAAAAGTCAACAATAAATAAAAGTGTTAAAAGGGCATATCTAATTAACTTCTGAACTTACAGTGAGAAGAAGCTTTTCAATGTTGGTGAATATTCTTTATCTTTTGTCAGATAGAGGCCATGGTTTTTGATGACCGACAGAACACTAAACTTGTCGTACTCGTAAAAAGAGTAATTTCCTTCTAGCAGCTCATACAGTGTGGCGCCCAGCGCCCAAATCTGAAGTTTATAGAATGAAAGTTTGTAAATTGTTTATAGTTTATAAGCTTTTTAAACACTTACATCAATGGAAGTGGACAATTCTTTCTTTGAGTTGTCGTCTCTCAGTCGGGCCCGAGCCATTTCGGGGGCGGTGTAGAGAATGGTGCCATTCTTGTTTGGCTTTCCTTCTTCCTGCAGTTCCTCCTCCAGATACATCGCCTTTCCAAAATCGGCAATTTTCACTGTGCCATTTCTGACCAGTATGTTGCCCGGCTTGACGTCGTTGTGAACTATGCCCTACATAATAACAGTTTTGTTATTGATTATCAGCTTATCAACTTATCATCAGCATTCACCCCCATACCTTTGAGTGAAGATAGCTAAACGCGAGCAGCAGCTGCAACATCAGACAGGCAACAAATGGCTCCTGCCAGTGGTTTGAGACGTAGTCGGCTAGACTTCTATCGATCATTGGCTCAAAAGCCAGCGCCATGTAAAAGTGGTAGTCGCTTTAAAAGCTCATTTTTGACTTAAAAAGTGAACATCGACTGGGGTGAGAATGTTCGGATGACGTAAAACAGTTTCGCTTTTCGCAATGAAAGTGACCTCGGTGATGACTTCCCAAAAGCTGCAAGCGGTGATCAGATACACCTTCAAAACAATGGTAGTAGACCCCTTTTTGCTTGCTTCCAGCCTGGTGGCCTGGTGGACCGTTCCTTGTGACCCACTGCCAAAATCTCCATTAGCGATAAAGGCGTAGTTTTGAAGAGGCGTCAGGCGGTCTCCAATTTTTGCCAGCAACTCTTTAACATACTCAGGATTTGTGGACGACGATAAATGCTGGACAGGACTTGCATTTGAAGTTGAAGGGAAAAGGTCCAGAGAGGACAAAAAGGTCAGTGCTCAAACTCGAACTCATCCTCTTCATTTTTCTCGTTTTCCTTCTCTTCAATAACTGCTGCCAAAGTACGTCTTTCATAGCAATACTCGGCGCTGTTTACGCGTTCCGTTTCAAGTTGCATCTCAGCTGTTGTGGACAAAACTTTCAACATTGATGGAATGTAGATGGCCGTGGGCACAAAGTCTGTATCCAGTTGGGCAGCTCGATCTGCTTATGGGTTCAACTGGGCAAACTGTTCACTGAGGCGGTTGATAAACTGATAAAAACGCTCCGTCTCGGTGTTCAAGTTGGCCAGTTTTTGTTGAGCCTTTTGGCGGTTCTTTTCAGTGAGCGCCTCCAGCATTTTGGCCGACTGCTCGCACAGCTCCTTGACGGCCACTTCAAGTCGGCGCTTACTTTTGACTCGAGCCTGCTCAATTTGGTCGATTATGCTGAAAGTGCTGTTGGCGCAATTTGAAGGATTGCTGAAGGGGAACATCAGTTTGCCAAATTTGCCTCTCAATGTCTGCCGTCTGGGAGAAATGAAGTTCTCCTTGGGTTGAGTTTTTTGAACTGACTGAACCAAGTTTCGGTTGCCAGAAAGTGCCTTGAGCCCGTTTACCGAATTGCCGATGTGGTAGCTGATAATCTGATCTTTGACGTCATCGTCTTCCATTGTCAAGCTCTGTGTGTCGATCTGTGTGTAGGAAAAATGAAATAAAAGAAATGGTCAACTTTTTTCAGCAATAACCAGGAGAAATAAAGAAGTGTAAACCTGAAGATTTATGAAACAAACTTACTATTGGTGACTGTGATGGCCAACGAAGTAATTGTCTTGGTTGCAAGCACTGCCTGACTGATTGACTGACAGTGCAATCAGTGCATCTAATAATAAGTAATGTAAGTGCGTAACAAAATGTGCGAGTGTCAGTTAGTGATTGGCCAGGCAAAACAAATGTTGGGCGTCAGTGGGCATTAACGCACTTATTGTTAAGAACTGGTAGGCTTGGCAACAGTTGAATGGGATGCTTTGTCGACCAACAATTTTCCCCCATTGTTTATGACGTTGATTAATGCCTTTTTAGTTAGAGAAGCCAATAAAACACCTTTATTTAGCCGTTATTTGATAAAAAAAGTAGATATATAGACAGTGGTTTGCAGTGGACATAGTAGCTTACAAGCTAGGTAGTAGTGATGATAGATCTGTTTGTTGAAAAACACAAAAAATAGAAAAGAAACAACAAAAACAGCAGCAATTTTTAGCGCAACTTTAAATGTGAGAAGCAAAGCATAGCCTGAACAGCTGTAATAAGTGTGTAGATTATGGTGGGCATTTGTGGGTGTTGTTCTTATCTTAGAGGTTTGGTAGTATACAGGTAGCGATAAATAAATAGATAGAATAATAAATAGATAGATTGAATGCTTAACATAAAGTGAGCAAAAGTACAAGAGAGAGAGAAAGAGAAAAAGTAGAAAGAAAGCTAGACACAGATTGCTCGGGTGATCAATCTGGTAAGAATATTAAAAAAACAAACAGTAGTAGAACGTGTGAAATAAAATATTTGAAAGTAAGGTACAATATAACTACAAAAAAGTAGATAAAATGTAGAGAGAGAGTGTAAGTGTGGACTGGTTTGATGTGTTCTGAAAAGTAAAAAACAAAAACTCATTAGAGAAACTCAGTTTTGAAGTGAAAGAGCAGAGAAAATCCCAAAATTACTATTACTCACCATCATTGTTGACATCAAAACTTTTTCATCCTTATTGTATATCAGTTTTCAAAAGTTCTTGTGATTTTGGAGAAAGTGAACGTGGCAAAGTAAACAAAACACCTAGTGTAAAGATGGGTATTGGTTTTGATGGCTGCTAGATGTGGTATAAAATGTTGAGTGTATAACAAGTTTAGTAGACGCTGTACACTATTTTTGGGACAAAAAGTTCTATATTTCGAATGCATCGGGAAAGTTATTGGCATCATAACCTTCGCCCATTAAGGTATTTACTATTTCATTAATTGGTGATGGTGGTAGCGATCCAAGTTCCGGCAATAATCTATCAATGCCGGAGTTTTCCTGCTGAGGATAAGGAGAAGTTGAAGTAAAAGCAGGAGTGAGAGTTGGAGGAAGATGAGCTAGATTTCCAGTGGCTCCAGTTGATGGTGATGATGATGATGATGCATGTCCACCATGCCCATCACCATTGACAATGCTTTCCTGGGGAGGAGTAGGAAAGAAAGAAGAAGATACAATCAGATTGCCAAGGGTTTCAAGCGATGATGAAAATGGTCTCGGTAGATTGTTGTTGATGTTCGCCTGAGGGTGAGCAGGAGAAAGAAGATTGCTGACGTTTTCATCGTCGTCCATTGAAGATAACCTGGGCACTTTTGCCACTTTCTTTGATTTGGTTGTTTTTGCTAAGGCAGTTTCTGAGGCAGTAGTTCCTTGATTTTTCCTTGGCCTACCTCGCCCTCTGGTAACTTGTTTTTGAAAGCCACTCGGTTCAGCTGAAATCATATTGCCAGTTTCCACAGCAGAACTATTGATGTTCATTGAAGAAGTATCATTAGAAACAGCAGCATCTGCAAGAGAAGAAAATGTTTAAATAACTGAATTTGTCTGCTTAGGGTAAAAATGAACAAACCTCTTCTGTTGCCGGAAACAGGCAGAACCACTGAAGAAGATGCCATAGTAGTGTTAGATGTTGTTGCTGCGCTTGAAATAGATGAAGACCTGGCTCTTAGGTAATAACCATGACTGGAATGATCATCAGAGGGGAGAGCAGTAGAAGAAGATGCAGTAGAAGTCTGGTTCAGGACCAATTGCTGGTTCTGCAACTGTTGATTTTGCAGATGATGCTGCAGTTGTTGATTCTGTTGCTGCTGTTGATTTTCCAGCAACGGTGACGGCGTAACACAGTTTTCCAGATTGTCATTACTCAAAACATTCTGAAAGAGAAGCTGAATTTCTAATTCCTCAACTTTTTTGTTCAGTTGTGTGATGGTTTGCTGATCATTAAGGTATTTTTGACTTAATTCAGCAATAATTCTCTCTTGATTATCATTTTGCTGCTGCAAAACGGCATTGCTCTTCTCTAGCTCATCCTTTTGCCGTTTCAAGCATGACGTCACTTTCTGCTCTTTTTCGTAAAACGCCCGATAAATCTGCGCATTCTCGTTGAGGTTGCTTTCTAAAATACTCAGTGCTAGCTGATTTGCTTTTTGGCTGTTTCCCAAAAGTTGCTGATAGGTTTGCAGCTGCTGTTGTGGCGGTGATGGCTGCGGCAACGGCAACGGAGGAGAAGGCTGCTGGACATTGGACGCTGTACTAAATACCTGATCATTCTGAGGTGAACGCTGTGGCTGGGGCACGGGCAGAGAAGGCGATAAGTGATTCATAGTGCCAAGGTTAGACAGAGGCATCACTTCGTTTGTGGTGGGGGCTGGTGAGGGCTGGTGTTGTTGATCCTGGTCCTGGTGATTGCCCAGATTAGAGCGATTGTCGTCGGTGTTGTTATGGTCCCCTTCCATGGCTGCTCCAGAGGAAAGGTAGTTTCTGCTGAGGCGAAGTCTCACGAATCGAACAAGGGAAAACGAAACAAGTCTTCTTCTAGTTTGGCGACAAGCTGAACAAGAGTGAGAGTGAGAGTGCTGCAGTATTTGGAAAGGAAAACTTTGTGTGTTGGCATGCGCCACCACTACCATCACCACTACCACCACCACTACTACAGCAACCACTTTCCCTTTCGTCAGTACTTCCACTACAGCAACAATTGCAGCAATGGAAATATAGCCGACACTCCCACTTCTCCCTTTCCCCAGTTCATCTTCTCTCTTCAGTTTCTTTTTTGCCGCCACCTCTGTTGCTTCTTCTTCTTCTGCTGCTGCAGTATGTGGTACTGCCCAAAGTGTGTGCTCAGCACACATTGTGGTTACTGCAGTAACGCAGCACTACGAGCAGTCATCACAAGCAGTCATCACCATCATCTGACGCCACAGCAGCAGCAACAACCCGCCAAGCATGGATGATTCCCTTTTGCTAATGTTCGTCTTCGGCAATGATGACGAAAAGATTGAGAATGTGATTGAAGTGACAGACAATGTCCAGCAGCAAACGATGAACTCTGAAAGTAGTCGGAAGTAATCCGGGTCAATGAGGATGCTTGTCAGTGTACTGAAAAGGCAGCTGACACTGCCTATGTTGCGGCTAATGTTTGAGAAATTGCTAAAATAAAGGCTATTATTTATGAAGCGCCCCTAGCTGAAACGTAGTCTTTGACGTCTTCTTTAGGGAAAATTTCATCAGGTAGAAAAATTACTGCAAAAATCTGCTATGTGCTGCATCGACACTCCAGCCTTTGCTGATTGCTCTCTAATGTAAATTCTATCACCCCTTTATGTACTTGATTGAATGAATGCTAGAACAACAAATGATTCCCCTAACTATTGAGCAGTGATTGCCTGTTTGGTTTTTTGCTTGTGCGTGAAACCTCTTTGAGGCTGAGACTTTTTGAAAATAACTCAATTTTTGATTTTTCTAAAGCTATAAAAGGTTAGATGATGGTTGTGGAAAAATGTTGTTTGTAGCAGCGATTGCTTAACTGCCCAAAATAGTCTGTTCTTTTGCATTTTTTCTCTTTTTCTCTTTTGGTGACACACACTAGTGCACTTTTTGCCGCATTTTGTCACAGAAGCAGTCTTGCTTTGGTGCAACAAGTGGTCTTTTTCTCGCCATTGAGACTTTAGTGGTTCAGCTACCATCAATCAGCGGCCCCTTAAATGCTGTGCTGTCTTTGCCGCCCAAATGTCCTCCACAAGTGTGTGTGTTGTGTCATCTTCCTACTGCAGTGTCAGTTTTCAGCCGTCCCTTGTGCCCGATGTCCCTCTCCGTTTGTTCACTGTTTACTGTTTTGCCAGCACAGTTAATTGAAGACACGTGTGTGCAGACGCACATTGCACTCAAAAGCAGACGGAGGAAGAAAAAATAAAACAGACATTTTTTGGTGACTTTCACTGTTTTAGTTCATGTCTTCAAAAGGTCAACTGTGCCTCATTTCAAATGTGCCTGAAGTGTGGTGGTGTCAAATGGCGGACGTCAAAAAACAAAAAAAAGAAGGCTTTGTCATTCAGCATGACGCTCGGGTGATCGTAAAAGGCTATTTATTGCTTTCGAAGCTCCCCACTTAACAAGGATCAACATTACTGTCTGTGTAATTATTTGCACCCTTTTTCTTTTTGCAATAGCCATATCTAAAGCTATTCACTAATAGCACTACTTAAAGCACAAGACGTCTACCCAGAATGAAAAAAAAAGAAAAAGAAGAAGAAGAAGACAATACAGCTCAAGGCAACTGACCAGCGTAGATTCATAGTCAACCAAAACAGTTCATCGCATTTTATTTAGTGATGACATCAGTGGTCAGTGATCATAATAAAAATCAAACGTATAATAAATACATACATTTTCACAATTCATAAATCAGCGTACAAACCCATCAATAAAAGAAAAAAACATCACTGATTACTGTCACCACTAACCGGACGGCGTGACAATTGTCGCAAAGTGGCCAACGCTTTTAACTGCTCTTTTCGGTTGCTTCCAAAAAAACGAGAAAAAATCGGAGAAAGGTTTTAAAGATTACCACCATCACTGGGAATCTTTGTAGGAAGCCACTTTCCAGGCTGGTCATCAAGGGCGAAAATGGCCAGTTGCAAATTTGCAAAAGCGTATATTTTTGCGGCTAACCGAATCAGCCAAATGGCGTTACTGGGAATGCTGGCGTTTGCCATTTGCTGCTGCTAGTTTTGGAGCTTCAATTAGTTTCAATTTTGGTGTTACTGGTGCTGATGTTCCTGTTTTCGTGATTGCCACAATTGATCTGCCACGTTGCTATGCTTTGCATGACTAAGCAGTAGTAAAAAGAGAAGAGGAAAAAGGAGGGGCAGACTGTTCAGTGTCATCACCAGATGAGGATAGTGCTACAGCCAGCCAGTATGAGTTCTTTCTTTTTCTCTCTCTTTCTTTCTCCCTCTTTTTTTCTTTCTCTTTTTTCTTTTTTATTCCTCTCTCTTTTTTTGGTTAAAACTTTTAATTTAATCATTTTTAGAAAAAAGAATTTTTAATTAGTACAAAATGCAGCAAAATCTCTAGAAATTTTGAATTAATAAAAAAGATAGAAAAGTACAAAAAGTAGAAAAACTGGAAAAGTAGTTAAAGATTGAGATTAAGGCGCTGATAAGGAAACTGATGTTGATGAGAAGAAGATTTGTCTGATTAGATCGAGTTAACATCAATGTGCGGGTAGCCTCTATTCCATTCCGTCAAGTAGAACAGAAAGGACTCTTCTGCCATCACTTTGAAATCCTCTGCTACACGTTTGCCCTTTCGTTGTTCATCCTCAGTGTCAGCCTTTTTGGTAATAAAACGATAGTTAAACTTCAGCTCGGCGATTGCCTGTCCAAGAGAGATGACCATCGCTTGGACGGCCAGGCGGAAGTCTTCTTTCAATCCGCGCAGATACTCTTCATTCTCCTCTTCGTTTTCAGGTACGTCTTCAATGGCCTCTGGACCTGCCTGGACGTCAAAGAGCTTCAGCATCTGCGCCTCCAGGTCGTCGACATACTCGGGCAGCGAGGACCACTTCATTCGCGGAGTGGGCGGCGGCAGGAGGTAGGCGTAGTAGGACACCGCTGCGGGCCCTAGTGGCATGGTGAAGCTTCGGGTGTCCACCTGCTGGTGGAGGACCTCGCGAAGCAGCTGATTGAAGGCGGCCACGGCGTCCACCAGCTCGTCCATCTGCTTCTGCAGCTCCGGCAGATTGGGCGCATTTCCCGGCCGTCGCCGTTTGATGGCGCCCACGATGTAGCGAATGGCGACCACGGCGTTCTCCACTGGAACGGTGAAGTGCTTGTGAATGGCCTCCCAGAGCAGGTGGTAGCTCGCCTGGAGCTGCTCAATGGTGGGCAGTGTGGAAGAAAAGGTGCCGGCGTCTGGGTCTGAAGTTGGAGAGAAGGGCGGTTGTTGTTGTTGTTGCGACGGGGAAAACGGTGGTGATGGCAAGGGAACAGCAGCCGGCGGCGAGTCTTCCTGGCCGTCCTCTTCGGGTTCTGCTGGTCCGTGGTCAGTGGGGGCCGATGCAGCGACCACTGCCACCGCCAAGCTTTGCTGGGCACAGGCCACTGCATCGCAGGCAGCGCTTCCAGGGCTCGCAAGGTTAGCCGGGCTTGCGAGCATGCCAGTTTCGTTCTTGCTCTCAGCGTCAGACATACTTCTTGATCAGGTAGAGGCTCACTTTGAAGTGAGTGTGGCTTGGTGGTGGTTCGATTAGGTAGGGTGCTCTCGGTGTTCAGAGAGTGTTCCGGCTGACTGGCCGGTTTGGCCGTTAAAGTCTGCAGACGCTGTTGCTGCTGCTGTTGCTGCCGAGGAGCAAGAAAGGACGGAAAGACTGAGAGGCAGCAGAGAAGGAAAGAGTAATTGAGAGACAGGCAGGCTGATTGGCTTAGTTGCCGGGCACTGGTGACCTCATTCTACCTTCCTTTTGTCGGTTCCCACACAACTGCCTTTCATTTGCTGTCGCTCTTCCTCTTCTTTTTCTTGTTAATTACTTGGCTTTTACCCTCTTAATCTTTCCCGCGCTTTCTTTCTCGCATCGTAGCTTTTACTTCCTAATTTCAAAATTACAACATTGCATCGTAGTGGGTAGCAAATGAAAAAATTTGCATTTTTGAAAAGACTATTGACTTGTAAGAAAGCCTAAAGCCAAGCATTGATTTTGATTTTATGGCACTAAAATATTTCCTTTTGACTAAACAAGGGTTACACTTTAAAGTTGAATTGCACTCTACAGTATCAAAACGGTCATTTAGTCAAAAATGGGACAGTTGAGACGAGAAGTCTTTGTGACGAAAAAAACAACAACGGTGAGAAGGATCTTTAGCCTCTATCTCTCCCAGTAAGTTCACACTTATAACGTTGTGCATAGTAACATGAAAAATGTCACTGCCGCATTTAGAGCTCTGTTAGGTGAAAAGAAAAGAAAGAAAAAAGATGAAGAAACTATTTAAAATTAGAGCTGGTTTTAATCGATCTTTATTTGGTATTGATTTGAGAAAAACAAGACAAAAACACATAAGTTAAATGTAAGCTTAGGCCAGAGCAGCCATCGCCTCTTCGATGCATTGATTCAGTGCGGCCATCATCTGCTGAACACTGCCCAAAAATTGATTAGCTGTGGTCAGCATCGGCGCCATTTGAGCTCGGGCGTAGGCTTCGGCGACGTTCTCATTTTTGTCTTCGTCCTCCTCGAGGTTCTGGTCGTGAATGTCCTGGTAGATGTTTTGAAGAAGATTGACCAAAGCTGTTTTCACAGCAATCACCTGTCCATTGTGGCGACGCGACGAGGCTCGCAAAGCAGGATTCTGTCGGATGGCGTTGCCGTCAAACAGTCGATCCACACTGAAGAAAGGATCTTCAGGATTGAGATCGCCAGGAAAGTCAGACAGTCGGTAGTCTTCGCCCCTTTCAAAACATCGATAGTCCCAGACTAGACTGAACAGGAGCCCGTACAGTAGCTCCTTCAATTCGGTCATTTGATGGTTGAGAAGACGAGGGCGAAGCAAGTTCAAGTCAAACTGGAACAAGAGCTCACAAGCCTGATCATACGGCGCAAAGAGTGCCGCACGTACATTGACAGGCAAATTGGAGAAGCCGATGGAATAGAGGACCGGATTTTGTTGGTAGAGAGCATCCATTTTGCTGATTTCTTGTCAACTGTGGTCCGATGTGTGTGTGTGTGTGTGTGTAATAGTTCCTTTTTCTGGCTGACTGGCTGGCTGGCCGGTGTGATAGCTTCTGCTGATGACTCGACTCAAAAACTGAGAGTTTGCAAATCTGCTTTTTTCAGCAAAGTTTGGTCAATTGTTAGATGAGCCGTGCCTAGTTGTCTACTGTTACCGCATCGTCGATACTGGCGCTGGTAGCGACTCGGTTATCGTGTTTCTACTGTTTAGCCACCAGCAAAGACAACAGTTAGCTTCCCAATGAAAGAAGAAAAATTGATGGCAGCACTGCGCCCGACTTCACAAAAGCACTGTAAGACACACAAGACTGGTTTCAATAGTTCAAAAGCTTTTATTGGACTGATTTTGGAAAGCAGAAAGAAAATGTTCAAACTCAAGTACAGTACAGGTACAGTAAAGTGGCAAGATAGTGTAGAACACTTCCTTAGGGCAGCAAAAAGTGATCAGTTGACTGGAGCACGGCCTATGAAAGCTGCCGCTGCTGCTGCTGCTTCCTCCTCGATGGTACGACTGATTTCGGTGGCGATCTCCGGCAGACAGCGCATGATGCGGCTGGCATCAGCGAAGATCGTTTCTACAGCTCCCCGAAAGGAAGGATGAGTCAGCAGGTGCTCCTCAAAGACGCCGATCTGCTCTCGAAGAAAAGCCACCAGCTGCACTTTTAGTGCGACCACCTGTGGACGATGTCGATGGGGAGGCTCGGCGTCGGCAGCGACCTGGCGCTGGACTGCCAGGTTTTGAACCAGATCCGGATGGTCCTCGATGGCCGCTCGGTTTATCACAAAGAACCGGTCAGTCGAGTCGAGATCACCGAGGAAGCTGCCTGGCTGCGGCTGTGTGCCAAAGTAGCGGAAGCGCAGATAGACCTCGCCGAGGGCGAAAAGCGCACCTAGTAGACTCTCTCGTAGCTCCTGAAATCGAAGTTGAAATTGATAGTGAAGATGCGGCATGCGGTTGCGGTCGATGCCCAGCAGTCGGCGGCGAATGTTGTAGGCAGTATCGCTCAGTCGAAGGAGACAGTTCTCCGCATCGGTGCCCATCTCCTCAAAAATGGTCCTCAGCCGGGCTGGCATGAGGTCCAGGCCGTCGCGTTCTTCGCCTTCGTTCTCAGGTGCTTGAAATACCACGTTGCTCATTGCTTCAAACTCAAACTGAGATGATTAAGATGATGAAGGTAGTAAGCAGTAAAGTTTGTTGAAATTGGCTGCTGCTGTTGTTTCTGCTGCGTGCTGCGATGCAAGTGGTGGTGGTTGCTGTTTCGTTTTGGCTGCCTGCCCGCCTGTCTCGCCAGTCTGTGTGAACATGTGAAATGACTTTTGTTTAACGTCAGGTAGTGTCTGCAGTACTCAGTGCACCTCCTTCTCAAACTGGAAAAGGTAATGGAGAGGGGCAAGTAGAGGTGGCATCAGCATTGGCATCTCTGTAGCGGGCACATGACTGTAGTCATCACGATTACAGGCAGGCGAAGTGACTGGCGGAAAGGCAGACAGGCAGAAAGGCAGACAGACAGGCAGACAACTGTGTTTGTTGCTTATCCAGCACAAAAACCTCAGCCAGCAGCAGCACAATGCACTCCAGCAAAAACTAATAAAGCACACAAGGAAAGTAGTTTTGACACCGGTTTTTATTTGTTTAATTAACTCAACTCAATACAGAGCTCAGAAGTACAATACAGGCACAAGTCAATTACGGGCGAGATATTGCTATCCAAGACTTCAGGTTTTCAGAGCTGAGGAGGAGAAGAAAGAGGGTTGAAGTTGATCAAATTCTTCTTCAGTGGCCGTTGGCAAAGTTAGCCTCGATGTGGCGGTACACGGCAATGGTCATCTCCTGAAGAGTGGCCATGAAGTGGGAAGCAGCGAGCATCATTCCCTGCTCCATGTCTTCGAAGTTAGTGTACAGATCTTGCTCTCTCGGAAATGGACGGCTTCGCAGACCGCCGATCAGACTGCGGACCAGAGCAAGCAGAGGGGGCCGAGCGGTGATGATGAACTCACTGTAGAAGCTGCGGTTGCCAGGCTGCTGCTCCACTACGTCCTGCCCATGTCCCTGGAAGACCGAAGCTGGACTCACCACCAGCCAGGCGTCTCCTCGGTGGAGGTCACCGACGGACCAGGTGGGCACAGTGCCCAGCACCTGGAAGCGAATGAAGACCTCTGCCTGGCGGTTCAGGTGACGGCGCATGGCAGTGAGCAGGTCCTCATTGTAGTTCGCCTGTTGGGCGGTCAGCGGGTAGCCCCCGTAGGCGCCGACGGTCAGTCGGCGAAGAGCTATTTCGGCAGTGCGAACTAGCTGCGTGAACTCCTCCTGTAGTGGCACTGGGAGCGCCTGCACGTTGTAGGCCAGCACTGCTAGTTCGAGCTGACGGAGGTCGTGGCGGTGGTTGTTCATAGCTGGACAAGGGTTCAGTAGAAAGGAAGAAGATGTGCAAGTGCAAGTGCTTAGCTGCTTGTGGTTAGTGGTGGTCAACTGCTGAGTGAGCACGACTGATGGTCTTTCACGCTGTGACGCCGAGTGAGTGAATGAGTCGCTTTTATGTTTGGTAATGTGAGGATGAGAGGGCAAGAGTTTGCTTTTCGAAAGGTAACCAAAAGCGGCGACAGTTGTGCAGGTTGGCGAGACTGAAGCAGCCACTGCAGCAGTGGCAGCAGTGGGGGTTACTGACTGAATGTCAGCCTGAGTCAGAGTAATTACATCGAGGAGACTCGTTCTCTCCTCTTTTGGCTGATCGCCATACAGTGAACACCGTTGCTGGCCACCAGCAGTACACACACACACTGTACTATTGGCACAATTGTGCCGAGCACTAGCGCAGGTGAATCACTGCCCTTTTAGTGTTGCCAAAGAATCAACCAGTACTAACTGGCAAACCGCACTGTCTGCAATCAGAAGTTCATTGGGCAAACAAGTGCTGCAAAGTATAGCAGTAAGGTACAAGCTACAAACATAATAAAAGGGAAAGAGAGTTTTCAAATCATGTTTTTTATTTTGGGTTAATCATACATTGAGATGGAGAAAGTGCAAAGTCAGCAGAAGAGAAGGCAGCGAGGGTGGTTTCAAACTGGCGGTTGTTGCCGTTTCTTGGCTCTTGGTTAGCGTAGAAGTAGTCGCCGCGACCGGGAATCCAACCTGGCTCGTTACCGTTTACCGCGAGCTCTTCGATGACGTTGTGCACAGTGGTGGTGAGCCCCTGGATGGCTTGCAGAAACTCAGTCCCGGCAGTCAGTATGGCCTCTTCCTTCTCCAAGCAGTGGGTTACCTCTCTAAATAGGCGCATGCGATACTCAAGTCTTCCTCTTCCTCTGCCTACCCGCATTCGGCAACGCCATTGCCAATTAAGTCCGGCAAAGAGCCCTCTGACAAGCACCACCAGCTTCTCTTTGAACTCCATCACCCCGCGGTCGTGCTCCTGGTGGTCGCTGGCGTCAAACAGATCACCGGAGATGTTGAGCGTATCTCGGTCGAGGACGAAAAACTGCGCACAGTGGGGCTGGAGGTCACCTGGGCTGAAGTGCAGCTGGCGGTAGCTCATCAACAGGAAGAGCTCAAAACCAATGTCTAGCCGCTGAATGTAGTCACGCAGCATGTCGAGCAGCTGGCTCAGACGGCAACTCTTCTCGGCGTCCAGTAGTTCGCCGTTGTCAGATTCGTAGATTGTCACCAGGCGACGGAGAGCGTCAAAGGCTGCGGTCATCTGTTCTAAAAAATTGACTCGATTGGGTTCTGGCAGCACTCTCTCGCCTCCTAAAATGGTAGTGGTAAAGCAAAAAAGGTAGTGGTTGTACGCTTCGAAAGCACGGTAAATGACATCGACCTGCTGTTCGTTGTCGTCGTCAATGTTCATTTTTAGATGATTGAGATGATAATGGCAATAGAGTTTGGTTTGCTCGTTTAGTGTTAGTGTTGGTAGTGCTAGTGACTCTCTGACTTTAATTAGACCGTTTTCGGCGAGAGCAGTTGTGCAAATGTGTGCATCGTATGAAGAAAAGGTGCCTGTGAGCCACCCACAGAAAGGTGCAGCTCTAACGGTTTCGGTTAGACTGGCAGTAACTGGTTACTGGTGGTTGCTAGGATGCGGCTGATCGGCTCATTTATCGCCAGCAGATTTAGGCCAGAAGAAGAACTCAATGTAATGGTAAAGGCAAAAAACCCTTTGTTTTGCTGAGAAAAAATTCGAGTGAGTTTGTCTGCTGAAGGAAGGGAAAAAGCGGTGTGCACGGACACATTGACCGATGACTGAAAGGGTAAAAAGACTAATCCGTGAGAGAAAAAAATTAATGTAGTGCCTCCGCACTAATCACCACAGTTCATCCACATTAACACATGTTTCACCTACACTCATGTTCACTTCTCACTCACCCTTACTCATCTTCTCACACAGACAGATAACTCTGGTATATAAGCCTACCTCTTGTAAGCACACTCTCTCTGCCTGTCTGCTGTTGCCGTTGCTGCGTTGCTGCTGCTGATGTTGCCGCTTTCCGACACACTTCAGCGCTTTATAGCACAGAGACTTCCAGGCAGAACTGTGCTGGCTACAAGATTCGGTTGAACAAAGAGGGGGAAGTGGCCAGAAGAATACCACTTGCCACTTAACTGGTTGCCGTGCTGTGACTGTGTGCCATCGTCTGTCTATGCCGCTGCTAAGGCTTTTTTATTCTTTTTATTCTTTTTTTCAGCTCATTGTAATTAGATTTGGTAGTGAGTCAAAGGGTGCGAGAGAGATGCAACACGAGAACAGGCTAACTAAGAGCTAGGCTAAAGTCGTTTTGAATCTCTACTTATTAACAAGGAAAAAAGGGATTGATATGTTTTGAAGGACGTAAATAAAACAAATTTAGGAACTAGAATTGAGCAAGTGAACAGTTTGACCAGTGATAAAAAACGGTGAGAAAATTTAAAGAAGGTTTTTATTCAAAAAGTGGTATCAAAGTTACCAGTACAGGAATTTTTCTCCATTCTTTTTTCCTTGTGTCACTGTCTTTGCTTTTGCAGCAATATCCATTGCAGCAGTCAGTGATCAGCTGTTCACCAATGAACAATTTTTTTGGAAAAGTGCCTTTGTCACTGTCACTGTCTCTGGTGTTTAGTCTGGCGATCAATAAGGAACTCGTGTCGACCTCAAGTTCGGCTGATGCTATTTTTGATGTTGCTGCTGATGCTGAACTTTGCTGCCATTAGTGCTGTCAGTGCCATTGATCAGCCGTTTACTTTTGCCTAATGAGCACATTGTTGGCCTTTGACAGTCGTTAAATTTTAGTAGTGGTGGTGGTTGTAGTGATACCCGTGGTGGTTGTACCAGTATTCTTTAATAGACTTCTTCTTTTTCCTCTGCTTTGAGTTCAGTCGCCAGAGCACCACCGAAAACGCCGAAAGGTTGCCGAGCAAAATGCACAGCGCACACATACTCAGACGAGCAGTACTCGACGAGTAGTTACCACGACCTCATTCTCCCCGTCGTTAATGACTCCTTTCCGGAGAAGGCTGCCTCTACCTATCCTTCGTCGTCGTCGTCGCAACAACCACTTGTAGATTTGTATTGCTAGCGAGTTTGTGCGCTTGCGAGAGAGTGTGCAAATGAACACGAGCGCTCGTTGCAGTGCGCGTTGCAGCAGGCGACGAAAGAGCAGAGAGGCGTAATGGGATTTGAAGGCAAAATGAACAGATCGATCTTGATAATTCATAAAATTATTTCAAATTTGACATCAAATCTTGATTCTGCTCGCCACCAGCTTTCCATTGATGACCAATAAATGCCAATCAGAGTTGGGATAGCGAGTTAGGGGTGATTAGCAGAGGAGGGAGCAGTTGGCTGATTTCTCTCTGGTTTGTTGCTGTACTTTCCATTCTCTGTCTCTCTTTTTCTCTCTTCGCTTTTTTGCTCATGTGCGTTTCTCTCAGATCATTTCCATATTTCACATTAAAGATGTGTATCCTATAATCGATATGCCCAACTGCTTTTGGGCTACTTTTAGTAGTGTGTAGTGCACGAGTCCCCATTGAAGTAGATGAAATGCGGGCGGTCAGGGACCTGTACACTAACGGGTGTGTCTGAGTTTTTATGGCGGATGCCTTTATTGGAACTGAGACAAGAAGGGCGTACAGAGCAATGAGAGCGAGCAGAGAGTGAGGTGCCGATCCGGCGCTGTGCCGGCAGGCACAGCGCGGGAGAGAGATGGTGAAGTGCCTGAGGTGACTGCCTATCGAGTGGCGATCAGCCAGTCGGTTAAATAGTGGGCAGACAGATCAGCGATGTGTGCTGGTGAATCAGCGATGGACTGCGAAGCCAATGCGAGCAGGAAGCATGGTGATAGTGACGACGGGAGTGACGCTAGTACCAGGCGATGTCACGTTGGTGGGCACTGCGCTTCAGTGCTGCAGATATGTGCAGCTAGCAGTGCACGAAGGGTGAGGCAGCTGGATGTTTACAGTGCTGACTGCTGGCTTGCTTGTGCAGGAGAGTGCTGCGGATGTTATGTCTGGGTTGCTGCTGTAGAGAGCTGAGGAATGTGTGCGATGTGCATTGGACACATGAGGCAGCTCGATGCGTTTCTTGGTGATGACGACGAGTAAGCGACTGTCCGGAAAGTCAGCCAGTGACGGAACAGGGCAGAGAGAGCAATTGTAGGGGCTAGGGCCCTAGCCACTACAAATGTTTCTTTGTACTGAACTCTATTATGACAGCTTTGCTAGAAAACTGCTGATAAGTTGAGCCCAATAGACGTATCAATATTGCTGATAAAAAAGTTGCTTACTTTGAGATTAGATCTGGGCAAAAAGTGAACGACATTGGAAGACTGACACTCAGCATACCACTAGACTAGCTAAACAGCTACTTTCAGTGCTCAGCAAAACGAAAAAAGTTTAAATGAGTCAGAACGGTTTGATGGCCACAAAAGCTCTAGCCAGAACAGAGAACCCGGGAAAAAGGCAAACATCAAAACTGGTGATCACTTTGGACACATGACTGCTTGTTCGTTAACTTTTGCTGGTCACTTGTCAGGACACAGGTTTCTCCAAAACTAATTGCTTGAGAGTGGTGCACCACCACCACCACCACCACCACCACCACCACAAGCTACAGTGCAATTAATTGGAAAGAGCGCAGTGCAGAACTACTTCAGTACAAATGTCAGTGAGACTGCTTGCTAGCTTTTAATTAGCCATATCGTTCGTAGCTAGTGCTCTTTTCGTCGAAGAGGAACTCGGTGCACTTTCACCGCAAGTGATCAAGTCGTTGAGCTTGTGTGCGTGTTTGTGTCTTTGAGCACCACAACCACCGTGACCATTACCGGCGTCAGCAACAGCATCGACAGCACCTGCACAGTACAGTCATCGGAATGGAAAGTGAAGTTGCGTCAGATGCTAAAGATTTGCTCTTTACAGAGTCAGTGATAATTGTGCTTGTGTTTGTGCTTCTGAGAAAGGTATTTTGACAGAGATTTGGACATGAGACTGGAATGTGAGCTCAAGAGTTCAAGGCGAGTGAGTTAGAAGTGAGCCAATGTTGGTGAAGCAGTATTTCATTTTCGTCAAACTGACAAAAAAGCTAAAACTGAAATGTGTGGTGAGGAGGCAGGAAGAAAGCATCTGACTGGGCACAGACAAAATGACCAGTCAAGATGACCTCTACTACAACTGCAACAGCAGCAGTGATGGCCAATGATGCTAGTGATGTGTTTAATGATGATAAAGGATTTAAGATTAGTAGAAGGCAGAATATCAATGGCATCTTTTTTTCTTCTGCTGCTGCTTAGCATTTTGCTCTTAAAATGCCCTGAAAGATCACTTTCCTGCGCGCGTCACAGTGCCAGTGTCGCCTATAAGGCCATTTTCATTTCTGACAATTATTTTGCTGCTGCTGCATGAATGAATGAATACTGCTGTGCCCGCGCGCGAGAACGAGTGCGTCTCGATCTCAAAGCATATTTTTTAATACTTTATTTATTTTTTCAATTTGTTTAATCAACTGACTTAATAGTCTACTTAATCCTTTTAGTTGATTTTGTGTCACCTGTATGCCATCACAACAAATAGAGAAACAGTCATGGAAACAAAGGTCAAATTAATCACCGATGCTAAAAAGATCGATTTTGGCGTTCGGGAAACAGTTTTCTTGTCAGTCAAAGTGTCTGACCACTAAAGAAACGACATTCAAAACAAACGTTTTTTTCAATAATCGTTTTTGCGTCAAGGTGGTAACAGAAAAGGGTTTTTGCCAAATTCACTTTCAGTTCACTTCCCGACCACTTTTTTACACAATGAACTAGATTTAAAGCAAAAAGAGTGTCAAAAGTAAGATACCTAAATATTAAAAGCAAACATCAATATTAAAATCAATAAATCAAAAATCACAAACGATCATGCATTCTAAGAAAATTACAATATCAATTGCACTTCAAAGTTGTCAGGAAAAGACATTTAGCAGTTTAGAAGATTTGTTCACTGAACTAGAGTCGCCATCTACAGCGCAACTGTGCAAGCAGTAGTAGCAGCAGCAGTAGGCTTCCCAAATGCACACACACTCAAGCAGTGAGCGCAC
>JAALOO010001034.1_pt1 | contig 21180 bp, 13 predicted proteins | sample 7257641 | NCBI WGS metagenome assembly JAALOO01 (sample SAMN14085613, study PRJNA598686) | mite metagenome | biome: ENVO:01001000; feature: ENVO:01001002; material: ENVO:01001226; isolation source: single female mite from University of Michigan culture on fish food culture... ...
AACGCTAAAATGAAACGATGGTTTGTGGCGCGAAGCGACACTCACACCCTTGTTATTTTTTAATTTTTTGTGTTTTGTTGTTTGAGTTTTTTTCTAATTGTAACTTTATTTAAAATTGTTTCCTAAAAATGTTTTTTTGCGTTTGACAACATAATTATTTGGTAGAAAATGATACCTGGTCGATTGAAAGCTATAAACTGCTAAAATTAAACTGCTAACTACCAGTAGACGGTTTTAGAAGGTAAAATATCCGGTGGTCCGGTCGGCCGTTGCCTAGACACTCTCAGCTTTTGGTTGCCTTGTTTCCTCTTATCATGACAACCATATTTCATCGTCATTAATTGTCCGGTGTTTAGCGGAAAAACAGGCAATGTTCAGTTTAGTCGAGGCAGGCAGGCAGCAGCAGTAGTAGTGGTGATGGTACCAGGCAAGTGCTGCCAGTGCTGCCCTGTACACATAAATTAATTATGAGAAGCAACATATGCGAATCAGAAGAAAAAGAAAAAGAAGACTACTTGAAGAAGTAGATCACACTTTGATAAGAGAGGAGGAGAGTCAATGGGCCATTTGATGAGGCCGACGACATGAACAACTGCGGATAACGGAGGACGGCAACCAAGGCTGAGGATGCAGCTTGCTGATAGGGAAGAAGGTTGATGTAGAAGTAGTAGTGCTGGTCAAATTGGTCAGAGTCGACGGCAGCGGCGGCGGCGGCGGCGGCGCTAGTAATTAATCAAATTGAAACTACAGTGAGACTCAATTTGACTAACCCGATAAAAGGGCCAACCGAAGACGACGAGCACTAGTCAGGGAAGCCAGAGGAAACGGCAGTGCTGACTGATGACAGCTAGAGAGAAGACATGAGTGAAAACATGGCCACTTGATGTGCTGGCCACCGAGCCACCAGACACACCGCAACTAGGGACAGTGTGTGCCGTCCGGTGAGCTTGTTCTGGCTGATACTAAAACTGATACTGCTGCTGTTGCTGCTGCTGCAGTGTCAAAACTGATCTGATAAGCTGAACAGGCAATGAGAAAACTATTGGAATGATGGACAGTGTCCGGCGGCATTTATCTGCAAGCGACGACAGAACTTCTCTCACACACACACACTCTTTTTTCTTTTCTAAAAATGAAAACATGACGTTCACACACACACACATTCACCGACAACACCGAATTAGAGAGTTTGGTTGTTTTCGCTACCGCTTCCAAAGCGATTACAGCTTTGCTGAGAAAACGAGTATAAGAAAAAATGCCAAAAAGATATCTTATTTCAAAAAGAAGCAAAAAATAAGATATTTTATGCCAACAAAATTGGGATTTGAGCTCGAGAGCTACAAGTGTCAGTCTGTGGAAGTGGATATTGACGACTTCTACCATTTTCCATCAATGATCTCCTACTAAGACAATCAGTTGAATATTACGGGTGTCAAATAAATGCTTGTACTTTTAAAAGCTCCTACAAATATCAACAGATGAGTCATGGTGCTGGTGCTGGTGATGATAGTACAAAAATGGCAACTTGGCCAGGGTTTAAGCTGTGCATTGTCTACTGTTCTTTTTCTTTCTCTCTCTTTGTACACACCATGCTGCATTAATTAGTCTGCTGAGAAACTCGCGCAAGTTAGTGTGTGTGTGTGTGTGTGTGTGTGTGCGAACGCTTAAAGGAAGAGGATGAAAGATGCGCCCAGTGCGATAAGGGTAAGTGCACAGCCAGCTCAGATGTTGTGCTTAAGTGTGTGTGAGTGTGTGTGTGTGTATGTATGGTATGTGATACCAGCAGTGCCCTAACAAAAGACAGCTCCCCTCCAGCTTCATGCCAACTTGCTGGGCACAAAGTGCTCACTGCTCTTGCCCCTCTACTGCTGCTGCTGCTGCTTATTATACTTTGGTGTTTTTTCTCTTTTTTTCAGCCGACGCCGCCGCCGCCGCCGCCGTCTGACACCGGAACGCACGATTGGCACTAACTTGTCGACAGGAGAAAATTAGTCAGCTAGTAGTAACACACTGCTGTTTAAGAAGAAAAAAACTAAAGTGTTAAGAAAATGAGGAAGGAGTTTCCTAGCAGCAAAAAAAATTTTTAACAGTTGAGATGAAAGATTAAAAATGCTGATAAAAACAGATGCAGAAGTTTAATGTAGAATAGGTATGTATGTGTATGCAAGTTGAGCTTTTGTGAAATAAAACTAACTTGATCATGCACAGTGTTACTGATAACCGCAAAAATTGTTTAAAAATTTTATTTTAATTTTAAGTAATTGCAAATCTGCTATTCAAATAGTATATCAAACCAACTAACTTTGTAATATCTTCAAGTGCTGCTGTATTTCTTGAGGTCAGCATTAATGGGGAGCACTTTTCGGGCAGCACTTATCACTAGCACTAGTGCTGTTGATTGGATTAGTCTGCAGGCACACACTCACATCGTATTGCACGTAAACAACACCATTTTCGTGGTGTTGTCAGAAGATAAAAACAGCTACACTGAAAATAGCCGCATCAGTCGGTAGTCTGTTTGATCTGCTTTTCCTGATCAATTTCCTAAGTGCAGTAATGGAAGTGCTAATTAGCAAATAATCGGTTGGTGATAGTAATTTCAAGCAAAAAAGTTGTTTTGACTGAATGACTTAAATTAAACGAGAAAAATATTGATAAAGCACGTAAGACGATGCGTCTAAATAAAAAATAATTTTTTTCCAAAGATTAGTCAGTATTTAGAAAAGTAATTTACAAAAAACGCTAATCTAAAACTAAATAAAAGTTGCCTAGACGATTGAGTACAGATACAAACAAATTAGATTAAAAATGCTTGAAAAATTATTAAAAGTGCTAACACAACATACAAATAGAATTCTAGTTTTAAATATTATGTATGCAAACACACTAACATTTACACAATAACGGCAACAATCAATTCCAATGAAAATGCTTTAAAAACTAAAGCAATCGATTTGTTGCTAAAACATAATACCAAACACTTTTTTTGCTCACAGAAGATTCCATTGTCAAGTGCTCTTGTTTTGCATTTACTGACTACTGTTCTGTACTATTGTTGATACGGCTGTATTGTGAAGTCTTAGCATTTTGCCTGTTTGCCTACCTCTTCCTTTTCTTCTTTTTCCTCTTCTTTGCATTTTAGCATGCAGCACTTGGTGCATACTTGGTCATCATATTTGGCCGTCTCCTGGTGGTGGTGGTGGTGGTGGTGCGATGCCACTAAGCGGTGGTGATGCTGATGCTGATGGTGGCGCCCGGTGCCATTACAAATTCACTTGACAGCAGTGGCAATCTTTTCCCTCTACCCACTACTGCTGCTGAATTCGCTGCAAAAGAGTGGCCCTGTGCTCCCATTCCCCAGTGGATTCTCACTCTTCCACTCAATTCTATCTCGATATCACTCCAGTCGTCTTTGCACCACCACTACTACCGTAGCAATTTTAAAGCAACGGAACTGCACTAGGAACACTAGTGAAACAACACATTTCACTAGTTTCTTTCTTTCTGTTCATTTCATTTCTTTATATTAAACTCCCTTTTTGTTTCCTTTTTAACACGTATTTTTAAATTTTTTATAACAACACAAACACGCTTTCACAATGTCTGTGACAATTCAAACCTGAAAACAGTTAACAACTGAGTGGTCTTGACAGAAAGATGAAAATATATTTGCAAGTTTTAAATTGACAATGAAAAACCGCTTTTTGTTTTGCTTTTCTACTGTGTGTCTGTCTGTTTGACTGCGTGTTGTCTAACTCGGCAAATAACTCTAAGCGTCTGATGTAATAATTCACAAAGTTTCAAATTTTTTATATTAAATTGAGTTAAAGCAGCCAGTCAGCCAAAGAGAAGGGCCTTGCATAGTGAATAAACTAAAATAAAAAAACATTATTATATATTTATTTCATGCAAATGGCCACAAATAATAGAGCAAAAGGAGAGAAAGCTTGAAGGAGCGGCAATACAAAGAACTGAAGTGAAAGAACGTCGGAAAACAAATGAATCAATGAATTGCGCGGCTTACTTTCTGCCCTAAAAGCCATTGGCGGCACTGTTCACCCACTGATGGCCGAGCGATATCCCCAATGACAAATTATAGCATCTCTACTCTGCTTTCCTTCAACAGAATTTATTCTGTTTAGCAAATTAAAGCCCAGTCAAAGTTAGTCTACAAACACTCACACACACACAAACACACACAAACAGAGAGACACTAGTGCACACAATCAGTTAAACTGGATGGCAAATGTAGACTGCACTTTGGAGAACTATTCAGGCTCGATCCATCTTCGTTTGATTTTTTCTTATGAATTGCAGCTATTGCTAACGCAAATAATAAAACTGGCGCAAACAAATGAGTTTTATAAATGACTGCTTTTGGGTGAATGGAATCTGCAAACATTTGAGTCGTTTTTGATGTTTATAGCAAACATTTCTACAGAACAAAAACTTTACCTGAAAAAACAAGTCATGTCAAATGTTTATACACAAACCTAAAAAATATAAAACATTTAATACAGAAATTTTTGCTGAATAAGTAACACAAATGCGTTAAACATTGGTTAAATGCATTTAATATTTTTTAACTTGTTTCACGCTATCTTTTATTTTGAACTTATTAATAATGAGCATTATTTTCCATTCATTGTTAGTTTTTTTGCTAAATTCACTATCAAATCTTATTGTGTTTGAGGAACACACATTTTCAATCGTCGACGTCGAAAGGTTTTTAGTTTTTAACAACTGAAGTGTTAGAAAGTAGACTTAAGAAACTGATAAGAAACAAAAAAAGATAGAAAAAATGCACACTGGTAATAATGAGAAAGATAAAGCGCGATAGGAGCAGTTCACTCTATGCACACAATCTGAGTCTCTAGTCATCAATAGACACCACCACCACCGTTCGATGGCCAGCTGATAAGGGACAACCATTACCCAGTCAACTTGCGCCAGTTGTGATCGTGTACTCAGCTAGGTGATTTTAGAGGAAAAAAGTAGAGAGAGAGAAAGAATTATCGCCCGTTCATCTTAACGGGCACAACGGAAAGAAAAAGAGAGAGAGAGAAAGAAAGAAAGAAAAGACTTTTCACACCATTTTTCTGGCAAACACTGACAGCAGCAGCAGTTGCCAGACGGCGCTAACAAGACTCACGATTGAGAAAACTCTACTCCAAAGGCAGTGTGCTCCAATCGAGCAGGACAAGGTCTACAGTGCGGTCCCTCTCTCTGTGTCTGTGTCTGCTGGAGCCGCAGTCACCGGCGCTTTACTCTGTTGATCGCCTGTCCCGATAAGCAGCAGCAGCAGCAGCCAGGTATTCACCTTCAAAGTGACTGTCTTCCTTGTCTTTCCTTGGCTTTCCTTCAGTGTCTTCTTCTTTTTCTGCTGTTTTTCTTCCAGTGAATACGGCTCACTTGACCATCCTCTCAGTCAGTCAGTGAGTGAGTCCCCTTGCTAATGGTGCCAGTCATCGGTGCCATTTATCATCGTGTCTTTAGTTATCTCCAGCTAGCTGGCTGCAGTTGGCCAGTGCCGCGATTCGTGTTCTCTGTTCTTGGAGATGAGCACCGCAGAAGAGGGAGAAGGGAAAAGGGAGCAAAAAAAGAAGATCTTCAGTGCAGTTCACCGTAACTGGCGACTGAAGTTACATCGTGGTGACCGTGCTTTTGTTGCTCTTACCTTTAACTTTGGTAGTCACAAGTCCGCCTCAGTGCCGCTGGTCGTGTCCACCACTTCTTGACCGCCACTCTCGGCGTCCTTCTCTCTCTCTCTCTCTCTCTCTCTCTCTCTCTCTCTATCTCTTATCAGCAAATGGCCATCGCAATGAATATGACCATTACCATTATTGAGCCATTCATTTATTATAATACTCAGTGTGCGCCATTCCAGTCAGGTCTGTGCCAGATATGTCTTCTCCCGGATGGTGTTGCTGCCGAAGTTGCGCACTTCTTTTTTTGCTGTCCACTATTCTTTTCATTGTAAAGTGGTTTTAGTTTATTTTATGACTGTAAAAAGGCTGCTAAACACACGTGTTTTATGCACTTTTATGCACTGTACATCAGTCTGCTGTCTAATCTGAACACTGCACACACAATGATTGTTTGCACACTCACACACTAACACCTAAAGATTTATACTCTGTACTTTATAACAAGTACAATTTTTTGCTATAAAATGAATTTTTAATGCTAGTTACTTTTAAATCTCAAATTCAGTTGCACTCAGTTACTAAGAGCATCACCAAATGGCGAAAATAATCAGTAATGGTAATTTCATTATCAATAATCTTCTAGATAGTTGTTTCCTCCTTTCTATTAGATAAAAGTGAGTGCCCCTCAGTTCCCCCCTTTCAGTGCATTGTTAACCTGTTGAGGTCGCTCTTGTTACTGAAGAATTTAATCACCAAACTAATCTTGATGCAGTTCCGATTGAGCAGGTAGTGATTTTGCCGCTGATCGCAGTTCTTGTTATAACGCCGCCACTAGCACTTCAAAAAAGAAGAACGGTCGTAGCCAAAAGAAGAAAGAAAGAGAAAGAGAAGAGTGCTATAATTTAGTTGGCCATCTTTTTCGTTGAGTGGCCTTTTCTGCAGATGCAATCAGATGATCAGTGTGCGGTGTGCAAACGACCAGTCGCCGACTAATCAGACATGCAAATCTGCAATATCGTTGTGGCTTCGGGTTGCCTTCTCTTTTTGTCTAATATCTGACTGGGGCCTGCACTGCCTTCTTCTTCTTTCTCTTCTTCTTTTTCCTTTCATCAGGCTGAACCTTCTTCTTCTTCTCTTGGTTCTGTGTACTGACAAAAAGCTAACAAGTGACGCCCGCGCCTTATCACAATGTCGGCGCCTTATCTCAATGCTCAAATTATGCAGCAGGCCAGTGTACTTGGCAGCCAGTTTGCAAAGAGAGAGGAACATAAATATAATCCGAATTGTTGACAAGAGAGGGAAAAAACTAGAGGCAGCGGACTAAGTGAATGAACATCTACTTATTTTTTTCAACACTGAGATCATCTTGTCGGCAACATGGAGACAGCAACGAGACTGTGCAATTGTGTTCATGAATGAGCGTTCATTTATTTAGTCAAAAGATAGATACAGTCAGCGCACAATAAGCGCTCTACACAAGAGTTATTGAAAAAAATGAGCAAAAGTAAACGCGAATGATTGCTTTCAATTACAAGCTTGGTTACACGAATCCGCTAATAGGGCTTGTCGTGTCTTTTCAAAAGGACAAAACTGGGGAAGAAACACACACACACCAACAAAGAGACGCCATTCAGTGCCAAATGTGCATACAACAAGCACAACAAAAAATGTATCCGCCAGTTGGTTATCGGACAATCAGTTTGTTTTGCTAACACGCCGCACTGAATGGCTGTTTTGTCCTGTGTGCTAGCGTCACTGTTCTGTGTGTCGCCGAAAAGTGATGCGGCCTCTAATTAATTTGCTTCAATCTTTTTTTCATTTCTCAGCAATCTGTTATAAATAAAAAATATATATTTCAGCAATAATTTCCCATAGTTGTCAGCTGTCTAGAGATGCAGGAGAAGCTAAGGTCTGATAGCGTCAAAGTCAATTGAGATAAAGGTAGGTTTGGGTAGTGCTACGTGCTGCCCATTTCTAACTGGCCACGCGGTTTTGACAAGAGGGTCCTTTCAGATTGAGTTGATAAAATTAAGACAATAATTGGGGGAGAAGAATGCCCGGCCAGGCCATTTGGTCAGTGGCAGACATCGACATTGAGTCTGCTTGTGTGTGTGTGTGTGTGTGTGAGGCAGGATCTAGTGCTGTGGCCAGTCAGTCAGTCATTGGACGGCTTATACCTCTCTCTTTCTCTCTATTTTTTTCAGTGATAAGATAATTTAGACCTTGTCTGGGCAGTGTGAGTGTGGACGTGCCATTGCACACACACACACACACATACTGTCAGTGTTTTGCACTTGACTGCGCTCACTGCACTGTGCTCACTAACGAGGCAAGACCAAAGAAGTATGATAAAGTCATGCGTCTGTCTGATTTAAAAGAGAGAGAAAGAAAGAGGCCTTGGGATTCGTGAGGTCCCGTTGATGCTGCTGCTGTTGTCGTTGTTGTTGCCTCTGTTAGGCAGTGTTTCTTCTTCTTCTGTTTGCCTCTCCTGGTTCGCCTCCTTTTTCCGCACGCCCAATCACTTATCTCACCGCCGCTCTGCTCTTTTGTGATATGCTTTTGAACTTGCCAATTTGCGGCTTGTCTTTCATAAGTAGTGGTGGTGGTGGTGGTGGTGGTGGTGGTGGTTGCTATTGCTATTGCTCTTCTGCAGAAGCTCACACACCGCTGACGCAAAGAGGGCGGCCAGGCAGACTTGGTCATTATCACACTTTAGTGTCTGACATGGCTCAAAGCTTTCTCTTCCACACTTGCACACAGCCCTTGTCGTGCCGGTGTTTCCATCTTCTTTTTCTTCTCGCTTCTTTGGCCCCTAAAACTGTTCCTCTTCTCATTATCACGTTCTAATGAAAAAAGACAGTTGCTGACTGTTGCTGGTGTGAGTACGGAGATGGTGGTAACCTGAATAACGATGGCAAAGCAGACGAAGATTGATTGATAAATGTTTTCCTCAATTTGCCTGGCGGGCACAACATATGGTCAATGAAATTAGGTGCACAATTCTTGCGCAGAAAAAAAATTAATTAAATTCAATTTAGATTCACACATTTTTGCTCTAAAAACTAAACACTGAAAAAAACTAAAACTTCAAACAAAACTACAAACTTTGCTCTACTTAGCAGCAGCACCACAACCTGTGGAGCAAATTACGATTCTCTTCATCCAATTGGAACTAATCAAAGTGAAACGAAGTACATGTGTAAGCTAAGTGCCGACTACTACGCCGGCAGTCTGTCAACAGCGTATTAACTTTCTTCTTTTTTCTTCTTTCCACCTTTCATTCCTTTCTATTATTCTCCTTATTTCCTTTTTCTTCTTCTTTATCTTTTACCCCTCTTTGACCATCTTGTTAAAAGTGTTGAAGCATGAGGAGCTTTACCGGCACACACACAGACTAATTGCCCGGCGGAGCTGACAAACTAACACTCACACTCACACGTGACACGACCGACCGGAGGTATCAAAGCGTGCTGACAATGAAAACGAGCTCTCTTGCTTTTGGCCAACTACTCACCGCTCCTGAACTTTTTGCCAACATTCGATGGATGGATGGATAGAGATGAATGCCGGACAGCAGCAGCAACAGCAGCAGCAGGACCAATTCATTTGGGTGGCAGTGCCTAATAGGCAGGCTCTCTCTCTCTCTCTCTCTCTCTCTCTCTCTTTGTGCCAGGCAAATCTCATCAGTGAACCGCAAGCTCTCTCAATGAGTTAGTAGCACACCATCCAAAAGCGGTCTGCCAGCAAATCTCACTGTGCCAGCCTGCTGTTTAATGATAATGGCCCGTAGCTGAGACCAATTGCTCAGCGCACAGTTCCTCAGAGCACACAATTGGGCGACTTTATTTCTTTCTTTCATTCTCTCCCGCTCTCTTTCTCATTCTTCTTTAGTGAGGCCATTTGCATTAGGCGACTGCAGTAGTCAGTAATTGGTAGTTAACTGTTGCTGCTGCTGCATTGCCTTTGTGTCTGTCACCTTGACGAGCAGTAGCAGTGGCTACTGAGTTGACTAGAAAAAATAAAAGAAACTTCAAATTCGAGCAATCTTGGTTTCTGTTCGGTGAAATCAAATTTGAATGTCTACTACTACTGTTACTGCCACCACCTCTACCACTACCACAGCCAACCAACTTGAGGCAAAATGGTCCTTCAATCAGGAGGCGATTCACATGTGGAGGTGAAGGGCGACAGGGAGAAAGAAGAGAGGCCAATAAGAAATAAAAGAGAAAATCAGCGCACCGCCAAGTATGAGGAGGAAAAGAAGGTGAGCATTATCAAAAATCAATTTAAAGATCTAATAAGGGCAGCGGCTAAATATTAGTGCTCCAAAGCGCGGGCACTAGTTGAATGGGCTTTGCAGAGAAGACAAAGCCAAAACAATGCTCACAGGGGGACTTTAATTTTCCAGTCAAGTAAAGCCAGACAAATGGCCCCACTGGCGGTGGCGGTGCACCTCTCTTTCTTTCCTTTCTCCTTCTTACCTGCTGATCAAGCTGATAGACTCGCTCACTAGAGATGACCATTCACTCAGGTAAGCCAGGCAGGGGCCATAGTTTACCGTGGCTTCAGTTATTGGGGCTGCCGTAAGCTTTGCGCTGTGAGGCTGAAAATGAAAGGCGATGGTGTGAATTGAGGAGGAATGAAGCGGCCCTTTGTGTGTGTGCAGGAGACAAGCATTCGGATGAAAAAAAAACTCTGTGCCAGCTACTACTCAGTGTCAGCTAGAGGGGACATAACAGACTTCTTTTCCTTTAAACAGGTAGCCGATGTGTGGTACTACCAGAGCGCAGTATGTCACACACTTGCAATGTGGGCAAACATTACAACAGCGCACAGTCTGCTGCACACACAGACACACACATTTTAAGATGGCTAGGGGGAGGGGGTAAAAAAGTAGTGTTCAACAGTAGTGCTGAGATGCTGTCAACTTTCTGAAACCCCTTACCTGGCCCGCAGTACCCTCAATACCTGGGGTCAATCTTGTTACCTCTGCTGGGGCAAAATTGGAAAGTTTAAAAAGTTCAATGGAATGCGTGCACGAGTTTGGTCTTACGAGTAGTAGTAAGGAGCAACGGAACAATTTCTGTCACTCGGCATACTCTCTTTCTCCCTTCTGTGTGTGTGGTGCGCTCACCTAAATCAACCGTCCTTCTCATTGTGTGTGACCATATGGCACAGAGACCCGAGTTGACTCTGGAGCAAACAATGGACACTGTGCATTGTCATTCCAAGTCCCGTAGTGCTCTCCTTTTCTTTGGCTTAGCCTTTAGCCTGTCTCAGCGCCAAACAGCGTCAGAGCGAGAGCAGTCAGCTAGCTAGTCAGCCAATCTTTTCGCTCAAAAGCAAAAACAGACAACTCAAACAAGGTAAACAGAACAACAAACAGAAAGAAGAGCTCTAAACAGTAGAAAGAGAAAGAGAGAGAAAAGAAAAAGAAAGGCAGTTTCAGGCTTAAAAGAGGCAGCAAACAATTGATCACCGCACACCGGACATTGCTTAGGTTTCGGTGTCTTTCTCTCTTCTCTGTCTGTCTGTCAGTCTGTGTGGCGTAGGACAAACAAAGGTAAATGAGTTTAAAAACGGCTGTTTAGCATACTTTAAATGCTGCCCAGTGTTCAGTGGCAAGTCTACTGGGAAGAAGACAAATTGACCAATTGCCAGGAATGATCATTTGAAGATCGTTATCAGGTGATATGATATGAAGGCAGTCAATGCAGTCAAAGGGCATTTACAGATCAGGCATATATCACACTGAAAACTGTGGTCTATTGATGAGCAACAGCAACAATTTACGACTAGGGAGGTCTATTTGGTGCAGCAGTTATTTGGTAGTTAGACGGAAGTTTTTTAGTTTGATTTTTTGACAAATGACATTTTTCAAATATTGTTGGTGCAATACATTCTACACATTTAAATTAACCATTTTTCTATCCTTTTTAACTTTCAACTAAATAAACAAAAGTTTTGCTCTAGCATATTGTGTTTTAGCTTAATTTAATTAAAGTTTTTAAATTAAATTTTATAAAAACTACCAAAATACGACTTTATAAAGTTCAAAAGTGCCTACATTGAACCATAAATCCGGGAGAAGGTTTCAGATAATTGAAACTGAAGTGGCTTTGCTGAAGAAAGTTGGCCTACTGAAGTGGCTGAGCTCAGTGCTGCTGCTGCTAATGCACTCTTCAGAAGCTCACCGAACAGCTCAGAGAAGCACAGAAGAATTGCGTACTAGTAATGAGCCAAGTGCCACTGCCACCCCCAATGAAAGTTGGCACTGGCAAGTGGACCCGTGCTAAAAAGTGCTAAAGCCTAAACTAAACAACAAGGTGCTACAACAAAACTCAAGTGCTCAAAGACGATGGCCAAGTGGACAAGTGTGTACAAGTGCTGCCCTTTTCCCAGTGATGACATTCAGGCATTGACCAGTCAGCCTGCCTCACTGGCTGACACTGCCAGTGACACTGCTCCCACGGATGAAACATTTTTTTGTGCTGCTAAATCAACTGCCAAGTGGTCAAAAGGGCAGTACTACTACCACTACAACTACAACTGCTAGTAGGACACTACTAGAAATAGACAAAAACCAAAAGAAAGCAATAGAAAGAATAAGAGCCACTACTAGACGAGTTTCAAGTGTTTAGATAACCATATTCAAGCTCAATCAAAAGCTTTCTCGTAACTAGAGTGCACATGATTTGCGTGCTTTTTGCCAGATTTCTAGACGTTGAAAACTGAGAATTTCAGCAAATGGGGAAAATGGCTGCTGCACACAAAACTGAAAGTTTCTCTACTTAAAAAGATTACCAATCAGTTTAAAAATGTAACAATATTTTTACAAAATAGACAGTCAAAACGTTATTTTGTAGCTATTTTTACATTTTTAGCACAATCTTAAAAAATAAATTTAAATAAGTTTTTCAAGTTCACGTTACAATTTTCTTTCTAAACGCACTTTTAATAACCAACGGCATAAAAATGTCAATTGTGAATGAGTTTTTGTGCATTCTTCTATTTTTTTAGTTTTTTTACCATTGAAGTGTGCCAATTGTTAGTTTTTGGTTCAGTAGGTTTAACATTGAAAAGCTACCTTTAGTAGTTGCCATTCTTTTTTAATACCTGACAATGTTTTTCCTTTAGTCAAAATGTGCTTCATTTTCACTGCCAGTACTTTTTGCGACATACGGTTGTCATTTTCTTTCTCATGCAGAATAGTCTGTTCAAAATAAGTTTTTTTCATTGGTAATAAAATTAATCATGCATCAAGCAAAGGGTGGTACAACTGTCTAATAAGATTATACCAGATTGACTGATGCGAAACTGTCTTGGCTTGATTGTGGCACTTAGCCAATTGACTGATTTAATTTATTGTCAGTAAGTAGATCAGTTAAAAATACTGTTTTTTTTACAAATTTTCTAAAAACATTTTCCATATATTTTTGAATTACTCAAATTTTTGAAATTATGTTCCAAAAATTATTACAAAAAAGCAAACATTTTTCAAAATTAAAAGTATCATTTTTGTTTGCCAATGTTCAAGAAAACAAACTTTGAGCATTTGAACAAGTTTTCAATTGGTTTAATTTTGATATTTTAAATTTACTTTAGTACTTAAAAGTAAAAAATGATACAGTTGAAAAAAATTTTGCAAATTAAAAAATAGCACATTTAAATTGGAAATTGATTAAGCAAACATAATTTGAACAAGCTCTAAAAAAGAAGGTGAAGGTGATAGGAGTGTCAAGTTGAGTAGGGAAAAAAAGTTGCAGTGTTAGCTATCTTAAAACCACAAGTGGCACTTTTGAATTAAACAGACCAAAACAGTCAGGTAGCGCACAGTTTGAAAAGTAGTCAAAACAGTTGTGCTGCCAGGTACTGAATGCTCACTTTTTTCATTGTTTGCTTTACTTTGAACTTGACTTAATGCCGAGCATACTATCAGACCGTCAATTAGAGGGTAGCAGCAGTGTGCGTGCAACAGTATTCTCTCTATCAATCTTTAATTCCTTGCCATTTTTTCTTTTCTTTTCACTTTGCATCACATTCATTTCCTTTTCTTTTTTTGAATTAATTACCAATTTACCACTCGACACCAGAAAGGCATTGCACCCTTAGTACCCTAACTACTACTTGTACAGAGACACGCACGCATAGGCTTACAAACTTTTCTTCTTAGATAATTAGGCCGTTTTGAGCGGGACTGAAAGATGTTAGCACTGTTTTCCACTGTGCACTACTTTCATCAACAACACTGACGTGTCTAATCTGATTCACTCGTGCATATATTAACACTTTGACGAACTGTTTCATTAGCTGTTGCAGGGTAGTGCATCAACACAATAAAAAGAGGTAAACAGCTTTTGCCACACCGATTCTATTTTTTCTTGCAACCTTTGCCATATGTAATGGTTCAGCGCATTAGCTCTTTTTGTCATTTTTTTGTTGGTTGCCACTTTTTCTTGCTACTTACTATCCTATTTTAGATATTTCTAAAATAAGGTGTAGAACTTTTCATGAATTAGATGACACAGGCATTGTTGGGTAAAAAGTTTAATTAAAAAGGCAAAAAATGCGCTGAATAACAGTGCAAAAGTATTATAATACTTGTTTAAAGTGCACTGCTGCATTTTTCAATTTAAGCAATCAATACGGTTAGTACACTGCCATCTTAAGGATATTGCTGGCAACTTAAAAAAATAAAATTTTATAGTGAATACTCAAACCCTTTGTACAACAAAAAGTAAATCAATTTAAAAACAAATAAAACATGGATTGTTCTTATTATTACTTTGCTCAATTAGTGAAATAGATTTGTTAGTGTAAAAATACGAGAGTATTATTAAGTTTATTACAAACAAATGAAACAAAAACGACAACAAAAAACTGTCAGTTAAGCTTAGGCACGTGTCTCAATTAGTTTGCAATTATAACGGAATTTTTTTAGTTTTATTGATCCTCATGTCTAAAATTTGTTTTCAAGTAATACTTTGTTTTTTGTTTTTTGTTCATGCTGTTTTACAAAATTAAGTTTTTTAACACAATTTTTAATTATTTTAGTTTTAACTATATATTATACTGCTAATTGTCTTGCTGCAACTTTAAACAATAATTTACATAAAATTAATAGTTACTTTAATTTTAAAACTTTTTATATTTTTAACTGAAATTTATTTAAAACTGTTTTAGTTTTTGCAGTTAAACACCAAATAAAAATAGCTACATAATGTTTGGGAAGTGAGTAAGCATATAAATGGTAATGTTAATTATGCATTTGATAACAAAACAAACTTTCATTTGTTTTCCTAATGCACAAATGCTGTTTGATAATTTTGTTGGTAAATAAAAATTAATAATTTGTGCCTTTTTGATAGGTTTGAATTGCTCGCTAGATTCAACTGGCAAATAGCATAATTTTTCACGTCAATAGTAAAATAAAATTTTGTGAATCCATTAGCTATATTTTGAGTAAACTTAAAAGGAAAAATCAAAATGTTTTTTGTCAACTGTATGTGTGTGTGTTTGTGAGCCTAAGTGTTTTCAAATGTAGTTGCCTTAGAATTGTGTCGCCTTTAGAATTGCGAGTAAGTAGTGGCGCAAATTAGCTGCCCATAATGACACCGCTTAGTGATTGGTCACTCGTGTAAAAAGCCTTCAGTTCTGCAGTCTGAGGTGTCTTAGAAAGTGCCTGGTTCAGTTCTGCTTCAGAGATGTGTGGCCCAGAGCTGTGACTGAGCTGAGGTTGCACAGGAAGACACGCGATAAGGCGTCTTGCCAATGGAGAATTGGCTCAATTGGAAAGTGGCAGCAGCAGCAGCAGTGTTCAGCACTGATGCACTTTTTTCGCTAATGCACTTTTTTCTTCACCAGCCAACTGAAGAGTCTCTGGAGAATTTTCAGTTGGCCGGCAAGTGAAGCAAAATGCTTTTTAGCGCCAGTGCCATTTTCGGTGCCAGTGTTGTTGTCAAGTGACCGCACTTTTTGAAACACACCATTGTTGGACATGATCAAAGATGTGAGCTAGCAGAGTGCCCAGATTTACTTTGTAGAAAATGTCAAAGAAAATAGCTTTATAAATCTTTCTAAATAGTTTTGTATCGTTGACTGTTTTCCTTTGTAAATATTTAAAAAATTTGTACAATTTGAACAGAATGAGATCATATTGATGTGTCAGAGTAAAAATAGTTTGAATGCCAATAATATAAAATTTTAGCTATTGGAAAAATGTGTTTGCAAAACTTATTAAAAAAAAGAGTAAATATTTAAACATTTTTCTGAACTGAGTATATAATAACAAAACCAAAATTAAAATACACATTGATTGTTTTTACTCTGTGAAACCAGCAGCTTCAAAATGAGTTGGTCACTCCCAGTTGTGTTTCTTCACTATACCCTCACTTTTATACTAGTTTTGCTGGGATTCATCTTGTCCGGACTAAATTTTTTGTTTGAAAAAACTTATACTTTTCCACAGTACCGTTTGTACAACAACACTGGCTTTTTCATTACCCTTGGTCTTGCAATCAGCATTGTTTTTATGTTCACTTTTGGCAGCATATTTACTCCCAACACATCAGTCAAACTGAGAACCAACATTGGAATCATCGTGCGAGTTAGCACACTTCTACTGATCATCTCAACACTAGTTGCTATTTTTGTTAGCGTTGAACAACAGCACGTCAATCGCATCGTTTTTAAGGAACAATATTCCAAAGACATGGCTTCATTTTTAGTAGACCCACAAGCAGCTAAAAGGATCCAGGATTTCCAGCTAAGGATGCACTGCTGTGGATACAACAGCTCGGTAGACTGGAAGCTACTCTACAAATATGACTACCACCCATCATTTTCTGGCAAAGTTTTTGTACCATCAAGCTGTTGTGGCATCGAAGTTAACTTCAACTATGGAATGGATGTCTGCAAATCAGAGGATATTGTTTACAGAGATGGTTGTCACCGTTTGTCGTATTTTGATCAGTACGATCCCATTTACGAAACTATTGTAATCACTTTGGCGTGTTTGGTTCTTTTGTTTATTACTCAAATGGCCCTTTATTTTTGTACCAGCAATTGGAGTTTGTCTCAATAAACAATTTTCAAAAATTAAACTTACGAAATTTTGCTCACAAAAACAGTTCACAGTTTAAAACAAATTTAAATAAATAAAATAATACTTGTGTGTAAACAAAATTGTCTTTATATAACTGTGTTTTTCCATTCATTGATTAACATTGTTAAAGTCACAAAATTGTTTTTGTGCCAAAAAGTTTAAGTCGAAAATGTAATTTTTGCATGTGCCAAACTCAATTTAGCAAAGAGCAAATGCTGTGATGAGTGCACTTAGCGTTTTGTGCATAATCGGCCATTACCGCACCGACTTACAAGTTCAACAAAACCGAATTTCAGTGAATGTTCACTTTTCCTAACAACCTTTGCTTTTTCCCCTTTTGGCGCACATTGCAAATGGCAATTACCGTTCAAGCAGGTGCCCAACTGTTAGTTTATGCCTCTTTTCAGATGCTTCTTCATAATCGACAGCGGCAGTTTTATGGTAGTTAGCCGCTCTAGACAGTCAGTTGCCTGCTCAATCAAATTGCAGTAAACAAATTGGCTACAGACTGCTTACTGTCAAGGTGCATTAACTCACTTTTTGCTGAAGATGCTAATGTAAATAAAATTGTAATCAAATAGTGATTAATTGTTTTATGAAAGATAACTTTTCTGCAGATGCACAAATCTAAATTTTTGTGTTGATAAAATTTACAGTTTTTATAAACTTAAAAACTTAAAAAAATAAAACAAACAATAAAAAGCATTTTTTTTGCAAAAAACAAAAAATCAAAAATTAAAAAATGTTAAATCATAATTTTATTAAAAATTGTAAATGAACAACTTCAAATCAGCATTTTTCTGTTTTTTAAACATAAATCAACATAAAATTCAAATACTTTTAAATAAAGTATAAAATCCGTTTAAAGTAAAAAATCATTTAAACAATTAAATAGACTATTATTTGTAAAAACTATAATTAATTATACCACTGTGATTTATAGAGATTTATTTGCCTACTGTCAGAAACTGGTAGGGTGCTTTTGAATCACCCATAACAAACTTCTGAAAACGGTAAAAAACCACATGTGGCCAATGGTCAGTGAGTGGTCACGTGTGCGTAGCACTAAAATTCATTGTTGGTTGTTTGTGGTGACATTTATTTTATTTTAGTACAAACATACTCGAATTTAAAATTCAACTTTTTTTTCTAAATATTTACTGTTTTAAAAACTGAACTTAAAGCAAATTTGAGTTTTTTAATTTTTCAATACATGATTTTTGTTGCTGATATTAGTAGTTTTGAGCTGTATTATTAATCTACAGTTGTCAATTTTTGTTCTATTAATTATAACTATAGGTCGCAACTTTGATTTTAAGCAACACCTTATGTTAAGAAAAATATGTGCAAGATCAAACGATTGCCGATCAGTTGGGCGTGATAAGTTTGCACAAACTTGCCAACATAAACTATGAGGCATCGTAACAAATAATCAAACAGAGGCAATCACACCGTTTTATTGATTGAGTTTTTAATGAGTAGAACATTTATAAAGTAATAAAAAGCAAAGTAAAATTCAGTAGAATTTTAAGCAATGACATAAAAACACACAAACAATTTGAAAACTACTTGTTAAACAAATTTAGTTTGCTTTATTTAAATGTGTACCTAGCAAAACATTTTCATCTAAAACTCAACATTTTAGAAAGGTTGATAAATGAGTGAATTTAATTATAACAGCAATGGCATATGAGTTTTCAAATTGAACAAGGAAAGATATATTCTATTTCTCTTTATTGTAATGGTCCTTTTGTTGGGCTATTGCTAATTCAAAAGGCAGCGCCTCAACACTAAATCTAATTCAACCAAAAAAAGTGGCAAAGTAATAGATGTTCACGGTGGAATGTGCGCTGTTGAGCACACAATCAGAAGCTGCTCATCTTTGGAGAGCATCTCTGATGGCAACAAACAATGCGCCAAGGGTGTTAAGTGTGGCGGTGCACAAGTGAACAGCCATTGGAGAGCAAAGCAGAACAGAGCAGAACCAAACCGAATAGAGCAACCTGACAATGCACCACAAAACTCACCTCGCCTGGCAATTAATTAACTGACATTGACCATGTGTGTGTGTGTGTGTGTGTTGGCTGGAGCAAACAAAGCACACCGTGAGGAGGAATCTGCAGCCCCGTCCAAACAGTTCATGCATCATTCTGGTGGGCTATTGAAGTCACCGCACACACTGAACGCCGCCGCACCATTCACCGACCAACCTGTTTGCGGCTGCTGCTGTCCGTGTCGCTCTAAATTAATTACCGCACATGCTTGACGCCAATTAAAAAGCACTCACTGGTCAAAAGAAATTGGGAAAAGCAGCTTGTGACAGGCAACATTTTACCGTATTTAAACTTTTAAGTTTGGAGTCTTGGTAACATTTACAAGCTGTACACATTCTAAGATTTTTAATTAAATCTTTTAAAACTTTTAAAAAAACTTATATTTTTTGTTTAATTAAAACATTTTTATTTTATACTGTGTATTAACAAAGCTTTTTTTAACAAATTTTCAAACATAAACTTATTTATAAAACTTAACTAAAATTGATGAGAAACGCCAATTTTCAATTGCAGCTTTTTTTTCTTATATTTTTTTAATTTGTTGTTATGTGCTTCTCTGTCTTTCATTTTTAGCAATTGCAATTGCACACACACACATTCACATTCACTCACACACCCAGACACAAATACCTCGGATTGTAATAATTGAAATTAGATGAGATCTCGTGTCACACATAACTGCTGTGTAAGTGAGTGAGTGAGTGAGCGGTGCGGTGCAGTGCAGTGCGAGTATATGCCTGAGCTGCCGTCGGCAACTGAAACCGTTTGAAGGAGTGAGAGTGAAACCGTTGATCCTATTAGCGTAAGATTCCTTTCATATCTCCCCCTCTCCCTCTCTCTTGCCTAAAAGACATATCACCATCTAGTTGGCTCGATTCCTTTCCCTCCCTCCCTCCCTCCCTTCTTCCTACACTGTCATCATAAGCCTCTAAAGTTTTCGATAGTAGGAGCTGAAGGGAAAGCTGATGAAGCCAATAGAGCCCACAATATCTGCCTACTCCTCTTGCCTCTCTCTCTCACTTTCTGTTTTACTTCTTTTTGTCCACATACCGCTTTTCCATTATTAAATTTGCTGCTACTGTTTTTTTGTTCACTTTCTACATGTGTTTTGGCAAGACGAAAACAACAAAAATGGCAAACACAGACTAATGCACACAAACACATTCTACACAAAAACATAAATGCTAAAGCATTAGTGGGATGCAGTGTGCTCCACTATTACTATTTAAAAATTTTTGCGAAATTGTACTTTAAAATCAGTTTTCACATTGTAAATGCAAAACAATACAAAAAAATATTTTTGTTTTAAAAAATAAATTGAAATTTTTTTTAAGCTAGAAAAATGTCTTAATTTCAAAATTTTATGCAGTTTGGGTCTAAACAATTGCTCACTATCATTGGTAATCTTCTTTGAATGCAATCAGTTTATTTTTTTGTGTGTTGCTTTACCCTTGCCAAACTAAGTTTACTTAATCTGAAATTATAGACTGCAGAAAGAATATAACTCATTTGTATTAACTTTCTGTGTAATATTTAATTCCCGTTTGTACATCTTAACTCGTTTACTTTACCGTTTTACCCGAGAAAAAGCCAATCTTTCTTCATTTCTCAGTGTCTGGGCAATAATTTAATTTCAAGACCGTCAATCTTTTTCCTCACTAAGCCCACGCACAGTTGAGCCACAGTTGCCAACGATTAGCCTTTCGCTTTTCTTTTGCTGTACTGCTAAAGTCTCAGCAAAAATGATAAATGTTCGCAGTAATACTTGTGGCGCTCATAATTTATATTGCACGGCAGCATCAGTAGCAGCAGCGGTGCTGGACGCTGCTAAAGACGCATCAAAGCTCAAACCAACGGCTAGCTGGAAAAAGTAAATGTGCCAGCGGTGGCAGGCAAAATAAACAACTATTTAATTGGATTGAATGATAAACTAGAAATGGAGGAGAAAAAGGGCAGAAAGAAAAGGCAAGGGAAGGCAATAAGAAGAAGATTCATCGGAAGCACCGGAGAAGGTCAGCAGCAGCAGCAGCAGCAGAACAAGTGAGACATAAACACAAACACACACCAAACTTTTACTCGACAGAAGTCTAGTCTGTGGGCAGCGTGCTACTGCTGCAGTAAGTCGTTGCTTTTCTTTCTTTTTTCTCTCTTTTGCTCTCTCTCTCTCTCTCTCTCTCTCTCTCTCTCTCTCTCTCTTTTGTGAATGATCTGCTAGTTGGTAGGCGAATAATCGACCATAAATTTGGTTAACTCACAATATTTTGATTAGCTTCAGCATGGCAGTTGAAGATGCAGCAGCAGCAGTAGACAGAAGCAGTAAGAGAGAGAGAGAGAGAGAGAGAGAGAGAGAGAGAGAGAGAGAGAGCGTGTGAGT